>Ga0153931_100004_pt1 | contig 364737 bp, 313 predicted proteins | sample TSNJ015MetaG_FD_104730 | JGI IMG/M metagenome (GOLD analysis project Ga0153931, IMG submission 104730) | Attine ant fungus gardens microbial communities from New Jersey, USA - TSNJ015 MetaG | ecosystem: Host-associated > Fungi > Mycelium > Unclassified | place: USA: New Jersey, Wharton State... | reverse complement strand
CCAGCATCCCAGCATGATTTCAGCTTCTGAACATTCTCCGCTGATTCCCGCGCCATATCCTTACGGATGTTCTGCTCACAGTCAGCCTCTCCGTTACATTTTTTATACTTCTCAGCGTATTTCTGCGGACTTCCCTGACTCAGGAAGTTATTCTCAACCGCCACCTTACCGCCAACAGCTCCCGTTCCTGCGGCATTTAAGGAGTTGCCTGCTACGCCACCCGCTAGGCCTGCGGCCAAGGTACTGAGTGCACTGATGTTACTCTTCTCATCGTTACTCAGGCTTTCAACACTTCGGCCCGGATAGATCTCTGCCATAATGGCACGAGCAGCAAGTTCACCACCCGCAGCACCTGCTGCGCCGCCTGACACTGAACCGCCTTGTAGATAGGCGATAACGGCCCCAGCTAACGCATGGCCCGCAATATTGGCCGTCGGATCACCTTCGGTAGCTTTTTTCACTGCCAGTGAAAGATAGGGTGCTAACCCACCAGCCAGTGCCTGGTTCATATCCCCACCAGCCAATCCTGCTAGTGCACTGGAGATAGCCGTGCCAGCTGTCCAGAATGGGCTGCCGATACCATATTTTGCCTGTGCTGCCATGTACGCCGGATCTTTCTCCAGCATAGCTTGCTGGCCGCTTGGCGTCGCTTGGTTGAAAGCAGCAATATCAGCATCTGACATACGGCTGAGCACATCTTGCTTAGCATTGAGCTGTGCCTGCAAACCGATGTTCTGCATGGTCTGCACGCCAATATCACTAACGGCCTGCACAAATGCCTGATCCCGCTCAACTTTATCCTTGTCAAAGATTTTGTCGATGTGGCCATTCGCATTTTCTGTATCGCGGCTCAGCTCGGTGACGTCCTGAGTTTGTTGTCCAGCGTCACGTACGCTAATGGTGCCATCTGCGACTGCCGAACGTGTCGTGCCGGAGGAGCTTCCAGAAGTGCCGGATATTGCAGGTAGTGCACCACCTACAGATTTAGATTTACCGTTATCATCTATGTGGGAGTAGCCACCACTGATCCCCACGCTGCTCGCTTTATAATCGGCATGGTTTTGGATATCGCTCCAGCCCAATGAACCCGTTGAAAGCGAGTTATTCGCAGCATCAGCCGTAGAAGCAATGACTGCTCCATTTAGCTGGGTATGATCGCCCACATAAATGTCATAGCCTTTATCACCAGCAAACAAACCACTTTGATCCCCCACGCTGGCATATTCGCTGCTGGTTTTTGACTTATTGATACTCAATGACCCAGAGCCAGTCATGCTACCGAAAGTGAAACTGGCCCCACCGCTGATACTTTGTTGCTGACTCTTATAATCGTCGGTGTCTTGCAGACTCGTGATCGTTAAATCACGCCCTACGTTGGCAGTGATTTGATTGCCTAACGCCTGCGCACCCGATAGAACAGTGTCGCGCCCACTGCTTAAGTTCAGCCCATCTTTCGCATTTACACGAGTATTAACGTATTCAGTCGTCTCGCCATCTGACGAGGCCTTAGATAAGTATCCACTTGCCTGAGCACCTATCCCGGTATCTTTACCTATGGATACATGCACACCGCCACTCCAGCCACTGGAGTCGTCTTTGGTGGTCTGTTTACTGTTGTTACTGGCAGCCTGAAGAGTTAAGTCATTTTGCGCAGCCAGCGTTACGTTGTTGCCTGTAATACCACTGCCGGTCACGGTGATATCGCCGCTTTGGCCGTTATTACCTGTAGAAACAATTGCCACATTTTTCCCAGCACTCAATGAACTGCCGGTAACCTGATTCTCTGTAGACGCTGAGGTTGATGTGCTCTTACTTGCCCCGATATTGAGCTGAACCTGAATAAAGTTGGCCCCGGTCTGGCCGTTTAATAATGCAGATGCTTGTTCCGGGGCACCAGTCATGGACGAGACCCAGCCTTGCTCAACTGCCTGCACGCCATACAGCGCTTTCATACGGTCATCGCTGGTCTGCGAAGCTTGTTTAGCGATGCCATTAAGTGCCAACAACCCATCCGTCACCGGACTCGAAAGCGATAACGTCAGCCCGCTCTGTTTCTGCTCGTAAACTTGTTTACGGGTCAACATGTCATTGCCCGGATCGATGGTGACCGAGCCGCCAACCACGTTCAGGTTATCTTTAGCGATAACGTCTGAGCCGCCGATGTGCGCATTCCCTCCAGCAATCAGATTTACATTACCGCCGGTACTGCCCACGGTGCTGCCGCTTTGGCTTTGAGTTGTGCCGTCCTGATTGATTTGCTGGCGCGAAGATTTGCTGCCAATGGTGACGCCAAGACCGCCGCCGCTGAACATCCCGCTGGTTTTTTTCTCATTCAGACGGTAGCTAGACTGCTCTTCGGTCACGGCAGCGATATCGAGATCTTTCCCTGCCTTTAAGGTGACATTGCCATCACCCGCCACTGATGAGCCTCTGACAGCCAGATCTTGCCCAGCCACAACAGAAACATTATCCCCACTCAGCAGCGTCCCCTTCTCGGTGGTGGAAGAGTCCTCTTTTACGGTGTGCGTGGTGGTGCTGGAGAACAGGCCTTTTTTGGTTTTGGTCTCTTCGTCGTACTGGTAGTCGCTCTCTTTGGCGGTGGTGATGTTGACGTCACGCCCGGCGTTGAGCGCCAGATCGCCGACCGCTTTGACTTCGGCGGCTTGGGTGTTGATATCACGACCCGCAGCGATTGAAGTGCCGCCGCCGCTGGTGATGTCGGTGCCCTGCTGGCGAACCGTCTCGGTGATATGTTCATCTTTGCTGCCGTGATGCTCGTTGTAGCTGCTGGTCTGCTGGGCTGCGAGGTTGACGTCGCGCCCGGCGCTGAGCGAAGTATTGAGGTCTGCGGCGAGCTGGGCAGCCCGCGAGTTGAGGTCACGACCGGCGGAGATATCCAGATCGCCGCCGCTGCTGACGCTGCTGCGCGTCGCATTGTTGACATCGTTCTGGCTGTTTTTGGTGGTCTGATGGCTGCTCTTGTCCATCGTCGTCAGATTAACGTCATTCCCCGCGCTCAGGCTGGCGTCGCCCTTGGCGTTGACTGCGCTGGCGGCGAGGTTGAGATCATGCCCGGCGCTGATATCCACCATGCCGCCCGAGCTGATATCACTCCCCTGACTGTCGCTGCTGATGGTGCGCGTGCCATTTGTACCGTTCCACGCACTGAACGCGGTTTTGTCGCTATTGATGGCGTTGGCGGTGATATTGACGTCATTCAGGGCGTCGAGCTGCAGGCCCGTTCCGGCACTCAGTTTTGCGCCGGTATTGTTGATGTTGTTGCCCGCGCTGAGCGACAGGCCATCGGTGGCGCTAATGCTGGCGAGGCTGCCGGTCAGAGTGTCACTGAAAGTAAGCCCTTTATTTTTGCCGGTCGCTGGCGCAGCGTTCCACTGCTGGGCCTGCGTGATGTTATTGATATCTCCATTTACAGACTCGAGATCAACCGTCTTGCCGCTGATGGAGGAGCCAATGTTGTTGATATCACCAATCGCGCTGAGCTGTAGATCGCCGTTGGATTTGATTAAACCGGCGTTAAGGTTATCCAGCGAACCACTGCTTTTGGCGGCGAGCTGGGTGTCGGACTGAATCGTACTCCCGGCGTTAACAATGTGTCCGGCGTCAAGGTTGACGGTATCTCCCGAAATCACGCTGCCCGTTACCGCGTGGGTGTCATTGGCGGAGAGATAGAGTTTTGGTGCTAGCACGGTCTGGCCATCGATGGTGGTCTTCTCCCACCAAACGATACTTTTGGTCAATGCCGCGACCTGATCTGGCGACAGGCTAACGCCCAGCTTCAGCCCTAAACCTGCCTGCTGTTCGGCAGCATTATCAATCAGATACTGCATCTGCTGCAGGTCAGATCCTGTGCCGCCCACGTAGCGCTGGCCGGTCTGACTGAGTACCGCATTGCTGACATAGCGAGTATCAAAAGCCGCGTCGCCGAGGAATTTATAGTCATAGTCAGGGCGCAGTTTTAGCCTATCCATAAAGTAGGAAGAGCCGAGGAACTGCGTCTCGTCGGTGTACTGCGGGCGTGTCTCAATCAGCGGATTGGTGGTCTGGCCGGGAGTCACGACCGGGTTAATCACCTTGCCTTGCGCACTCACGGAACCCAGTGCGGGCGTAGTAATAGAAGTCGAACCCGCGACCGGCGTCTGCGCCGAGGCCAGAGCCGATACTGAAGACAGGCTTGGCATCCCGCCTGAATTATTCACATGCGCGAAGTCAGGGCCGCCGCCGTTCTGCGTCGCCTGCTGGTTCACTCCCGAGACCGACGAGGTCGGGCGTGAAAGGTAATCGTTTAAGCCGTTAAACAGATTAGGATCGGTTTTACCGATTTGGCCAAGCTGCGGGTTGGTGGTGATCAGGTAAGGACTGGACGGATCTTTATTGGCGACGAACAGGCCGTTATTGCTGGTCGGCAACGGATAATCGGTCAAAGCCGCGCCCTGATTGCCGATCTGCTTGAGCGCATCTTGGACTGAATTGGTCCACTGCACCGAGCCTAGCGTCAGGTTTTTCCCTGCTGCCAGCTGCTGGGCCTGTGTCCCGCTGACCTGCTGCACGCCGGAAGCACCGTTTAGCGTCGGCGCGCCAATCTCATGGGAAATACTGCCCGCGTTGGCACTGGTGGTGGTATTGCTGATGTTATTGCTGAAGCTGGCATTAACCGCACCACCTGCCTGAATGACTGAGCGCAGGCCTTCGCCAGTTGTGACAGTCTCGTAGGTTGGGGCACCAGTGAGGTTGTAGGTAATAGTTGAATCGGTGGTGTTTCGGCGGTAATTAACTGATTCATTCTTAGGGTTAAAGAAATTAAGGTTATGAGTTTTATCGAAGTTATATTGCGCCAAATCCCCCGAGTAATGATAAGTCAAATACTCGTTTTGAATGCCATTTTGATAAGACTGATTATTTAAATTAGAACCTGAAAGGTTTATTGAACCACCAGCCAGCATGTTGCTAGCCATATTGTCCAGTACTGTGGCAACAACACTCATGTCCCGATTTGCTGCAATTCTTCCTGCACCACCACTTGCCGAAGCCGAGACTGTAGATGTCCCGACAAGGAACTTTTTGTCGACGGCGGATTGGTTAGGAGCTAGATAATAATAGTCATCAATAGAACCATTCCCTTGCCCCATGCTACCGCTAGTTCGAACTGACTTAATGTAATAACCCAACTCGCTCACACCTAAAGAGCCTAGAGTTACCGTTGTTGAAGATTGACCAACCCAAGAAGGAACCCCATCCACCCTCTGGGAGCTACTCGAACTGCTCAGCCCATCACGCTGGTTCAGCAGATGACCGGTGTTAATAGTGATATCGCCATTGGTGGTTTCGATATTGCCGGAGGTATTGACCACCTGAGTGTTGGCCGCGCCGCTGCCGTCGCGCATCATCCACAGGCTGTTACCCGCCAGAATATCGCCACGGTAGTTATTGATGCTGTCAGCCAGAAGTTGCAGGTTGTTACCCGCGTAGAGCAGCGCGGTGTTGCCCAGTTGCCCGGCAGCGGACATCAGCAGGTTGCCCGCTGCGCCGACAAAGCCGCTGTTATTGAGCTGGCCACGGCTGGCGAGGCGAATATCGCCGCCGGAGTTCACGCTGCCATTGCCGTTGAGGGTGATGTTGTTGGCATCGACGCCAACCGTGCCGCCACCGCCGCGCAGCACTCCGCTGTTGCTGAAATTGCCCGTGGAACTGAGCTGAATGCCGTTGCCTTGCAGCGTACCGTAGATATTCAGGTCGCCCTGCGTGCTCAGATTAAGGTTCTGCCCCGCCGCCAGCGTTCCGCTCTGGTTGAAGCCCGATCCCAGTTGCAAGGTCAAATCGCCGTTTGCCAGCAGGCTGCCCGCAGGGTTAAGCGTCGGCGCGACCAGCGTCAAGTTCCCCGCGCTGTAAAGCTTGCCGCTGGACTGGTTGTCGGCGTTCTGGACATTAATTCCCAGCGCTTGGCTGGCGAACAGCGTGCCGCTGTTGTGCAACTCGCCGCCGTTCAGTTGCAGCCAATCCCCTTGCAGCTGCCCCTGATTGTAGGTCTGGCCGAAGGTGAGCGTACTGCCGCCCTGCCCGGTCAAGGTGCCGCCGTTATTGAGCGTATTGCCGCTGAGTGTTAGGCCCTGACTTTGCAGCACGCCGCTGTTGTTCAAGGTCGGAGCGGAGAGGGTTAACGCGCCGCCGCTGAGCAGCGTGCCCTGATTGTTCAGGTTATTGCTGAGGGTGATATGGCTGACGCCGTCGCCCTGCAACTGCCCCTGATTGAGCAGTGACTGCGCGCCGAGATCTAGCGTCCCTTGGCTGCGCAGCGTGCCGCCGCCAAGGTTATTGATATCATTTTGTACTGTGCCGCTCAGGCTCTGTTGACCCTGTAGCTGGCCGTTATTCGACAAGCTGTTGGTGTTGAACACCAAGTTGTTGGCCTGCAAATTGCCGCTGTTGGCAATGTTGCCCGCATTCAGGGTGCTGGTGCCGCCGCTGAGCAAGGCTCCGCCCTGCAGGTTTTGCAACTGCCCGCTGAGGCTGGTGGCCAGAGAGCTCACGCCGCTGGCGGTACCGCCGTTGCTCAGAGTGCCGCCCTGCAACTGCAAGTTATTGGCTGACCAGTTCCCCAGATTGTTGAGGCTTGAAGCTTGTAATACCGCCAAGCCGGAAGAGACGACTCTGCCCTGCGACTGGGTATTGAGCGCGCCGGTCAGAATAAGATTGGCGCGAGAAGCGGTCTGGATCGCGCCATTCAGATCCAACTGGTTGGCGTGAAGATCCGCGCTGTCGGCCTGCCAACTGCCGTTATTGGTGGCATGGGCGGCGGTGATCGCCAGCGCCCCTTGGGTGAGCATTTTGCCTGAAGTGGCGTTATTGAGATCTTGCTGAAGCTGGGCCGTCAGCCCCTTCAGGCCGATGATATTGCCGCTGTTGTCAGCGTTAGTGGCATTTAGCGTCAGCGTGTCGCCCTGCATCTGCCCTTGGTTGGTGATGCGGCCTGCGCTGATTGTCGCGTCTTTATCACTCAACAGCTGCCCGCCGTTCTCCAGCGTGGCGGCGTTGATGATCGCCTTGCCCGAGGTCAGCAGGCTGCCCGCGTTATTCAGGTCACCCTGAAGTTGCGTGTTAAGCCCATTGCTGCCAAGCAGCGTGCCGCCGTTGTTCAGGCCATTGCCGGTAAGGTTGAGCTGGTTACCCTGTAGACGCCCCTGATTCTGGGTGTCGCCAAGATGCAGGTCGAGGGTGCCGCCTGACAGCACGCGCCCCTGAGTGCCATTCGACAGGGAATTGGCGGTCAGCGTGGTATCGCCATTGCCCTGCACCAGCCCGTTATTGCTGATGCTGCCCGCATTGACGCCCAGCGTTTTTGCCGCCAGCGTGCCTTGGTTGGTCAGCGTCGGCGTGGTGAGCGTTGCGCCGCGCGAAGCAGAAAGGGTGCCCGACTGCTGGTTATCCACACCACCACTGGCATTAATCGCCAGATCGCCCGCCGTAATGTTGCCTTGGTTGACCAGCGTTTTACCTTCGAGGTTCATCTGGTTTTGCGCCGCGAGGCTGCCCTGTTGTTGCAGAGTGTCGGCCTTCACGTGCAGGTTATTATCGGCGGTCAGCGCCCCTTGGTTATTCAGCGTGCCCGCGTTCACTTCCACATTATTGGCGCCAAGCGCAGCGCTGTTGTTCAGCATTCCGGCTTGCAGAGTGAGGGTCCCCGGCGTGACCAGTTTGCCCGCTAAATCAGCCTGTTTGGACGCACTGATCCCCAGCGCGTTTTTGCCCTGCGTCTGCGAACCATTGCCGGTCGTCAGTTGCTGAGTGGTCAGCGCCATGCTGCCATCCGCGGAAAGGAAGCCGTTTAGCTTGGCGGTGTCGGCGTTGAGCGCCACATCCCGTTTACTGCTCTGCACCGAACCCGCGTGGCTGCTCAGCGAGCTGGCGGTGAGGTTTGCCCCGTGCGCGCCGGTCAGGGTGCCGCCTAAATCGGCCTGTGCGGCGTGCAGGGTGAGCAGTCCGTCGGACAGCAAGGTGCTGCCGTCGCCGGTGGTTAAGCCGTCGCGGACGTTAAGGCCGAGATCGCCCTGCGCCCCGGTCAGCCCTTGGTTATCAAAACTATTGAGGGTTAGCGTCTGGTCGCCGCCGGACTGCGCCGTGCCGTTGTTATTGAAGATATCGCCGGTGAGGTTCTGGCTGCCGAGAGACTGAAGCAGGCCGCCGTTGGTCAGCGTTTTGAAGCCGAACTGCCCGTTGCGGTTCGCCGCCAGCGTGCCGCCATTGTTGAAGTCGCCCGAGGTGAAACTCAGGTCGCGCCCGGCAATTAAGCTGCCGAGCCACTGCCCGCCGTTGGCTATCTTTGCCTGCACATCGTTTTTGGCCGAGGTTTTGCCGCCGTTGGCGCTATTGAGGGTATCAGCAGCGAGGGTCAGATTATTCCCCGCGCTGCTGGTGCCGTCGAGTTGCTGCTGCGTGGCAGATAAGTTCATATCGCCGAGGGCCGCCAGCGAGCCGCCCGCGTTAAGCTGTAGCTTGCCGCCGCTGGCTTCAAGCGTGTTGGCGTCGAGCGCGCCGGACACCGTCGCACCATTACTGGCGGCGACCGACAAGTCTTTGTCACTGTGGATCTTGCCCTGCGCGCCGACGGCGAGATCCGTGGCGTTCAGGCCCACATTGCCGGTGGTGGAAAGCTGGCCGTTGAGCGCCTGCTGCGCCGCGTTGAGCTGAATATCCCCAAGGCTGTTGATCACCGAGTTCTGCCCGGTGTTAAGCGCATCAGCGTTTAGCGTTAGGCCATTTTTGCCGGTCAGCACGCCGTCAATCTGCGCCTGCCCGCTGGTGAACCCGAGCCGGTCACCGGCAAAAATCGAGCCTTGCTCCCCTATCGTCGCCTGCCGTGCGACCTGTAAATCCAGCCCCTGCTGGGAACCCATCAGCCCCTGATTATCGAGATTGTTGGCGTGGATCTGCTGCGCGCTGCCAGACTGCAATTTGCCGCTGTTGCTGAGATCGCTGGCAGTGAGGTCTTGCTGGCCCAGTGCCTGAATCAGCCCGCCGTTAGTCAGTTTTTGGGCGGTGAGTTGCACGTTGCCGCTCGCCGCCAGCGTGCCGCCGTTGGTAAAATCAGCCGCGTTGAAGTCGAGATCGCCGCCACTGGTTAAGCTGCCGTTCCACACGCCGTTATTGCCAGCGTTGGCGTTCACGCCGCCGACGGCGTAAACCTGCGCGCCTTTGCCGGAGTTGAGTGAGCCGCTGTTGAGCTGAAGATTGCGTCCGGCGCGCAGGTTGCCCCACAGCGCGGCGCTGTCAGTTGCCGCAATATCGGCATCCGCGCCTGATTGCAGCTGAGATCCGGCTGCCGTGGTCAATTGGCCGAAACGCCCGGTTAATAAGCCGTCGCCAGAAATAAGCCCGCCCAGCTGCGCGGTGTCGGCATTTATCGCCAAATCCCCGCCGCTGGTAATGGACGAATTCCCGCTGGTACTGAGCGCCCCCACGTTAAGCTGGGTGCCTCGCTGGCCGGTGATTTTGCCCCCAAGGACGGCCTGTGCGGCGGCAATACCCAGCGCGGAATTGGCCGCAATGGTGCCATTGTCGCCCTGCGTCAGATCCTTTTTGACGTTGAGCTGTAAATCGCCGTCGGCGCTGATCGCACCACTGTTTTGCAGGCTATCAGCCTGAATGTTTTGTGCTGCTTTTGACTGGATCTTGCCGCCGTTATTAAGTTCGGCAGTCTGGATTTTCTGCTCACCCTGCGCCTGTAAGACCCCGGTGTTGGTCAGCTTCTGGGTGGTGATGTTGCTACTACCGCCCGCGTCCAGCAGGCCGCCGTGGGTGAAATCCGTGCTGTTAAGCGCGATATCCCCTTGGCTGTTAAGTAATGAGTTCTGGCCGCTGATAAGGCTATCGCCGCCCAGCGTCAGACCATTTTTCCCTATCAATACGCCGTCTAAGGCCATGTCGCCCGCGTGCGCATTCAATTTATCGCCCGCGAACAGCGATCCCACCTCGCCGACGTTAAGCTGTTTGGCGATTTGCAGATCCAGCCCTTGCTGAGACGCAATGCTGCCCTGACTGTCGAGATTGTTGGCGTGGATCTGTTGTGCGCCGCCGGACTGCAACTTGCCGCTGTTACTGAGATCCGTGGCGTTGAGGCTCTGTTGGCCCTGCGCCTGAATCAGCCCGCCGTTAGTGAGTTTTTGGGCAGTGAGCTGGCTATTGCCGCCTGCCGCCAGCGTGCCGTTGGTAGTGAAGTCGGCAGCATTCAGCGCTAAATCACCTCCCGCCGTCAGATTGCCGTTCCATACGCCATTGCTGCCGCCATTCGCCAGCACATTGCCGACGGCGTAAACCTGCGCCCCTTTGCCGGCGCTGAGTGAACCGCTATTTAGCTGGAGGTTGCGCCCCGCGCGCAGATTGCCCCACAGCGCGGCGCTGCCGGTGGCGGCGATATCCGCATCACTGCCGGACTGAATTTGTGAACCCGCCGAAGTCGTCAACTGACCAAAACGCCCGGTCAGCAACTGGTCGCCGGAAAGCAGGCCGCCGAGTTGCGCGCTGTCGGCATTTACCGCCAGATCTCCGGCGCTGCTGATAGCAGAATCCGCAGTGGTGTTGAGTGAGCCAACGTTCAGCTGGCTATCGCGCTTGCCGCTGATTTTGCCGCCCAAGGTGGCATTCCCGGCAGCAATATTCAGGGAGGAATTTGCCGCAACCGAGCCATTCGCGCCCTGCGTCAGCCCCTGTTCAGCCTTGAGCTGCAAGCTGCCGCCCGCGCTGATTGCGCCGTTGTTGGTCAGGTTACGCGCGGTTAATTGGCTATTGCCCGCCGCCGCCAGCGTGCCGCCGTTGCTGAAATCACCCCCGCTCAGGTGCAGATCTTTGCCAGCCGTCAGGCTGCCCTGCCACTGCCCGCCGTTTGCGGCATTGGCGTTGATATTGCCCGCCGCAGAAACCTGCCCCTGTCCGTCTGAGCTAAGTTGGCCGCCGTTAAGAGCCAGATTGCCGCCGGTGGTCAGGTGGCTGTTCTGCACCGCCAACTGCCCCTGACTGTTCAGCGCCATATCGCCGCTCGCCTGCTGGGTGCCCTGTAGCGCAATCTCCTGCGCGTTGGCCGTTAGCCTGCCGTTGGAAGTGGTATTGCCCAGCGCCAGCTTGCCGTTAGCGTCAATCTGCATGTCGCCAACCGCGCTATTGAGGTTGCCGAGGTTAACGCCGACGCCTTTATCGCTCGATACCAGATGAATGCGGTTGGCGTACATGCCGCCGAGCGCGCCGGTATCAATTGCCAGCTGCGGCGCGTTGCCCGCCTCCAGCGGCGTGGCGTGCCCCTGCGCGTCCACGCGATTGGCCCCCACGGTGACATTAAGATCCTTGGCGTGAAGCCCGGCGTTAATCTGCGCCGCGCGGGAAACCAGAGAGAAGGCATCACTCTGGGTGGCATCCAGCCCTTTACCTTCAACGGTGATGGCGCCCTGCGTCACCTCCAAAGATTGCAGTGAGCCGTCGGCACCCAGAACCGGCTTGCCGGTGGTGAGCGTGGCATTTGGCGTGTTGAGGAATCCGCAGCCGTTACAGGTGATGCCATAAGGGTTGGCGACCATTACGTTGGCGGCTTTGCCCGCCACTTCCATATAGCCATTGAGCTGCGAGCGGTTGGCGGACACCACTTCGTTAATAATGCCCTGCGCCTCTTTACCCGGTTGCAGGTTCGGGTTGTTTTGAATCAATCCGCCAAGCTGGGTCTGGGTTAATTTCCCGGTGGCGTTATTAAGGATCAGCCCTTCCTGACCGACGTTAAAATCGTTGTACTGGTTATGAGAAATCCCCGCCTGATTCGGCGTGGCGATATTGACCACCGGCACGCCATTGCCCGCCTGATCCACCTGCGTGTTGCCATTGGCGACGGTCACGCCTGCGGCAAAGGCCGGTAACAACGGCTGCGCCGCCAGTAGCGTGACCAGCGTGTAGGTCAGCAATTTGCGCCAGGTTGCAACAGGCTGTGTTGTTAAATCGTCCATCCGTGAATTCCTCATGAAAAAGTTACAACACAAAGCCGATGCGGTAATAAACCGTAACGCGGTCAGGGGAGAGCGAGTCTGGGTATTTCAGCGGCCAGCCGACGGTGAACTGGCTGGAGAAGTAGCGGTTGCTGTTAGCCAGACCGATAGCGCCGCCCCACAGGGTGCCGGAGGCATTAACGTCGTCGTTGTTGTGGCGCAGCACGCCGCCGTCGATGGCGCCAATCGCCGTGATCTGGCCGAGCAGTGGCAGAGTGCCAAGCTGGCCGTCGAGTTCGTTACGCCAGTAGCCGCCGTTATCGCCAGACAGATACTGCTCTTTGTAGCCGCGCACCGAGCTTTCGCCGCCGATGCTCAAGCGTTCGCTGCCGTAAAGGCGGTCGTCGGTTTGCTGGCCGTAGGCGCTGGTGAGCCAAGTAATGTGCTCGGTCAATGGCAGGTAGTAGCTGGTCGCCAGCGTCCATTTGCTGAACTCGGCGCGCGGCGCATCGCTGGCTTTATGCTGGTCATCTTCACCACCAAACCAACTCACGCCACGGCTAAAATTAGGGTTTAACGTGGCATAGCCGCCCCACAGTTTTTGGCTGTGGTTGATGCCGGTGTTGACGCTGGTCAGGCTGCGGCTGCTGCTTTTTAGCGGCGCGTCATTGAGGTAGTTGCGGTTGAGGCGATGGGTCAGGCCGAGCGCCAGCGCGGTTTTCATGTCGCCACTGCGGAACAGCACGCGAGTTAAGTTCACCCGATGTGCCTGACTGTCGCCGCGCGAACGCCACTCAAAACCCTGTGACTCGAGTGTGGTCAGGTAGTCGCTGTAGCTGTAGTTGTAATCGGCAGTCCAATAGCCGTAAGGCAGGCTAAACCCGGCCAGCACGCTTTGCGCGTCATGGTCATTGGCAAAGGCACTGCTGCGCGCCGCGCTGACAAACCATTGGTCCGCCAGCCCCAGCAAGTTGTTGGCGGTGAGCGAGCCATTGATTTGCCCGACGCCGGTGCTTTTTTGCCCGCTATTGTCAAAGCCCACGCCGACCTGAAGAGGGAATTCCGGCTTAGAGGTCAGGTTGACGATGGAGTAACCCGGCTGAGTGCCCGGCTGGATCTCAATCTGCACCGGCGTTTTGCGCAGGCGATTGATTTGCTCCATACCTTGTTCAATATCACGCAGGTTGAGCACCTTGCCGACCAAGCCGGGAAAAGCCATTGCCAGCATCGCGCCGCGCTGGTTTTCCATTTTTATCTGCTCAAGTTTGCCTTCCATAACCAGCAGATTCAGCGTGCCGGTGGAGAGGTCTTGCTCAGTCAAAAACGCCCGGCTGGTGATGTAACCCTTGCCGATATACCAGTCAGAAACCTGCTTCACCAGCGCGTTGATTTGTCCGATATCCAGACAGCGATTGAGGTAGGGCCGGGTTAACTCTTGCTGGACGCCCGCCGACATCTTCTCGGCACCCGTCAGGGTAATAGTATGAATGTCGAAACAAGGCCCGCCGGGGCGAGTGGACTGCGGCGCAGGCGTCACGCTCAGGCTGGTGCTGCGTTGCAGCTCCTGTCGCTGCTGCTGGTTTTGCTCCAGCAATTGGCGTTGCTGCTGCTCAATGCTGTCGCGATCGGCAGGACTTAAGGGCGCGGCCAAGGCAGAGAGGCTGAAGAGCAAAGCTACCGCCCCCCCGAACCCAGCAAGGTTTTTGCGGCCAGTGATCCGGTAAGTCAATTCACGAAGGTGTAACGCAGAAAGAGATCTGATGATTTCCATATCCTGGCCGTTTTCCAAACCCTATAGCTCGCAGACGGTTGTCCGGCTTTTAAACAGGTCCGATTGATAATTGTGCATCCAGCAGCTATCGGCACGCGGAAATTTAACTTTAGGAATTCTGAAGAGGTAGTTGTGTCAAGATATGTAAACTGTAACGCAGAGGAAATAGTTAAGAGAAGATGGAGAAAACAGCTGCGTAGCGGTTTAGATTCAAACATATCCCAATCTTCACCAGAGAGGCGAACGCGGCAACCTCAATCAATGTCGCAGTATTTAATGCCGGAATTGGTCTGGGCGCGTTGATTGGCGGACTTATCATCAACCACGTGGGGCCGCACATTATTCCTGCGGCATCAGCCGGATTTGTTATCCTCGGGCTGATAGTGATTCTCGTTACGGGGGAACGCAGAGCGCGCTAGGCATCGCGCGAATTTCCTAGGCCGTGGGTTAATTTCCCGCGGCCTTTTTTTTATGGCGAAAATAACAAAATAGTCTTTAATTCTATAGGTATAACAAATGGCTTAATCGCCCATTCATTCCAACTTCAAATAGCTTCTTGCTGATTAATTCCCCAAAATGTGAAGGGAGTCATAACGGTTGGTCAAGGAGAGACAATTTTATCAGCAGATGAATTATCGTCCGTCGAGCTTGCTGGATTATACTGACTGCAAGCAGAGACAATCAGGACGAATCATTCTGCCCTGTTATTTCTCAGAAAAACGAGGATTACGTTATGGAAAAGAAAGTCATTTATTTGTTCTGTTCGGCGGGTATGTCCACTTCATTGCTGGTCAATAAAATGAACGCCGTCGCTGAAAAACATCAAGTCCCAGTCATTATCCAAGCCTTCTCCGAGTCACTGGCGGCAGAAAAAGGCGGTGAAGCGGATTTAGTCTTGCTCGGCCCGCAAATCGCTTACAAGTTGGATGAGATCAGAAGATTACTACCGGGTAAAACTGTCGAAGTGATTGATTCAATCCACTACGGCAAAGTTGATGGATTAAAGGTTTTACAATCAGCAGTCGCTTTAATTAAAGCATCAAGTCAGCAATCTGTGAGTCATTAATTAATTTTTAATTTTGCATTACTTTAAAGTCAAAGAGTCAGCAGTCAAAGAGCGAATTTCATACCCTGGCCGTCTAAAAGGCGGCATTAAAGGAAAATAAAAAATGAGTAAAGCCATTGATTCACTTGAAAAGGTGCTTCTACCTTTTGCTGTAAGAATAGGTAGACAGCCCCATATTAACGCTATTAAAAATGGTTTCATCCGATTAATGCCGCTGACCCTCGCAGGGGCGATGTTCGTTTTAATTAATAACGTATTTTTGAGTTTCGGCGAGGGTTCTTTCTTTTATTCTCTCGGCATTCGTTTAGACGCTTCCACTATTGAGACGCTGGCTAGTTTAAAAACTATTGGTGCCAACGTTTATAACGGGACATTAGGGATTATGTCGCTCATGGCGCCGTTCTTTATCGGGATGGCATTAGCCGAAGAGCGCAAAGTGGATCCTTTGGCCGCGGGCCTGCTCTCCGTGGCAGCCTTTATGACCGTCACCCCTTATAGCGTGGGCGAAGCTTACGCCGTCGGGGCCAACTGGCTAGGTGGCGCTAACATTATTTCCGGCATGGTGATCGGCTTAGTCGTGGCCGAGATGTTTACCTTTGTTATCCGCCGCAACTGGGTTATCACCCTGCCAGACAGCGTACCGACCTCCGTCTCCCGCTCCTTCTCCGCACTGATCCCAGGCTTCATCATCCTGTGTATTTTCGGGGTTATCTCTTGGCTGCTGGGGCTGTACGGCAACAACTTCCACCAGATCATTATGGATTCCATCTCCAAACCTCTGGCATCGATGGGAAGCGTGGTGGGCTGGGCGTACGTGATTTTCAACTCCCTGTTGTGGTTCTTTGGTGTTCACGGCTCCCTCGCGTTAACCGCGCTGGACAGCGGCATCATGACCCCGTGGGCGCTGGAGAACATCGCCATTTACAACCAGTACGGTTCAGTACAAGCCGCGCTGGATGCGGGCCAGACCTTCCACTTCTGGGCTAAACCAATGCTCGACTCCTACATCCTGCTGGGTGGTTCTGGGGCAACGCTTGGCCTGATCATCGCCATCTTTATCGCATCACGTCGTGCAGACCACCGTCAGGTCGCCAAACTGGCACTGCCATCCGGCATCTTCCAGATTAACGAACCTATCCTGTTCGGCCTGCCGATTATCATGAACCCGGTGATGTTTATCCCGTTCGTTCTGGTACAACCGATTCTGGCCATTATCACGCTGACGGCGTACACCATGGGGATTATCCCGCCGGTGACCAACCTCGCGCCGTGGACCATGCCTACCGGGCTGGGGGCCTTCTTCAACAGTAACGGCAGCATTGCGGCACTGTTAGTCGCCCTGTTCAACCTCGGCGTCGCCACGCTGGTCTACATGCCATTCGTCATCTTGTCGAATAAGGCGCAAGCGATTATCGAAGAAGAAGAGAGCGAAGAAGACATTGCTGCATCACTAAAATTCTAATCTAGGACAAGCTGGGGAGAGGAGATTCTCCCCAGTATCCAACGAGTTAACTCAGGGAGATAACCATGTTTGATTTAGACAACATTGAAGACAGTGAAGAAGAGTTAGACAGTCTGGAAGAAGTGGTGATGGGCCTCATCATCAACTCCGGGCAGGCGCGCAGTCTGGCTTATGAAGCACTGAAGGTCGCTAAACAAGGCGATTTCACCAAGGCTTGGGAGCTGATGGCCAAGTCGCGCGAGTCGCTGCATGAAGCCCATCTGGTGCAGACCAAGCTGATTGAAGGCGACGCCGGTGAAGGTAAAACCAAGGTTAGTCTGGTGCTGGTTCACGCCCAAGACCACCTGATGACCTCCATGTTGGCCCGCGAGTTAGTGACAGAGATCATTGAGCTTCACGAGAAAATAAAATAGCGTTAGGGGTCATCATGCAGCCACAGTTACTGAGTATGGACATTAAGACAGCACGCGAAGATCAACTATTCGACGGTCAAAATTTCCACATGTTTATCTACAACAAAGTAGAGAGCATCTCAGGGCTGCACGAACACGACTACTACGAGTTCACCATCGTTCTCACTGGCCGCTACTACCAGCAGATCAACGGCAAGCAAGTATTGCTCGAGCGTGGCGATTTCGCCTTTATCCCGCTGGGCTCCAACCATCAGAGTTTCTATGAGTTTGGCCCAACCCGGATATTAAACGTCGGCATCAGTAAAGCCTTCTTCGAACAGCACTATTTGGACTTGCTGCCGACCTGCTTCGTGGCCTCGCAGGTGTATAAAATTAAGAGTGAGTTTCTTAACTTTATCGAGTCGATGGTGGCGTCTCTCAACTTCAAAAACGGCGAGTTTAACGAGTTTCTTGAGATGGTGACCTTCTATGCCATCAACCGTATTCGTCATCATCGCGAGTCTGATATCGCGCCTGACGTGCCGGTGTGGCTCAAAGAGACCATTGAGAAGATGCACGATAAAACCCAGTTCGGCGATAAAGCTTTGTCGACCATGGTGCAGCACTCGGGAAAATCGCAGGAGTATTTAACGCGCGCCACTCAGCGCCATTATGGCAAAACGCCAATGCAGATTATTAATGAGATCCGCGTTGATTTCGCCAAAAAGCAATTAGAGATAACTAATTATTCTATTACTGATATTGCATATGATTCGGGATATAGCAGCCCTAGCATGTTCATTAAGAACTTTAAAAAAATAACCACCTTTACGCCAAAGCATTATCGCAAGGAGTTATTTAATAATAGCTGACTGTATATGAATTAATGCGGACTCAATAATAGTCTTCACTCATTCCTATATTTACCTTTGTTTAAAGTGCATTCATATTGCACGGGAGCCCCTATGTCTAAAAAACTTAAAGTAGTCACCATTGGCGGTGGCAGCAGCTATACCCCGGAACTACTCGAAGGCTTTATTAAACGTTATGAAGAGTTGCCGATCAGTGAATTATGGTTGGTGGACGTCGAAGCCGGTAAAGAGAAGCAGGATATTATTTTCGACCTCTGCCAGCGCATGATAAAACGCGCGGGCGTGCCCATCAGTTTGCATAAAACATTAAATCGCCGTGAAGCATTAAAAGACGCTGACTTCGTCACTACCCAGCTGCGCGTCGGCCAGTTAAAAGCCCGCGAACTGGATGAACGCATCCCGCTGAGCCACGGCTATTTGGGTCAGGAGACTAACGGCGCGGGCGGCCTATTCAAAGGCTTGCGTACCATTCCGGTGATTTTCGACATCATCAAAGATGTGGAAGAGATCTGCCCGGACGCTTGGGTTATCAACTTCACCAACCCGGCAGGCATGGTCACCGAAGCCGTGGTTCGCCACACCAACTTCAAGAAGTTTATCGGCGTGTGCAACATTCCGGTTGGCATGAAGATGTTCATTCAGGACGTGCTTAAGATTAGCCCGCAGGATGAGCTGTCGATTGACCTGTTCGGCCTCAACCATCTGGTATTTATCAAAGACGTCATCGTCAACGGCGAGTCGCGCTTTGCCGAGCTGCTGGACGGCGTGGCCTCCGGCACCCTGACCGCTGGTTCGGTAAAAAACATCTTCGACCTGCCATTCAGCGAAGGGTTGATCCGCTCGCTCAACCTGCTGCCGTGCTCCTACTTGCTGTACTACTTCAAACCCAAAGAGATGCTGGCCATCGAGATGGGCGAGTTCTACAAAGGCGGCGCGCGCGCCACCGTGGTACAAAAGGTCGAGAAACAGCTGTTCGAGCTTTATAAAGACCCAGAGCTGAACGTAAAACCGAAAGAGCTGGAGCTGCGCGGCGGGGCCTATTACTCCGACGCGGCGTGCGAAGTGATCAGCGCCATCTACAATGACAAGCAGACCGAGCAATACGTCAACTTCGCCCACCACGGGCATATTGACAATATTCCGGCTGACTGGGCGGTTGAGATGACCTGCACCATTGGGCGCAACGGCGCGACGCCAACCCCGCGCATTACCCATTTCGATGAGAAAGTGCTGGGCCTGATTTACACCATCAAAGGCTTTGAGATTGCGGCGAGCGAAGCAGCTCTGAGCGGCAAACTGAACGATGTGCTGCTGGCGCTGAACCTCAGCCCGCTGATTCATTCCGACAAAGACGCCGAGAAGCTGGCCCGCGACATGCTGCTGGCGCACGAAGCGCTGCTGCCGAACTTTGCGAAAGCCATCGCAGAACTGAAATAACTTGTGCGCCCTCCTTCGCGGGAGGGCTGCCAAAGGGCAATTTATGGATAAATTACTGATAGTTAATGCAGACGACTTCGGGCTTTGCAAAGCGCAGAACTACGGCATTATCGACGCCTTCACTCACGGCGTTATCAGCTCCACCACGGCGATGGTCAACCAGCCGGGTGCCGAGCACGCCGCCCAACTCAGCGCCGCCAACCCACAGTTGCCGGTCGGCATGCACTTCGTGCTCACCCTCGGTAAACCTCTCACCGAGATGCCGGGCTTAGTGCGCGACAACGGCGAGCTGGGTAAATGGATCTGGGAGATGGCCGAAGCCGACACCCTGCCCCTCGACCAGATAAAACAAGAGCTTGCCGCCCAGTTCGCTCGCTTTATCGAACTCTTTGGCCGCAAACCGACGCACATCGATAGCCACCACCACGTGCATATGATCCCGCAGATCTTCCCTATCGTCGAAGCCTTCGCCCAACAGCAAAACGTCGCGATGCGCATCGACCGGGATGCCATCCAGCAGCACAACATCCCCCTGTGCGGCGCGCGCAGCACCACGGCTTTCGACAGCACCTTCTACGGCGACAGCATCACAGAGGCGCTGTTCCTCAGCATCCTCGACCACGCCAACCAGCGCGGCGACCACTCTCTGGAAATAATGTGCCACCCGTCATTCATCGATAACACCATCCTCAGCAGCAAGTATTGCTACCCAAGATTGGCGGAGTTGGATGTGTTGACGTCGGTTGGAGTGAAGGCTGGGGTTGAGGAGCGTGGCTGGAAGTTGGGAGGGTTTGGGAAGTTAGGTTGAGTTAAAGGCACCCTCTTCAGACAATATGTTTATAAAATCGCGTTTTATCGACATATAGCCAAAACGTGTCGATGGTATAAACATATCTGGGGGATATGTTTATAAAAGTGCGTTTTGTCGACATGTGTGGGGGTGGAGGTTGGCTGGATGGTGCAAAAGCCCAGTTGCTGAAGGTGACTGGGCTTTTCGTCGTAGTGACGGTTGTTTCTTAAAGACCCAACTTTTGGAATTACTATTCCGATATTATCAACAGAGGTTGGTATCACCTTGAATAGTTTTACTGAGCAATAGTTGAATTACATATTTTTTGCGAGCAAGATCTCAACAACTTCAACCTGTTAACCTCGTGCTATGACTTCACATAAAGCATTGCAAGTTGCAATTTCTAGCGTAGCTATCTGGCGCAAAGGCGACCAGTGTGCTCCACATAAACCACTGCTGTTGCTTTATGTTTTATCGCAATACTTAAAGGGGCATCCCCGACTATTCGACTATGGGCAAGAGATTCACGAACCTCTGACAAAATTGCTCGCTGACTTCGGCCCTAAAAGGCGTGATTACTATCCAAACATGCCCTTCTGGCGCCTTAGAACTGATGGATTTTGGACGCTTGAAAATACCGAAGGTTGCAAGCCACGCAAAGGCAATACCCAACCAACAAAGCGTGAACTAATTGAGAATCATGTTTCTGGTGGTTTCGACGAACACAGCTACCAAATACTTTGTGAAACTCCAGAAATGATTAATAAGCTAGCGCAACAGATCATGACTGAGCGTTTCCCAGAAAGTGTCCAGTTAGTTCTTGCAGACCTTTTAGGCTTTGATTTCACAGCCCTGATGAAAGCACGTGACCCGCGTTTCAGAGATATAGTCTTACGGGCATATCACTCACGCTGTGCTTTCTGTGGCTACGATCTACGACTTGACGGCGCACTTGTTGGACTTGAAGCAGCACATATCCGGTGGAAGCAATATGGCGGGCCATGTGAAGTGAATAATGGGCTAGCGCTTTGTTCTCTGCACCATTCTGCCTTTGATAGGGGAGCGATAGGTATAGATGAACATTTGACTATCCGTATTTCCGGCGGGGTAAACAGAAGCCCGGTTGTGGATCAGTTGTTCTGGCAACGTGATGGGCAAAAACTCTTCTTGCCACAGGACAAGGCTTTCTGGCCTGCAAACAATTTCATTGAATGGCATCAAAGTCAGGTATTTAAAAGCTGAAGTTTTGTGTGTATTTCCTAACGGCCAGAAAGAAAGCGTTGTTAATGATGTTTTTTACTTATTGGTTAGGCAGTGCTCCAAATATAGTTTCGCTTTATCTATGGGCTCCGAGGGAGCTCCTAAATGGACTCATAAAAGTCTATAAATAAGAATTAATTCGGTCTGAGGTGGCAATCAGTTCCATATAAAACATCATGCCAAACCTCAATTCGATAAATCAGCTATGCAGGTACTTCTTAAAGTTCTCCGCCTGCTCCAGCACGCTCCTGTAGACCTCATCGTTGGCCACTGGAGGGAAGCCATAGCGGTGTAGCAGCAGGATAAGATCTACTTTCAGTTTAGCCTTGATGTCGTCGCGGTTGCTCCAGTCTGGATACTGGGCGCTGTCGTCGACAATCACCTTCATATCCTTGGCCAATTCCAACATTTTATCCTTGTCATAGGTGAAATCGTACTTCTCGCACATATGCGCCAGGATATCGAGAAAGGCCTTTTCTTCCATGTCGATACCGATATCAGCAAATGACATCATCTCAGTCTTAATATCGTAGATCATGTCGGCCATCTGCTGGGTGAAGGTGTCGAACTCTTCACCGTTGAGCACGTCGTTCTCTTTGCGCTGATTGTACTGTTCAACCAAGGCCTGGAAACGCTTGGAGAAATTGATGCCCTGAAGCTGGTTCACCTTTAGAAAATCGCTGATGGCTTTTGCCAGCATCTTTTGCAGCAGTTGCATCCGGGTATTAGGCAACTTGATCTTGCCAATGCGAGCCATGTACTCGTCATCAAATATGTCGATGGTCTCGGCTTTATCTTCGCCTAAGGTGAAGATCTCCTCTACCCCTTCAGCCTTGAGTGCCTCGGCAATCATCTCACGCACTTTCTGGTTCATCTGCGCGGTGTCTGGCGCATCACCCTTAGTCAGCTTGAAGACGATAGAACGCACGGCCAGATAGAAATGAATTCGCTCACGCTCTTCCTGGGTGATCTCTTCACTACCAACGCAAACGTCATAGGCGGCTTTGAGGCGTTTCACCAATCCCATAAAGCGCAGCTCAATCTTCTTGGTCTGCAGAGCAAACTCGGCGGCCCGGTTGAGGCATTCCAGTTGTAGGGTCGGTGCACCAGAAAAGTAATCACGGCTGTCGAAATTATGAAACACCTGAGTAAGCAGATGCAGGTGATTACGCACCTCTATCAGTGATTGCTGCATATCTTCAAAGTTGGACTTATCAGCCTTCGAGTACATGGCCAATGCCATGTTCATCCTGCTTTTGATGCCAATGTAATCTACTACCAGCCCCTTTTGCTTACCTTCAAAGCGGCGGTTTACCCGCGAGATAGTTTGGATCAGGTTGTGCTTTTGCAGGGGCTTATCGATGTAAATAGTATCAAGTTCGGGTACGTCAAAACCGGTTAGCCACATATCTACCACAATGGCAATTTTGAAGTTGGACTTAGGGTTCTTGAACTGCTTGTCCAGCTCCCGACGGTACTCCTTAGTACCGAGCAAGTTATACATAGCCTCATCATCATCTGGGCCTCGGGTCATGACCATGTTGACCAGAGTAAGACTCATCAGTTCTTTTTTCTCTTGCTCGCTAAGGGTGACACCATCAATATCCTGTTTCGCCTCGAACCACTCGGGGCGCTGAAGTTTCAGTCTCTTATAGAAATCGTAGGCAATCTCGCGGCTGGCACAAACAAACATCGCCTTACCTTTGATGGTCGAACCTTCCATTACCCGTTTTTCATAATGCTGGGCGAAATCCTTAGCCAATGCCTCGATGCGATCCGGATCGCCCAAAATGGAATTCATATTGGCCGTAGTTTTCTTGCTCTCTTCAATCTGGTGTTCACTGGCACCCAGTTTTTCGCATTCTTGATAGTACTGCTCGATCTCTTCCAACTTACTGTTATCAAGCACCACTTTGGCAGCCCGCCCTTCGTAGACAATCCGCACCGTGATTTCATCGTTAACCGACTCGGTCATAGTGTAGCTATCGATGGTAGGGCCGAACACATCCAGTGTGGCGTCGATAGGGGTACCGGTAAAACCAACATAGGTCGCGTTAGGCAGTGAGTCATGTAGGTACTTAGCAAAGCCGTAGGTCTTTTTCACCGTTCCGCTTTCAGCATCGATGCTGATCTTCAGGTCGAGGTTAATCTGGCTGCGGTGGGCTTCGTCAGAAATACAGATGATATTGCTGCGATTGGAGAGCAGTTGAATATCTTCAGTAAACTTGTGAATGGTTGTCAGGAAAACCCCGCCGCTTGCGCAACCAGCCAGCTTGCCTCGCAGATCCTGACGGCTGGTGACCGGTTCAATCACCGCATCGCCGATAAAAGCGGTGGCATTGCAGAATTGCTTGGCGAGCTGTTCATCAAGATCGGTGCGGTCGGTAATGAGAACAATGGTCGGGCTGGCAAAATCGACGCTCTTCATCAGCAGGCGGGCAAGAAACTGCATGGTATAGCTCTTGCCGCAGCCCGTGGCACCAAAATAGGTTCCCCCTTTACCGGTGCCACCGATATTCTCGCCGTTAGCCGCTATATGCTTACGCTCTTTTTTAATGTTGTAGTAAAGCTTACGGGCGGCGTAATACTGCGGGTAGCGACAGCAGATCTTCACCTCATGTTTACTAGTATCGGGGAAGAAGACGAAGTTCTTCAAAACATCCAACAAACGGACCGGATGAAATAACCCTTGGATCAGAGTGTAGAGGCCGTTGATGCCATCTTGCTCTGTGGACTCACTACCGTTCACCTTGCGCCAAGCGTAGTAAAACTCGTATGGAGCAAACAGGTTTCCCAGCTTATTGTTCACCCCGTCGCTGAGAATGCACAGCGCGTTATAGACAAACAGCTTAGGAATGTCGCGCTTGTAACGCACACAAAGCTGGCGCCATGCGTCATAGGTAGTGGCCTCTTCTTCACGTACCGCCGATTTAAACTCGAAGACTACCAGCGGCAGGCCGTTCACATACAAGATGCCATCGGGGATGCGCAGTTGCAGTCCGCCGTCACGGGTTTGACCTTCGATCTCCAGCTGATTGACCAACCGGTAGATATTATTGCCAGCCTCAGTCAGTTCTTCTTGCCCTGCAAACAAGCTGGCCAGTTGCCCAGGCAAAGTTCGGGTGTCCATCAGCTCGATATAGAGGTCTTTCTTATCACGATCTTCACGTTTAAGTAAAAAGCCGTTGCTGAGCCAGTGGCAGAAGGTTTTATTACTCTGGTAGAGATCGCTGGCAGGCAGAGTCTGCAACTGATGGAGGATGTGAGCAATCTCCCCTTCCGTGATCCCCTCAACCTGATACTGGTTGGCCAGATACTGACGCAGATCATCGGCGATCAGCACCTCACTTTTCTCTTTGCGCGGCACATTGCTACCGACAAAATGAGGGTAACAGGGTTGGCCTTCCGCATTTGAGTGCTGTCCCAGTAGGGAGATAATGGCCTGTTCCAGCTTTGATTCTGTGAAGTGTAAGGGACTAGTCATCTTCATCCTCCGATTCTTCTGTAGAGGTATATTGAAGTAACATCTCCCTATAAGTGGCAGGATCTTGCTCAAATAGCATTTGACTTGCGAGGTATTCTATAGCTATTTTCTCGGATAAACGCATTGAAAAACCATCAAATTGACCGTCAAGCCAGTCATTGAAATCAGGGTAATCCTCATATCGAATACGATAATGGTTATCAGGCTCAAGTGTTTCACGATGTTTTTTATAAAGAAATGCTGCCAGGCCATCAACTGAAGAAGCTATAAATTCCACGTCGCCCATGCGCAGAGCGCTTTGGTGATAACCATCACTTCCATGGGAGGCTGCCCCATGTCTATTACGTAGCTCATTAGTTACACTTACTATTGAACCTGCGAGCCGAGAAATTTTTTCAGCAATATCCTCATCTTCACTGAATGGCAACCGATCCTTTACATCCCTAAAAAGAGGAAAAAATTCTTTACGCAAGTCTGGTTCTTCCAATCGGTCTGAAATTATGGTTTTAAAAATTGACTCAAGGAAAGCCTTTGACAGGTCGATCGACAGAGCAGAATCTTGAGCTTGGATAGCTGCCTCTAATCTCTCTTTCTGCTCAATAAGATGAATAGCAGAATCTGTCCCAGCTATCGCTTTTGTACTCAGGCTGAGGCGAAATGCATTTTGTGTCATGAATTCACCTCGAATTCGCCATTAATTAACTTTGGCAATAAATAATCTCGGAGGTCTTCTAACGTGCTGCATTCTTCAGAATTTTTAGTGATTTTGGATAAGTACGAACCGACTATCGTCGAGAAAAAACTTACAACATCAATGTTTGGAATGACTAGTTGTATTCCACGAAACGTCTTTTTACTAATCTCTGCAAAAGTGGTACCTCCGGACATGCTTTTAATTATGTCCATGTTTGAATCAAGCCAATACAACGTAAACTCTGGCGACAGGCATTTTGTATCAGTTATTGCGATATAACCCTGATTTATTGCTGTAGGAATTTTGGTCAAAGCTAGGTAGCCGACAGGTGCGCGAGAGGACATTAGTACCGTTTCCGTAGGTAATAATCCTGATGAGATTTTCTGCAATCCTGCAGAAGTGATTTTACGCTCAGTTGTCAGCAAGATTTTGTCGTTATTACCCGAGAGGTCTTTGGGTGAGGTCCAGTGGATGTCGCCCCCCTCCCAAAAATCAGGGTTTGTAGTGCTCGGCGTAGAGCCGCCTTTCACAATAAATACATCACCTACTGTAGTTACTGCCCATGTCTGGGGCACCCCCCCCCCCAAACCAAGTGAAGGTTCAGAACATTTCTCAAAAGCTGCAGGAAATAGCTGGCGGATATCCTCCGGCAAGGGTTTGAAGTCGGCACTTTCGCGAACCGCTTTACGAGCCTCTGCACGATGCAGCAACTCATCAGAGAACTCTAAATCTTGCTCGAAAAAGCCTGCATCCAACGCGTTATCAACCACGGGATCAAAGTCAACAAACCAAGATTTAAACAGTGCTTGCGCCATTTGTTCTAGGGTTTGGTTGATTTGGCGGTTGAGAGCTATTTTTTTGTCGAGCGACAAAAGAATATCTGCGATGCGATCTTGTGTGGTTCTATCAGGGGCTTTGATTTCTAGTCCCTTGATATTATACAGAGGTAATTTGCCTTGAGCAGAACCTACTTTTCTGGAAATAATCTCACTTTGGCCAACTGGTGAGGTGAGATAATAATATATATATCTGGGGTTAAATGACGGTGAGATATCAGTGAGTCTGGCTGCATTTTCCGTTAGATTTGCTTTATTCCACTCGTCTTCCACATAAAAAACCATACCAATGGTATGTCCAACAATGGCGAGACATACATCGTCAGTTTCTACTATGTATCTACTTATTTTCTGTTGAGTACTTGGCTCTAAATATTTAATATTTGAAGCGTGGATTTTTCCTTGTTCAATATCGACTAAACGAATATATGGGTAGGCAGTTTTTTTATCAGTTAGTGATTCCTCTTTTGGCAAACGTTTGCCGCTTTTGACAGTGGCAATTTGATCAATTCGAGATGTAGTCCAGTTACTCCCCATAGCCCAGTGCCTCCATATTGGTACGGATCGCTTGATCCAGCGCTGCCGCTTCATCCAACTGGCGATAGAGAGTCTGAGTTAACTCCTGCATTTTGGTCTCAAAAGCGATGCCATCATCTTCCACATCTGCAGCCCCGACATAGCGGCCAGGAGTGAGGACAAAGTCATTAGCCTTCATCTCATCAAGCGTCGCAACTTTGCAGAAACCCGCCTGATCCTGATATTGCTCGACACCGATCTCCTTGGCCTCGATACGACGCTTGAGTTCGCTCTCGCTGCTGCGCCAAGCGTGGAAGGTATCAGCGATGGTGGCGATATCCTCTTTAGTCAGCTCTTTTTGGGTACGACTCACCATAGTGCCAAGATTGCGGGCATCGATAAACAGAGTCTCGCCGCGACGATCGCGGTAGCCGTATTGAGGATTGGCTTTTTTGCTTTTGCTGATAAACCACAGACAAACTGGGATCTGGGTGGTAAAGAACAGCTGCCCCGGCAGGGCAATCATGCATTCGATACGGTCATCTTCTATCAGCTTTTGGCGGATCTCGCCTTCACCGCTGCTATTCGAACTCATCGAGCCATTGGCCAGCACAAAGCCCGCAGTGCCGTCTTCGCTCAGCTTGGAGAGCATGTGCAGGATCCAGGCATAGTTAGCGTTGCCGGTAGGCGGAGTGCGAAAACCCGCAAAGCGCGGATCGTTAGTAAGTTCCGCTTCGTTGCGCCAGTCCTTCAGATTAAAAGGTGGATTGGCCATGATGAAATCAGCCTTGAGATCTGGGTGCTGATCGGCAAAGAAAGTATCAGCCGGACGCTCTCCCAGATTGCCGGAAAGCCCACGCACAGCTAAGTTCATTTTGGCCAACTTATAGGTGGTACTGGTCAATTCCTGACCGTAAATAGCGATGTCCTTGCTCTTACCCTGATGACTTTCAACAAATTTGAGCGACTGCACAAACATACCGCCTGAACCGCAGCAAGGGTCATAGATCTTGCCTTGATAAGGTTCAAGCATTTCAGCAAGCAAGGTCACCACGGCTTTCGGGGTATAGAACTCGCCACCGCCTTTACCTTCGCTGGCCGCAAACTTGCCAAGGAAATATTCGTACACCCGTCCAACCAGATCCTCTTCGCTCAGATCGCATTCGTTAGCGAGGGTGTCGATGTTTTCAATAGTATCAATGAGCGAAGCGAGCCTTTTCACCTCTAACCCCTGACGGGAGAAGTAGTTATCCGGCAAGGCACCGGTCAGCGACGCATTGCGTTTCTCTATAGTAGAAAGGGCCGTGTCGATAATCACCGCGATGTCATCTTGCTTCGCGCGGGCTTTGACATAAGACCAGCGGGCTTCTGGCGGTAGGAAGAAGACGTTATCCTGCTGATAGAAAACATCCATATCAACAAAGGCTTCTTGGCCGTTGTCGATTAACTGCTTACGCTTGGTTTCGAATTTATCGCTGATAAATTTCAGGAATACCAAGCTCAACACTACGTGCTTGTATTCGGAAGACTCCACGCTGCCGCGCAGCTGGTTGGCGGTATCCCAAAGTGTTTCTTCGAAGCCTTTGCCAGCTTTCTTGGTTGGTGATTTAGCCATGTAAATGCATTCTCTTTTTCTTAAGGGAAAAACAATCGGATTCCCTCGATTTAGGAGCTAAAACCTGATGAGCGTAAACCTCATTATGGGTTAATCCCTGTGCGAGTGGTCGCCAATGTATACAAAGTTATATTGACTGGGATTATCTCATAAAATCAGCCGGACTTAATTGCCCTAGGCCAAAATGAGGACAAATTTTCTGAATGTCGGCGTTGGACCAAAATGTTGACATACTTGGTAAACATGATCGCCTGATGACGAATTGCTACAAAAGGCTCAATGGAGAACTCAACCTATATTCGCCTGGGTCACTTAAATACCTAGTTCAATTAAAGACCGGAATGTTAAAGACCTCATATGATATAAAGTAGTGCAAGTAGTAATTACCGACAACTGAAAACATTTCATTCTTAGCACTCATAATATGGCTAATGAAATCAATCGTATGTAACAGATGAGTTAGGAGTAACTGCCACCAGAAAACACTACAGAGCTTTAATGGAAAATTTAAAATCTGGAAAACGACAACGATTTATCTAGTTGACGCAAATACACTACGATCGCTGCTATCACTGCTACTTTTGCTCTTGACTGATGAAGGAAAATCTGAGAACTTAAAGCCAGAAATTAACATTATTAACAAAAAGGCACACTTATAATGGCTAAGGTATTTATTATAACCTTGAGCTTCAAGCCTTAAATCAATGAGGTAACATCCCTTTTCTCTTACATTATATCTTTACAGTTTTAATACCCCCAACAGCAGTAGAGTAATAGTTAACCAGCATATAGCCCCGCTCCTCTTCATTCAAAAAACACACAGGATTAATAAGAATGTTCAAATGGATAAGAAATATTTTAATTTCAGGTTACGCCCCATCAATAATATGTCTTTTCTTACTTATAAAGATGGACTATTCAATATTTTCCAGTTGGCCAAAGAATGAATCAATAGATAACAGAGTCAAATTGGTTTTATTATTTATACATCTAATAATGATATTTGCAATTTTATCCCCGCTCATAAGTCGTTTATTATCACGGGTAAGCAATGAAGCGTTAAATAAATTCATCGCTTTACCAACACCAAGTAAAAGCATCACATACATTGATTTATACGATTTTTTAAGCGGCCTTGCGCTATCAGCTTTTTACTTATCCATTCTTTTGTTTACTGTAAAGGAGGTTTACGAGGCAACTGGATGGATTATTTCTGGAATATTTGTTTTTTTTATGTTTTTTTCTTCCATTTCAATTGCTTCCCTATCATTAATGAGATTCGCATGGCTATTTGCTAACTATAATAAATATACCTACTCATTTGTTGTTCTACTTGCAAGTAGTATGTGTATGGCTGTTCTAGGTGTTGCCATGAGAATGGCGTCATAATACTCTTCCAGCTGGCATTCCTAATTTAATATATAGAAACATAAATAATAATCATTGAGAAGTTAATCATCACTCAGGCACAACAACAATGTCATATTGAGGTTTTGCCATTGTCAAAAGTAAAAAATGACATTGGTGTAACGTAAATTAACCTCTGAAAAAAATACAATCTCAAGTAAAGCCCACCTATGTTTTTAGTGAAAACAAAAAAATTATCTGTAGAGAATTACAATCCTCTTATAGCAATATAATTACCCTTACTCATTAAAAACCATCATTTAGAAAATGCTTAAATATTATCCTAGTGTGAATCCTTATGAATATACTTTCCTGAATAGAATTAGACTCCTGATAAATCTCCCACCGAGCTACCATATCCCCGCCTCCAACCAAGAACTTCATGTTTAAGCCCTTAAAGTTGCGGCAACAAACCTCCACTCTCATGTTATGGCCCGTAACAAGTAGCACATTCATCTCTATGCCTGAATCTAGAACGCTAAAATCAGCCCGCGCTTATATTTCATAACGCCTATACGAAACAAGGATAACTAATGCATACAACTAAGACTCCCCACTGCCCCCCATTCCCTGCGATCCCCATTCCAAAACCGAATACAAATCCCTGTAAATGCATCCAGCACATTTCTTTGTGTTGATGGTGGGAATACACTCTCTTCGCTGCGGCAAAATCCGCAGCCGGAATTGGAACTCCGACTATCTGGTACTGAAAAAACTTGTTTTTTTTCAGCGGCTACGTGCACACTTTAAATCGTGGCTCAGATAGGGCAACCCTCGTGGTTGGCCGGTCGCTAGATCCGGAGTTCCAAACCTGTCTGAGCCACACCTTTAGATTGGAACCTGAAGGCGTGGTGAAACTTAAATCTAGCAATGGAATGATCATCATGACTCACACCGAAACCACTGAAAACTCTATCACTGTCTTTCGTTCACTGATTGCCGGGCTGGATTTCAGCCACTTAGAAGACACCCAGCTGTATGACCTCAGCGCATTAGCCTCCGAGTCTGCCGAAGGGCTTTGTCATGGCTTGCTGTGTCTTAGCGAAGGGCTGGAGAACAGTGAGATTGTGCCGCCAGAGGGGGTGCCTCAAATCAGTGCTTATCTAAAAGCGGTGGCGCATCTTGTACCACTACTGTTTGAGTTGAATGAGTGTGCGAGTAACAGACTGGGAAGTCGAAGAAACGGACCATTAACTGTCTGAATTTGAGACTTAATCTTTTGGATTGAGCCAAATCGCAGACATAAAAAAAGCCACCCGAGGGTGACTTAATTTTCATACTGACTAATGGTGCCGAAGGCCGGACTCGAACCGGCACACCTTGCGGCGGTTGATTTTGAATCAACTGCGTCTACCGATTTCGCCACTTCGGCACTGAAAGTAGTATGCGGAAAACGGGTGCATTATACCTTTCCGAAGACCTCACGCAATACTTATCCTGACGGGTTTTGACTGAGTGCCGAAAAAAACGGCAAAACCGCGTCTTTCTGGCTGTTTTTACTACAAATCGAGGGTCTGAAGGGGTGAATAAAAGCCTTGAATCAGTCGGTCGCGTCGCTCGAACATCGCCACCAACTCTTTTACCACCTCGCCGCCACGTTCATGTGACCACGCCAATGACAATGGCGAGCTTTGGCGGTGGTTAACCAGCGTTCTGGCGACCAGTTCGCCGCTGTCGAGATAGGGCTGGCATAGCGTGCGGGGCAGAAATCCAATGCCGACGCCGCGCAGGTGGCATTGCAGCTTGGTGTTCATGTCCGCCACTTTAATCTCCTGCTGGCCCGGCAGCAGCCAGGCGACGCGTTTGGCGAGATGCACCGCCGTGTCCTCGATATTGACCGCCGGATACCAGCGCAGCTGTTCTTCGCTCAGCGTCTCCCCGCCCTGTGCCAGCGGGTGCTGCGGCGCCACCACAAACACCCACTCGACCTTGCCGAGCGGCAGAATGCTGATGCTGTTCTCCAGCGACTCCCTGCCCGACACCCCAATCGCCAGATGGCAATCGCCATTGAGCAAGGTGTCCCACACGCCCATATACACCTGTCGGGTGATGTGGAAAGTGGTGAAGGGATAACGCACATTTAAATGCGCCAGCAGGTCGGCGACGCTGTCGCCGTTATACAGCAAGTTATTGATAACAATATCAACCCGTGGCTCAACGCCCTGATTGATCTGCTTAAGTTCGCCGGGCATGGAGTCCAGCCAGCTCAGCCACTGGCGGCAGCGTTCGAGCAAATAGCTGCCCGCCGGAGTCAGCGTCACGCTGCGGGTAGTGCGCAGGAATAGCTGGGTGCCAATCCCCTCTTCTAGCACTTTGATGCGATAACTGATGGTGGCCGAGGTCTTATGCAGCGACTCGGCGGCGCGGGAAAAGCTACAGCACTCGGCAACTTTTACAAATGAACGGATTGTCTCGTGGTCCAGCATTGGCGCTCCTTGCAGGTTTGTCTCACCTCACTATGCCGCCTATTGAGCCTAAAATCCTCCCCATCTCCCCTGACCTTCATCACAAAAATGGTTTTAATTGCAGAGATAGGGAAAGCGTGCGCGAAATACAATTATGGAAATATATTCCATTTATCGCTTTTAATTGAAAATTCCCTTGCTACAGTAGGGATCGAATCGATGCGATAAGAGAAAGGATTGAATGACTGAATTACGGAGAAGAGGTCGGCCTGCTCAGGAAGGCACCTCTGCGACCAAGGGCGCGCAGGCGTTGGATCGTGGGCTGGAGATCTTGCAGTTTTTGGCACAGTCGGGAGGAAGTTCTTCCGTGTCGGTGCTGTCGGAAAAGCTGGATCTGCCGCTTTCCACCACCTTCCGCCTGCTGAAAGTGCTTGAGAAATCAGAGTTTGTATTCCAAGACCCGCAGCTGGGTTGGTGGCACATTGGTATTCAGTCGTTCACCGTCGGGTCGACTTATATGAACGATCGCGACGTGGTGTCGGTCGCCGGGCCCTTTATGCGCCGCCTGATGCTGCTCTCAGGCGAGACCGCCAATCTGGCGATCCGCAACAACATGGACGCCGTGCTGATCCGCCAGTGCGAATGTCAGGCGATGGTGCGCATGTGCGCCCCGCTCGGCAGCCGCCTGCCGCTGCACGCCTCCGGGGCGGGCAAGGCACTGCTCTACGCCCTAGATGAAGAAGAGATGCTGGATCTGATTGTGCGATCCGGTTTGCAGACTTTTACTCCGCACACGCTCAATAGCCTGATCCCATTGAAGAAGGATCTGGCGGCCTCGGCCCAGCGCGGCTACGCGGTGGACCACGAGGAGCACGCGCTGGGGCTGAACTGCCTCGCGTCGGCGATATTTGATAAGAATAATCAGCCGATTGCCGCCATCTCAATCTCGGGACCAAGTTCGCGGATGGAACCGGCGCGCTTTGCCGAACTCGGCGAACTGGTGCGCGACGCCGCATGCGACATCAGCACCGCGCTGGGTGACCCGCACAGCTAGAATCTCAAGGCCTGACGTCAGCGATGGCGTCAGGCCGCACGGTCTGCCAATCACAAAGCTCCGTGCTTTTTTTTGGCATAAAGTTAAGTTGGAAAAACTTTCCAATAAATGGATTTATCGACGATAAGGAATGTAAACCATGGCTAAGATGAGAGCAGTTGATGCAGCAATGTGGGTGCTGGAGAAAGAGGGGGTGACCACCGCCTTTGGCGTGCCCGGCGCGGCGATTAACCCGTTTTACGATGCAATGCGCAGGCACGGCGGCATTCGGCATATCCTTGCACGCCATGTGGAAGGTGCGTCGCACATGGCCGAGGGCTATACCCGCGCCACTGCGGGCAACATCGGCGTCTGTCTCGGCACTTCGGGACCGGCGGGCACGGACATGATCACCGCGCTCTACTCGGCCTCGGCGGACTCCATTCCTATCCTGTGCATTACCGGGCAGGCCCCGCGCGCCCGGCTACACAAAGAGGATTTTCAGGCAGTGGATATTGAGTCGATTGCCAAGCCGGTGACCAAGATGGCGGTGACCGTGCTGGAACCTGCTTTAGTGCCGCGCATGCTGCAAAAAGCCTTTCATCTGATGCGATCTGGCCGCCCCGGCCCGGTGCTGATTGACCTGCCGTTTGATGTGCAGATGGCGGAAATTGAGTTTGATCCTGAGACTTATTCGCCGCTGGTGCCTTACAAGCCTTGCGCCACGCAGGCGCAGATCGACAAGGCGCTGGCGATGCTGTGTCAGGCGGAGCGCCCGCTGATTATTGCCGGGGGTGGCGTGATCAACGCCGACGCGGCGGATCTGCTGCAAGAGCTGGCGGAGATCTGCAATATTCCGGTGATCCCAACCCTGATGGGCTGGGGGTCGATCCCCGACGATCACCCGCTGATGGCGGGCATGGTCGGCCTGCAAACCTCGCATCGCTACGGCAATGCCACCCTGCTGGCGTCGGATCTGCTGTTCGGCATTGGCAATCGCTGGGCCAATCGCCATACCGGATCGGTGGAGAAATACGTCGCGGATCGCAAAGTGGTGCACATCGACATTGAAGCGACGCAGATTGGTCGGGTGATCTGCCCCGTTCTGGGCATTGTGTCGGACGCCCGCGAAGCCCTGCTGATGCTGGTTGAATCGGCCAAACGACTGTTCGCCAAGGGCGATTTGCCAAACCGCAACGACTGGGTCGCAGAGTGCAACCAGCGCAAAGCCACCCTGCTGCGCAAAACCCATTTCGACCAAGTGCCGGTCAAACCGCACCGGGTGTATGAAGAGATGAACCGCGCGTTTGGTGCCGACGCCTGCTACGTGACCACCATCGGCCTGTCGCAAATCGCGGCGGCGCAGACCCTGCACGTGTTCAAACCACGGCACTGGATTAACTGCGGACAGGCTGGCCCGCTGGGCTGGACCCTGCCTGCGGCGCTGGGCGTTCGCGCTGCAGACCCTGCTCGCAAGGTGGTGGCGCTGTCCGGCGATTACGATTTTCAGTTCTTGATTGAGGAGCTGGCGGTCGGCGCACAGTTCAAACTCCCCTACATTCACGTGTTGGTCAACAATGCCTATCTGGGGCTGATTCGTCAGTCACAGCGCGGCTTCGACATGGACTATTGCGTCCAGCTTTCTTTCGAAAATATCAATAGCAGTGAGCTGGGTGAATACGGCGTGGACCATGTGAAGGTGGTCGAAGGGCTGGGCTGTAAGGCTATTCGCGTATTCAAACCTGAAGAGATTGCCCCGGCGTTTAGGCAGGCTGAAAAGCTAATGAAAGAACATCAGGTGCCGGTTGTGGTAGAAATTATCCTCGAGCGCGTGACCAATATTGCGATGGGTACCGAGCTGGATAATGTCACTGAATTTGAGCCGACCACGGCGCTCGAGGCTGAAGCCCCGACTGCCGTGGCGTTTTACGATTACCGCCAAGGAGAGAACTCATGAGTCGCTTTGCCGCCAACCTTTCCATGCTGTTCACCGATGTCGATTTTTTGGCTCGATTCGCTCAGGCCAAGGCCTGCGGGTTTAGCGCCGTGGAGTATATCTCTCCTTATGAGTATCCGGCCGAGGTAATACAGGCCGAGCTGGCCCAGCACGGTTTATCTCAGGTGCTGTTCAATTTGCCGGTGGGAAACTGGGCCGAGGGAGAGCGCGGCATTGCCTGCTTGCCGGGCAGAGTGGACGAGTTCCGCCAAGGCGTGAGTCAGGCCATTCGCTACGCCAAAGCCCTGAACTGCCCGCAGGTGAACTGTCTGGCCGGAAAAGTCCCGGCGGGCAGTGACCCGCAAGTGATAGAAAAGACGCTGGTGACTAATCTGCGTTTTGCCGCCGACGCGCTGGCAAAAGAGAACATTCGGCTACTGATTGAGCCGATAAACAATCTTGATATGCCTGGGTTTTATCTCAATACCAGCCGTCAGGCGCTGGCGCTGATTGAGCAGGTCGGCAGCAAGAATCTCTGGTTGCAGTATGACATTTATCATATGCAAAGGATGGAAGGCGAGCTGATCCAGACCCTGCGCAACCACCTGTCGCAGATCGCGCACATTCAGGTGGCGGACAATCCGGGGCGGCACGAACCGGGAACCGGCGAGATCAATTTCGACAACATTTTTAGCGCGCTGGATCAGATGGGCTATAGCGGCTGGATCGGCTGTGAATATAACCCGCAGGGCGACACGGCGGCCGGATTATCTTGGCTAAATCATCGACAACGTTAATCAACTCACAAAGGAAGTCACGGGAAAAATATAATATGGCGTTCTGATAGACTTTTAATCGGAACCGGGAATGATAATTACCTCTCTCCGCTCAGGGTTATTAACCATCCTGAGCGGGAACTCTACAAATAAGACCAGCCTTCATAAAAAATTATCAGGATCTTAATCCAAGGAGATAGGTATGGCTGTTTCAGAAACAATCATTGGATCATCAATTTCACAACAAATTAATAAATCAAAATTGTATCGAAAAGTTGCATGGCGAATCATGCCCATTCTATTAATTAGTTATATTGTGGGTTATTTAGATCGCGTCGGCATCTCCTTCTCTAAATTCCAAATGATGCCGGACATTTTAAATGGCAACATGGCGCTGGCGGAATCGGTATATGGTCTGGGCGCCGGAGTGTTTTTCATCGGCTATATTATTGCCGGCGTGCCAAGCAATATGGTGTTGAGTAAGTACGGCGCGCGAAAAATCATTGCGCTACTGATGGTGATTTGGGGCGGCATCTCGATGCTCAGCGTGTTTATCACCTCGCCCACGCAGTTCTACATCGCCCGGTTTTTCCTCGGCATTGCCGAAGCGGGCTTCTACCCCGGCGTCATTCTCTACCTCACTTTGTGGTTCCCCTCCGGCCAGCGCGCCAAGATGACCGCCCTGTTTGTCTGCGGCATTCCCATCAGTAATATCATCGGCGGCCCGCTGTGCGGCTGGATCATTGAGCACATGAATGGCCTGATGCAGATGTCCGGCTGGCAGTGGCTGTTCTTTATCAGCGGCCCACGCGCGCTGCTGATTGCGCTGGTGATTTTCTTCTTCCTCGACAACACCTATCAAAACGCTAAGTGGCTGACAGATGAGGAGAAAGAGATGATCGACGAGGATATGGATCAGGCCAATCAGCAGCGATTGTTAAACGCCAAAAACGGCATTGTCGCCCACGAATGGACGATGAAAACCATGCTGAAATCATCGGCATTCACCAAAATGTGGCTGATCTGCTTCTGTACCGTGATGGGCCAAGGCGGGCTGGCGTTCTGGGTGCCGACCATTATCAAAGATACCGGCGTGAAGTCAGTTTTCGACGTCGGCCTGCTGAGCATGGTGCCTTATATGCTGGCGGTGGTGGCGATGCTGCTGGCGGCGCGCAGCTCCGATAAGCACCGCGAGCGCCGCTGGCACATCGTGGTTCCCTTCTGTATTGCCGCCGTCGCCATGGTGAGCATTGGCGTATTTCAGGATAACAAAAGCATCGTGATGTTCTCGCTGTGCATCGCCGTGGCCGCCAGTCTGGTGCCTTCACCGCTGTTCTGGAGCCTGCCGAATGCCATCTTTACTGGCACCTGCGCGGCGGCGGGCATTGCGCTGATTAACTCCATCGCCAATATCGGTGGCTTTATCTCGCCCTATATCATCGGCTACTTTAAGAATACAACGAACAGTAATCTGGTGGCGATGTGCGTGCTGGCGTCGATGATGATCCTCGGCGCGATACTCACGCTAACGGTGCCCGCCAAGATGGTGAACAAGTAGTAACTGATTGTCTTAGAAGAGAAAATGAGAAGCATTAAAAAAGCGCCTGAGGAGAGATCCTCAGGCGCTTTTGGCTATTTAAGTAAGACGAAATGAGGGATTAAAGCTCGGCGTCGCGATGGCAATCTTTAGAGTAGATGTAGCTGAACACCTCGTCTTTGCCCACCGCATAACCCGCCTGCGGGCAGTACGCGCCCATAAAGATGTAGTCGCCTTTCTTGACCGGCACCCAGTCGTTGTCGAGGTTGTACATGCCCGCGCCGCTAAGAATATAAGCGCCGTGCTCCTGTACGTGAGTCTCGATGTAGCCGTGGCTGGCACCCGGATTGAAAGACAGAATGTGCATGTTCATGTCAAAACCCAGCTCTTTCGGCAGGAAGTCTTGCAAGATAACGTCACTCATTCCTTCATACTCGATACGCTCGAGCTGGCTGACGTTGCCACTCACCACATAGGCTTTATGGCCCGCCAAAGGCTGATACTTACGTTTGTAGAGGAACAGTTTGCTTGGTTTTCCTTCGCTATTATTATCGAGATAGAGCTTAACGCCCGCCGGGCAATATAAATATCCGCCGGTTTTCAGCGCGTAGGATTTATCATCCGCCGCCGCCATAATCTCGCCATCAATAACATAAACGAATGTTTCAATATCGCCGCCGCCGAAACCTTGATGATTACGGCCGCCGTCTAATAAGGTCACCAGATAATCGACAAAAGTCGCGCCCAATTTTGGCGTAGACAGAATAGTAATATCGCAATTCTCAAATCCGGGAATAACGTTTTTAACTAAGCCGTCCGGCTCAATTAAGGCGTAGTTGTGACGCTTAATAATAGAACGTGAAGATAAGACGTCACCGCGGTAACCGGTTTGTTGATTAATATAGCCCATGATTTTTCCTTATATATTCCACAGGCCGATAATTCATATCGACCTATATAAATTTATTGAGATAAAGCCGGTTTTGCAGCCTGCTGTTTTTTCATTAATACGTTTACGGTGAAGAACATGATGGTGCCGATAACCAAAATGGCCGCCGAGATATAGAAGCCCATGACCTTCGAGCCGGTATGGTCGGAGATCATCCCGGTCACCAGCGGCGCAATCACCGATGAAGACATGCCGAAGAAGTTGAAGACGCCGAAGCTGGTGCCGTAACCCTTTTTCGGTGCGTTGTCGGCGACGAAGGAGATCATGATCGGATCGACCGCCAGCTTGCCGAGCAGGCCGTAGAGGATCAGGCTTATCAGCAACATGGTGGAGTCCGGCGACAGAACGGTGCAGGTCAGCATCACCGCGGCGCAAATCTCGAGGAAGATGATCAGGCTGACTTTCTTATTGCGGAAACGGTCGGACATGCGGCTGAAGAACAGCGCGCCCGGCACCGAGGCAAAAGCCACCAGCGCCGAGGAGAAGCCAATGGCCACGCCCTCGAAACCGCGCTCCTGCTGCAAGAATGACGGCAGCCAGGTGACAATCATGTAGTAGCCGTAACAGGTGGCGAAATACATCACGTAGGCGGAAATCATCTTCAGGCTGAACAAGCCGCCGGGGTTCTGATTCACCTCTTCCACTTCCGGCGCGGCGGTTACGGCTTGCGCCGCTGCTTGCTGTTTCGGGGCACTTTTAATAACGAAGAAGAACACCAGCGTCATGATAACCAGCAAGAAGGTGATCATGAACAGCAACAGTTGCCAGTTCATGCCGACGCTTTTCACCAGCAGGCTGGAGGCAATCAGGCCAATCCCCATCCCCAGCGCAGAGCCGCTGTTGATGATGGCGGTGGATAACCCGCGTTTCTCCAGCGGAATGCTTTCCGAGGAGAGCGAGTACGCCGAGCCATAGTAGGAACCACAGCCCGCCCCGGCGAGCAGGCTACCGGCGTAGATCATGTGCAAGCTGGTGGCGTTACCAATCAGCAGCGTGGCGATAATGAACAGGCAGAAGCCGGGGATCAGCACAATCTTCTTGCCGAACTTATCCACCAAGATCCCGGCGGGGATCTGCATGCCGGTATAAGCGAAGAAGTAGAAGCTGGCGATCAGCCCCATTTCGGTGTCGGACTGCGCGCCAATGGTGGCCTGAATTTCAGGGAAGATCGGCGTCAGGACGGTGCGGTAGATCCAGATAACCGCCCAGCCGAGGCAGAGCACGACGACGATTTTCTTCCAGTACAGCGGGTCAATGCCGCCGCTGGCGGGTGATGAGGCAGTGCGAGTGGTCATACTGCGCCCCCGTTTTCTTGGTAGGCCAACTGATACAGCACGTGGGCCAGTGCGCGAACGCCTTCGGCTAAGTCGCTCAATTCAGTTTTTTCAGCCGGATTGTGGCTGATACCGGCGATGCTCGGCACAAAGAGCATGACGGTCGGCACCCGTGGCGCGAAGATTTGCGAGTCATGCCCCGCCCCGCTGTGCATCAGGCGATAGTTCATTTTCTCGGTTTCACACACCGCCGCGACCTGTTTCACCAGCTGCGGGTCCATCGGGATTGGCGCTTCGTCCATCCACAGGTTGATCTCCACCTCAATGCCCATCTCGCCGCAAATGCGCTTCATGTCGGACTCAATCTCTTGAGTGAAACGCAGCAGCGCCTGTTGGTCGGTGTGGCGGCAGTCCATGGTGAAGTGGGTGAAGCCCGGCACCACGTTGACGGTGTTGGGCTTTGGCTCCACTTTGCCGAAGGTCAGCACCAGCGGGTCGCCCTCTTTGCGCGCCTTCTCAATGGACTCGTAGCAGATGCGGCTAAAGGCGTGCACGGTGTCACGGCGGTAGCCCATCGGTGTGGTGCCCGCGTGGTTGGACTCGCCTGTTAGGCGAATGTCGTAGCGGCGCTGGCCGACAATGCTGGTGACGACGCCGACGGTTTTGCCCTCGGTTTCCAGCACTTTGCCCTGCTCGATGTGCAACTCGACAAAGGCGCGCAGGTCCTGACGCACCGGCGTGTTTTCCGGGCGGAAGTCGAAACCGGCCTGATGCATGGCGTCCACAAAGCCCACGCCCTTGGCGTCTTGGACCTGATGCATGTCGGCGTTATTCGCCAAACCAAAGATGTTTTTGCTGCCCCAGAAGACAAACGGGAAGCGGCTGCCCTCTTCTTCCGCCATCGACAGCACTTCCAGCGTGCGCAGTGGCTGGCCGTAAGTCTCTTTCAGGTAGTTGATTGCCAAAAAAGCGGCTTCGATACCAAACTGGCCGTCGAGGTTGCCGCCGTTCACCACGGTGTCGATGTGTGAGCCTGACATGATGGTCTGCTCGGGGTAGCGGCTGCCTTCGAGGCGCGCCGACAGGTTGCCGACGTGGTCGAAATGGGTCTTCAGCCCGGCACTTTCAAATTTTTCCTGTAGCGCGCGCTGGGCGGCACACCACTCGGGGGTATAGAGAAGACGCGTCATGCCTCCGGTCGGGTCTGCGCCGATCTGCGAAAGCCACGCGGAAATGTCTTGTATCTGGCGAGGGAAGTTCTGCATATTCCGGTCCTTATTTAATTTCCATATTGAAGGTCATTAATCACGAGGAGGTAGAAATAGAACCGCGAATTACTGGCAGGTTATTAGCCAATAATCCGCGCAAAAGCATTTATTCATTCAAGTGATGTATTTCACTTATTTATAAATAATTAGAATCTATTAATTAACTGGCAAACGGATCTTTATGGTCGTAAGAGCGTAAATAGATTTCATCGGAGATGAGGTAGTCGTAAATTTCATCAACAATTTCGATGCCATTGACTTCACTATTACGCTCATTGTTTTCGCTGTTTTGCCCCGGATACATTACCTGACTCACGCCCGGCGCAGGTTTTATGCCATTGAGGTCACTCATCACCTGATTAATATTTTTGCGGAAGCTGTCAATATTAGTAAAGGCGGCAGGATCGATAACAATATGCAGCTGGCCGAGGTTACGGCCTTCGGTCAGGTCGTGATACATCGAGCTAACATTGCGGCCAAACGGCAGGCCGAGCATGATGCCCGCCAGCACGTCCACCATCAGCATCAGGCCATAGCCTTTCGGCCCGGCAATCGGCAGCAGGCCGCTAACGGCGAAAGGATCGGTAGTGTGTTCGCCGTTGGAATCCACGGCCCAGGTGTCAGGGATTTTGGCATTGCGCGAGCGAGCATCCAGCACTTTGCCCCACGCTTGCACCGTGGTTGCCATGTCGAAAGTGATCATATGGCCGTCTTCACCCGGTGCGGCGAAGGCGATTGGATTGGTGCCGTAATAGACTTCCGCGCCGCCGTAGGGCACGACCATTGGGTCGGACTGGCAGAGAGAAATGCCGATAAGCCCTTGTTTAGCCGCCTGTTGTACGAAATAAGAGAGCGCGCCGCTGTGGCCAATACGGCGGATGCCCACCACCGCCACGCCGTTGTCTTTGGCGATGTCGATGGCGTGCTCCATGGCGATTTTCGCCGCCACGTGTCCCGCGCCGTTATCGCCGTCAAATACGCCGCTGCAAGGCCCGGTTTTCTCAAATCTAAAGTCTGGGTTGTTGTTGGTCCCGCCTTTGCTGATACGTTCTGAGTAGTATTCCACCCGAACGGCACCGTGAGAATGTACGCCCCTTGCATCGGCATGAACCAGAACATCCGCCACGATATTGGCCTGTTCTCTTGGCAGTCCCGCCTTGTTGATCTTATTGCTAATTAAAGTGTGGAGCTGTTCCCGGGTGACTTTCATAGATAATCCTTTTGGCTAACCACTGATAGAACCTATTTATGGTCACAATCTATAACCCTCAGACTTTAAAAATGTGATCGGCGACGTTTTTAAACTATTAAATTAAAATTTCATTTACTCCCTGCCGAATTATAAAAATTATTTTGATAAAGCCACGCGGCATTCATTGAGCGATTTTAATAAAGCCTGCGTTTTACCATGAATATTTCTAACAATCCGCGAAGTGTGATTCACCTCTCCTTGTGATACCCCAGATGTTTGTAATTTCCAGCCAGCCATTAAGGGAAATTTTAAAATGAAATTCTTTATCAGGCTTTTCACGAACCGCTTCTCACCAAGCATGAGAAAAAAAGCAAAAGGAAACAGTCATGGTCCACGCTTTTATTAAGAAAGGGAGTTTTCAGGACTCGGTAAGCCTGATGTTGATCTCCCGAAAGCTCAGCGAATTTCCACAAGTAGATGAAATTTCGGTGATGATGGGCACCCCCGCCAATAAATCCCTGCTGGAAGCCACCGGCTTTTGGCACGCCCAGTTCAACGACGCCACGCCGAATGATATTTGTGTCGCCATCAAGGCCGACAGCCAAGACCCAGAGATAACCCAGTTCATCAGCGACGCTCTGGAAGAGGCGCTGAAAGCCATTGCGCAGGGCCAGCAAGGGGGCAAACGCCTGCCGGTCGCCCGCAGCTGGCAGACGGCTCGCCAAAAAGCCCCGGACGCCAATCTGCTGCTGATCTCCATTGCCGGTGAATACGCCGCCGGTCTGGCCGATCAGGCACTCGACAACGACTGCAACGTGATGATGTTTTCCGACAACGTCTCGCTGGAGCAGGAGATTGCGCTGAAGAAGAAAGCCAGCAGCAAAAAGCTGATTGTAATGGGGCCGGACTGCGGCACCGCCAATATCGCAGGAGGTCCTTTGGCCTTTGCCAACGTGGCACCTAAAGGCGTCATTGGCATTATCGGCGCGTCAGGCACTGGCATTCAGGAGCTAACTTCGCAAATTACGCTGGCCGGTCAGGGTGTATCTCACGCCATTGGTCTCGGCGGGCGCGACCTCTCGGCCGAAGTAGGCGGCATCAGCGCCCTGACGGCGCTGGCGATGCTGGCCAATGACAGCAAAACGCAGGTCATTGCCTTCGTGTCCAAGCCTCCCGCTGAAGCCGTGCGCCAGCGCGTGATGGCTGAAATGCAGGGCATCAATAAGCCGATTGTGGCGCTGTTTCTCGGCACCAAACCGGCCAGCCCGCGTCTGGGCAATGTGTGGCTTGCCAGCACGCTGGATGAAGCCGCGCGCCTCGCCGCCATGCTGGCCAATGTGCAGCAGCAGATAGCCTCCCTGCCCGCCGTGCACGGTAAGAAAATCGCCGGATATTACGCCGGAGGCACCTTGGCCGCCGAAGTCGCCATGCTGCTGGCCGAGCACTTGCAGGTCGCGCCTGACAGCCAGCACCATCACGGCAGCATGCTCGACGCCGAGGGTCATCGAATCATTGATATGGGTGATGACTTCTACACCCAAGGCAAACCCCATCCGATGATTGACCCGTCAACCCGCAACCAGACTATCGCCCAGTTAGCTAATCAGCTTGAAACCGGCGTGCTGCTGATTGACGTGGTGATTGGCTTTGGTGCGCAAAATGACCCGGCAACCTCGCTGGCCGACACGATCCACGCACTCAAGCAGCATCGCGACGCGGCTCACCCGCTGGTGGTGATCGCCACCGTGACCGGCACCGAGCAGGACCCGCAACAGCGCAGTCGGCAAATCGACACGCTCACCGCCGCGGGCATCGTGGTGATGAACACCCTGCCGGAAGCCGTGCTGCTGGCCCATCAACTTATCAGCCCGCCGACCGAAACCGGGCAACTGACGCCTTACCACTTGCTGGATGGCGTCTCTGTTATCAACGCCGGTCTGCGCAGTTTCGCCACTGATTTACAAACCAATCAGGTTCCCGTGGTGCATTACCAATGGGCACCGGTCGCGGGTGGAAATCAGCGTTTAGCCGCCATTCTGAAAAAATTGCACTGAGGGATCACATGACTACAACTATTAATGAAGCCAATGCAGCCGTAATTGCGCGGATCCGCGAAGCCCGTCCACACTGGTGTGACGTCAAACTGGCGCAGGAAGTGGTGCCGGTATTACAGCAAGGTCGCAAGCTACTGCACGCCGGTCCGCCGGTAGTCTGGCAGGACATGAGCGGCCCGGTGCGCGGTGCCTGTATTGGTTGCTGCCTGTTTGAAGGCTGGGCCGAAAATGAACAGCAGGCGCTGGCTCTGCTGGAAAACGGCGAAATTGAATTTATTCCGTGCCACAGCGTGCGCGCCGTTGGCCCGATGGGCGGCATCACTTCTGCCCATATGCCGATGCTGGTGGTTGAGAACCACACCCACGGCAATCTGGCGTTCTGCAATATGAATGAAGGGATTGGCAAAGTGATGCGTTTCGGCGCGTATGGCCCGGACGTACAGGAACGCCTGCGCTGGATGCGTGACACTCTGGCTCCGGTGCTGAAAGAGGTATTGAGCCACGTGGATGGCGGCATCGACCTGACCGCCGTGATGGCGCAGGCTATCACCATGGGGGATGAATTCCACCAGCGTAATATCGCCGCCTCCGCGCTGTTAATGCGCCAGCTGGCACCGAAAATCGCCCAGTTGGATCGCCCACAAAGCGAACTGACCAGCGTGCTCTCCTTCCTCGCCATTACCGATCAGTTCTTCCTCAATCTGGCGATGGCCTACTGCAAAGCCGCCATGGACGCCGGGGCCGAAATCAAACAAGGCACCATCGTCACCGCCATGACCCGCAACGGCAAAGATTTTGGTATCAAAATCAGTGGCATGGGCGACCAGTGGTTCACCGCGCCGGTCAACACGCCGGAAGGTCTGTTCTTCTCCGGCTACAGCCAAGCCGACGCCAACCCTGACATCGGCGACAGCGCCATCACTGAAACCTTTGGTATCGGCGGCGCGGCCATGGTCGCAGCGCCGGGCGTAACGCGCTTTGTTGGCGCGGCGGGCGGCATGGGTGCGGCGCTGGACGTCTCTGAAGAGATGGCGGAGATCTTCCTCGAACGCAACATGATGCTGCAAATCCCGACGTGGGACTTCCAAGGCGCTTGTTTAGGTCTGGACGCCCGCCGCGTGGTGGAAACCGGCATCACGCCGCTGATCAACACCGGGATAGCTCACCGCTCGCCGGGCGTCGGTCAGATTGGCGCGGGGACAGTTCGCCCGCCGCTTGCCTGCTTCGAAAAAGCCATTGAAGCCTTAGCCGAGAAGCTTGGCATCAGCGCGTAACCCTTCACGCCACTTTGCCCGGCGGAGCCGTCGGGCAATCAGGAGCCACCATGGTTTGCATCGTTCTCTCTTCCAGCGCTCACGCCACCTGTGACTATGGTCCGTTGCGCCGCGCCGGCTTGTTTAACAACGCGATGAACTTTCTTACTCCGCGCCATCAGCTGCTGACGTTGCACCGCAGCGGGCACGGCCTCAGCCCGATGGGATGGGTGGTGGATGAAACGGATTTCGACCTGATTGCCGACCAGCTGCAAGGGGCCGAGCAGCTCCATTTTGATGCCGAAGGCTTATTGATTGATGGCCTGCGGGTGAAAAACATCGGCCCGCAGCGCAACTTAACCTTAGGCCAGCAGGGGCTGGTGACCACGCAAACATTGCGCCAGACCCTGCGCTGCTCGCCAGCGCAAACTGGCCTGTTTGGCGGGTTAGACGCGCTAGTGGCTTCGCCCGCCGTCGGCGAATTACAGCAAATGCAGCGCCAGTTTGCGGACTGGCTGCTGGGTGGCGAAGTGGACTGGACGGCGTTTATCGGCAAGGGGCCGGGCCTCACGCCAAGCAACGACGACACGCTGGTCGGCATGCTGCTGGTCGCCTACAGCGACAGCCGCGTCAATCCCAGCCAGCTGTCACCTTTTTTTGCGCACAGCAAGCCACTGGCAGGGCTGACCACGTTAGTGAGTCATCACTATCTGGCCTATGCTGCGCGGGGGATTTTCTCCTCGCCGCTGCTGGCCATCGCCCACGGGCTACTGGCTCCACAGACCTTACTCCCCGCCGTGCGCGACCTGCTGAATGTCGGCCACTACTCGGGCGCGGACGCGCTGCTGGGCATCTGGCTGGCGGCTCAAACCATTAATCAACTTCACTCAGTCAGCACCTCGCCGCACTTAGCGGCCTGCTGAAAGCGTGGTTTTTACTTTTGATTCAACACACTAGAGAACTGAACATGGAAACATTGGTTATCGCTTTAGGCGGGAATGCCCTGTTGCAACGCGGCGCGGTTCTTTCTGCTGAAAATCAATATAAGAGCATTGCGCTGATTGCCGATGCGATTGGCGAACTAGCCAAGAAATACCGCATTGCCATTGTCCACGGCAACGGCCCGCAGGTCGGGCTACTGGCCTTGCAGAACCTCAACTACCGCGACGTGCCACCTTATCCGCTGGACATTCTGGTGGCGGAAACCCAAGGGATGATTGGCTACATGCTGGCGCAGAAGCTCTCCGCGTCGCACCCCGAGCAGGCAGTTTCAACCCTGATGACCCGCATTCTGGTGGACGGTGACGATGAAGCTTTCCAGCAGCCAACCAAGTTTATCGGCCCGGTCTATGCGCCGAAGGAAGAGTCGCACCTGCGCCAGCAGTATGGCTGGACCATGAAGATGGACGGCGAGCATCTGCGCCGCGTGGTGCCTTCCCCTGAGCCTAAGCAGATCTTGGACATAGAAGCCGTTAACGCGCTGCTGGCGAAAAATCAGGTGGTGATTTGCAGCGGCGGCGGCGGCATTCCGATGGTGGCGACCGAGCAGGGGTTACAGGGCGTTGAGGCAGTGATTGATAAAGATCTCGCCGCGGCGCTGCTGGCCGAGGCGCTGGATGCTGACCATCTGGTTATCTTGACCGACGCCGACGCGGTGTATACCGGCTGGGGCACGCCAAGCCAGCAGGCCATTCGCAGCGCCACGCCGCAACAGCTGGCTCCGCTGGCGGTGCCGGACGGCTCAATGGGGCCGAAGATCATGGCGGTCAGCCGCTTTGTCGAACGCTCAGGTAAAGAAGCGCACATTGGCGCGCTCAAAGACATTGATGCCGTGTTGAACGGCAGCGCGGGAACCCTGATCCACCCCGCCCGCTGATCCACCTAAAACACTGAAGCAGGCTGGTTACAGCCGCAAAAATCAGGCCGGTGGAGAGCAATTTCTCACCGGCCTTTCAACGTTGAAGCATTTGAACTTTTGAGGCACACATCATGGAAAAAAACGCACACGCCAGCCGGTTCCCCTACTGGATCCAGTTGGTCATTATCTTCTTCTTCGGCTGGGTGGTTATCTACGCTGGACGCTCGGTTCTCAGCCCGCTAATGCCGATGATTCAGGACGAATACGGGCTGAATCAGGCCGAGCTGGGCATTATTAGTAGTTTGTTCTTCTTGGCCTACACCCTGCTACAGGTTCCCGCCGGATTGCTCGGCGACCGGCTGGGCCACAAAAAAGTCTTAGTCACCGGCTTTATGCTGTTCGCCGTGTTCATTGCTTCAATCAGCATTTCGCCGGGCTTCTTGGGCTTTATCCTGCTGTGGATGCTGACCGGCGCAGCGCAAGGGGTCTATTACGGCCCGCAGTACGCGCTCTCCTCAGAAGCCATTCCGAAGAAATGGCTGACGCTGGGCAGCGCGGTGATTGGCAGCGGCATGTCCTTTGGTATTGCGCTGGGCTATCAGCTGTCCAGCGTGTCGGTGAATCATTTCCACACTGGTTGGAAATTGCCCTTTGTGATCATCGCCCTGCCGGTGCTGGTGGTCGCGCTGTTGATGCTGTTTGTTATCCATAAACGCCCGCCGGTTGCCGCGCCCGCAGTGGTACAGGCCGCCGACCAAGAGCCGCCGTTCCGCTTTATGGATTTGCTGAAAAATCGCAACCTGATCCTCGCCTACATCACCATTTTCTGCTCGATTTACGGCTTCTTCGTGATCATCTCTTGGCTGCCTTACTACTTGCAGCAGGAGCGCGGAATGGACATGGCGCGCGCCAGTAATATTGCGTCGATTGTGCCGTGGATTTCGATTCTCGGGACGCTGATTTTCAGCTACGCCTCGGACAAGCTGGGCCGCAGGAAGCCGGTGGTGCTGTGCATGCTGCCGCTCTCGCTGCTGGCGCTGTTCGGCATTGTCTATTCGACCTCAGAAACCATGCTGATTGTCGTGCTGGTGCTGTATGGCTTTATCGGAAAAATCAGCCTGAACCCGATTCTGGTGGCGCTGGTCGCGGATAACGCGCCGAAGAAAGCCCTCGGCACCGCCTTCAGCCTGTATAACTTCTTTGGCATGGCGGCATCGATTTTTGCCCCTTACGTGACCGGCTTTATCGCCGACCGGACTGGCTCACTTAACGCCGGTTTCTACTTCGCGGCAATCATCACGCTGGTGGGGATTGGTGCCATGCTGCTGGTGCGCGAAAAACACGTGCCGCAACCGGAATAACCAGATAAAGGAGATTTCTTACAACATTTTGCCAATTGGGCGCTTTTTTCCCATGCCGTTTCAGAAAGTTCGCATTAGTATACAAATTCCGAATGAATACTCTGCCTAGTTGATGGATACCGGTTTGCTGAAAAAAATTTCTCTCTCACTTTTGGCTCTGGCCTTTGCCAGCACGCCGATGTTGAGCCAGGCGAAAAACGCCCGATTGGCTTCTCAAGTTGTTGATGATTATGCCGAACATATCTTCTACGGCAGCGGCGCGATGGGAATGGCGCTGGTGGTTGTCGATAATAACCAACAAGTTTTCCGCAGCTTTGGCGAAACCCGCCCAGGCTCAGACATTCGTCCACGCGAAGATTCCGTGATTCGAATTGCCTCGCTGACCAAGCTGATGACCAGCGAAGTGCTGGTTAAGCTGTCGCAGCAGGGCACCGTCAAGATTAACGACCCGCTGCGCAAATACTCCGACGGCAGAACAGTGCCTTCCTACAGCGGCACCACGCCAATCACCCTGCTCAACCTCGCGACTCACACCAGCGGCCTGCCGCGTGAGCAGCCGGGTGGCGCGCCAAATCGCCCGGTATTTACTTGGCCGACCAAGGCCGATCGCTGGGCGTGGCTGCGAGTCGCCAAAATGACCACGCCTCCGGGCGCGCGTGCGGCTTACTCCAACTTAGCCTTTGACCTGCTGGCTGACGCCTTATCCAACGCGGCGCGCAAACCTTACACCCAGCTGCTGCGCGAACAGATAACCCAGCCGCTGGGCATGGTCGACACTACGCTGACGCCAAACGCCAGCCAGTGTGCTCGCCTGATGTCCGGCCTGCGCCCAAGCCCATGTCTGAATACCACGGCGGCGGCGGGCAGCGGCGGGATTTACTCGACCCCGGCCGACATGGCGCGCTGGATGCGTCAGTTCCTGCCTTCACCACTCGGCAAGCCAACCCTGACCGCTGAAATGGCGCAGAAGATGTACTTCAAACGTACTGATTTGGTGTCGCTGAAAGGCATGGACGTGCCGGGCATGGCCGACTCTCTGGGGATGGGCTGGGTGACGATGGCGCCGACGCCGCTGTTACCGCGCATTATTCAGAAAACCGGCGGTGGCGGTGGCTTTATCACTTATGTGGCGATGGTGCCTCAGCGCGGCGTAGGCGTGTTCGTGGTAGTGACGCGCAGTGAGCTAACCAAGTTTAAAAACATGAGTGACGGCGTGAACGATCTGGTTGCGGAGTTAGTGCGTAATAACGAGATTTAAAGCGCGGAGTGGCAAGCTGGGTTCACCCTCCCCTTAGTTCAAGGGGAGGATCAAAACCCTATCTTATTGATAGGGTTAGTCATTAATGACGTTTACCGTCATCATCTTCATCAACCAAATCTTCTTCATCACCTTCTTCGCCGTCCTCATCTTCGTCGTCGCCTTCGAAGTAAGTGCCCCAACCGTCGTAATCAACGCCGTGGGCTTCGGCCAGGTCCATCAACTGCTCAACCTGTTTATCAATCAGTTCGGCGTTCAGCGCAATTTCGCTGATCACGTCACAGCACATCACGGTTGAACCGTCTTCTAATTCCAACTCTTCTGCGTCATTAACTTCATAACCCAGTTTGAAAGCGGCAACCGCGGCTTTCTCCAAATCTTCAAACTTATCAGAAGATAAGTGATGTTCGATGGTGTAAAGCGCGTCTGGATCGCTGCCATCATCCAGCAGCTCTTCGATGATTAAGCGGGTCTCTTCACTCTGTTCTTCTAGCAATTCACGATTTGCCATGCCTCTGTCCTCAATCAATGTGACGTTTCTCTAGACCATTTTCACACAGCGCGGGGCCAGCCTCCACTATAAAGTTTTAACGACGGGGTTGTAATTGCATATTCATACATATAAATTGAATTTTAATTCACTACAGAATGCAAAAGCATTAGAGAGGAACACCATGAGTCTGTTGAGTAAACGTCATTTTCTCAGGTTACTGGATTTTACCCCGTCGGAGATTTCATCCCTTCTCCAGCTCTCCGCCGAGCTGAAAGCCGCTAAGAAAAACGGTAGCGAAAAAGCCCATCTGCAAGGGAAAAACATCGCGCTCATCTTCGAAAAAGACTCAACCCGCACCCGATGCTCTTTCGAAGTTGCCGCCTATGATCAGGGTGCTAACGTCACCTACCTCGGCCCAAGTGGCAGCCAAATTGGTCACAAAGAGTCGATGAAAGACACCGCCCGCGTGCTGGGTAGAATGTATGACGGTATTCAATATCGCGGTTTTGGTCAGGATAAAGTTGAGACGCTGGCCGAGTTCTCCGGCGTGCCGGTGTGGAATGGCCTGACGACGGAATTCCACCCGACTCAGCTGCTGGCCGACCTGCTGACCATGCAAGAGCATTTGCCGAGCAAATCGCTGTCGCAAATGACGCTGGCCTATCTCGGCGACGCGCGCAACAACATGGGTAACACCCTGCTGGAAGCCGCCGCGCTCTGCGGTTTGGATCTGCGTCTGGTCGCGCCAACGGCCTGCTGGCCTGAAGCCGAGCTGGTGGAAACCTGTAAGAAGCTGGCGCAGGAAAACGGCGGCAACATCACCCTGACCGAAGACATTGCGGCGGGCGTGAAAGGCGCGGATTTCCTCTATACCGACGTTTGGGTGTCAATGGGCGAGCCAAAAGAGACGTGGAAACAACGCATTAGCCTGCTGCGTGACTATCAGGTGAATAGCGCCATGCTGGCCCTGACCGGCAACCCACAGGTGAAATTCCTTCACTGCCTGCCTGCTTTCCATGATGACCAGACCACCCTTGGCCGCCAAATGGCGGAAGAGTACAACCTGCACGGCGGGATGGAAGTGACCGACGAAGTGTTCGAGTCGGCGCACAGCGTGGTGTTCGATCAGGCTGAAAACCGCCTGCACACCATCAAAGCGGTGATGGTCGCCACCCTTGGTTCGCTCTGATTCGCCTTCGGCCTGACGCGACAATCCTCGCGCGTCAGGTCATTTCCTCCAGCTTCGCACATACCCTTTTACACAACATTGCAGTTTTTCACGGCCAATCCCCGCCTGAACGCCCCATTTTCAACTAACCTTTTCATTATGCGCCGCTTCTTTCGCCATCTTTTGGAGTGATAAAGAAAAGGGAAACGATATGAAATCAGTCAATTTGGAATATGTCTTGCGACTGGAAAGTTTACTGAGCCGGATCTATCCCAGAGAACACATTGCCGATTTACTGAAACAGATCCTGCAACTGGCCGAAAAATGGAATTACGGCAAACATCGCACTCAGGATTGGGTCGATGGCACCAACATTTACCTCATCACCTATGGCGACAATATCAGCCACGGCGAGCAGAAACCGCTGGCGACTTTGAACCATTTCGCCGACAAGTATCTGCGTGAAATCATCAGCGATATCCACATCTTACCGATGTATCCCTACAGCTCGGATGATGGTTTCAGCGTCATTGATTATCGCCGGATTGATGAACATCTTGGCGGTTGGCAGGACATCCACCAGCTCTCTTCCCACTTCAACCTGATGTTTGACTGCGTGATCAACCACATCTCGCGATCCAGCGACTGGATGAAAGGCTATCTGCACGACGATCCTTACTACAAAGATTACTTTATCGACTCCAACCCGGAGCTGGATTACAGCCGCGTGGTGCGCCCCCGCGCCCTGCCGCTGCTGACGCCGTTTATCAAAGCCGACGGCACCGAGCTGTATCTGTGGACCACCTTCAGCGAGGATCAGGTCGACATCAATTTCAAAAACCCGCAGGTGCTGCTGGAGAGCATCGACGTGCTGCTGCAATACGCCGCCAGCGGCGGGCAGTCGATTCGCCTCGACGCCATTGGCTACATCTGGAAGGAGGTCGGCACCAGCTGTATCCACATGCCGCAGGCGCACAACATCATCAAGGTGTGGCGCACCATTCTGGATGAAGTGATCCCCGGCACGCGGCTGATCACCGAAACCAACGTGCCGCATCATGAGAACATCAGCTACTTTGGTGAAGGCGACGAAGCCCATATGGTGTACCAGTTCCCGCTGCCGCCGCTGACCCTGCACGCCTTCTTGCGCCAAGATACCACCACGCTGACCCAGTGGGCGCAGAGCCTCAACGCCGAAGCGCGCTACCCGGAAACCACCTATTTCAACTTTTTAGCCAGCCATGACGGCATCGGCCTGCGCCCGACCGAAACCTTCCTCAGCGACGACGAGCGCAAATACATGGCGCAGGAGACCTTGCGCAAAGAGGGCCGCGTCTCCTACAAGGACAACGGCGACGGCACCCACTCGCCCTACGAGTTGAACATCAACTTCCTCAGCGCCCTGACCGAGCCGGATGACGACGTCGACACCAAAGCGCGCAAATTCCTCGCGGCGCAGGCCCTGCTGCTCTCTTTCATCGGCGTGCCTGCAATCTATATTCACAGCCTGCTGGGCAGCGAAAACGACCTCGAGGGCATGCACCAGTCGGGGCTGAATCGCCGCATTAATCGCAAGAAGCTCAAGCTGGACCAAGTGGAGGCCGGGCTGGAAAAAACCAGCAGCCTAAGCTCGCAGGTGTTTTACGGGCTGAGTAATCTTATCAAGCACCGTCGCGCCCATCCGGCCTTTTCGCCACAGGCCGGGCAGCGGGTGTTTGATATGGGGAAATCGCTGTTTGCCATGGAGCGCTATGACCCGCTGACGGAAGACAAAATCACCTGCGTGTTCAACATCAGCAACCAAACGCAGGTGGTCAAACTGGCGATTGAAGGCAAAGATTTGATTGCCGATGTGCCTTTCGACGGCCAGACCCGCCTTCAGCCGTGGCAGGTGGTGTGGATCAAGCACAAGCTGAAGGCGCCGGAGCGTCTGGGGCGCATGCGTCGCTGGAGAATGAAAATCTTCAAACGGTAAGTGGGCTGCCAATCGTTTGCTTTTTTGCTTCGATTCAGGCCGATTTTCGCTTGCAGCATGAAAATCTGCGCGTATAATGCGCCACAATTTGCCGGGAGAACCCATGAACAATTGTCAGGTTTGTGATGTTAAAAAACATACTCAACACGCCGTACCTGAAGGCAGCCCGCTGCCGTTGTTCTTCCGTTGCATCACTGAATTATTGAAAGCCCCTCATTGAAGGGGCTTTTTTTTGTCCAGAATTTGAGGTTTAAGAACCGTAACTGCTGAGGAAATACGTCATGGCTAATCCGCTGTACCAAAAACACATCATCTCGATCAACGATCTCAGTCGTGAAGAGTTAGAACTGGTGCTCGACACCGCGGCCAGCCTGAAAGCCAATCCACAGCCCGAACTGTTGAAGCATAAGGTGATTGCCAGCTGCTTCTTCGAAGCCTCGACCCGCACGCGCTTATCCTTCGAAACCTCAATCCACCGTCTGGGCGCTTCAGTAGTTGGCTTTGCCGACGGCTCCAACACCTCGCTTGGCAAGAAAGGCGAAACGCTGGCCGACACCATTTCGGTGATTGGCACCTACGTGGATGCCATCGTCATGCGCCACCCGCAGGAAGGCGCGGCGCGCTTAGCCACTGAATTCTCCGGCGGTATTCCCATTCTTAACGCCGGGGACGGTGCCAACCAGCACCCGACGCAGACCCTGCTCGACCTGTTCACCATCCGCGAAACGCAGGGCCGTCTCGACAACATCAAAATAGCCATGGTCGGTGACCTGAAATATGGCCGCACCGTCCACTCGCTGGCGCAGGCGTTGGCGAAATTCAAAGGCAACCGCTTCTACTTTATCGCCCCAGACGCGCTGGCCATGCCGGGCTACATTCTCTCACTGCTGGAAGAGAAAGGCATTGAGTACAGCCTGCATCAGAGCATCGACGAAGTGGTGCCGGAGCTGGATATTCTCTACATGACTCGCGTGCAGAAAGAGCGTCTGGACCCGTCGGAGTACGCCAACGTCAAAGCCCAGTTCATCCTGCGCGCCAATGACCTTGTGAGTGCCCAGCCACATCTGAAAGTGCTGCACCCGCTGCCGCGCATCGACGAAATCACCACCGACGTCGATAAAACCCCTTACGCCTGGTACTTCCAGCAAGCAGGTAACGGCATTTATGCCCGCCAAGCCTTGCTGGCACTGGTTCTTAACGCCGACACTGCCCACTAAACTTGAGGAGATAACAGCATGACTCACGATAATAAACTTCAGGTTGAAGCCATCAAATGCGGCACCGTAATCGACCATATTCCGGCTCAGGTAGGCTTCAAGCTGCTGTCGCTGTTTAAGCTGACTGAAACCGACCAACGCATCACCATCGGCCTGAATCTGCCGTCGAATGAGCTGGGCCGTAAAGACATTATTAAAATCGAAAACACCTTCCTGACCGAGCAACAGGTCAACCAGCTGGCGGTCTACGCGCCGAAAGCCACGGTGAACCGCATTGACGATTACGAAGTGGTGAAGAAGCTGACCCCAAGCCTGCCGGACCGTATCGACGGCGTGCTGCACTGCCCGAACAGCAACTGCATCAGCCGCTCTGAGCCAGTGGCCTCGAGCTTTAGCGTCAAGCAGCGCCAGAGCGAAGTCCACCTGCAATGCAAATATTGCGAGAAAGAGTTCGAGCATCAGGTGGTGATGAGCAGCGAAGAATAAGCCGTGACGTGATCGGGCGTAATGACTTTTCATCTGCGCCCTTTATACTGTCGGCAAGCTATCCTTCCTTATCACTTAAATCAGGAGACACTATGTCCCGCGAAATTAGCACTGAAAATGCACCAGCAGCTATCGGTCCTTACGTTCAGGGCGTTGATCTGGGCAGCATGATCATCACTTCCGGCCAGATCCCGGTTGATCCAAAAACTGGCGCAGTTGCCGATGACATCGCAGCCCAAGCGCGTCAGTCTCTGGTCAACGTTCAGGCGATCGTTGAAGCCGCTGGCCTGAAAGTCTCAGACATCGTGAAAACCACCGTTTTCGTGAAAGATTTGAATGACTTCGCCACCGTTAACGCCACTTACGAAGCTTTCTTCACCGAGCACAACGCGCCATTCCCGGCCCGTTCTTGCGTTGAAGTGGCTCGTCTGCCGAAAGACGTGAAAATCGAAATCGAAGCCATCGCCGTTCGTCGTTAATTCGACCTTCGCGCCGTGCAATAGCCAGCCTACGGGCTGGTTTTTTTATGCCTTTTTCCGCTCCACTCCCCGACACATTGTCATTGCCTCATCAGCGACCATACTTAAGACATCTGCCCGTTTTCTGCCCTGTATTCAGGCAGCCGCCTTATCTGGCGCACTGAAATAGCGCGAAATAGCCTCTTTCTACTGAGTTTTCTGCGGTTTATGCACGCTGGCATGGTTTATGCCTGATCTCTAACTGACGTGTATTGAAATAACGAAAGAGCCTGTCCTGTCAGTGAGGTGAATATGATTAATATCGAGCTTTCTGATTCACCCTTTTTTGATGAAATGCTAATGGCGCAGGGGCAACACCGCGACCATTATCAAGCTTACTGGCAATGGTTACAGCAGGCCGATCAACAGGCCGTACAGCGCAAAAAAGAGGAAGCCGCGCTGCTGTTTCACCGGGTGGGGATTACCTTTAATGTTTATGGCGAAGATGACGGCGCGGAGCGGCTGATCCCGTTCGACAGCGTGCCGCGCATCATTCCTGCCAATGAGTGGAAGATGTTAGATCTCGGCATTCGCCAGCGCGTCGAGGCACTTAACGCCTTTTTGCATGATATCTATCACGACCAGAAGATCCTCAAAGCGGGCATCGTGCCTGCCGAACAGGTGCTCGCCAATGAGCAGTATCAGCCCTGCATGCAGGGGGTAGATCTGCATCGCAACACCTACGCGCACATCGCCGGAACCGACATGGTGCGCGGCGGCGATGGCGAATATTACGTGCTGGAAGACAACCTGCGCACGCCGTCCGGCGTCTCTTATATGATGGAAAACCGCAAAATGATGATGCGGCTCTATCCTGAACTGTTCGCCGAGCAGCGCATCGCGCCGGTGTCGCGCTACCCTTCCCACCTGCTGCAAACCCTGCGCGAGAGCACGCCGGTCAATGACCCGACCGTGGTGGTGCTGACGCCGGGGCGTTTCAACAGCGCCTATTTCGAGCACAGCTTCCTCGCCCAGCAGATGGGTGTCGAGCTAGTGGAAAGCGTTGATTTGTTTGTCAAAGATGGCGCGGTGTTTATGCGTACCACCTCCGGCCCGTGCAAAATCGACGTGATTTACCGCCGCATTGATGACGCCTTCCTCGACCCGCTGGCCTTCCGCGCTGACTCCATGCTCGGCGTGCCGGGGCTGCTTTCGGTTTATCGCGCTGGGGGCGTAGTGCTGGCGAACGCCATCGGCACCGGCGTCGCCGATGACAAGTCCATCTACCCTTATGTGCCGGAGATGATTCGCTTCTATCTGGCGGAAGATCCGATCCTCAATAATGTGCCGACATGGCAGTGCCGCGACGAAAAAGCCCTGAGCTTCGTGCTGGCGAATCTGGAAAAAATGGTGGTGAAAGAGGTTCACGGCGCGGGCGGCTACGGCATGTTGATTGGGCCGACCGCCAGCAAAGCGGAGATCGAACGTTTCCGCGAACTGCTCAAAGCCCGCCCACAGAACTACATCGCGCAGGAAACGCTGGCGCTCTCCACCTGCCCGACCTTTGTCGGCAACGGGCTGGCCCCGCGCCATATCGACCTACGCCCCTTTGCGCTGACCGGCGCGGAGGTGCGTCTGGTGCCCGGCGGCTTAACCCGCGTAGCGCTGGCCGAAGGTTCGCTGGTGGTCAACTCGTCGCAGGGCGGCGGGACCAAAGATACTTGGGTGTTAGAGGATGAGCCGGTCGACGGCCAAGTTGCGGAGGATGACGCATGCTAAGCAGAACCGCTAGCGAGCTGTACTGGATGGCGCGCTATCTGGAGCGCGCCGAGAACATTGCCCGCCTGCTCGACGTCACCAACAAGCTGTCGATGATGTCGATTCGCGACAAATCCCAGCTGGAAGATGAGCAGAACGATTTACTGGTGCCGCTGACCCTCACCGGCACCCGCCAGCTGTTCAGCGACAACTATCCGCAGGTCAGCATGAGTAACCTGCTCAACTTCTTCGCGCTGGACAGCCTCAACCACAGCAGCATTTTCAGCTGCATGCAGATGGCGTGGAACAACGCCCACGCGGTGCGCGGCAGCCTGTCGTCGGAAGTCTGGGAGAGCATTAACGCCTCGTGGATTGAGATGAAGCAGATCCGCCGCCAAGGCGTGGCGTCGGTCGGCGCAGACGCCTTTTTCGACTGGGTGAAGGAGCGTTCGCACCTGTTCCGCGGCGCCATGTTCGGCACCCTGCTGCGCAGCGACGCGCTCTATTTTATTCGCCTTGGCACCATGCTTGAACGCGCCGACAGCACGGCGCGGCTGCTGGACGCCAAAAACCAGCTGCTCGACGCCGATGAAGACCCGGTGCGTGAATATTACCGAATGGACACTCTGCTGCGCGCGGTCAGCGCCCGCGAGGCTTTCCACACCCTTTATAAGCAGCAAATCAGCCGCGAGACCATTGCCGACCTGCTGATCCTGCGCCGCGAACTGCCGCGCTCGCTGCTGGCCTGCGTGGAGATCATGGCCGAACAGCTGGAGCTGATTGGCGGCCGCACCGGCAACTTGCCGCGCCGCTTGGTTCACACTCTGCACGCCGAACTGCGTTTCAGCACCCTCGACGACATTCTTGCGGTGGGCCTGCGCGAATGGCTGGCGCAATTCCTGAGCCAAACCAATGCCATCGCCGAAAGCATTCACCACACTTATCTGGAGGCACAATAATGAAGCTTAATGTCAGTCATCAGACGCATTACACCTATGCGCAGCAGGTGAAACGCAGCACCCAGTATCTGCGCCTCACCCCGCAGGACTCCAGCCATCAGAAGATTTTGTCGTGGGATTTAACCCTGCCGGAGTTCGCCACCCGCACGCTGGATGCCTATGGCAACGTGCTGCACGTGCTGACACTGGACCAGCCGCATCAGGCGATCACCATTGAAGCCAACGGCGTGGTGGAAATCGAAGATAACGTCGAGGATGACAACTGCGGGCATTTATCGCCGCTGGTCTTCCTGCGCACCAGCCCGCTGACGCAGGCCGACGGCGCGATCCGCGACTTCGCCAGCCGCTATTATCGCCCGCAGGCCCAGCATGAGAGCCTGCGCGCCTTAATGGGAGAACTGTTGATGAAAATGCCTTACAGCCCCGGCACCACCACGGTGAAAGACAGCGCCTCGCAGGCGTTTTCCGCCCAACAGGGAGTGTGTCAGGACCACACCCACGTGTTCCTCGCCTGCTGCCGCAGCTTGGGCATCCCGGCGCGCTACGTCAGTGGCTATCTCTACACCGAGGATTCCACCCACGTGGCGATGCACGCCTGGGCCGAAGCCTGGCTCGACGGCCACTGGCAGAGCTTCGATGTAACCAACAACACCTGCCAGCCTAATCAGCATTTGAAACTCGCCATTGGTATCGATTATCTTGATGCGTGCCCGGTGCGTGGCGTCCGGTTAGGCGGAGGGTGCGAAGATATGCATACCGTCGCGGCGGTTCAAATGCTCGATATTCCCCAATGACCCTGACTTACTGAAAAGGTAGATTTCGATGACTTACTGTGTGGCCATGCGCTTGTCCTCTGGTCTGGTTTTTGTCTCAGATTCGCGCACCAATGCCGGGGTGGACCACATCTCCACCTTCCGCAAACTGCATGTTTTTCATCAAAGCGATGAGAGGATGCTGGTTATCCAAAGTGCCGGAAATTTGGCGACCACACAGAGCATCATCAGCCTGCTGCACCGCCGCTGTCTGGACCCCGACCGCGAGAATATGCTCAACGTGGAGTCGATGTACGACGCCGCCAGCCTGCTGGGGGAAACGGTGAGAGAAGTGATTGCTCGCGACAGCGGCGCCAATCAGGGCGGCATGACCGATTTCAGCTGTAACTTACTGTTAGGCGGGCAGATTAAGGGCGAAGGGCTGCGGCTGTTCCACGTGTATCCACAGGGTAATTTCATCGAAGCGACCCACGACACGCCCTATTTCCAAGTGGGAGAAAGCAAGTACGGCAAGCCAATTATCGACCGCGTGCTGACCTACACCACGCCGCTGGAGCAGGCGATGCAGTGCGCGCTGATTTCGATGGATTCCACCCTGCGCAGTAATCTGTCCGTGGGCCTGCCGCTGGACGTGATGATTTATCAAACCGATAGCTACAGTGCGGCACAACAGCATCGCATCACTGAAGAACATCCGTATTTCGACATGATCCGTAAAGGCTGGGGGGAAGGTCTACTGAGCATCTTCGCCCAGTTGCCGCCGCTGAAGCTGGGGAAATAAAAACTAACAGAGTTGCTGGAAGTGGTCAGTCATTTTTCTGACCAATGCGGCAAAAAAATGATTATTGAGCGCTGCCTTGTTATAGATCATATACACAGGCAGCGGTGCAATATTGAAATCAATCGTCAAACGTTTGATCTCAAAAGAGTTTTTCAATTTCTCATAAAAACGTCCCGGCACAATAGCCAGCATATCGGTGGCTTCCACCATCGATACAATCGTCAGCAACGAAGGGCTGGTAAAACGGCAGTCTCTTGCTTCTCGCAGCAACATATCAATATTTAATCTCTCAACCAGAATATTGGCGCTCTCTGAATCAAGAAAAATATGTTGCTCGGCATTTGACTGTTCACGCGTGAGGCTACCATTGACGCGGGGATGCGATTTACGGCAAATCATCACCGTGGTTTCGGTGAAGAGCTGCTGGCTCACACGAGAATGACTGAGATGCGGATGGGCATCAAATACGATATCCGCCTTGCGAAAAATGAGGGCCTCTTCAACATCCACGATAGAATTACTATTCGTGTTATGAACAATCTTACATCCCGGCGCAATCTCATCCAAAATCTGGCTCATTGCATTAATGGTGAACATAGAAATATAAGGAGAGCAATTTACAATAAGCCGCGTCGGTACGGATGAAAATGACACATTCTGCAATTTAGCAATCAAATTATCATAGGCCTCAGCCAACCCTTCGTGAATGCCTATAGCCACCGTCGTTGGAGCTAATTTTTTACCTTCACGAACAAAAAGCGGGTCATGATAATAATCTCGCAAACGTCCTAGTGCCTGACTCACTGCTGAAGGAGTAATACCAAGAACATCAGCAGCATTTGTGCCACTACGATGGATATAAACAGCTTCAAACGTGGTTAATAAATTGAGATCAAAATTCCTAATCGTTTTAAAACGATCAGTCAGAGTAGTCACTTTCATCTTCGCCAGCCTTGTTATTTCAGATGGAATACGAGAGCCCGCATTCTCAGCATTGAGCATAGTCATAACTACCCGTTATGTTATGCCCCACGCCCAAAATACTTCCACGGATATCCTCCTGATAAACAAAGGAGATGTCGGACAGTGTCACGCAAGGCTTTGCATGATCAAAAATCACAACAGCCGGATAATTTCGTGGCGTGAGTGCTTCTTTCTGACAATTAAACTCTTCATCTGAAGTTAATAATTCGGGTTTATCTGCGGCTGACAATACATAAATCATTGTAACGAACTCTTCGAATATCTCAGCATTCTCAATAATAAGCATGATAGTAATCTCTATTATAATTAGGAGCATAGATCCATTAAAAATATGCATTGTTCATAAATCATTCACCTCGATTATACCCTTACGCGGCATGAATTAAAGAACAGCAAAATCATAACCAAGAGAAAAATAAAAAAATTCCCCCTACGATTCATTACCATAGTCGCGTTATTAAGTTTATTGAATTGTGGATTAAGATATCCACATGGATCTTCTCCCCACTCGAATTAATAATAGCGGCCAATGAGAGGAACAACTAATACGTCCTCTTAATACTCCCCTTAACTCTGAAAACACTTAGAGTTGATCTATCGTTAAAAAAAGGAATGACAATGAAAATGACTTCATTTTTTAAAATGAGTGTACTGGCAGTGGGTATGGTTGCTGCATTAGGTGCAAATGCCGCTGATGACGGCACCATTAATATTACTGGTGAGTTGTTGGCAAGCGCGTGCCAGGTTGATGCGGCAAGTATTTCTAGCCCTATTGCCTTAGGTGATATTGCAAGCGGTACTTTTGCAAAAGTTGGCGACGCGTCAACTAAAATGCCATTCAGCATTCATATCACTGACTGCCCAGATTCTGTAACTGAAGTAATGATGGCTGCTGTGGGTACCAAAGATGCAACTAACCAGGATCTTCTGGCACTTGCCAGTGATTCTCTTGCAGCAGGTCTGGGTATTGCGCTTTATAACAACGACGATAGCCAGATCAAAATGGGAAACACTACTGCACCAGTAGCTATTTCTGCTGATACGCATGAAGCAACAATTGCAATGAAAGCGGCAGCAGTATCTACAGCGGCTAGTGTTGCAGGCGGCGCGTTCTCTGCAAATACCAATTTCATCCTGTCATATAACTAATATTTGACCTTCAATATTAATACGTTAAGTAAACTTGGAATAAAGGATTAATCTAATGAAAATGAAAAATATTAGTTTGGCAGTGTTATTGGCAGCAGGCTTTTCAATGAGCGCTGCTCAGGCAGCTGAAACCGGCACCTTGAACTTTAATGGTACCGTGACTACCAGTTCTTGCGCCATTGATGCTGCTTCCCTGACCGTGCCAGTTGACTTCGGCAAAGTGGCTATTTCCGCAGTTAATGGAAATGCAGTAGGCGCTGTCAGCTCAGCAACACAGAAAGCTTTCACTATTAAATTAAACGGTTGCCCAGCAGGTCTGGCTGCACGCGTTCAGTTTAATGGTACAGCATCTGGTTATACCGCTACTAAAGCCTTCGTCGGTGGAATGCCTAGATATGCCGGTATCATCATCAAAAATGAAGCTGGTGTGACTGCAACTCCAAACTCAATGGCTACCACTGAAGCTCAAACACTGGTTGCCGGTGTTAATGAACTGAACTACACAGCTGGTTTGACTAAAACCTCCGGCTCTGTAGAAGCCGGTGCTATTAACGCTAGCGTTACTTATGTGATTAGCTACCAGTAATAATAATTATAGATTTACTTTGATTATTATTTAATAAAAGGGTTCTGGCTATTAACGCGGAACCTTTCATCTATAACTCATCAGATATAAACGAGGTTCCCTTGAACGTTAACAAATACTTCATTATTTTACCTCTTTTGCTTTCGCCATGTTATTCCTTTGCGGGATTTTCTGTCGGTGCGACACGCATTATTTATAATAGCGACACGAAGGAAACCTCAGTTAATGTAAAAAATACCGAAGACTCCTCCGTTTTCCTTATTCGCTCTTGGATTTCACCTTATGAAGGAAAAGAGGCTGCACCCTTTATTGCCACACCACCGCTATTTCGTATTGAGCCAGGTCAAGACAACGCGTTGCGTATTACCCAAACAAACAACAATCTTCCTAAGGATAAAGAATCAATCTATTGGCTAAATACGCTGGCTATTCCACCTGCGACTAAAGAGAAAAATGCATTACAATTTTCGATTAACACCCGTATTAAACTCATTTATCGCCCTTCGGCTATCAACAACAGAGAAATGATAAGCAACGCGTTTAAAAAGGTAACCTTTACTCGCTCGGGCAGTACTATCACAGCGACTAATCCGACACCTTACTTTGTCAGCTTATCTAAAGTTTCGATTAACGGAAAGGTATTAAAAGAAGGCTATATGGTTAACCCGCAGTCCTCATTAAAAATCGATAACGCACCAGTGGGAAATAACATCACTTGGCAGGCAGTTAATGATTTCGGCGGTTTAACTGAACAAGCCAAGGCGTCTTTTTAATTAGCATTACCAAGCAAAAGAAAATGGAATATGGCTGTTCATTATGGAAAATAATAATATTAAAAATCGTCAGGCAAAAAACAGCGAGCAAAGAAAAGATAAAAGCCCTAAGAGCAGCGCAGTCAAAAGCAATCTTACTACCTGCTCTTTTTTATTAAAGCCCTTATCATTTTTCATATTGTTATCTTTACCCGGTTTTGTTTTTTCCGCCGAGACGTTTAACCCTGAGATGCTTAAAGCCATCGGCGATGCTGGCGACCTGCAAAACGTCAATCTGGACTATTTCGCCGAAAAAGGCGGGCAGATGCCCGGCACCTATAAGGTTGATGTTTATCTGAATAACCAGTTGGTCGATTCTCGTAGCGTCGAGTTTGTCAGTCTGCCGGATGCACCGGGCAAGTTGTACGGCGTTATTACGCCTGCCGATCTGGCTGAGTATGGCGTCAAGCTGGACACCTTCCCCAACTTGAAAGCCGCCGCGCCTGATACAAAGCTGGCAAAACCCTTAAGTGCCTACGTGCCAGATGCCACGCAAACGCTTGATCTGAGTCGTCAACGTTATGACATCACCGTGCCGCAAATCGGTGTCAGCCTGCGCCCGCGTAACTCAGTGGATCCGAAACGCTGGGACGACGGCATTTCAGCTCTTATGCTCAACTACAGCTACTCGGGCTCAACCACCCAGCGTGACGCCAGTGGTGAATCCAAAAGCAACTTCGTCAACCTGCGCAGCGGCGCCAACGTGGGTGCATGGCGCCTACGCAACTATTCGACTTATAGCGAACAGCACACCGACGGTTCGAACGGCGGCAGCGACACCAGCTCCCGTCAATTCGATTCGATTAACACCTATTTACAGCGCGACGTACATTTTCTTCAGGGCGGTCAGTTGACCCTCGGCGAATATTCCACGCCATCCGACGTGTTTGATAGCATTCAATTTACCGGCGCACAGCTCGCATCTGATGACCAGATGCTGCCTGACTCCATGAGTCAATTCGCCCCAACGGTGCGCGGCATTGCTAAGTCCAATGCGCAGGTGAGTATCAAGCAGAACGGCTACGTGATTTATCAAGCCAATGTGTCGCCCGGTCCCTTTGCTATCACCGATTTGTATCCGTCAGGTAACGGCGGCGATATGGAAGTGACGGTGACCGAGTCCGATGGCTCAATCAGCAAATTCACTGTCGCAACCAGTTCAGTGCCGATTTTACAGCGCGAAAACCGCCTTAAATACAATATGGTGCTGGGTAAATATCGTACCGGCAATGATGACACGCAGACGCCGAACTTCGTCCAGCTGTCGAATATCTACGGCCTGACGGCACGCACCACGGTTTATGGCGGCTTGCAGTATGCCGACAATTACCGTTCTGCCACGGCGGGTGTGGGTTATGACTTCGGCTCGATAGGGGCGATTTCCCTTGATGGCACGCAGGCCACCAGCCAGTTCGATGACAACGTCTTGGGCAGCCAAACCGGGCAGTCCTATCGCGCGATGTACGCTAAGAACTTCGAAGCGACCGACACCAACCTGCAAATCGCCGGTTATCGCTACTCCACCGAGGGTTATTACGCCTTCAGCGACGTGCAGGATTACCAGAAAGACGTCGGCAACGACTTCGACAACTACAACCGCTCGCACAATCAGCGCAGCAAATTACAGCTGACGATTAACCAGTCTATTGGCGATTTCGGTTCGGTTTACGTCAGCGGTAGCCAGCAGGATTACTGGGGCGGAGATGGCAAAGAGAAGCTGCTTCAGCTGGGTTACAACACCAATATTTATGGCATTAGCTACGGCTTTAACTACAACTATTCGAAAAACCCAGGCATGACCGAGTCTGACCAAATAGTCGCGTTCAATATGTCGATTCCGCTCGACAAATTTATGGGGCCTTCCAACGCGTGGGCCACCTACAGCATGAGTACCAAGCGCCACGGTTCGACCCTCCAACAGGCTGGCGTTAGCGGCACCCTGCTGAAAGAGCGCAACCTGAGCTACTCGGCCCAGCAAGGCTATGAAAATCAGGGCAACGGGGCGTCAGGCAATGCCACCATGAATTACAAGGGCGGCTCCGGCGAAGGCAATCTGGGCTACAGCTATGACCAAGACACCCACCAGTGGAGCTACGGCCTACAGGGCGGCGTACTTATTCACCCAAACGGCATCACGCTGTCGCAGCCATTGGGTGACACCATCGCGCTGGTAAAAGCGCCGGGTGCCAGCGATGTCGACGTGCAAAACAATGCCGGGGTGCATACCGACTGGCGTGGCTATGCCGTCGTGCCCTATGCCCAGCCTTACCGTAAAAACACTGTCAGTCTGGATACGCAAAGCTTTAGTGACAACGTGGATATGGACATGAACAGCCAGACGGTCATTCCTACCCGAGGTGCGGTAGTGCGAGCGGACTTTGAGACCCGCGTCGGTGAACGCGCGCTGATACAGCTGTTGTTTATGGGTAAACCCGTGCCATTTGGCGCCACGGTTAGCCTAGTAGACAAAGAGAGCACGGTAACCGGCATCGTAAGCGATAACGGCGAGGTTTACTTAACCGGCCTACCTGAGAACGGAAAAATCTTGGCGAAGTGGGGCAATGGCAGCAACGAACAATGTCAGGGCAGCTACTCGCTAGCCAGCAGCAACGCCAGTGATGCGGCGACGCTAATCAAGCAAATCACGGCGCATTGCCAGTAATGCGTGCTGCGGAGAACAGATAAATGAAGAAGATAAAAATCAGCCTGATGCTGGGGATTGTGAGCATGCTGGGGATGTCAACCAGTGCGCTAGCCACTTGCCTCTTTAATAGTAGTGCCGTGCAACAGTCGGTAAGCTTTGGTGCCATCACGGTACAGCGTGATTTACCACTCGGCGCCGAGATGGCGAGCAGAACCATTGGCAAAGGGACAGTAATATTTGCCGAATGCGATCAAGGAGACAGACTGACTCAGACGATATCAGTCTTGCCGGGCAACCATGCACCGACCAGTAGTTTTCAAACCTATGAAAGCGGAGTTAAGGGTGTCGGCATTCGTGTGACATCAGAGGGGGAAACTGTCTCAAGCGCGGGCCTGACGAGATCAGAAACCATACTTGCCGAAAACACCCCCCTCTACAACCAAGAGCTCACAATCTCATTAGTCAAAATTGGGGAAATTACTCCGGGGCCATTAACCTTAGGGGGGCTGGTCTCAGTATCACTCAGCGATGCAGCAGGGGGAGATCTCCCCGCCATTAGTTATAATCTGACTTCCGGCGTCATTACTCAGTCCTCCTGCGAAATCACCGGATCCAGCGCAATCCCTGTCAATATGGGGGAAGCACGGGACGTGGATTTTAGCGGCAAAGGCTCAACGCTCGCGCCGGTGAATATTCAGATCCCGCTGCAATGCGATAGTGGTTCCAACGTGAATATTAGCTTTGCCGCCACCTCCTCACAGGGCAATGGCATTATCGATTTGGCCAGCGGCGGCGCGGAAGGCGTAGGGATTCAGCTTAAACTGCACGATACCCCGGTCGATTTTGATAAGACGCTATTTGTTGCGCAGGCAACCGAGCAGGGCGCATTTAATATCCCGCTGACCGCAGCCTATATCCAAAGCGGCGACACTATCAAAGCTGGCCCAGCCAGCGCGGTGGCGAATTTTACCGTGACCTATCAATAGCGTTTAGCGGAAAAGCAAAAGGCCGGAAAGTCTCTGACTCTCCGGCCTTTTTTCATGCTGTGTTACCGATAAAACGACAATCTGCTGAAAGAACTACAGCGTCACGCCGCTTTTAAAAATCGCCAACTCGCGAAAATCATTCAGCTCGTTCTTGGTCTGCTGGCCGCTGGCAATCTTCACAATCAGATCCACAAAGCTGTCCAGCAGTTGATCCATACTCACGCCGTGGATCAGTTGCCCGGCATCGAAGTCGATCCAGTGCGGTTTTTTGGCCGCCAGTTCGCTGTTGGTGGCCAGTTTTACCGTCGGCACAAAGCCGCCATAAGGCGTGCCGCGCCCGGTGCTGAACAGCACCATGTGGCAGCCTGCCCCGGCCAGCGCGCTGGTGGCGACGGCGTCGTTGCCCGGCGCACTCAGCAGGTTCAAGCCGTGCGCGGTCAGGCGTTCGCCATACTTCAACACGTCAACAATCGGGCTATGCCCGGCTTTCTGCGTGCAGCCCAGCGACTTCTCCTCAAGGGTAGTGATGCCCCCCGCCTTGTTGCCCGGCGAGGGGTTTTCATAAATTGGCTGGTTGTGGGAAATGAAATACTGTTTGAAGTCATTCACCATGCTGACGGTTTTGTCGAAAGTCGCCTCGTCACGGCAGCGGCTCATCAGAATGCGCTCCGCGCCGAACATTTCCGGCACTTCGGTCAGCACCGTGGTGCCGCCGTTGGCAATGGTGTAATCCGAAAAACGCCCGAGCAGCGGGTTGGCGGTGATGCCCGACAGCCCGTCAGAACCGCCGCACTCTAAGCCGAATTTCAGCTCGCTCAGCTTGCCCGGCTGACGTTGATCACTGCGCATCGCGGCGTAAAGCTCGTGCAAACGTGCGACGCCCGCCTCAACTTCGTCATCGAATTTCTGCAACGCCATAAAGCGCACGCGAGCTTCATCGACCTCTCCTAAGGTGTCGCGGAACACGTCCACTTGATTGTTTTCACAGCCTAAACCAATCACCAGCACCGCGCCCGCGTTGGGATGGCGCACCATGTTCTGCAACATGGTGCGGGTGTTGATATGGTCGTCGCCGAGCTGCGAACAGCCCAGCTGATGTGTGAACAGGTAGACCCCGTCGATGCCTTCCGCCTGCTGGGTTTCTTTGAGGAAACGCTGCTGGATCTGCTTGGCGATACCATTCACGCAGCCGACGGTTGGGATCAGCCATAGCTCGTTGCGAATGCCGACTTGCCCGTTTTTGCGGCGGTAAATCTGCACCTCGCGATCGCCCTTTTGCTCAGGCACGGCGGCGAATTCCGGCTGGTACTGATACGCGTCGAGATCGCTGAGGTTGGTTTTGGCATTCTGCGAATGAATGTGTTCTCCGGCGGCGATGTCCACCAGCGCATGACCAATCGGCAAGCCGTATTTGATGATGTGCTCCCCGGCGGCAATCGGGCGCAGCGCAAACTTATGGCCGCGCACCACCTCTTGCAGCAGGGCTGTGCCGGTTTCGGTGATTTCTCCGCAGGTGAGATCGCGCAGTGCCACGGCGACATTATCAGCAGGATGAATAGTAATGGTGCTTTGCATAGTCGCCGTGTCAGTCATGCTGTGCGTCACTCTCAGTTAAGCTCAATCGCAAAATAGCTTTTGGCGTTGTCGAAACAGATGTTTTTCACCATGTTACCAAGCAGCGCGATGTCGTTCGGCGCTTCGCCCTCTTCCACCCAGCGACCTATCATCTGGCACAGGATGCGGCGGAAGTATTCATGGCGCGTATAGGACAGGAAGCTGCGGCTGTCGGTCAGCATGCCGACAAAGCGGCTGAGCAGCCCCATGTTGGCGAGCTGGATCATCTGGCGCTGCATGCCGTCTTTTTGGTCGTTAAACCACCACGCGGAGCCGAACTGCACTTTGCCCGGAATGCCGTCGCCTTGGAAATTCACCGCCATGGTGGCCAGCACTTCGTTATCACGCGGGTTCAGGCAGTAAAGAATGGTTTTCGGCAGGCCGCCGTTCATGCCCTGCGCGCCCAGCAGTTTCGACAGCGGCTCGGCCAGTGGCTGGTCATTAATAGAGTCAAAGCCGACGTCGGCACCCAGCAGCTCAAACATGCGGGTGTTGTTATTACGCAACGCGCCGATGTGGTACTGCTGCACCCAGTTGCGGCGCTGATATTCAGAGGCGAGAAACAGCAACACGCCGGTTTTGAACTGCGCGCTCTCTTCTTTGCTCGGTAGGCTGCCGCTCAGGCGACGGGACAGAATGCCGTCCAGCGTTGCCGGGTCAGCTTCGGCATAAACCATCACGTCCAGCGCGTGGTCTGACACTTTGCAACCGTGCGCCGCGAAGTGATCCATGCGTTTTTTCAGCGCGTCACAGACATCGCTAAAACGCGAAATGGCGGTATCTGAAGTCTGCTCAAGGCGCTTGATGTAATCGTTAAAGCCAGCAGCATCAATGTTGAATGCCTTGTCCGGACGCCAGCTTGGCAGCACTTTGATGTCGAAATTGCCGTCTTCGGCAACGGTTTTATGGTGCTCCAGCGAGTCAATCGGATCATCGGTGGTGCCAACCATCTTCACATTCATCTGCTTCATGATGCCGCGCGCGCTGAAGCTCTTCTGCGCCAGCAGCTCATTGCCGCGCTCCCAAATTTCATCGGCAGTTTTCGGCGACAGCAGCTTGCCAATAATGCCGAACGGGCGACGCAGCTCGAGGTGAGTCCAGATATAAAGCGGGTTGCCGAGGGTGTGAGGCACGGTCGCGGCCCAAGCATCAAACTTCTCGCGGTCGCTGGCGTCGCCGGTACACAGGCGCTCGGCCATGCCGTTGGTGCGCATGGCGCGCCACTTGTAGTGATCCCCCTTCAACCAGATGTCGTAGAGGTTTTTAAACTGATAGTCCTGCGCGATTTGTTCCGGCGGCAGGTGACAGTGATAGTCAAAAATCGGCTGATCTTTCGCATAGTCGTGGTACAGGCGACGTGCGACTTCGGTATCGAGCAGGAAATCTTCAGTTAAAAACTGCGCCATCTTGGGGTTCCTCGCCTTGATGTGAATTTGAGTTATCTCTCTTTGATGCAAAGTTATCACACCAATTTAACTTATCGTCCAGCGCTATTTGTCGCAGCGCTCGCCTCTCTAATAAGCTGAGAAATAATAAAAAAACCTAAACATTATTGATATTTAAGGTTTTTATCAATTTATGTAGCCAGCGCACATTATCCACACTATTCAAATGTGGTTTTGTGATGTCATTCAAATTTTAAATCTGTATGACAAGTTATCGTAATTTTGCCCGAACAAATGTGCCGTCGAGATCCTGCCACCTCGACGGCACCGTTGTTTGGGCATTTTTTAGCGAACCGTTCGCTGGGCAAAGGAAAAAACCAAGAAAGCAATAAAGCCGAGGCCCGCCGTCAGGCGGAGCTATTCGCGCAGTGGCCGTATCGAGCCATCGCCGACTACATGGGTTGGAGAGAACGAAATGGGTAAGATTAAAGGGTTACGCTGGTACATGATCGCACTGGTGACCGTCGGTACTGTTCTGGGGTATTTAACACGTAATGCCATCGCCGTGGCGGCACCGACATTACAAGATCAACTGCATATCACCACTCAACAATATTCTTATATTATCGCTGCTTATTCAGCCTGTTACACCATCATGCAACCCGTGGCGGGTTACGTGCTGGACGTGATGGGCACCAAAGTGGGCTACGCCATGTTTGCCATCATGTGGGCGCTGTTTTGTATGGCGACGGCGCTGGCCAGCAGTTGGGGCGGCTTGGCGATTGCCCGTGGCGCGGTAGGTATGGCTGAAGCGGCGATGATCCCAGCAGGCCTGAAAGCCAGCAGTGAGTGGTTCCCTGCCAAAGAGCGCTCCATCGCGGTGGGCTACTTCAACGTCGGCTCGTCCATCGGCGGCATGATTGCGCCACCACTGGTGGTGTGGGCGATTGTGATGCACAGCTGGCAGATGGCGTTTGTCATCACTGGCGTGCTGAGTCTGGTGTGGGCGGTGTGCTGGCTGGTGTTTTATAAGCACCCGAAAGACCAGAAGAAGCTGAGTGAGCCTGAGCGCGAATACATTTTGGGTGGTCAGGAAGCGCAGCATCAAACCTCAAACAGTAAGAAGATGTCGGCGTGGCAAATCCTGCGTAATCGCCAGTTCTGGGGCATCGCGCTGCCGCGTTTTCTGGCAGAACCTGCGTGGGGGACCTTCAACGCGTGGATCCCACTGTTTATGTTTAAAGCCTATGGCTTCGACCTTAAGCATATTGCGATGTTTGCCTGGATGCCGATGCTGTTCGCCGATTTGGGCTGCATCGTGGGGGGCTATCTGCCGCCGTTATTCCAGAAATACTTCAAGGTGAACCTGATTGTCTCGCGCAAACTGGTGGTGACCATGGGCGCACTGCTGATGATTGGTCCGGGGATGATTGGCCTGTTCGCCAGCCCTTACGCGGCCATCGCCCTGCTGTGCGTCGGCGGATTTGCCCACCAGTCGCTGTCTGGCGCGCTGATCACCCTCTCCTCTGACGTGTTTGGCCGAAACGAAGTGGCGACCGCCAATGGTTTAACCGGCATGGCAGCATGGACCGCCAGCACGCTGTTCGCCTTAGTAGTAGGCGCGCTGGCTGACACCTTGGGCTTCAGCCCGCTGTTTGCCGCGCTGTCGGTATTTGACCTGCTCGGCGCGATAGTTATCTGGACCGTATTGCAAAATCGCTCGGCGGTTGAGCCTGTTGCCCAGCCGTTGCAGCCCGCGAAAGTCTAAAACTCGTCTCCCCGGTATGTCTTGTGCAAGGCATACCGGTTTTCACTTGAGTTGCACGGTGCATCGCCCTGCACTTCCTCGTATACTGGTATAACAAGTTTGGAACGCTAGTCCCGCGCATTTCAATTTATCAAAGTGATGAAGAGTAAAATCATGGAACCCACTGAAACCAGACGTCTTTATCAACAACTGGCCGCGACGCTCAAAGAGAGAATTGAGGGTGGCGTTTATCCGGTCGGCGAGAAGTTGCCCGCCGAACGTCTGATTTCGGAAGAGATGAATGTCAGCCGCACCGTGGTGCGCGAAGCCATCATCATGCTGGAAGTAGAAGGCTACGTGGAGGTGCGCAAAGGCTCGGGCATTCACGTGATGTCCAACCAGCAGAAGCATCTGGTGGTAGCAGGCAGCGGCGGCACTGGCCTTGATTTCGGCGCGGCGGGTCCCTTTGAGCTGCTACAGGCGCGGCAGCTGATTGAGAGTAATATTGCCGAGTTCGCCGCCACGCAGGTGACCAAGCAGGACATCATTCGCTTGATGGAGATCCAAGAGCAGGCGCGGCTCGAAGACCGTTTCCGCGATTCAGAGTGGGATTTGAAATTTCACATTCAGGTGGCGCAATCCACCCAAAACAGCGCCATGGCGATCATCGTCGAGAAGATGTGGAGCCAGCGTCGGCAGAACCCTTACTGGCGCAAGCTGCACGAGCATATTGATGAGAAGTCGATCGAAGGCTGGTGTGAAGATCACGACAAAATTTTGAAGGCGCTGATCCGCCGCGATCCGCACGCTGCCAAGCTGGCGATGTGGCAACATCTGGAAAACACCAAGCAGATGCTGTTCCGCGCCACCAGCGATGACTTTGAATTCAACGTTGATCGCTATATGTACTCAGAAAACCCGGTGGTGCATCTCGATTCGCCGCCGCTGAATGTCCACACTCCCCTCGACAGCAAATAATCCCGCTTTTCTGGCAGGTCGATTTCTTGACCTGCTTTCATCACTTCCCGATGCAAAATCCTACCTATTTGTCAGAAAAATAAGCCTCTAGCTGTCAGCCATTGTCGAGTTGTGTCAGCGAGTGTAAAAGCGCGCCCCGTATGGCGTTGCGAACTTAAACCAATGCGCTCAAGCAGGTATATTTACCTGTCTCAACGGTGGTTGTTTTGTTACAGTTAGACGACTTTTATTACCTCTGCGCCGAGCGACAAAATGCGTTCACGGCGAGGAAACCCTCAAAACATCCACATAAAGATTAGGGAAAATAAAGGTTAGAAGGTTTTTTTTGCACTAAAGATGCGTTTGATTGCCTGTGATCAACCGGCCTTTTGTATCAATTCCTATACTGCATGTATCAATACTCACGGCGTTTTGGGCATTAGTGGCCCCGGACGCAGCGCCAAGGAAAGGCGTACTTCTCGGTCTGAAAGTCTCGCGTAGAGCATGTTTGCTCCGCGGTCGATTCAGGCGGGTTAACTGAAAACGATGGAGTTTCGCAAAAGTACATGGAAATCATTAGTTCGCTTATCGATGCCTTATGGCAACAAGATTATGAAACCTTGGCCAACCCTTCGCTGGTCTGGACGCTTTATACCGTTCTATTTTTGATTATCTTCCTTGAAAACGGTTTGCTGCCCGCCGCCTTCCTGCCTGGCGACAGCTTGTTGATTTTAGTCGGCGTGTTGATTGCCAAAGACGCCATGAATTTCCCGCTCACCATTGTGCTGCTGACCACCGCCGCCAGCCTCGGCTGTTGGCTGAGTTACATACAAGGCAAATGGCTGGGTAACACGCGAATAGTGCAAGGCTGGCTGGCGCATCTTCCGGTGCAGTACCACGAGCGGGCGCACAACCTGTTCCACCGCCACGGGCTTTCCGCGCTGCTGGTGGGCCGCTTTCTGGCCTTCGTCAGAACCTTATTGCCAACAATCGCGGGCCTGTCAGGGCTGAGCAACGCGCGTTTCCAGTTCTTCAATTGGATGAGCGGCCTGCTGTGGATCCTGATTTTGACCACCCTCGGCTACTTCTTAGGCAAGACGCCGCTGTTCTTGAAGTATGAAGATCAACTGATGAACTGCCTGATGCTGCTGCCGGTGGTGCTGCTGGTCGGCGGCCTCGGCGGCTCACTGCTGCTGTTGTGGCGTAAAAAACAGGCCGATCGTCTGAAAAAGGGCAACAAGGCACCGTGAAAATCAAACCGATTAAACGCTCAATCCTGTGGCCTATCACCTTGCTTTCGCTGGTGTTGGTAGCAATTGTGATTGGATTTGCCGTCGCCCGCATGCCGCACAACACCAACGCGTTACAGATTCGCCCTGTGCGGGCTGGCGTATCGCTGCCGGACGGCTTTTATGTCTATCAAAGCCTCAACCAGCGCGGGATCCGCATTCAGAGCATTACCCCAGTGGATGATGGATTGATTGTCGAGTTGGATTCATTAGAACAGCGCGAACTGGCGGAACACGCCCTGATGGATATCTTGCCGCTGGGCTTCTCGATTCAACGCTGCGATCCGCCGCAGCCGCAGCTTTGGGTGCATAAACTCACCCGCGATCAGCTTAAGCTCGGCTAATCCTTTGGCGCTTTCGGAATCCTCCCCTAAGCGCATCCATCATCTGCTGTTATACTTCATCTCACTGTATTGAAAAATTATCTGTGCCAAGACGGCGCATTTTTTCTGTCGACCCATTTCGATAAGACGTTTTTCAGTGCTTTACCAACGGAAGAAATGCTCCAGCGTTTCACAATGACTAAGGAAGACACCCTCATGAATCTGCGTTTATCCGCGCTGTTCGCTATACCGCTTTTTGCTTTTTCTGCCGCATCTTTCGCTGCTTCGCAGCCGCAGACTTGCGCCACTAAACAACAGCAAATCAAAACCCAACTTGAGCACGCACATCAGCACAACAATAAAGACCAGATCGCTGGCCTGCAGAAAGCCTTGAGCGAAAACCAAGCGCACTGTACTGACGCCGGTCTCAAAGCTGAATACGAGAAGCATGTTGCTGAAAAACAGAAGAAAGTTGAAGAGCGTGCGCAAGAGCTGAAAGAAGCTCAAGCTACGGGCGACAGCAAAAAAATTGAGAAGAAACAGCACAAGCTGGATGAAGCTCAATCTGAACTGAAAGAAGCACAGGGCCAATAATTAGCCCATGCCAGACCGTTTTTCCCCGTTCATAGCGGAGAAACGGCGTTGTCTGACTTAGGCTTTTCCTTAAATACGGGGCTTTTTCCCTTAAATCAGGTGCCTAAGTTGCGATAACCCAGATATCCGCTATGTTAAAAGTTCGCATCAGTTAACGTATGGAGTGATATAAACATGGCTAAGAACACCACCTCAGAAAATCTGCGCGCGGAACTTAAATCGTTGGCTGATACCTTGGAAGAAGTTCTTCAATCTTCCACCGATAAGCCAAAAGCAGAGTTAGACAAGCTGCGCGGCAAGGCCGAAAGCCTGCTGAAAGACACCCGCTCTCGCCTGAGTGACACTGGCGACAAGCTGGCCCATCATTCGAAAGAAATCGCTGGTCGCGCTGACGACTACGTGCATGACAAACCTTGGACTGGCGTTGGTATTGGTGCTGCCGTCGGCGTAGTTATTGGCGTTCTGCTAGCCCGCCGTTAATTATGGCTGAACCGATAAAGACTCCGCCACAAGGACCGGGCAAAGGGATACTTGATACGGCGCAACGCATTGTCACCGTTTTGGTGGGCATGGTTGAAACGCGTGTCAGACTGGCCGTCATTGAGCTGGAAGAGGAAAAGGCCAATATTTTCCAACTCTTGCTCATGGCGGGCATCACCCTAATCTTTACCGCTTTCGGTTTAATGAGCCTGTTGGTTGTGCTGTTCTGGGCAATCGACCCGGCTTATCGACTTGTTGCAATGGGCACCACCACGGGGGTTTTACTGTTCTTGGCGGTGGTATTAGGTCTCTGGACGCTGTCGAAAGCTAAACGTTCAACTTTGTTGAGCATGACGCGCAAACAGCTGGATATTGACCGTTCATTGCTGGAAAAGGATGACCAATGAGCACACCTGACCGCGTTATCGAGAAAGTAAAACTGCTGCGTAAAATCGAGCGCCAACGCGCTGAGTTGTCCGCGGGCCGCCTCGAATGGCTCGAAGCAACCGCAAAAGTAGATCGCGGCTGGGTGAAGTTTATTGATATGCGTAAGTATCTGGTGCTGGGTTCCAGCGTTCTGGCGATTTACGGCATCCGACATCCAAGTAAAGTGGTTCGCTGGTCGCGTCGCGCCTTTGGTATTTGGGGCACCGTGCAGCTTTTCCGCCGTAACTTTATAAAGTCGTAGCGCTAACTTGTTGATTAAAATCGACTAACTCGTTTTTGAACAACCCACAATGCGCTCCCCCACGGGCCAGTCTGGAGTTTCTCCGACTGGCCCGTTTCTTTAAGTTCCCGTCTCGAAGTTCAATTTATTTGATAATAATAGACAGTTTTACTTGCTAACAACTGTTCAACTTTCCACTTACTATCCCAGCATCAACCAGACGCGGTAACGGATGGGGATAGTACCTGAACGTGCCGTTAATATTATTGTCGCCCAATTTGGGCAACATTTTTCGGAGTCGAAAATGACCAAAGTTAACAATACCGTCCTGCTTATCGCTCGTATCTTAATGCCGATTCTGTTCATCACTGCGGGCTGGGGCAAGATCACCAACTACGCAGGAACCGGTGCTTACATGAGCTCAATGGGTGTGCCATCTTTCCTGCTGCCACTGACCATTTTGCTTGAGTTCGGCGGCGGCTTGGCCATTCTGTTCGGCTTCCTGACCCGCACAACGGCGTTCATCACTGCAATCTTCACCATCCTGACTGCACTGATTTTCCACACTGATTTCGCTGTTGCCGTAAACCAAATGATGTTCATGAAAAACCTGTCTATCGCCGGTGGCTTCTTCGCCCTGTTCGTAGCGGGTCCGGGCGCAATCAGCATCGACCGCCTGATCAAGAAAAACTGGTAACAGTTCGCACATGAGAATGTGCCGCTATACTCAATAGACGAATGGGCGATGTGATTATTCACCTCGCCCTTTTTATTTTTATCAGCACATCTCCCCGGCATCATTCGCGTTGTATCAATGCAGCAAACCAAGATTCAGCTCGAAATATCACGGGGAAGGAGGGATCATGGGACAACTCGTTGAAGGCAAATGGCATGACGTTTGGTATGACACCAAATCCACCGGCGGCCATTTTAAACGCATGGAATCACAGTTTCGCAATTGGGTAACCCCCAACGGCGAGGCCGGCCCGCACGGTAAAGGCGGATTCGCCGCCGAGCCGAATCGCTATCATCTTTATGTTTCACTCGCCTGCCCTTGGGCGCACCGCACCCTGCTGATACGCGCGCTGAAAGGTCTGGATCAGCTGATCCCGGTCTCCGTGGTGCATCCGCTGATGCTAGAGAATGGCTGGACCTTCGCCACTGACTTCCCTGCTGCGACCGGCGATGACCTCTACCACCTGAACTTCGCCTATGAAATCTATCTGCGGGCGCAGAAGGACTACACCGGCCGCGTCACCGTGCCTATTCTGTGGGACAAAAAGCTGCAAACCATCGTCAGCAATGAATCGGCGGATATCATCCGCATGTTCAACAGCGCTTTTGATGCCCAAGGCGCGCGCGCCGGGGATTACTACCCGGAAAACCTGCGCACGGCGATTGATGAAGTGAATGAGTGGGTCTATCCGCTGATTAACAACGGCGTCTATAAAGCGGGCTTTGCCACCTCGCAGGAAGCTTATGACGAAGCGGTAAAAGGGGTGTTTGAAGGGTTGGACCGCGCCGAGGCCCTGCTGGAGAAACATCGCTACCTGACCGGCAACCAGCTGACCGAGGCCGATCTGCGCCTGTGGACCACGCTGGTGCGCTTCGATCCGGTCTACGTCACGCACTTCAAGTGCGACCGCTATCGCATTAGTGATTACCCGAACCTCTACGGCTTCCTGCGCGACATTTACCAGATGCCGGGCATTGCTGAAACCGTGGACTTCGCGCACATCCGCAATCACTACTATCGCAGCCACGCGACCATCAATCCGCACGGTGTTATCTCCACCGGCCCGGCGCAGGATTTAGATGCCGAGCACGGCCGCGACCTGCGTTTTAGCTAAGCAGCATGCTCCCCTTCTGACGAGGGGGAGCCAATCAGTTGGCGTCGCGGGTGCCGAGCAGCTTGGCGATTTCTCGCAGGAACCACGCCTTGGCTTCGCCCATGCTGTCACGACGCCACGCCATAATAATCTCCGCCTCGCGGTTGTACTCTGCGCTTACTACCCGCAGACGCCCCTCTTCGATATCTTTTTCCACCATCGGATAAGGCATAGTGGCGACACCCAAACCGGCCAGTAGCGCCTGACGCTTCTCTTCAATGGTGCTGACGGTTAAACGCTGCTGTTTATCCAGCAACTGCACGGTCAGGGTCGGGCGCTCGCGGGCGGTATCAGCCACCGCAATGCCGCGATATTTCACGCGGCTGACTTCCGACAGCGGCTCGGCTTCAAGATGAATCGGGTGATCCGGCGCGGCGACATAGACACTCATCAGCTTGTAGAGCTTGCGGCTGTTGATTTCAGACGATGAGCGGAAGTGCATATCCGGCGCGATAACAATGTCGGCGCGGCCCTGCTCAAGGCGCTCCCAAGCTCCGGCTAACACTTCGGTTATCAGCGACACCTGCGTGTTGGCTTTCAAGGCCAGTTTTTCAATTAGCGGGAACAGCTGGGTGGCGGGAACCAGCGCTTCACAAACGATGGTGATTTGAGTTTCCCAACCGCGCGCCAGCGCTTCGGCGTCTACCGTAAGTTTATCAGCGGCTTCGAGCAAAACGCGGCCGCGTTCGAGCAGCATACGGCCAACGTTGGTGAATTTTGTCCGATGACCTGAACGGTCGAATAGCACCACGTCCAGTTCTTCCTCCAGCTTCTGCATGGTGTAGCTCAATGCAGAAGGCACGCGGCCTAGCTCATCAGCCGCTGCCGCAAAGCTGCCGCGACGGTCGATAGCATCCATGACCCTTAGTGCTTCCAGTGTGAGTGCGCGATCCTTAGCCATGTGGTTCTCTGTCAGGAAATTTGAATATACCGACCAGATTAACTGGCTAACAATCAGTCGTCCAGACGCTTACCATTTAAGTATGGAAATTTTTTAACTGAGCCAGACCGCAATGATTAAGAGCAGAACTGCAAAAGAGTGCGGCACAGCTGACTTTGGTTGGCTTCAGGCGCGCTATACCTTCTCATTTGGGCACTATTTTGACCCAAAACTTATGGGCTACGCCTCACTGCGCGTACTCAACCAGGAAGTGCTGGCGCCGGGTGCCAGCTTCCAGCCACGCACCTACCCGCAGGTGGACATCCTGAATTTAGTGCTGCAAGGCAGCGCGGAGTACCGCGATGCCGAGGGCAACAGCGTTCGCGTCAACGAGGGCGAAGCCGTGCTGCTTTCCACCCAGACCAACGTGGCCTACAGCGAGCTGAACCTGAGTTCAACCCAGCCGCTAACCCGCATGCAGCTGTGGCTGGACGCCTGCCCGCAGCATGAGAACCCGCTGATCCAGCAGATTAAGGTCGGACAGCAACCGCACCTGCTGTTGGCATCGCCAGACGGCGAGCAAGGCAGCTTACAGCTGCGCCAGCAGGTGTGGATCCATCATATAGAGCTGGGCGAAGGCGAAAGCATTAGCTTGCCGATACGCGGCACGCGGGCCTATTTGCAATCGATCCACGGTCGCATCGACGCCTTGGGCGGTGAGAGTCAGGAGAAGCAGAAGCTGGTGTGTGGCGACGGCGCGTTTATCCAAGGTGAGTCAGAAATCAGCCTAACCGCCAGCACCCCGCTGCGCGCCCTGCTGATCGACCTGCCGGTGTGACGCAATAAGCTTCTCCGCGAAACGCTATAAATGAAGAAGGCCCGTGCAACTTGCGTTACACGGGCCTTTTCGTATTGGAGGAGTTGACCGTTAAGCCGGGTTCTGTCGTGGACAGTCATTCATCTAGGCCAGCAATCGCTCACTGGCTCAAGCAGCCTACCCGGGTTCAGTACGGGCCGTACCATGTGAACCCCTATTTGGCCTTGCTCCGGGTGGAGTTTACCATGCCACGAACTGTTGCCAGCCGCGCGGTGCGCTCTTACCGCACCCTTTCACCCTTACCTGATCCCACTTGCGTGAGCCATCGGCGGTTTGCTCTCTGTTGCACTTGTCGTAAGCTCGCGCTTCCCAGGCGTTACCTGGCACCCTGCCCTATGGAGCCCGGACTTTCCTCCCCTTCATCTGTCTCCCCCGAAAGGGACGGCAACGAAGCGGCGACTGTCTGGTCAACTCCGGCGCGGATGATAGGCCAAAATGGCCTACTTGTCACCCTCTTGCTGGTCGAGTGCGTATTTATACAACGCATTCTTCTTCACGCCGTGGATCTCGGCGGCCAGCGAGGCGGCCTTTTTCAGCGGTAACTCTTTTTGCAGCAGCGCCAGCGTGCGCAGCGCCTCAGCCGGCAAGGCTTCAGTATCCACTTTATGGCCTTCGACAATCAGCACCATTTCGCCACGCTTGCGGGTTTCATCTTCTTTTACCCAGTCGAGCAGCGCGCCGACGGCGTCGCCACGGATGTTTTCCCAGGTTTTAGTGATTTCGCGCGCCAGCACGACATAGCGATCTGGCCCCCAAACTTCCACCATATCTTGCAGGCTGTCGAGCAGGCGGTGAGTGGATTCGTAGAAAATCAGCGTGCGAGGCTCTTCAATCAGTGTCTGAAGGGCATCTTTGCGTGATTTTGTTTTGGCGGGCAGAAAACCCTCGTAACAGAATTTATCCGAAGGCAAACCGGCGGCGCTCAGCGCTGCAATCGCGGCACAAGCACCCGGCAGTGGAACCACGCGAATACCGGCTTCGCGACAGCGACGCACCAGATGGTAGCCGGGGTCGTTAATCAGCGGGGTTCCGGCATCGGAAACTAACGCAATGCTTTGACCATCCTGCAATTTTGCCAATAAATGCTCGGCTTTTTGCTGCTCATTGTGGTCATGCAAAGGGTACATTTTGGCGCTAATGGCGAAGTGTTGCAGCAGTAATCCGGTATGGCGGGTATCCTCCGCCGCAATCAAATCTACGCTGCTGAGCACCGCCAATGCACGCTGGGTAATGTCCCCTAAATTGCCGATTGGTGTCGGTACGATGTACAGCGTTGATGCAGAAATATCTGCTTGATCGTGTTGATTCATTGTTTCATCCGGATTGCCGATTTAATATTGAGCATCTTGAAAAAAACATCACTGGAAACTGAATGCCTTCCTCAACTACTTTTCGTACCCGCACGGGACGTTTGATCCCTGCCGTTATCGTGGCGATGCTTCTCGCCAGTTGTTCGAGCCAGGCACCGCAAGCTCCGACTGAAACAGTTCAGGCGAAAGCGACGGGCAGCTCAGACTATTATCTACAGCAAGCCCAGCAAAGCGGTGATGATACCAAGGCTGACTGGCAATTACTTGCAGTTCGTGCCCTGTTGCGCGAAGGCAAAGTGCCTCAGGCAGCCGATCAACTGGCCAAATTGCCGCAAAACCTGACCGCCGTGCAGGCGCAGGAGCAGCAATTGGTTAGCGCCGAAGTGCAGGTCGCCCAGCAGAATTTCCAAGCTGCGGCCACCACGCTGAGCAAGATTGATCCTTCAAACCTGAATAGCGACCAGCAGGCGCGTTTCTATCAGGCGCAAATCGACGCCAGCCAAGGCCGCACCAGCCTCGGCCTGCTGCGTGCTTATATCGCGCAGGAGCCGCTGTTGCAGGGCAAACCGCACCTGAACAACATTGACGCCACGTGGGCCGCGCTGATTCAGATGACGCCGCAGGATGTTAGCAACATCACCATCAATGCAAATGAAAACACCCTGCAAGGCTGGCTGGACCTGCTCAGCGTTTGGCAGAGTAACAAGCAAGACCCAGACCTGCTGAAAGCGGGTATCAAGGACTGGCAGCGCCGTTACCCGGTGAACCCGGCGGCCAAGACTCTGCCGACTCAGCTCAACAGCGTGTTGAACTTCCAACCTTCTTCTACTGAGAAGATTGCTCTGTTTCTGCCGATGAGCGGCGCAGCGCAGGTGTATGGCAATGCCATTCAGCAAGGCTTCAACGCGGCAATGAACGGTTTGCCTTCTGCTCAGCCAGCGGCGCAGCAGCAGCCAGCAGCGGATCCAAACGCGGCACCGGCTCCAGCTCCGGCTGACCCGAATGCCGCCGTCAGCCCTTCTGCCCAGCAGGACGGCGCGGACCAAGAGCAGCAACCGGCAGTGACACCGGCGGCAGCTCCGGCGGCTCCGCAGCCAACCACGCCTGCTAACCCTAGTGCTCAGGTAAAAGTGTATGACACCAGCACCCAGCCAATCCCTGCCTTGCTGGCGCAGGCGCAGCAAGATGGCGCGACTATCGTCGTCGGCCCATTGCTGAAGGATCAGGTGAGCGGCTTGGCGGGAGATCAGACTCCGCTGAACGTTTTAGCGCTGAATCAGCCAGAAACTGAGAAAAGCAGCCCGAATATCTGTTACTTTGCGCTCTCTCCGGAAGACGAGGCTCAGGACGCCGCGCGCCACATGTGGCAGCAGCACCGTCAGGCACCGCTGTTGTTGGTGCCGCGTGGTAACTTCGGCGACCGCATCGCTCAGGCTTTTGCCGACGAGTGGCAGAAACAGGGTGGCCAGACCGTGCTGAAGCAGAGCCTCGGCTCGTATGCTGAACTGAAATCCACCATTCGTAGCGGTATTCGCCTGACCGGCACGCCGGTGTCGAGCAGCGCGCAAGCTGCGGCGGCCGCGCCTCAGGGCGTGACCATTGGCGGCATCACCATCCCTGCTCCACCAACCGATGACCAGATCACTCAGGCCACCGGCGGCGGCGCATCAGGTAATGTGGATTCGGTGTATATCGTGGCGACGCAGGATGAGTTAACCCTGATTAAGCCGATGATTGATTTGGCGGTCAGCGGACGCAACAAACCAGCTGTTTACGCCAGCTCACGCAGCTATCAGGCAGGCGCAGGCCCAGATTACCGTCTGGAGATGGAAGGCGTGCAGTTCAGCGACATCCCTCTGCTGGCGGGCACCAACCCGGCGTTGATGCAGCAGGCAACGGGTCAGTTTAAAAATGACTACTCGCTGGTGCGCCTCTACGCGATGGGTATTGATGCATGGGACTTGGCAAACCACTTCTCACAAATGCGTCAGATCCCTGGCTTCCAGATTAATGGTAAAACTGGCCAGCTGAGTGCTAACCAAAACTGCGTTATTCATCGCAAATTGCCGTGGTTGCAGTACAGCCAAGGCGCGCTGGTGCCGGTTTCTTCTTAAATCAAAGATTTAAGACAAAGCTGAAATCGCTGAAGGGGTATCGGATTTGCCCCGATTTTTAAGTACAAGGATGTACAGATGTTAGAAAAAAACGCGACAACGCGCGAACGTGGCGCAGACTATGAAGTCTTCGCCCGGCGTTATCTCGAAAAAGCCGGGTTGATTTTCGTCGAGGCCAACGCGGCTTGCCGACACGGTGAAATTGACCTGATCATGCGCGACCAGCAGACCCTCGTGTTTGTTGAGGTGCGCTACCGTCGCAACGCCCTGTTTGGCGGAGCCGCGGCCAGCGTGACGCATCAAAAACAGCGGCGTTTATTACAAGCCGCCTCTTTTTGGCTTGCACGAAGAAATGCGAGCTTTGACACATCATCTTGCCGTTTTGATGTTTTAGCCATCACGGGTAGCCAGATAGAATGGCTGCGTGATGCATTCAATGCGGATTAAGATTGTTTTGAGACTGACGCCTGCCATAGCGCAGCCGACATTTTACTGACTGGACTAAATCACGTGCTGGATAGAATCAAAGCCTGCTTTACTGAAAGTATTCAAACCCAGATTGCCGCCGCAGAAGCCCTGCCCGATGCGATTTCCCGCGCAGCCATGACGCTGGTGCAATCACTGCTTAACGGTAACAAGATACTGTGCTGCGGTAATGGTACTTCTGCTGCGAATGCCCAGCATTTTTCAGCCAGCTTAATTAATCGCTTTGAAACTGAACGTCCAAGCTTACCCGCAATCTCACTATGTGCGGATAACATCGTGCTGACGGCTATCGCTAACGATCGCCTGCATGAAGAAATCTACGCCAAACAGGTCCGCGCGCTGGGGCAAGCTGGGGACGTTTTACTGGCTATTTCCACCCGCGGTAACAGCCGTGATATTGTCAAAGCGGTTGAAGCAGCAGTGACCCGCGACATGACGATCGTCGCACTGACAGGGTATGACGGCGGTGAGTTGGCCGGTCTATTAGGGCCTCACGATGTTGAGATCCGTATTCCGTCCCATCGCAGCGCACGTATTCAGGAAATGCATATGCTCACAGTGAACTGCCTCTGTGACCTGATTGATAACACGCTGTTCCCTCACCAGGACGATTAAGGAGATCCAATGAAGGCGAGTCCTCTCTTTGCAGTATTGTTAAGCGCCCTACTATTACAAGGCTGCGTAGCGGCCGCCGTTGTCGGCGTCGCGGGCGTGGCAACAAAAACAACAACCGATCCACGTACTGTGGGCACTCAGGTGGATGACGGCACGCTGGAAGCTCGCGTGTCTAACGCCATTAGCAAAGATAAACAGCTTAAAGATGAAGCTCGTATTGTGGCAACCGCCTATCAGGGTAAAGTCTTGCTGACTGGCCAGACGCCAACGCCAGACATGGCAGCGCGCGCGAAGCAAATCACTATGGGTGTTGACGGCGCGAGCGAAGTCTACAATGAAATTCGTACCGGCAAGCCAGTCTCTATGGGGACTGCATCAATGGATACTTGGATCACCACCAAAGTCCGTTCGCAGATCCTGACCAGCGACTCGGTGAAATCTTCCAATGTGAAAGTGACCACTGAAAACGGTGAAGTCTTCTTGTTAGGTCTAGTGACTCAGGAGGAAGGGAAATCGGCGGCGAGCATTGCGGCCGGTGTGAGCGGTGTGAAACACGTCACCACTGCCTTTACCTACGTTAAATAAAACACGCTTTAGCGCATAACATTCAGGCCCTTTACGGGCCTGAATTCTTTCTAGCTTTCAACAGCTTGTCTTACAACTCGCCTTAAAGCACTTCGCCATTGCTGCTGATCACTTTCTTGTACCAGTCAAAGCTCAGCTTGCGCGAACGCGCCATGGTTCCGCTGCCGTCATCGTTTTTATCGACATGGATAAAGCCGTAGCGCTTGCTGTACTCACCGGTGGTGAAGGACACGCAGTCGATGCAGCCCCAAGGGGTGTAGCCCATCAGGTCAACGCCGTCTTCGAACACCGCTTTCTTCATCTGCTCGATATGCGCTTTCAGGTAAGCAATACGGTAGTCGTCGTGGATCATGCCGTCTGCTGAAGCCTTGTCGATGGCACCAAAGCCGTTTTCGACAATAAACAGCGGCTTCTGATAACGCTCGTAGAGCACACTCAACGAGTAGCGCAGGCCCACTGGGTCAATCTGCCAGCCCCAGTCGGACGCCTTGACGTGCGGGTTCGGCACGCTGCCGGCAAAGCCTGACAGGCCGTTGTCGTCGCTCGGGTTGTGCGCCGACACCGCGTTACTCATGTAATAGCTCAGGCCCATGTAATCCGCGCAGCCTTCGCGCAGGGCTTGCTCGTCGCCCTCTTCCATCTTGATGTTAAAGCCGCGACGCTCCCACTCTTTGAGAATGTAAGACGGGTAGTAGCCGCGCATGTGCACATCGCCAAACAGGAAGCGCTCGCGCATCGACTCCACAGAGTACATCACGTCGTCCGGGTGGCAGGAGAAGGGATAGAGCGGCACCATGGCGACCATGCAGCCAATCTGCAAGTCAGGGTTGATGGCGTGACCCAGCTTGACCACTTTGGCACTGGCCACGAACTGGTGGTGCAGCACCTGATACATGGTCTCTTCTGGGTTTTCGTGCTCGGTGAACACCACGCCGGAGCAGCAGTAACCGAACAGCGGGTACTTCCAGTTGCGCTGGTTGTTGATCTCGTTGAAGGTCATCCAGTACTTCACTTTGTGCTTATAACGCTCCAGCACCACTTCACTGAACTTCACAAAGAAATCGACCACTTTGCGGTTTTTCCAGCCGCCGTACTCTTTTACCAGATGCCACGGCATCTCGAAGTGAGACAGGGTGATCACCGGCTCGATACCGTGCTTGAGCAGCTCGTCAAACATGTCGTCGTAGAATTGCAGGCCAGCTTCGTTTGGCTGCGCCTCATCGCCATTGGGGAAGATGCGGGTCCAGGCAATCGAGGTGCGGAAGCATTTGAAGCCCATCTCAGCAAATAGCGCGATGTCTTCTTTATAGTGCGAGTAAAAATCGACGGCTTCGTGGTTCGGGTAACGATACCCTTCCAGCACGCCATCGGTTCTCACGCGATCAACGCCGTGTGAGCCACCGGAAAGGACATCGGCGATGCTGACGCCTTTGCCGCCCTTGTTCCAGCCACCTTCAACCTGATGCGCGGCTACGGCACCGCCCCATAAAAAATCTTTCGGTAATTGCTGGCTGCTACTCATACAAATTCTCCCTTATTCAGGGCGGGAAGCTCCCGCCCAATCTACAAAATACTGATTAAGCCTGATTCAACTGGGCCTGTGGCGCCGTCGCGTCAGTTGCTTTAGCACTGCTTTTCGGTTTGCTTTCCACTTCATCTTTAAAGCCGACCAGATAGGTGAACAGCGCGCCAAGCACAAACGCCACGGTGATAGAAAGCAGGAAGCCGAGGAACTGCGGCATGTGGCCTTCTTTGAAGAACACCGGCAGGACCGCGATGCCCGGCAGGCAGTAACTCCAAGAAACGGCATTGAATGATCCGGCAATCGCGCCGCCAATCCCGCCCGCAGCACAGCTGCACAGGAAAGGTTTTTTCAGGCGCAGCGCCACACCGTAGATAGCCGGTTCGGTGATACCAAACAGCCCGGTCACGCCCGCTGACAGCGAGATGCCTTTCATTTCGCGGCTACGGGTTTTCAGATAAACGCCGAACATGGTGCCCGTCATGGCGAATACCGCAGAAGCCTGAAGGCCGGTGAAGGTGTCATAACCCAGCGTCGCGTAGTTGCCGACGGTAACCGGCGTGATGCCCCAATGAACGCCGAGGGTCACTAATGGCTGCCAGAAAGCCCCCACCACGAAGCCTGCCACAGTCGGGCTCAGGTGATAAAGGTAGTTATAAACGCCGCCGATCGCACCGCCAATCAGGTTACCAATTGGGCCGAACACCAGCAGGGTCATTGGCACCATAATCGCGATGCAGAACATCGGGGTGAAGAGGTTACGGATAACCACTGGCAGAACTTTATTGAAGAAGCGCTCGATGTAGGACATCGCCCAAACCATCAAAATGATTGGGATAACCGACGCGGTGTAGCTGAGGTATTTCACCGGAATGCCGAGGAAGTCCAGCGTCGGTGCCGACAGCGGGATGCCCACCAGATTGGTCAAGGCATTGGCGATTTCCGGGTTGCTTACGGCTTCACGCATCAATTGCTGCATCGCAGGGTCCGCAGAGTTGATGGTGGTGATTTTGAACGCCGTCACCATGTTCATGTAGTCTGGGCTTATCAGCGCACAGGCGGTGATAACAGCAGTGAATGGATGAACGTTGAATTTTTTAGCCGCCGTGAAGGCGATCATTACTGGCAAGAAGGTAAATGCCGTCCACGACACAAAGTTCAGAATGCGGTAGGTGCCGCTGCTGGAGTCCATAATGCCGACTGCCGCAAGGAAGGAGATAATCCCCTGTAAAATACCGCAGGCTGCGAGTTGGTAAAGGAATGGAGTAAAAATGCTCGAGATGACGTCCATCACGCGGCTGACAATGCCGACATTCGGCGCAGAGACCGGGGCATTTTCATCAACGGTGATCAGTCGCAGAACCTGTTTATAAGCATCGCTGACGTGGTTACCGATAACCACCTGCATCTGCCCGCCCGCTTCGATAACGGTAATAACGCCTTTAACGCGTTTTAATTCCTCTTTATCGACAATGCTATTATCTTTCAAAATAAAACGTAATCGAGTTGCGCAATGTGTGACGCTAATCACATTATTATCGCCACCAATATATTTAACAACTTCCTGAGCAGTTTGAGTGTAATCAATCGCCATTATTATTCTCCTAATACCCGTGGTATTTGGCGCTTTGGCTGCCTAGCTGAAACGTCAATCACTGCGGGTATAACTTTTGGCACGAGAGGTGAGATTATTATTTTTATACTTCGGACGGGAGTTTAGCAAAAAAGAATTTGAAGTCACGATATAACAAAGCGGGTTATTTGGTAGATGTTACATGTCTAAAACACCCTGTTTTATTTAGGGTGCTTAATAATATTTTCATTAATTAGCGGCGGCAGTTTTTTGCCGATAGTTTCGATAATATACAAAACTGGGATCTGCGTCGTAATATTGTAGTGGCCTTCGAGCAGAATTGGTGGCATGTGGTAAGAGATGTTGAGGTCCGCCATGCGGGCCAGCGTGGAGCTTTCGCTGTTGGTCAGGCTGATAATTTTACAATTCTGCAAACTGAACTGGCTGGCAATGCGAATGATCTCTTCTGTCTCGCCAGAAACCGAGAAAATAATAGCGATGGCATCCTGATACATGTCGCTATTAATTGGGTAATAAGGGTCATCAATATAAGTACTGAATTTTCCAATATTAGAAAAGAAACGCGCACTGTATTTACCCAAAGCCCCCGACGTGCCAATGCCCACAAATATAATTCTACGGGTGGAAGCAATTTGCGCAGCGGCTTTATCTAATAACTCATCAAACTCGCTATTATTAATACTTTTGAAGTAACTAATAATCTCACTAATACCAAAAGAGACCGGCGGCTTTTCGTCACGTTCAAGATATAATTTAAATCGAATGCGGAATTCTGAATATCCGTCGCAATTCATTTTCTTGCAAAAACGCAGCACGGTGGTGGTGGAAACGCCCGCAGCATCAGCGAGTTCACGGATAGTCATATACATGACTTTGTCCGTATTTTTAATGATGGTGTTATACACCATCAACTCTAATTCGTTCAGCGTCGAAATTTCTTTATAAGTGAACATACTGATGCCTGTGCCAAAGTTAGCCGATCCAAACTTAATCGTGCCTGATTATAGCAGTTTAAGCATGGTAACTTCACAATCAGTATGACCTGTATTGCCTAATGGCCCGTCAATATGCACAAAACCTAAGTGTTCATATAAAGCCACGGCCTGGGTCAGGCTGCCGGTGGTTTCTAAATAGCAGCGTGCGAAGCCTTGGGTACGGGCAAAATCTAATGCCTGTAAGGCTAATTTCTTGGCTAAGCCTTTGCCGCGCAATGCAGAGTGGAAATACATTTTCTGCAATTCACACAAATCATCTTCTGCGCCTTGAAGAGGTGCCAACCCACCGCCGCCCGCGATCTGCCCATCCAACTCCACCACCCAATATGCACAGCGCGGTTGGCTGTAATTTTCATATAAATGGTCAAGGTTGGGGTCCGCAACCGTGTAGCCTTTATCGGCGGTCAGGCCAAATTCAGCGGACACTTGGCGGATAACATTCGCAATAGCGGCATTGTCTTCAGGACGTATCAGACGCACCTGCAAGTTGAGGGGTGTGGCGGTAGACATAAGACTCACTCAATATGATGTAAAAACACAATCAGTCCGAATTAATACCACCGAAAGGCGCGATGATGCAACGATTCAGGACCGCGTAGACCTATAAATCCCCCAACGCCAGTGTCAAATATGTCAGTCAACAGGGCTAATTAAACATGCCATCATCTAGATTCCCTAGCACCACGACTGTCGTTTTACAGTAACTCAATTTTGGACTTTTGGAGGTTCAACATGGCTCAAAGTGATTTGCAGGAATACATTAACGGCAAAGTTAATGCCAATGCGCAGAAGATCCTCGATAAAAGCGACGCCTTCGATGAAGTCGCCGTGGGCGCACTTAACTTCTACACCGCGCTACGCCAAGCGCTGGCGGGCAAGCTGGATAAAAAAGAGCTCGGCCTGCTTGATGCGATTAATGATACTTTGCAGGAACTGAAAATTATTGAGAGTGGCAAAACTTTCTATAAGTAACAGCGCTATGCCTCGTAAAGTTAATCTCATTGCCCAAGCGCTTTTAGGCAAAAAAAGGCCGCATTACGCGGCCTTTTCTCTTATTACTACTTCTGATTAAGTCTTACTGACTTACAGCGCAGCAATTGTCTCTTTCTGCTCGGCCAGTTTAACTTTGGCTTCGCCACAGGCAACTAGACGCTCACGCTCTTTAGCGACCACGGCTTCTGGAGCACGAGCCACGAAGCCTTCGTTGGAGAGTTTGCCTTCGATTGACGCGATTTCAGCATCAATCTTCGCCATCTCTTTATCCAAACGCGCCAGCTCGGCCGCTTTGTCGATAAGGCCAGCCATTGGGATCAGCAGCTCAGCACCGTCCACCAGCTTGGTGACGGAAACCGGGCCTTTATCGCCCGCAGACAGCACGGTAATGGACTCAAGACGTGCCAGCGAAGAGATGAAGTTCAGGTTCTGCTCAACGCGACGCTGTGCATCGGCACTTGCCCCGCGCAGCAACAGCTCCAGAGGTTTACCCGGAGAGAGGTTCATCTCGGCGCGAACGTTACGAATAGCGATGATAGCCTGCTTGATCCATTCAAGATCAGCCAGCGCGCTTTCGTCAGCCTTAGCCGCGTCATACTCTGGGAAAGGTTGCAGCATAATGGTTTCTGCTGTGATGCCTTTTAGCGTTTTAACGCGCTGCCAGATGGTTTCTGTAATGAATGGAATGATCGGATGCGCAAGACGCAGCAGGCCTTCCAGCACTTCCACCAGCGTATGACGAGTGCCGCGCAGCTGTCCTTCGCTGCCACCATTCATCACCGGCTTGGTGAGTTCCAGATACCAGTCGCAGAACTGGTTCCAAGTGAATTCATACAGAATGCTGGCCGCTAGGTCGAAGCGGTAGCCGTCCATCGCGTCACGGTACGCTTTCACCGTGCGGTTGTATTCAGCCAAGATCCAACGGTCTGCCAGAGACAACTCAAGCTCGCCGCCGTTCAGGCCGCAATCTTGATCTTCAGTGTTCATCAGCACGAAGCGGCTGGCGTTCCACAGCTTGTTACAGAAGTTGCGATAGCCTTCGAGACGCTTCATGTCCCAGTTGATATCGCGACCGGTTGAAGCCAGCGCGGCCAATGTGAAGCGCAGGGCGTCAGTGCCGTGCGGCTCAATGCCGTTCGGGAACTGCTTCTCAGTGCGCTTGCGGATTTTCTCCGCCAGCTGTGGCTGCATCATGTTGCCGGTACGTTTTTCCAGCAGGTCTTCCAGCGAAATACCGTCAATCATATCCAATGGATCGATTACGTTACCTTTCGACTTAGACATCTTCTGCCCTTCGTCGTCGCGGATAAGCCCGGTCATGTAGACCGTGTGGAACGGAACCTGCGGCTTGCCGTTTTCATCTTTCACGAAGTGCATGGTCATCATGATCATGCGCGCGATCCAGAAGAAGATGATGTCGAAGCCGCTGACCACTACACTCGACGGGTGGAAAGCCTTCAGATCGGCAGTCTGGTTCGGCCAGCCCAGCGTGGAGAAGGTCCACAGGCCAGAAGAGAACCAAGTGTCGAGCACGTCTTCGTCTTGGGTCAGCACGACGTCTGCGCCCAAATTGTTTTCGCTGCGCACTTCCGCTTCGTCGCGGCCAACGTAAACATTGCCTTCGGCGTCGTACCACGCAGGGATACGGTGACCCCACCAGAGCTGACGGGAAATACACCAGTCCTGAATGTCACGCATCCAGCTGAAATACATGTTTTCGTACTGCTTAGGCACGAACTGGATCTCACCCTGCTCAACCGCTTCTACCGCCACTTTGGCCAGTGGCGCAGTGCGCACGTACCATTGGTCGGTCAGCATTGGCTCGATAACCACGCCACCGCGGTCGCCGTAAGGCACGGTCAGGTCGTGAGGTTTGATCTCTTCCAGCAGGCCAGCTTCGTCAAAAGCAGCAACCACGGCTTTACGCGCGGCGAAACGCTCAAGGCCACGGAAGGCTTCTGGGATCTCATTGCTGCACGCGTCGCTCTCTTCACCGTTGGTGTCGAAAACTTCGGCAGTCTGGCGAACATCGCCGTCAAAGGTAAGGATGTTGATCATCGGCAGGCCGTGACGTTTACCGACTTCGTAGTCGTTAAAGTCGTGGGCGGGGGTGATTTTCACGCAGCCGGTGCCTTTTTCCATATCGGCGTGTTCATCGCCCACGATAGGAATGCGACGGCCAACCAGCGGCAGAATAATCTCTTTGCCAATCAAATCTTTGTAGCGCGGATCTTCCGGGTTAACCGCCACGCCGGTATCACCCAGCACGGTTTCCGGACGCGTCGTCGCCACCACCAGATAGTCTTTACCTTCGGCGGTTTTCGCGCCGTCAGCCAGCGGATAGCGCAGGTGCCACATGGAACCTTTGGATTCGCGGTTTTCAACTTCAAGGTCAGAAATCGCGGTACGCAGTTTCGGGTCCCAGTTCACCAGACGTTTGCCACGGTAAATCAGATCCTCTTTGTACAGGCGTACAAACACTTCGCGCACGGCGTCAGACAGGCCTTCGTCCATGGTGAAGCGCTCACGCTCCCAGTCCACGGAGTCGCCCAGACGGCGCATCTGGCGAGTAATGGTGCCACCGGATTCGGCTTTCCATTCCCAGATTTTGTCGATGAAAGCCTCGCGACCGTAGTCGTGACGAGTTTTGCCTTCTTCGGCAGCAATTTTGCGCTCAACCACCATCTGCGTTGCGATACCCGCATGGTCAGTACCCGCCTGCCACAGAGTGTTTTTACCCTGCATGCGCTGATAGCGGATCATGGCGTCCATGATGGTTTGCTGGAAAGCGTGACCCATGTGCAAGCTACCGGTGACGTTCGGCGGCGGGATCATGATGGCAAAGCTTTCTTTACTGGTGTCGCCATGCGGCTTGAAATAGCCCTGTTCTTCCCAGTGCTCGTAAAGCGGTTGCTCGATATCTTGCGGGTTATATGTCTTATCCATTTCGCTTCGTTTTTTTAGTCGGTCGATGTAGTGACAGACGGCGGCGTGGCCGTGGTCAAGGTAAAGCCAACGCTGCGATACGCTTTATAGCGATCGCGCGCCAACTGTTTAAGGGAATCTTCGTATGGTACGAAGTCTACCACTTCATGGAAAGCAGTAGCAAAATCTGCAAACTGAGGCAGCAGGCTTATCAACAGATCGCGCGGCGCGTTGCCGCGTTTCCCCGGCCAGCACAGCTCGACGGGCGCGCCAAACTTCGGCCCTTCGCCAGCTAGATTATGAGGCACGAACTGGCTTGGATCGCGCCGCCACAAAGCTTCATCCAGACGTTCTGCCTGCTGTTGATCTTCACAGGCCAGCAAAACACGTTTCCCGGCGCGACAGCGTTCGGCGGCAATCTGACAGGCCAGCGCTTCGTGCGAGCTAAGGCCGGTGTCGCCATCGGGCGTATCGAGCAGGAAAAAAGTGGCTTGTTTCATCAGTTTTATCCAAAATAAATCAGGCCGGAGTTAACCGGCCCTAGGCGTTTCGATTGCTGATTAGGCCCATTAGCGCAGGCAGTTTGAGCACTGCTCTGGCTCAAAATGGATTAATCGTCGCCGTCGAGGCCTGCGCGGTTCAACAAGAACTGAGACAGCAGCGCGACAGGGCGGCCGGTTGCGCCTTTGTTCTTACCTGAACGCCACGCGGTACCGGCGATGTCCAGATGCGCCCAGCTGTATTTGCGGGTAAAGCGCGACAGGAAGCAGCCAGCGGTGATAGCACCACCCGGACGGCCACCGATATTCGCCATATCAGCAAAGTTGGAATCCAGCTGCTCGTAATACTCGTCAGCCAGCGGCAAACGCCACGCGCGGTCACCCGACTGCTCGGACGCACCAATCAGCTCATGGGCCAGCGGATTGTGGTTCGACAGCAAGCCGGTGATGTGGTGACCCAGTGCAATCACGCATGCGCCGGTTAGGGTCGCTACGTCAATCACCAGTTCAGGGTCGAAGCGCTCGACGTAAGTCAGGGCGTCGCACAGCACCAGACGGCCTTCGGCATCGGTATTCAGCACTTCTACCGTCTGCCCCGACATCGTGGTCAGAATGTCGCCCGGACGGAATGCCTGACCACCCGGCATGTTTTCACAGCCAGCCAGCACGCCAATCACGTTCAACGGCAGGTTGAGTTCAGCCACCACGCGCATCGCACCGTAAACTGCCGCGGCACCACACATGTCGTACTTCATCTCATCCATATCAGCCGCAGGCTTGATGGAGATACCGCCGGAATCGAAGGTCAAACCTTTGCCGACGAGCACGATAGGCTTAGCGTCAGGATTCGGATTGCCTTTATATTCCATCACCGACATCAAGGATTCGTTCTTAGAACCCTGCCCAACCGCCAGATAGGCATTCATGCCCAGCTCTTTCATCTGCTGTTCGCCGATGACGCGGGTGGTGATGTTGGTGCTAAAAGCGTCTGCCAGTTGGCGAGCTTGAGAAGCCAAATAAGCCGCGTTACAGATGTTTGGTGGCATGTTGCTGAGGTCTTTCGCCGCTTTGATACCGGCAGAAACAGCCAGACCGTGCTGAATGGCACGCTCACCACTGGTCAATTCGCGGCGCGTTGGCACGTTGAAGACCATTTTACGCAGCGGGCGGCGCGGCTCGGTTTTATTGCTTTTCAGCTGATCGAAGGTGTAAAGCGACTCTTTGGAGGTTTCGACCGCCTGACGCACTTTCCAATAGGTATTACGCCCTTTGACATGCAATTCGGTCAGGAAACAGACAGCTTCCATCGAACCCGTGTCGTTAAGGGTGTTGATGGTTTTCTGGATCACCTGTTTGTACTGGCGCTCATCAAGCTCACGCTCTTTCCCGCAACCGATCAAAAGGATACGCTCGGAAAGAATGTTCGGAACATGATGCAGCAGCAGAGTTTGGCCGACTTTACCTTCGAGTTCGCCACGGCGGAGCAAGGCGCTGATGTAGCCATCACTGATTTTGTCGAGTTGTTCGGCAATAGGTGACAGGCGGCGAGGTTCAAAAACGCCGACTACAATACAGGCACTGCGCTGTTTTTCCGGGCTACCGCTTTTTACACTGAACTCCATGCACTCTCCTGAATCTTAAAGACAACGGCGGGGGCTGCGGCTAGAATGAATAGGCCGGAGACATCTCCCGTCACTGTGTTAACGACCTGTGTTAACCTGAACGGCGTTAGTTTTTATTTTGGCGGCTATAAGCATGTTCCTATAGGACACCCCAATTCTCGGTGTTGTAATACTATTTTAGCTGTGAAGGTTGCCATATGATGAGAATAAATGGCGGATTAGCGATGAAACTATCGATTTTCCTGCAAAAAGACAAGTTATCACAGGCGTATTAAGCGTGATCATCATTAGATATCTGGTTAGGGAAACCTTCAAGAGCCAAATCGCAATTCTCTTCATCCTGTTACTGATCTTCTTTTGTCAGAAGTTAGTCAGGGTTTTAGGCGCTGCGGTCGATGGCGATATCCCAACAAATTTAGTCCTTTCTCTGCTGGGCTTAGGCGTGCCGGAAATGGCACAGCTCATCTTGCCTTTAAGTCTGTTCCTCGGCTTATTGATGACCTTGGGCAAACTTTATACTGACAGTGAAATCACTGTTATGCATGCCTGCGGCCTTGGGAAACGTTCATTAATCCTCGCTGCGCTAACTCTGGCTTTATTTACCTCTGTTTTTGCAGGTATCAACGCCTTCTGGGTCAGCCCTTGGTCGTCCAAGCATCAAGACGAAGTGTTAGCCGAAGCGAAAGCTAACCCAAGCATGGCTGCCATGGTCGAAGGCCAGTTCCAACAGGCACAGGATGGCAACGCCGTGCTGTTCGTTGGTAACGTGAAAGGCAAAGAATTCCACAACGTGTTCCTCGCCCAGCTGCGTCCTAACGGCAATCAGCGCCCGTCGGTGGTGGTCGCGGATAAAGGCCATATGGAACAGCGCCCGGATGGCTCCCAGATGGTGACGCTGGACCAAGGTACGCGCTACGAAGGCACCGCCCTGCTGCGTGACTTCCGTATTACTGATTTCGTTAATTATCTGGCGGTCATTGGCCATCAGGCGGTAGCGCTGGATACCAGCGATTCTGACCAGATGTCGATGCAACAGCTGTGGCACTCAGATTTGCCTGAGGCGCGCTCCGAATTCCACTGGCGTCTTACACTGGTGGTTTCCGTGTTCATCATGGCGCTGCTGGTGGTGCCACTCAGCGTGGTTAACCCGCGTCAGGGCCGCGTGCTCAGTATGCTGCCGGCTATCATGCTGTATTTGATTTTCTTCCTGCTGCAAAGCTCACTGCGTTCTAACGGTGCGAAAGACAAACTGGATCCACTGATCTGGATGTGGGTGACCAACCTCGCCTACTTCGTATTAGCACTGGTGCTGAATATGTGGGACACGTTGCCGATGCGTAAGATCCGTGCGCGCTTGAGAGGGAGAGCCTGATGTTTGGAGTATTAGACCGCTATATCGGCCGCACGATCTTCAACACCATCATGATGACGTTATTCATGCTGGTGTCGCTGTCGGGCATTATCAAGTTTGTCGACCAGCTGCGTAAAGTTGGTCAGGGTGGCTATTCGGCCGCAGGCGCAGGCTTGTATACCCTGCTCAGCGTGCCGAAAGATATCGAGATCTTCTTCCCGATGGCGGCGCTGTTAGGCGCACTGTTGGGCTTGGGCACCTTGGCAACCCGCAGTGAACTGGTGGTGATGCAGGCTTCGGGTTTCACCCGTATGCAAATCGCTTCTTCCGTGATGAAGACGGCGATCCCGCTGGTATTACTGACCATGGCAATCGGCGAATGGGTAGCTCCGCAGGGTGAGCAGATGGCGAGAAACTACCGCGCACAGCAAATGTACGGCGGTTCGTTGCTCTCAACCCAGAGCGGCCTGTGGGCGAAAGATGGTAAAGACTTTATCTTTATCGAGCGTGTCGCGGGTGACAATGAAATCACCGGCGTGAACATTTACCACTTCGATAACAACAATAAGCTGCAATCCGTTCGCTATGCCTCTTCCGCATCGTTTGAAAATGGCACGTGGAAGCTGTCGCAGGTGGATGAATCTATCCTCACCGACGGCAAGCAGATCACCGGCTCGCAAACCCTGACCGGCGAATGGAAAACCAACCTGACGCCAGACAAGCTGGGTGTGGTTGCTCTTGACCCTGATGCGCTGTCGATTAGCGGCTTGCACAACTATGTGAAATATCTCCAGCAGAGTGGGCAAGAGGCCAAGCGCTATCAGCTCAATATGTGGAGTAAGATTTTCTCACCACTGTCAGTCGCGGTAATGATGTTGATGGCCCTGTCGTTCATCTTCGGGCCGCTGCGCAGCGTGCCGATGGGCGTGCGCGTGGTGACGGGGATCTGCTTCGGCTTCCTGTTCTACGTGATGGACCAAATTTTCGGCCCATTAAGCTTGGTGTACAGCATTCCGCCTATCTTAGGCGCGATACTGCCGAGCGCGCTGTTCCTGTTTATCAGTATCTATCTGCTACTCAAGAAACGCTAAGTGTTACCCGGCCCCTCTCCTCTATTTTACGGGGGAATGGGGCCGGAAGAAGTCTGTTCTTTGCTAACTGCTGATTAATGCAAGTTATGCTCTTTCAAGAACGCATCCCCGCCCAGCTGTCCCATCTGCCGCAAAATCCACTGCTGTCTACGCAGCACATAAGCCGAAGGCGCGTTGACCTTAAACAGATGAGGGTTAGGCAGCACCGCGGCTAACAGCGCCGCCTGAGAGGCTGTGAGCTTGCTGGCGGGCTTATGGAAGAAGTGCTGAGCCGCCTGTTCCACGCCAAAGACGCCATTGCCGAACTCGACGATATTCAGATACACCGTGAGAATGCGGCGTTTGCTCCACACGGTTTCTATCCCCACCGTCAGCCCGGCTTCCAGCCCCTTGCGTACCCAGCTGCGCCCATCCCACAGAAACAGGTTTTTAGCCGTTTGCTGAGAAAGGGTCGACGCGCCGCGGATCCGGGCATTTTCCTGATCGCTTTTAGAGAGAACGGATTGAATGGCATCGACATCAAAACCCCAATGCTCAGGAAATTTCTGATCTTCAGCTGCCATGACTGCTAGCGCCATTGGCGAAGATATTTCGCTCATCGGCACCCAGTCAGAATGTGACACATAGCCAAAATCACCGGAGAGCCACGCCGAAATCTGCCTTTCGACCATCACAGCAGAAAAGGGAACGGGCAAAAAGGAAAACAGCACGATCCCTGCGATCCATATACCGATAACAAAAATTAGCAGTCGTTTTAACCATTTTAAGGGTGCTCGAAGTAGAGACTTTCCTGACGATTTGCTCATTCACTCCATTCCATTACACATCTGACCAGCTTATCAATCCCCAGAGCTGCTTGAGTGTCAGAATCGTCTGACAGACAGCCCGGAGTGCTAACAATCCGCATTTCCATATTGACCACGATATCGTCCGCCGGACAGAAAACCGGCTCGGCACCAATTGCATCAAGGAGTTCCGCCCGATCGGCATCATTGCCTAAGGTAACTCTAATTGATGTATCAAAGAGTTTCGGCACTAACAAAGACGTCTGACTGACAAATCCAATTGGTTTACGTTGCTTATGTATCTCATCAACCAATGTGAATAGTTGTTCATCGATCATGTAATCGTTTCCATCTTTCTCGAAGCTGGTCAACTGATTAATTACGCCAAAACCGCCACTAAAAATGAGCGCGCTGAGAAGTTCAGGAACCGATTCCTTGAGTGAAATTATTTCATAATCATCAAAATATGAGGATTTTTTTTCGTTAGCGGTAAAGCTAACGTTACACTTCCCAATTAAATCTTTAATAACAGCACGTTCCGAATCATCAGCAACGATAAACAGCGCCTTATCTGTGTGTTTTTTCACCGAGGAAACGGTTAAAAAAGCGTCTGAAAACTCTGTTCCATTAGAAAAATCGCTACTACAGAGGAAAACACCCATAACCTGCATTTGTATTCTCCTAAAAATCCTGCGATAAAGACTTGTAGTTTTGTATAGACAAAGACTAATCTACATCACAGTTTTTAATGAATCTTGTAACAGTAACGCTTATATTTGTTATGTTGATTCATACGATATGTATTAGACTTTACGTCGAATTGACCAAAACCTGCGAAACCAGAACCCTAAGAATTATCGCGGGTTAACGATTTCCCTGGTGTTGGCGCAGTATTCGCGCACCCCGGCCTAGGCTGGGGTTATTTTTTTTCAGCGTTTGCCGTCCATTCACGTAAAATCCGCACATCATTGCGCCATTCCAGCTTTAACTCATCAATCCATTCCTGAACGTTATCCCACCACGCTGGCAATGTAGGCGTTTGAATCTGTTGTGCTAGCACTTGTAGATGCTTAAGACCCACCGATCCGGCCGCGCCTTTAATCTTATGACCTTCTTCCGCAATGCCTTTTTGGTCGCGGGCAATCATGTTGGAATCCAGCACCGCGAGATAATCCGGCATCATCTTCTCGAACATATCCGCGCTCTGGTAGATCAGCCCCGGACCAACCAACTCCATGTACTGTTCCAGCATGGCGACATCGAGCACTGACTCGTTAGCTTTTGCGACCACGGTTTCTTCCTCTGTAGGCAACTCTTCGGGTTGATGATCCCAGAACTGCTGGATCATGGCAGTTAGCGCCGCGACGGACAGCGGCTTGCTCAGCACGTCATCCATACCGGCGTCGAGATACTCTTTCTTGTCTTTCAGCACGTTGGCGGTCAACGCCACCAGCGGCGGGAGATGCTGCCCGGCGTAGTCTTGGCGAAGCTTGCGTGCAATATCCAGCCCGGTCATGTCCGGCAGTTGAATGTCGAGCAGCACCAGATCGTATTCGTCCGGGTCGAACATTTGCAGCGCGTCGTGGCCGTTCATTGCCACGTCAACGCTGTTGCCGAGCTTCTCCAGCACCGAGCGCGCCACGATGACGTTCAGCTCGATATCTTCCACCAACAGCACGTTCAGCGCTGGCAGCGGCAGGTCGTCCTCTTCTTCGCTCTGTTTTACCGGCTCATCAAGCGTAGGCGCGATAACGCTCAGGGTGAAGCAGGAACCCTGCCCCTTTTCGCTGCACACGGTGATATCGCCGCCCATGCTTTGCGCCAGACGTTTCGACACCGCCAGCCCAATCCCGGTGCCGGTAGCAGGCTTGCCGCCATTTTTATCTTTCACCTGGTAATACATGGCGAAGATCTTCTCTTGTTCATCTTTCGGGATGCCCATCCCCGAATCCTGCACTTCAAAGCGCAAATGCTCGTTGCCGTCATGATGGACGCGCACCACGATTTCGCCGTCGTGAGTGAACTTGACCGCGTTACCAATTAGATTCCACAGGATTTGTCGCAAACGGGTGCCGTCGGTGACGATTTTGTCCGGCATTGGCAAATCAGGCTGCATCACGAACTTCAGCCCTTTCGGCTGAACCAGCAAGCCGGAGAGGTTTTCCAGATCGGACAAGAAACCGGTGAAGTCCACCGGCTGGTTATCCAACTGCACTTTGCGGCGCTCGAGCTTATCCATCTCAATGATGTCATTGAAGATGTTGCCGAGGGTGATGGCGCTGACGTGAATGGTTTTCAGGTAGTTGTGCTGCTCGTCGTTGAGATGAGTGTCGAGCAGGATGCGGCTCAGCCCCACGATGCCGTTAAGCGGCGTACGCAGCTCGTGGCTGATGGTCGAGATAAACGTCGTCTTTTCCCTGCTGGCGTTCTCTAGCGCGTCCTGATAGCGCTTACGCTCGGTAATATCACGCCCGAAGCCCATCAGGCCGTGGCGCTTACCAATTCGGTCATAAAACGGCACTTTGCGCAGCTCGAAGCAGGCTTTGCGCCCGTCGGGATACACCAGCCACTGCTCGTAAGTTAACGAGACATTGTGGCGGAAGACTTTCTCGTCGGTTTCCACCACTTTCTCGGCAATGTCCGGGCTGTAAACATCATTAGGGGTCAGGCCAATAAGCTGCTTCTCGCTTTTGCCGGTCAGCAGCTCCATGGCGCGGTTACAGCCGGAGAACTCTTTGTCTTCGTTACGGTAATAGACCAAATCCGGCGAGGCATCGAGGAAGGAGCGGAGCAGAGCCGATTGCTGGCTCAGTTCAATCTGCGCCTGTTCGCGATGGTGCATCTCGAGCTTGAGCTTATCGACCACCGCCAGACGCGCTTCTTCAGCCTTGATACGGTCGGCAATCTCCTGATTGAGCTGGGTAATGTTGTCTTTCAGTTGCTGGTTCAGCGTGAGGTCGCGATGGCGCATCTCTTCCAGCTTATCGACCAAGCGCGATAGGCGCTGGCGGGACTCTTCCAGCTGTTCGACCACCACCGAGAGGAAATAGACCGCCCAAGGGGTTATCAGCAAACCAAAGAAGATTGAACGCACCACGTCGATGCTATCAACCTGTCCGCGCAGCAGCATGGTTACGGCCATTTGCACAATCATCGCCAGCACCACTAATGCGGACGCCAATAGCAAAGAAAAACGCACCAATCCCAGCTTGACCATCAGGTCGACGTAATACTGGGCTAACACTCGGATTTGCTTCATAACGATTCCCTAAAAACGAAGACGCTTAAATGATACCGCATATTGCTCAGAGATGAGGCGAAGATGAGTCAGAACCGCGAGTCTGCCATTGGCGCAGGCTTTGCACTCAGAAAGGGCTTGTGATGGTGCAAGGGAGATTAAATCCGTGCAGATATTGACTAATAAGCTGTGGGATATTATTAATGATCGCCTTAACTATTCAGGTTAGCCCCTAATATCCTCAGTAATTCCGCCCTTTCATCATTAATTCTCCTTAATGCGAATCACTCACATTAAGAATAACTATTCATTATTACTGCAAATAAAATCATTATTCACTGTATGAATATTTCTTATTATTGCCCCCCTCTTAGTACATTATTACTGTCTGGTTAAAAACAGTCACAAAGCACAGGCGGCAGGGGTTTAGCAGTATAAAACACTGCGATTATCGTCACTTCCAGCATGGTACATAGTTAGTGTGGCTACCGGACAGTGAGACAGCTCACACTTCGGCCCCCTACCCGCAACGACCATGCGGGTTTAAAATCATCATTAAATCCTTTTATATCAAAGCCATAACCTCAGTTATGCACATTTTGATATAACTTAAATACCTATTTGACCTGTGTATGCTTTCTCGCTAAGTTGGGAGTCCGCTGGAAGCAATCTCGACGGGTGCATCACTCGTCATATTTATGCAGTAATTGAAGACTCCCTCATTAAAACAAGTCAACCACCACTTGTGAGAACCGTCACGAGGGGCCTTTGACCGAGAAACTCAGGCATTCAACGCACCGCAAGAGTGCGTGGAAATGTGAGCCCTCTCCGTCTAAAAGCCCCCTCGCAAAAGGTGTGAGAGTCTCGCAGAGCCTGGGGAGGTTCACTAATATGTTGTACGATAAATCCCTTGAGAGGGACAACTGTGGTTTCGGCCTGATCGCCCACATAGAAGGCGAACCTAGCCATAAGGTCGTGCGTACGGCAATCCACGCACTGGCCCGCATGCAACACCGTGGCGCAATCCTTGCCGATGGCAAGACTGGCGACGGCTGTGGCTTACTTTTACAGAAACCTGACCGTTTCTTCCGCATGGTTGCAGAAGAGCGCGGCTGGCGTTTGGCAAAAAACTACGCCGTTGGCATGTTATTCCTCAGCAAAGATGAAGAAGAAGCCGCTGCAAGCCGCCGCATTATTGAGGAAGAACTGCAAAACGAAACGCTGTCAGTCGTTGGCTGGCGCGACGTTCCGACCAACCCTGACGTTCTCGGTGAGATTGCCCTCTCCTCCCTGCCTCGCATCGAACAGATTTTCGTTAACGCCCCTGCGGGCTGGCGTCCGCGCGATATGGAACGCCGCCTGTACATGGCGCGTCGCCGTATGGAAAAACGTATTGAAGACAAAGACTTCTACGTTTGTAGCTTCTCCAACGTGGTGAATATCTATAAAGGCTTGTGTATGCCAGCCGACTTGCCACGCTTCTACCTTGATTTAGCTGACCTGCGTCTGGAATCGGCCATTTGCTTATTCCACCAGCGCTTCTCAACCAACACCGTGCCGCGCTGGCCTCTGGCCCAGCCATTCCGCTATTTGGCGCACAACGGTGAGATCAACACCATTGCCGGTAACCGCCAGTGGGCGCGTGCCCGTGGTTATAAGTTCAAGACGCCATTAATCCCCGATCTGCAAGACGCTGCGCCGTTTGTAAACGAAACAGGTTCAGACTCCAGCTCGCTGGACAACATGCTGGAGCTGTTCTTAGCCGGTGGTATGGACCTGCTGCGCGCTATGCGCCTGCTGGTTCCGCCAGCCTGGCAGCAGAACCCGGACATGGACGACGACCTGCGCGCGTTCTTTGACTTCAACTCCATGCACATGGAGCCGTGGGACGGTCCGGCCGGTATCGTGATGTCAGACGGCCGCTACGCTGCCTGTAACCTCGACCGTAACGGCCTGCGCCCTGCGCGCTACGTCATCACCAAAGACAAGCTGATCACCTGCGCGTCTGAAGTGGGTATCTGGGATTACCAGCCGGACGAAGTGGTCGAAAAAGGCCGCGTCGGACCGGGCGAACTGATGGTTATCGACACCCGTACTGGCAAGATCCACCACTCGGCAGAAACCGATAACGACCTAAAAGGCCGCCACCCTTATAAAGAGTGGATGGAGAAAAACGTTCAGCGTCTGGTGCCGTTTGAAGATCTCTCCGACGCCGAAGTGGGCACTCGCGAACTCGACGATACCCAGTTGGAAACCTTCCAGAAGCAATTCGCTTATAGCAGCGAAGAGCTGGACCAGATCATCCGCGTGCTGGGTGAAAATGGCCAAGAGGCCGTCGGCTCAATGGGTGACGACACGCCATTCGCCGTGCTCTCTAGCCGCCCGCGCATTATTTATGATTACTTCCGCCAGCAGTTTGCGCAGGTCACCAACCCGCCAATCGACCCGCTGCGCGAAGCTCACGTGATGTCTCTGGCGACCAGCATTGGCCGCGAGATGAACGTATTCTGTGAAGCCGAAGGTCAGGCGCATCGTCTTAGCTTCAAATCGCCAATCCTGCTGTGGTCTGACTTTAAACAGCTGACCACGCTGGACAGCAAATACTATCGCGCCGAAACGCTGGACCTGACTTACGACCCAGCCGAGCAAGATATGGAAGCCTTTGTCGCTAAACTCTGCGACGAAGGTGAGCGCAAAGTGCGCGACGGTGCCGTGCTGCTGGTGCTCTCTGACCGCAACATCGCGCCAAACCGTTTACCTCTGCCTGCACCAATGGCCGTAGGCGCGCTGCAACGCCGTCTGGTTGAGAAGAGCCTGCGCTGCGACGCCAACATCATTGTTGAAACAGCCAGTGCCCGTGACCCGCACCACTTCGCCGTGCTGCTTGGTTTCGGCGCGACGGCGGTCTACCCGTACCTCGCCTATGAAACCTTGGCGAAGCTGGTCGACACTCAGGTTATCGACAAGAAATACCGCGAAGTCATGTTGAACTACCGTAACGGTATCAACAAAGGCTTGTACAAAATCATGTCCAAAATGGGCATTTCCACCATCGCCTCTTACCGTTGTTCACAACTGTTCGAAGCCGTGGGTCTGCACAAAGACTTGTCCAACACCTGCTTCCAAGGCGTGGTGAGCCGCATCGGTGGCGCCAGCTACAGCGACTTCGAGCAAGATCTGCAAAACCTGTCCAAGCGCGCATGGTTGAAGCGTAAGACGCTGGAACAGGGCGGCCTGCTGAAATTCGTCCACGGCGGCGAATATCACGCTTACAACCCGGATGTAGTGAACACGCTGCAAGCAGCGGTCAGAAGCGGCGAATACAGCGACTATCAGCAATACGCCAAACTGGTCAACGAGCGCCCGGTTGCTGCCCTGCGCGATCTGTTGCAGATCACGCCAAAAGGCCAGCCGATCCCAGTCGATCAGGTTGAACCAGCCGAAGGCCTATTCACTCGCTTCGATACCGCAGCCATGTCCATCGGCGCACTCAGCCCGGAGGCTCACGAGTCTCTGGCGGAAGCGATGAACAGCATCGGCGGTCGCTCTAACTCAGGCGAAGGCGGTGAAGATCCGGCTCGCTACGGCACCAATAAAGTGTCGCGCATCAAGCAGGTGGCTTCTGGTCGTTTCGGCGTAACACCGGCTTATCTGGTGAATGCTGACGTAATTCAGATCAAAGTCGCTCAGGGTGCAAAACCGGGCGAAGGCGGTCAGCTGCCGGGTGACAAAGTGACGCCGTACATCGCGAAACTGCGTTACTCCGTGCCGGGCGTGACCCTGATTTCTCCACCACCGCACCACGACATCTACTCCATCGAAGACTTGGCGCAGCTGATTTTCGACCTGAAACAGGTCAATCCAAAAGCCATGATTTCGGTGAAACTGGTTTCTGAGCCGGGCGTTGGCACTATCGCCACCGGCGTGGCGAAAGCCTATGCGGACCTCATCACCATCGCAGGTTACGACGGCGGTACTGGCGCAAGCCCACTGTCTTCTGTGAAATACGCGGGCTGCCCGTGGGAACTCGGTCTGGTGGAAACTCAGCAAGCGCTGGTTGCCAACGGCCTGCGCCACAAGATCCGCCTGCAAGTGGATGGCGGTCTGAAAACCGGTGCTGACATTATTAAAGCTGCCATCTTGGGTGCTGAAAGCTTCGGCTTCGGTACTGGCCCAATGGTCGCGCTGGGCTGTAAATACCTGCGTATTTGCCACCTGAATAACTGCGCAACCGGTGTTGCAACTCAGGATGACAAACTGCGCCGCAATCACTACCACGGCCTGCCAGAGCGCGTGACGAACTACTTCAAGTTCATCGCTCAGGAAACCCGTGAGATTATGGCCGAGCTGGGCGTGAGCCAGTTGGTTGACCTGATTGGTCGCACTGACTTGCTGCTGGAACTCGACGGTTTCACCGCCAAGCAGAACAAACTGGACCTGTCCGCATTGCTGAAAACGGCAACGCCGCATCCGGGCAAAGCGGTGTACTGCACCGAAAGCAACCCGCCGTTCGACAACGGCAAACTGAACAAAGACATTCTGGATCAGGCCGCGCCGCATATCGATACCAAACAGAGCAAGCCGCTGTTCTTCGATATCCGTAACACCGACCGTTCCGTGGGCGCGCTGCTGTCCGGCGCCATCGCTGAGAAGCATGGCGATCAGGGCATGGCGGCTGACCCAGTTCGCATCAACTTTAACGGTACTGCGGGCCAGAGCTTCGGCGTCTGGAACGCCGGTGGCGTAGACCTGATGTTAACCGGCGACGCTAACGACTACGTGGGTAAAGGTATGGCCGGCGGCCGTATCGCCATTCGCCCACCGATTGGTTCGGCGTTCCGTAGCCACGAAGCAAGCATCATCGGCAACACCTGTCTGTATGGCGCAACCGGCGGCAAGATGTTTGCTGCGGGCCGCGCGGGCGAGCGTTTCGCGGTGCGTAACTCCGGTGCTATCACCGTGGTTGAAGGCATTGGCGATAACGGCTGTGAATACATGACTGGCGGCATCGTCTGCGTGCTGGGCCGTACCGGCGTCAACTTCGGCGCGGGCATGACCGGTGGTTTCGCTTACGTGCTGGATGAAGATGGCGAGTTCCGCAAACGCGTTAACCCAGAATTGGTTGAAGTGCTTGATGTTGAAGAGCTGGCAATCCATGAAGAGCATCTGCGCGGTTTGATCACCGAACACGTACAGTTGACCGCATCGACACGCGGTGAAGAGATTTTGGCTAACTGGCCGGAATGGGCGCCGAAGTTTGCGCTGGTAAAACCGAAGTCCAGTGATGTCAAAGCATTGTTGGGTCACCGTAGTCGTTCCGCAGCTGAGCTGCGGGTACAAGCGCAGTAAGAGGTCAAGATGAGTCAAAACGTTTATCAATTTATCGACTTACAGCGCGTTGATCCGCCAAAGAAACCGCTGAAAATCCGTAAAATTGAATTTGTTGAAATTTACGAGCCGTTTTCAGCGACTCAGGCCGCGTCACAGGCTGACCGCTGTCTGTCTTGCGGTAACCCGTATTGCGAGTGGAAGTGCCCGGTTCACAACTACATTCCTAACTGGCTGAAGCTGGCGAACGAAGGCCGTATTATGGAAGCTGCGGATCTGGCTCACCAGACCAACAGCCTGCCGGAAGTGTGCGGGCGCGTCTGCCCGCAAGACCGCCTGTGCGAAGGCTCTTGTACGCTGAATGACGAGTTTGGCGCGGTGACCATCGGCAACATAGAGCGTTATATCAATGACAAAGCCATCGAAATGGGCTGGCGTCCTGATATGTCTCACGTGCAGCCAACCGGCAAACGCGTCGCCATTATCGGCGCGGGCCCTGCTGGCCTTGCCTGTGCCGACGTGCTGACCCGCAACGGCGTAAAAGCCGTGGTGTATGACCGTCACCCTGAAATCGGCGGTCTGCTGACCTTCGGTATCCCGGCCTTCAAGCTGGAAAAATCAGTGATGACCAAGCGCCGCGAGATCTTCACCGAAATGGGTATCGAGTTCCAACTCAATACCGAAGTCGGCAAGGACATCACCGTTGATGCCCTGTTGGCCGAGTACGACGCGGTGTTCTTAGGCGTGGGGACTTACCAGTCAATGCGCGGTGGTTTAGAGAATGAAGATGCGCCGGGCGTTTATGACGCGCTGCCATTCTTGATTGCTAACACCAAGCAGCTGATGGGCTATGACGACAGCGTTGACGAACCTTACACCACGATGGAGAAGAAACGCGTCGTGGTGCTGGGCGGTGGTGACACCGCGATGGACTGCGTGCGTACCTCGATTCGCCAAGGCGCAACTCACGTCACCTGTGCTTATCGCCGTGACGAAGAGAACATGCCGGGCTCACGCCGTGAAGTGAAGAATGCCCGCGAAGAAGGCGTTGAATTCAAATTCAACCTGCAACCGCTGAGCATCGAACTGAACAGCGCTGGCCGCGTCAGTGGGGTGAGAATGGCACGTACCGAGCTTGGTGCGCCAGACGCCCAAGGCCGTCGCCGTGCTGAGATTGTCGCCGGTTCCGAACATGTGATGGAAGCAGATGCCGTGGTCATGGCCTTTGGTTTCCGCCCACATAAAATGGAATGGCTGGCAGCGCACGACGTCGAGCTTGACACTCAGGGCCGCGTCGTGGCACCTGAAGGCAGCGAAAACGCTTTCCAGACCAGCAACCCGAAAATCTTTGCTGGCGGCGATATCGTGCGCGGCTCTGACTTAGTGGTTACCGCCATTGCTGAAGGCCGTAAAGCGGCAGACGGCATCATGAACTATCTCGAAGTTTAAGCGTAACCAACATGAAAAGCGGGGATGGCAACATCCCCGCTTTTTTTTGCTTGCAACTCTGGCTAGCTAGAACTGGGTATACAGCCCCTCGAATTCAAAGCCGTTGTTCTGGCTGAGTAATTTGTAGAATTCGCCGCTCTTCTTGATGGTTCGCTGCTGAGTTTTCAGGTCCAGCGCAATCAGCCCGTAACGGTTTTTATAGGTATTCAGCCACGACCAACAGTCGATGAAGGTCCACAGGTGGTAGCCTTTCACGTTGCAGCCTTCGCTGATGGCCTGATGCAAGTAAGCCAGATGGTTTTGGATAAAGCCGATGCGATAGCTGTCCTGCACTTGCCCGTCTTGAATGAAACGCTCTTCATCCGCCACGCCCATGCCGTTTTCCGAGATATAAGCCTCGATATTACCGTAGTTGTCGCGGATATCGACGCACAGGTCGTAAATCCCCTCTTCATAGATTTCCCAGCCACGGTAAGGGTTGAACTTGCGCCCCGGCATCACATAGCTTTCGAAGAACCATTCCGGCATGAAAGGCGAGTTCGGATCGACCGCCGTCAGCCGCGCCTTGACCCGGCGAGGCTCGTAATAGTTGATCCCGAGGATCTGCACGGTGTTTTCGGCGATGATCTGCAAATCGCCCTCTTCAATCACCGGCATCTGATCGTGCTTCTTCAGCACCTCGACCAATTCAGCGGGGAATGCGCCTTTGACTGATGGGTCGAGGAAGCTGCGGTTATAGAACAGGTCGGCGTATTTCGCCGCCTGCACGTCGGCCGGGTTTTCACTGCGTGGATAGCTCGGGCTGAGATTCAAAATCACGCCAATCTTGCTGTTAAGGCCGTGGCTTTTGAAAGCGCGAACCGCCATGGCGCTGGCGAGAACCGTGGTGAAAGCCACCTGAGCGGCGCGTTTGAAGTCGACCACGTTCGGATAGTGGAAGTCTTCTAAATAGCCGCCCAGCACCGGCACCACCGGCTCATTGAAGGTGAACCAGCGATAGACTAAATCGCCAAACTCGCGGAAGCAGACATCGCAGTAGTTAACATAGGCCGCCAGCACCTCGCGATTCTCCCAGCCGCCTTTGAGCATCATGGCTTCTGGCATGTCGAAATGGAAAAGATTAACGAAAGGCTTGATGCCCTGCTGAGTTAACTCCCCCAGCACTTTGCGATAGAAAACGATGGCTTCGGCGCAGACTTCCCCATCGCCCTGCGGGAACATGCGTGCCCAAGAGATAGAGATACGGAAGGAGTTATGCCCGGTTTGCTTCATCAGCTGGATGTCTTCGGGGTAGCGATTAAAGAAGTCGGTGGTGACGTCGGTGTTAATGCCGTGGTGGAAGCGGTTAGGGTATTTATCCCAAGACATGTCCCATTGGGTGCGGCCTTTGCCGGTGTTACCGCGCCCTTCAGCCTGCTCTGCTGACCAGGCACTGCCCCACCAGAAGTCCTGCGGGAAAGATAAAAACTGTGGTTTCAGCTTCATGCGAGCACCTCCGCAGACATCTGATTCCCTTCATTGATTGCAGCAACGCCTTGGTGTTCAACATTCAATACGTCCATACCCATCCTCTCCATAAATGCACAGTCGTGATGAGCATTTAGCATGGTCGGGATGCTTTGCTGAGTAAACAAGTAACAGCGGCAGATGAAAGCTTTGTGATAACCATCACCAAGTGAGGGGGAATGCGCGCCACTTCCTCGAAAAACAGCCATAAAAAAACCCCGCATCAGGATGCAGGGTTTCGAGAGTGGTTTTTGCTACCGGAGCTTACTTCACCACGCGAAGTGCAGGACGCCCACCGCGAGGCGGCGTCGGTGGCTCATCGTCCGGATCCTCTTCTGAGACATCCGGCAAATCACCGTCGATCACCGACATGGTTGGCGTTGAATCTGACATTTCGCTTTCGTCGCTGTGGTCCTCGAAGGTGCCATCTGCGTCGTAAGCAGGTTCAGGTTCGAACATAGTCCCTGCGCCATTTTCACGGGCGTAGATCGCCAGCACGGCGGCAATTGGCACGAAAACGTTGCGAGGAACGCCGCCGAAGCGCGCGTTAAAGCGAACGTCATCGTTACCCAACTCGAGGTTACCGACGGCGCGCGGTGCCACATTGAGGACAATCTGACCATCGCGGGCAAATTCCATCGGCACCATAACGCCCGGCATGGTGACGTCGACTACCAAGTGCGGCGTCAGCTGGTTGTCGAGCAACCAGTCGTAGAACGCTCGCAGCAGGTAGGGACGGCGCGGAGACATGTCAGTCATCTCCATTGCTTAACCTCGGGTATGTAAACGCATTTCGCGCTCTGGTTCAGTCAAAGAGGCCAGGAAAGCATCACGCTCGAATACGCGAGTCATGTAACCTTTCAGCTCTTTAGAACCCGCGCCTGACAGCTCAATGCCCAACTCAGGCAAACGCCATAACAACGGAGCCAGATAGCAGTCAACCAGACTGAATTCTTCGCTCTTGAAGTAAGGCATGTAAGAGAAAATTGGCGCGATGGCGAGCAGTTCTTCACGCAGTTGCTTACGCGCAGCATCAGCTTCTTGTGCAGAACCCTGTTCGATTTGGCGCAGCAGTGAGTACCAGTCGTTCTCGATGCGGTGCATCATCAGACGGCTTTCACCACGAGCAACCGGATAAACCGGCATTAATGGAGGATGCGGGAAACGCTCATCAAGGTATTCCATGATGATGCGTGATTCAAACAGAGTCAGCTCACGATCGACCAGCGTTGGAACGGTGCGATATGGGTTGAGGTCAATAAGATCCTGCGGCAAGTGATCCATATCCACCTGCTCGATCTCGACGCTAACACCTTTTTCCGCCAGTACGATACGTACTTGATGGCTAAAAATGTCGGTCGGGCCGGAAAACAGCGTCATTACCGAACGTTTGTTGGCAGCGACAGCCATGAAAACCTCCAAGTTTATCTAGAATAATCTGCGAATAGCCAACTGGTCAGGCTTATATCCTGAACAATCATCTTCACCACCAGCCCGCAGTCTCGCTCCGTAGTTTCGCTTCTAGTTTCTTCAATAAACGTTGGCAAGGTAAACCCTAGCCATAGAGTGCGGTAACGGGAACTGCTCGGCGAACAGGCACAAAAGTGTGTGATAGTTTACCAGATTTTGACCGGTCTGTGGGGACGGGATGGAGGATTTCGTGGGGAAATGTGTGTCAGAAGGCAATTTGTTGAGGCATTACGCAAATTTCAGGCATAAAAAAACCCGGTGAAGCACCGGGTTTTTGACGCTGTTCTTTGTGCCGAAGCAGAAAGAATTAACGCTTGGAGAACTGAGGACGACGACGTGCTTTACGCAGACCGACTTTCTTACGTTCAACCTGACGAGCATCACGAGTAACGAAGCCAGCTTTACGCAGTTCGCCACGAAGATTTTCGTCATATTCCATCAGTGCACGAGTGATACCGTGACGGATAGCACCAGCTTGACCAGAGATACCACCACCTTTAACAGTGATGTACAGGTCAAATTTCTCAACCATGTCGACCAGTTCCAGAGGTTGACGAACTACCATGCGGGCAGTTTCACGACCAAAGTACTGTTCCAGGCTACGCTGGTTAATTACGATGTTACCACTACCCGGTTTGATGAAAACGCGAGCGGCGGAGCTTTTGCGGCGACCAGTGCCGTAGTATTGATTTTCAGCCATTGCCTATAATCCCGAATTAAATGTCAAGAACTTGCGGTTGTTGCGCCGCATGAGTGTGCTCGTTACCCGCGTAAACTTTCATTTTACGGTACATTGCACGACCCAGCGGGCCCTTTGGCAACATGCCTTTAACCGCGAGCTCGATCACGCGTTCAGGACGGCGAGCGATCATCTCTTCAAAGGTCGCTTGCTTGATACCACCGATGTGGCCGGTGTGATGGTAATAAATCTTGTCGTTACGCTTGTTGCCGGTAACAGCAACTTTTTCTGCGTTCAGAACGATGATGTAATCACCAGTATCAACGTGCGGAGTGTATTCCGCTTTATGTTTGCCACGCAGACGGCGAGCCAGTTCAGTGGCCAGGCGACCTAAAGTCTTGCCGGTTGCGTCAACTACGAACCAGTCACGTTGTACGGTTTCCGGTTTAGCTGTAAAAGTTTTCATTAAAAGCTTACCCAATTAAAGTTACACGTTGGCGAACACCCTAACGCCTATATGTTTTTACAAACCGAAGTTCATAAAATAAGTATTGGAGGTTCACACGACCATCGTCCAGCAAACCTACCCCTTCGAATAGCCAATGCCGGCACTTATAAAGTTTCGGGAAAAAAACTTCGTAGTAACGTGGGGTCGCAAGATTATAGAGAAGTCGCCCACAAAGATCGAACCCTTTTTTGACTAAAATGCAGTTTTCACAGCCGATTCTTTTTTCAGCCATCAAACCCTGCAACTTAGGGCAGATGCGGGCGCTTGAGGTACTCCTCGCTCTGCATTTCCTGCAATCGCGAGAGGCAGCGCTGGTATTCAAATTTCAGCCGCTCGCCCTGATAAATCTCAAACATCGGCTTCTCGGCGGAAATCACCAGCTTGACGTGGCGCTCATAGAATTCGTCCACCAGCGCCAGAAAACGGCGGGCCGGGTTTTCATCTTTCACGCCCATCACCGGCACGTTGTGCAGCAGCACGCTGTGGTAGATTTTTGACAGCGCAATGTAATCGAGCTGGCTTCTGGCCTCTTCGCAGAGGGTGTGGAACTCCACCGCTAGCACGCCGTCGCCGGAGGCAATCGCCTGTAGCGGGCGGTGATTCACCTGCAACACCGGGCCGGCTTCCCCCTCTTGGCCTGCAAGTTTGTCGAACATGTGCTGCATCGCGACCTGAGTATCTGGCTGTAGCGGCGTCAGCCACAAATTGGCCTGAGTCAGCGTCCGCAGTCGGTAGTCGATACCCGCATCCACGTTCATCACGTCGCAATACTCTTTAATCAAATCAATCGCGGGCAGGAAACGCGCGCGCTGCAGGCCGTTGCGATAAAGATTGTCCGGCGGAATGTTCGAGGTGGCAATTAGCGTGATGCCACGGGCAAACAGTGCCTGAAGCAGGGTCGCCAGCAGCATCGCGTCGGTAATGTCAGAGACAAAAAACTCGTCGAAGCACAGCACGTCGGTTTCAGCTTTGAAGCCATCGGCGATAATTTCCAGCGGATCTTCTTTGCCCTGTAGCTCGGTTAATTGCTCGTGGACTCGCAACATAAAGCGATGGAAATGCAAGCGCAGCTTGCGATCGCCGGGAAGTGTCTGAAAAAACAGATCCATCAGCCAAGTTTTCCCCCGCCCGACCCCGCCCCACATATATAATCCCTGGGCTGGTCTCTGCGGGCTCTTTTGAGCACTTTTACCGAACAGTCTTCCCAGCAGGCCGGGACGGGCCGAAGGTGAAACCTGCGCAGCACCAGCTTGAGCATTTAACGCGTGGTAAATGGCGTCTAGTCGCGTGACGGCGGCAAGCTGAACATCATCTGGCTGGAACTCACCGGCCGATAATGCATTGTTATATAATGTCAGTGGTGTAATGGGTTGCATGTGATTCAACGTCCCTGAGAAAATATTTTTCAGTATTTCGCGGAGGTTATGCGCAGATTTAATGCCTATTCGCCGCTTTTATCACCCGTCTGCTCGTGAAAAAACCGCTTTCCCTTGGCGATTGTTCGCCTAGGATTCCACTCAGACAAGGTAAACGGTTATAGTGGACTTATACGGGTCGAAACGTATGTTGAATTTACGTTAAAACCATTGCGTGAAAAAGCCCTACGGAACAACGAAGTCAAAATAGGAGTCATTATGACCTGGGAGTATGCGCTCATTGGATTAGTGGTCGGTATCGCCATCGGTGCGGTAGCGATGCGCTTTGGCAATCGTAAATTACGCGATCAGCAAGTGATGCAAAACGAGCTGGAGAGAAGCAAAGCAGAACTCGAAGAATATCGTCAGGAACTCACTGGCCACTTCGCCCGCAGCGCCGAGCTGTTGGACAACATGGCTACCGACTATCGCCAGCTTTACCAGCACATGGCGAAAAGCTCGAATAACTTACTGCAAGACATGCCGGCACATGATAATCCGTTCAACTACCGTTTGACGGGTTCTGAAGCTGATAACGATCAGGCGCCGGTTGAAATGCCACGCGACTACTCAGACGGCGCGTCTGGCCTGCTGCGCGGTGAGCGTACTGGTCGTAAATAAAGTTCTACCTTGCTCCGCGACGCTATTCTTCGTTGCGGGCAACTCGCGGCGCGCCAATTTCGGCGTCGCCGCGCCAACTTCAAGCCCGTCTTCTTTTATAAACAATCTCATTACCGTTTCGAGCCTTTAACAGACAGCGAGAGAGTTATCCTGATGAAGAAAAAGTCATTTTTACTCAGTGCATTAGCCATTAGTCTCGGATTAACCTTCGCTTCTGTTCCTGTTGCGAACGCCAGTATTCCCGTGGCGGTAGACGGTCAGGCATTGCCAAGTCTGGCGCCCATGCTGGAGAAAGTGCTGCCCGCCGTAGTCAGCGTGCAGGTTACCGGCACCACCCCTGCCAGCAGCGACGTCCCGCCTGAATTCAAATTCTTCTTCGGGCCACAGGCGCCAACAGAAGATCAGGGCGGACAAGCTTTCGAAGGCCTCGGCTCTGGCGTCATTATTGATGCCGCCAAAGGCTACGTGCTGACCAACAACCACGTGGTCAACAACGCCGACAAGATTAAAGTGCAGATTAACGACGGCCGTGAGTACGACGCCAAGTTAATCGGCAAGGACGATCAGTCAGATATCGCCCTGATCCAGCTGATTGATGCCAAAAACCTGACTCAAATTGCCATGGCTGACTCCGACGCGTTGCGCGTGGGCGACTTCGCTGTGGCAGTGGGTAATCCATTCGGCCTTGGGCAGACCGCCACGTCCGGCATTATCTCGGCGCTGGGGCGCAGTGGCTTGAACCTTGAAGGGCTGGAGAACTTTATCCAGACCGACGCCTCAATTAACCGGGGTAACTCCGGCGGCGCGCTGATTAACCTGAAAGGCGAGCTTATCGGCATCAACACCGCCATCCTCTCCTCGCAGGGCGGCAGCATCGGCATTGGTTTCGCCATCCCGGTGAACATGGCGAAAAATCTCAGCGCCCAGTTAATTAAGTTTGGCGAAGTGAAACGCGGCCTGCTGGGCATTCGCGGCAGCGAAATGACCCCTGAGCTGGCGAAAGCCTTCAAGCTCGACAGCCAGCGCGGTGCCTTCGTCAATGAAGTCCTGCCTGACTCGGCAGCGGCCAAAGCCGGTATCAAGGCCGGTGACGTGCTGATCACCTTACAAGGCAAGCCGCTGAGCAGCTTCGCCGAGCTGCGTGCCAAAGTCGGTACCGCGGGTCCGGGCGTCACCATGCAGATTGGTTTGCTGCGCGAAGGCAAGCCGATGAACGTGGATGTCACGCTGGATAAGAGCCCGACGGTGGAAACCAGCATCGATAAGATTAACCCGGCATTGCAGGGCGTGACCTTAAGCGACCTTGATCCAAAAACCGCCAAAGGTATTCGGGTAGATGACGTGAAGAAAGGCTCTCCGGCTGACCAAATTGGCTTGCAGAAGGATGACGTGATCGTCGGCGTTAACCGCGAAGCGGTCGACAATCTGGCGGCATTGCGCAAAATCCTTGAAACCAAGCCAGCGTTGATTGCGCTTAGCGTGCAGCGCAAAGGTCAGAATATCTATTTGTTGATGCCATAAATCGTCATTGATGGCTGAAAACCGCCGTTAATGTCGTAAACCTCTGAAAATCGGACGTAGCCCGTGCTGCGTCCGATTAACTCATGCTATCCTTCAGGCATATTTCAACCACCATTCCAGACACTCATGCTAGTTAAGTTATTGCGATCCGCCGTTATTGGACTGATTGTTGCCGGTATCCTGCTGGCAGCCGTGCCTATGCTGCGAAAAAATATCGCCAAGCCGTTGTTCGAACACAATTTCACTGAAAACAGCGAACAGCCGGTCAGCTATAACGAAGGCGTGCGTCACGCGGCCCCTGCGGTAGTTAACGTCTATAACCGCAATATGGGTGCCAACTCACAGAGCGAGTTACAGATCCGCACGCTGGGGTCTGGCGTCATCATGAATGACAAAGGCTACATCCTCACCAACAAGCACGTGATCAACAATGCTGACCAAATCATCGTGGCATTGCAGGACGGGCGGGTGTTTGAAGCCCTGCTGGTCGGTTCGGATACCCTGACTGACCTTGCGGTGCTGAAAATCGACGCGGGCACTAACCTGCCGGTCATTCCAATCAACCCTAAACGCGTCCCCCACGTTGGCGACATCGTGATGGCGATTGGCAACCCTTATAACCTCGGCCAAACCGTGACGCAGGGGATTATCAGCGCCACGGGGCGAATTGGTTTAAGCCCATCAGGCCGCCAAAACTTCCTGCAAACCGATGCGTCTATCAACCAAGGTAACTCCGGCGGTGCGCTGGTGAACTCACTGGGCGAGCTGATGGGCATCAACACCCTCTCCTTCGACCAGAGCAATGATGGCGCGACGCCAGAAGGTATCGGCTTCGCCATTCCTACGGCCTTGGCGACCAAGGTGATGGGCAAGCTTATCCGCGATGGTCGGGTTATCCGTGGTTATATCGGCATTGGCGGGCGCGAGGCTTCTCCTCTGCACGGGCCGAATACCGGTTTGGATAGAATTCAGGGCATTATCGTTAATGAAGTGACGCCAAACGGTCCGGCGGCCAATGCGGGTATCGTGGTCAGCGACGTGATTGTCAGCGTTAACGGCAAACCGGCGGTGTCAGCCATTGAGACCATGGACCAAGTGGCGGAGATTCGCCCCGGCACGGTTATCCCGGTTGAGATCATGCGCGACGGCAAGAAGATTGCTCTACAGGTCACAATTCAGGAATACCCGTCGCACTAAGCGGGCGGGTTTAGCCTTCTCTGGCGATGAAATCGGGCAGATAAAAAAAGCCGGAAGATTCACTCTTCCGGCTTTTTTATACGTGGCCCGCCAAGATGCAGCAGGCTTTTAGGCGTGATTAGTCGCCTTTCACACGTTCGATTTTTGCACCCAGTTGGCGCAGTTTATCCTCGATACGCTCATAGCCGCGATCGATGTGATAAATACGGTCAACGATAGTCACGCCTTCCGCAATACAGCCCGCCAGTACCAGACTCGCCGACGCGCGCAGGTCGGTCGCCATAACTTGCGCGCCGGACAGCTGCTCAACACCGTGACAAATCAGGGTGCTGCCTTCAATCTCAGCGTGCGCGCCCATACGGATAAGCTCTGGGATGTGCATGAAGCGGTTTTCGAAGATGGTTTCGGTGATAACGCCGGTACCTTCAGCCACCAGATTCAGCAAGCTGAACTGCGCCTGCATGTCAGTCGGGAAGCCCGGATGCGGCGCAGTGCGCAGGTTCACGGCTTTCGCGCGCTTACCGTGCATGTCGAGGCTGATCCAATCTTCGCCCACTTCGATATCGGCACCGGCTTCGCGCAGTTTAGCCAGTACGGCATCCAGCGTGTCCGGACGAGTATCGCGGCAAACCACTTTACCGCCGGAGATAGCAGCAGCAATCAGGAAAGTACCGGTTTCGATGCGATCTGGCACCACGCGGTAAACACCGCCGCCGAGACGCTTCACGCCTTCGATGGTGATTTTGTCAGTGCCTGCGCCGGTGATTTTCGCACCGATAGCATTCAGGAACCCGGCGGTATCCGCGATTTCAGGCTCACGTGCCGCGTTCTCGATAATGGTGGTGCCTTCAGCCAAGGTAGCCGCACACATGATAGTCACGGTCGCGCCTACGCTCACCTTGTCCATCACGATGTGAGCGCCCTTCAGGCGACCATCAACAGAAGCTTTAACATAGCCTTCTTCCAGCACGATTTTGGCACCCAGTTGCTCAAGGCCGCTAATGTGCAAATCAACCGGACGTGCGCCGATAGCGCAGCCGCCCGGCAGGGAAACCTGACCCTGACCAAAACGAGCGACCAGCGGGCCAAGTGCCCAGATAGAGGCGCGCATGGTTTTCACTAAATCGTATGGCGCGCAAAATTCATTTACGTCGCGTGCATCAACAAAAACCGAACCATTACGTTCGACTTTAGTCCCCAGCTGACCAAGCAGCTTCATGGTGGTGTCGATGTCTTTTAAATGCGGGACATTCTGAAGTTCAACCGGCTCTTCGGCGAGAAGCGCGGCAAACAAGATCGGAAGTGCGGCATTTTTTGCACCGGAGATAGAGACTTCGCCACTGAGACGAGTTCCACCCTGTACACGAAATTTATCCATTATGACGGCTCTCTTAATTTCAAAAACTTCATTTCAAATATTGCGCAACTGTCAGCTTAAAAACCGTTCAGTTTGCGATCGCGCTGCCATTCTTCAGGGGTATAAGCCTTGATAGAAAGCGCGTGGATACGGTTATCAGCGATGTATTCCATCAGCGGGGCGTACACGGTTTGCTGCTTCTTGACGCGGCTCATGCCGTCGAACATTGCGCCGACCACGATGGCCTGAAAATGGCTACCGTCGCCAGTGATGTGAGCTTCATCCAATGCCAATGCGTTCATCAGCACGTCTTTAATTTCGTTAGTGTCCATAGGAATCGATTCTTCTGAAGAGATCATAACAGCCGAACATCTTATAGAGATCCGGCCAACTCTTAAACCATGAAAAAGCCCCTGTTCGAGAGTTTCGCACAGGGGCTTGTCGGTCTGGATGCCGCTTTTGCCATGACTTCAGGCTAACTCACGGTATCTATTGCCTTATTTTATCCGGCATAGAAAGCACATTTAGTTAACAGGAATAATGTCCTGCAAATTGTAGAGTGCGATCAAAGTGCTCAAACGGTCGGTCATGCCGGTGACGCTGAGCGAGCCTCCGCCCTGCTCCGCCAGTTCACGCAGGTGAACCAGCATCGCCAATCCGGCAGAATCCACGCGCTCAAGGCCAGCAACATCCACGGTGTTAACGCCAGTCATCAAAGTCCGGCGTTGGTTCCATAAGGGCAGCAGGGTTTCGCGATCCAACTCACCGCGCAAAATCAGGCGCGGCGGTTGATGTTCCCAGCTCAGTTGGCCTTTCATTTTTGATCCAGAGTGATTGGCTGCGCAGCGGCTTGTTTCAGACGCTCAGTCAGGCCATCAATGCCTTTCTGACGCAGGATGTCTGCCCACTCGTTCTGCTTGGTGGAGATCATGCTGACGCCTTCGGCAATCATGTCATATGCCTGCCAGTTACCCGTCTGGCTGTTTTTACGCCATTGGAAATCGAGGCGAACTGGCGGGCGGCCGTGCTGGTCGATGATGGTTACGCGGATGGCGATAATGTCCTGACCGGCATAGGACTGCTCAGGTTGCACCTGATAAGTCTGGTCGCGGTACAACGCCAGAGCCTGACCATAAGCCTGTTGCAGGTAGTCGCCGAAAGCTTTGAAGTAAGCATCACGCTGAGCAGGGGTCGCGTCTTTGTAGTAACGGCCCAGCACCAGTGCGCCCGCGTATTTCACCTGCACGAAAGGCAGAAGTTCTTCACGCACGATAGTGCGCAGATAGTTGGGATCCTGCTTGATTTTCGGCTGATCGGTTTTGAGGCGGGTGAAGGTATTCTTCGCCGCTTCGTTCATCACGCTATAAGGGTTGGTCTGGTCAACTGCCGCATTGGCAAGGGGTGCCATTACCACCAGCAGAGTGGCTAAAATAATACGTTTAAACATGCCTTGCTCCTCTTAATAAAGCTTTGCGATGGAAACTACTTAATGACTTGGGGCCGCAGGTTGTGGGGCTGATACAGCATCTGGCGCGGCTTGCGCGTCACCGGATTTCGCATCTTTACCATCGTTACCGCTCTTGTACAGGAATTGGCCGATAAGGTCTTCCAGAACTAAAGCTGATTTGGTGTCCTGAATTGAACCGCCATCTTTAAGGATAGTCGTTCCCATCTCTGGGTCTTCAAAACCAATGTTCAGGGCCAGGAACTGCTCGCCCAACAGGCCAGATGTGCGAATCGCCAAGGTACTGGTGCTCGGGATCTGGTTGTATTTCTGCTCGATATCCATCTCAACTTTTGGCGAGTAGTTTTTATCGAGGGTAATGGCGCTCACGCGGCCAATCACCACGCCGCCCACTTTGACCGGAGAGCCTGCTTTCAGGCCACCGATGTTGTCAAAGGTGGCAGAGATACGGTAAGTCGGTTCTGAACCGAGCGAACGAATATCAGCCACTTTGAGGCAAAGGAATAACACGGCGCACAGGGCGATTATCAAAAATGCGCCAACCCAAATTTCACTCTTTTTCGTTTGCATCGATTAATTCCCAAACATCAGTGCTGTCAGCACAAAATCTAATCCCAGCACCGCCAAAGACGAATGCACCACGGTACGAGTCGTTGCCCGGCTAATCCCTTCCGAAGTTGGGATAGCATCATAACCATTGAAAAGCGCAATCCAGGTCACGGTGATGGCGAAAACTACGCTTTTAATCAAGCAGTTGAGCAGGTCATGACGCCATTCTACTGCACTTTGCATCGCCGACCAGAAGAAGCCGCTGTCGATGCCTTTCCAGTTAACGCCGACCAGAGAGCCGCCCCAAATCCCCACCGCGACAAAAATGGCGGTAAGCAGTGGCATGGAGATCATCCCGGCCCAGAAACGTGGCGCGACGACGCGACGCAGCGGGTCAATCGCCATCATCTCTAGGCTTGAGATCTGCTCGGTGGCTTTCATCAGGCCGATTTCAGCCGTCAAGGCTGAACCCGCGCGCCCGGCAAACAGCAGAGCCGTGACCACCGGACCCAGTTCGCGAAGCAAGGAGAGCGCCACCATCATGCCCAGACTGGCTTCAGCACTGTAAGTGGTCAGAACGATGTAACCTTGCAGTCCCAGCACCATGCCGATAAACAGGCCTGAAACCAAAATGATCAGCAGTGACAGCACGCCCACGCTGTACAGCTGTTTGAGCAGCAATGGCCACTGCTTGGCAAACTGCGGCTTACCGACCAAGGCGCGGAACAGCATCAAACCGGCGCGACCAAAAGAGGCGCAAGTTTGAATGCCACGGCGGCCCGTTGAGGCTAATGCCTTAATTAACATTGATATACAACTCCATCATCCAAGCAGCTCGGTTTTATAATCACCCGCTGGGAACCGGAAAGGCACCGGACCATCCGCGATGCCGTCCAAGAACTGGCGGACGCGTGGGTCAGGATTGTTCTGCAATTCCTCTGTCGTTCCTTCCGCGATAACGTGCTGAGCCGCCACAATATAAGCATAGTCGGCGATGCTCAGGACTTCGGGAACGTCGTGCGATACGACAATACAGGTAACGCCAAGCGCATGATTAAGCTCATCAATCAGCTTCACTAAGACGCCCATGGTGATGGGGTCTTGGCCGACAAAAGGTTCGTCGAACATGATGAGTTCGGGATCAAGCGCAATGGCACGAGCCAAGGCGACGCGACGCGCCATACCGCCGGACAGCTCCGCGGGCATCAGTTCCCCGGCTCCGCGCAGGCCAACGGCCTCGAGCTTCATGGTCACAGTGCTACGCAGCAACTCTTCAGGCAGCTTGCTGTGTTCACGCAGCGGGAAGGCGACATTTTCAAACACATTGAGGTCGGTGAACAATGCACCGGACTGAAACAGCATGCTCATTTTTTTACGTGATTCGTAGAGCTTACTGCGTGATAAGGCAGGGATATTTTCCCCATCGAACCAGATTTCACCACTGTCTGGTGCTAACTGGCCGCCAATGAGACGCAACAAGGTGGTTTTACCGATCCCTGATGGCCCCATGATGGCAGTGACTTTGCCGCGTGGCACCGTCATGTTTATCTCTTCGAAAATGGGACGATCGCCGCGCATGAAGCTCATGCCTTTGATCTCGACCAGATTCGATTGGCTCTGACTCATTCAGTTTATCCCTTCGGACTGTTTCAGCTTACGATACCCCTGATGTTAGAGGGATCGGCGCATAACTCCGGTATTTTTACAAAAACTTACCGCGTTTGCGTCACCAAAGTTGCCATTGATTTACTTTTCTATGGCAGAGGGTCAAAATCTTCGAAAACCCGATTAAAACAAATCAACAATTCGTCTAACATATAGCAGCTTTGACTGGCTGTATTTGGCCGTTAGTAGCGTGTTGATCATTTTTGACTTCCATTTTGGTCGCCTGTTCGAGTTACGAACCTCGCATTATACCTAATTAAAGGACTTTTCATGCTTCTCGCTATCGTACTCATGGTTGTCGGCCTACTGCTTCTGGTTTATGCCGCCGATCGATTAGTGTACGGAGCCGCCGTTCTCGCCCGCTCAATTGGCATCCCGCCATTAATTATTGGTATGACCGTCGTAGGTATCGGCATCTCCCTGCCAGAGCTCGTGGTCTCTACCACCGCCGCGATTAATGACCAGATGGATTTAGCCGTAGGTAACGCCATCGGTTCAAATATCATTAATATTCTTCTGATTTTGGGCGGAGCGGCCCTAATTCATCCACTTTCCGTTCGTTCTGATATCTTGCGTCGCGAACTCCCTTTATTGTTACTGGTCACCGTGCTCTGTGGTTTTCTGCTTAGTGATGGTGAACTGAGCAGAACCGACGGCTTGCTATTACTAGCGAGTGCCGCGATTTTTGTCATCTTAATGATAAAAATCGCCCGCGCCGCCGAGAAGCAAGGGTTGGACACGCTGACTTACGAACAGATGGCAGAACTCCCGCAGGACAGCAGCAATACGGTGGCTTTCCTGTGGCTGGCGCTGGGCTTCATTATTATGCCGCTGGCGTCGAGCATGATTGTTGATAACTCGACGGTGATCGCCCGCTACTTTGGCGTCAGCGAGTTGATCATTGGTTTGACGGTGGTGGCTATCGGCACCAGCCTGCCTGAGCTGGCGACCTTTATTGCGGGCGCGGTGAAAGGCGAAGACGACATCGCGCTGGGTAATATTATTGGTGCCAACATCTTTAACACCTGTTTGGTACTGGGCCTGCCAGCGCTGGTTGCGCCCGGGTCGTTTAGCCCGGAGGCGTTCCACCGCGATTACTGGGTGATGTTAGCCGTCAGCGTGGTGCTAACCGGCCTGTGCCTGATGCGCAAACATCGCATCGGTCATCTGGCGGGAACCTTGTTATTATGTGGCTTTGTCGCCTACCTCGCGTTGCTCTACTTTGTGCCGGGCAGCGTTGATTTTTGACCCATCAGGAAGAAAAAATGGGAAATTTCGAGCCAGAACGCGGGTTTGATTATCAGTCCGCAGGAAAAGCAGTGCTGAAGACGGAACGCGAAGGACTGGAGCAACTCGACCAATACATCAATGACGATTTTACCCGCGCGTGTGAAAAGATGTTCGCCTGCGCCGGTAAAATAGTGGTGATGGGTATGGGGAAATCAGGCCACGTCGGGCGCAAAATGGCGGCGACCTTCGCCAGCACCGGCACGCCAGCATTCTTCGTCCATCCGGGCGAGGCCAGCCATGGCGATTTGGGCATGGTGTCGAAACAAGACATCGTTATCCTGATTTCCAACTCCGGCGAGTCGCACGAAATACTGGCGCTGATCCCAGTGCTGAAGCGCCTTTCTATCCCCCTGATTTGCATGACGGCCAACCCAGAAAGCTCGATGGGCAAAGCCGCCGATGTGCATATCTGCGTGCGCGTCCCTGAAGAAGCTTGCCCGCTCGGGCTTGCGCCGACCTCCAGCACCACCGCGGTGATGGTAATGGGCGACGCGCTGGCCGTGGCGCTATTGCAGGCTCGCGGCTTCACGGAGGAAGACTTCGCCATGTCGCACCCCGGCGGAGCACTTGGCCGTAAGCTTCTGCTGCGCGTCAGCGATATCATGCACACTGGGAGCGAAATCCCCCATGTCAGCCGCGACGCTTCTCTGCGCGACGCCCTGCTGGAGATCACCCGCAAAAATCTCGGCATGACCATCATTTGCGATGACCTGATGAAAATCGAAGGCATCTTCACTGATGGCGACTTGCGACGCATCTTCGATATGGGCGTCAACATCAGCGAGGCGTCTATCGCTGATGTCATGACCCCGGGTGGAGTTCGCGTTCGCCCGAATTTACTGGCCGTTGATGCCCTAAACTTGATGCAGGACCGACACATTACCTGCGTGATGGTTGCCGATGGCGACCATTTGTTGGGTGTGGTACATATGCACGACATGCTGCGCGCTGGCGTAGTTTAATTGAGGAATGCCCTGAATGAGTATTAAAGCAGCTACGGTGGATACTTGTTACGGCCCGGTCAGCGCTAATGTGCTGGAGCGAGCTAAGTCCATTCGCCTGCTGATTTGTGATGTGGACGGCGTGATGTCTGACGGCCTGATTTATATGGGTAATCAAGGCGAAGAGCTGAAAACCTTCAATGTACGCGACGGCTACGGCATTCGCTGCCTGCTGACGTCCGATATCGAAGTGGCGATCATTACCGGCAGAAATGCAAAATTGCTGGAAGACCGCGCCAAGACGCTGGGAATTCGCCACCTTTATCAGGGGCAGTCAGATAAGCTTTTGGCCTTCCGCGAACTGTTAGATACACTGTCCCTACAGGCTGATGAAGTTGCCTATATTGGTGATGACCTGATTGACTGGCCGGTGATGGCTGAAGTAGGTCTGTCTGTTGCCGTAAAAGATGCGCACCCAATCCTGCTTCCAAAAGCGCATTATGTAACCCAAATCCCCGGTGGGCGTGGCGCAGTACGCGAAATATGTGACCTAATTCTGCTGGCACAGGGCAAGCTGGAGGACGCCAAAGGGCTGTCAATATGAACAAACCAAAGCTTTGGATAACTATCGTTCTGGCCATCGTGGTATTAGCCCTGATTGGCTGGAATTTGTCTGACTCAGACAATACCGCCCCTGTCGCGGTAAACGATCAGGACCCGACTTATCAGAGCCAGCACACGGTGACCGTGGTTTATAACCCGCTGGGCGCCTTGAATTACAAGCTAGTCTCTGACGAAGTCAAATATTACACTACGACTCAATTAACATGGTTTACCAACCCGGTAATGACCATGTATGACAAAGACAAAATTCCTGTGTGGACGGTTCGCTCAGATCGCGCCAAGATGACCAATGACAAGATGCTCTATTTGTATGGTCATGTTCAGGTCGACAGTCTGACGCCTGATACCTCGCAATTGCAGCGTATTAGAACCGACAACGCTTCAGTCAATTTGGTAACGCAAGATGTTGCCTCTGATGATGAAGTGACGCTTTATGGCACAGGCTTTACATCTAACGGCATGAAAATGCGTGGAAATCTGCGTAACAAAACCGCAGAGCTGATCGATAAGGTAAATACCTCTTATGAAATTCAAAACAAAAAACAGAATCCGTAATCTCCTGATCACCAGCTCTCTGTTAGCCGTCAGCATTCCGGCGTTTGCGCTGAAAGATGACACCACAAAGCCGATCACCATCGACTCTGCTAACCAAGCGCTGGACGTAAACACCAATACCGCGACCTTCACCGGCAACGTGGTAGTGAATCAAGGCTCAATTCAGGTCAAAGCCGATAAAGTCGTGGTTATCCGCCCTAAAGGCGTTTCTGGGCAAGAAGTGGTGGAAGGCTATGGTAACCCTGTGACCTTCTACCAGATGCAGGACAACGGCAAGCCAATTAGCGGCCACGCGTTGAAAGTGCGTTATGAAGTGGCGAGCGACTTGGTGACGCTGACCGGCAATGCTTATCTGGAACAACAAGATAGCAACGTGAAAGGCGACAAGATTACTTATCTGGTGCAAAAACAGCAGATGCAGGCCTTCAGTGACAACAAAGGCGGCCGTGTGACCACCGTGCTGGTGCCTTCGCAATTGCAAGATAAAGGCCAGCAACCGGCGACAACTCCGACCAAAAAGAGTAAGTGATAATTTATGGCAACGTTAATCGCAGAAAATCTGGCTAAGGCTTACAAAGGCCGCAAAGTGGTCGAGGATGTCAGCCTGGCCGTCAACTCCGGCGAAATCGTTGGGTTGCTGGGGCCAAACGGTGCCGGTAAGACCACCACCTTCTATATGGTCGTAGGCATCGTTCAGCGCGACGCAGGTCGTATTGTGGTTGACGATGAAGACATCAGCCTGCTGCCGCTGCATACCCGTGCTCGTCGCGGGATTGGCTATCTGCCGCAGGAAGCCTCGATCTTCCGCCGCCTCAGCGTTTTCAACAACCTGATGGCCGTGCTGGAGATTCGCGACGACCTGACCAAAGAGCAGCGTAACGACCGTGCAAACGAGCTGATGGAGGAGTTCCATATCTCTCATCTGCGCGATAACTTGGGTCAATCGCTGTCTGGTGGTGAACGCCGCCGTGTGGAAATCGCCCGCGCGCTGGCCGCCAACCCGAAATTTATTCTGCTTGATGAACCTTTTGCCGGTGTTGACCCAATTTCGGTTATCGACATCAAAAAAATCATCGAACATCTGCGCGACAGCGGCCTCGGCGTATTAATCACCGACCACAACGTGCGCGAAACGCTGGATGTCTGTGAGCGCGCTTACATCGTAAGTCAGGGCAAGCTTATTGCTCACGGCACTCCGACAGATATTCTGGAAGATGAACAAGTGAAACGCGTTTATCTCGGCAATGAGTTCCGTCTGTAATCACCGATTCTGCCCGCTTTCATTCGCATTGAGTGGCGGCGGGTACATCAGTTCAGGAAGTAAAGCCAAGATATGAAGCAAGGTTTGCAGCTCAGATTTAGCCAGCAATTGGCCATGACACCTCAGCTACAGCAGGCTATTCGCCTGTTGCAGCTATCGACGCTTGAGCTCCAACAGGAGATCCAACTGGCGCTGGAAAGCAACCCGCTGTTGGAGCAAACCGATCTGCATGATGAAATTGATTCCGTCGAAGCCACGGCCAGTGAAGGCCTAGATACGCGTGAAGCCCTTGAGCAGAAAGATATGCCCGAGGAGCTGCCGCTCGACGCCACGTGGGATGAGATTTACACCGCAGGAACCCCGTCAGGCACTGGTAATGACTACAGTGATGACGAGTTGCCAATCTATCAGGGCGAAACCACTCAAACGCTGCAAGATTACCTCATGTGGCAGGTCGAACTGACCCCGTTCACTGATACCGACGCCGCCATTGCCACCTCTATCGTCGACGCCGTTGACGAAACCGGCTACCTCACCGTCTCGCTGCAAGATATCCTTGAAAGCATGGGCGATGAAGAGGTCAGCATGGAAGAGGTTGAAGCCGTGCTCAAACGCGTTCAACGCTTTGATCCGGTAGGGGTTGCGGCGCGTGACCTGCGCGACTGTCTGCTGATCCAACTTTCGCAATATGTGGCGGAAACGCCATTTTTGGCCGAAGCTAAGTTGATTGTCAGCGAACATCTGGATCTGCTCGCCAATCATGATTTTCGCGCACTGATGCGTTCGACCCGCTTAAAAGAAGATACACTTAAATGTGCGATGCAGCTGATTCAGTCGCTGGATCCGCGCCCCGGGCAGTCGATCAACACCGGCGAATCTGAGTATGTGATCCCCGATGTGCTGGTGCGTAAAGTGTCGAACGTCTGGACCGTCGAGTTGAACTCAGACAGTATTCCACGCCTGAAGATTAACCAGCAGTATGCCGCGATGGGCAACTCAACGCGTAGTGACAGCGACGGGCAGTTTATTCGCAGTAATTTGCAGGAAGCCAAGTGGCTGATTAAGAGCCTTGAGAGCCGTAACGACACGCTGCTGAAAGTAACGCGCTGCATTGTCGAGCAGCAGCAGGCGTTCTTTGAGTCAGGCGAAGAGTTTATGAAACCTATGGTGCTGGCCGACATCGCCAGCGCCGTGGATATGCACGAATCGACCATATCGCGCGTGACCACGCAGAAGTTCCTGCACAGCCCGCGCGGCATCTTCGAACTAAAATATTTCTTCTCCAGCCATGTCAGTACTGACAGCGGAGGCGAGGCATCATCTACCGCCATTAGGGCGCTGGTGAAGAAATTAATCGCGGCGGAAAACCCTGTCAAACCGTTAAGTGACAGCAAGTTAGCCACCATGCTCTCTGATCAAGGGATCATGGTCGCACGCCGCACAGTAGCGAAATACCGAGAGTCTTTGTCCATCCCGCCTTCAAACCAACGTAAACAGTTAGTTTGACCTCAACAGAGAAGGAAGACATTATGCAGCTCAACATTACCGGACACCACATCGAGATCACGGAACCTATCAGAGAATTTGTTACGATAAAATTTGCCAAACTTGAGCAATATTTTGATCGAATAAATCAGGTATACGTGGTGTTGAGCGTTGAAAAAGTGCAGAAAAAGGCGGAAGCCACGCTGCATGTGAATGGAGGCGAGTTGCACGCCACCTCGGATCATCAGGATATGTATGCAGCCGTCGATCTCCTGATTGATAAGCTGGCTCGCCAGCTAAACAAGCACAAAGATAAACTGAAACAGCACTAGCACCCACATAGTCTCTGTGCACTACGGACCTTGAGTATCGGCTCGCGACCTTCTGGCAGCGAGCCGAACTGTCATTTAGGGTAAAAGAGCCTGTCCGGTGCCAGAGCGAAAAAGTGAATGATGAAATGATTAACGATATAGCCATGCAGTTAACGTCGGTCCTTAATGCCGAGTGCACCAAAAGCGGCGTTCACTGCGCCAGTAAGAAACGCGCGCTGGAAATCATCAGCGAACTCGCCGCCAAACAGCTCAATCTGGCGCCACAGGTCATTTTTGACGCTATTTTGACTCGCGAGAGAATGGGCAGCACCGGCATCGGTGCAGGTATCGCCATTCCTCACGGCAAATTGGAAGAGGATACGCTGCGCGCCGTAGGGGTGTTCATTCAACTGGAACAACCTATCGCTTTCGACGCTATCGATAATCAACCTGTCGACCTGCTTTTTGCCTTGCTGGTCCCTGCTGATCAATGTAAAACCCATCTACACACCTTGTCTTTAGTGGCGAAAAAGCTCGCTGACAAGGCCGTGTGCCGTCGCCTGCGCGGCGCGCAAAGTGACGAAGAACTGTTCCAAATCATGACCGAAAGTGAATAATAAGAACAATAGGGTCTAAGACCCATTTGATTGATGTTCAGCCGGATCTTATTTTTCCGGCACGATTTTGCCAATGACGGTTCCCGGATAGTTTTCCGGGAAAGTGAATTCTGAACACTGATTGCAGGGGAGTGACAACATGGTGCTGATGATTGTCAGCGGCCGTTCCGGTTCAGGGAAGTCGGTTGCTTTGCGGGCACTGGAAGATATGGGGTTTTACTGTGTCGATAACCTGCCGGTGGTGTTACTGCCGCAGCTCGCGCAGACCCTTGCTGAACGTAATACCTCCGCCGCGGTCAGTATCGACGTGCGCAACATGCCGGAAACTCCGGAAGTTTACGAACATGCAATGAAACAGCTGCCTGCGAGCTTCTCGCCACAGCTGCTGTTTCTCGACGCCGATCGCAACACGCTGATCCGCCGTTACAGCGACACCCGTCGCCTGCACCCGCTATCCAGCAAAAACCTGTCGCTCGAAAGTGCGATTGATGAAGAAGCTGACCTGCTGGAGCCGCTGCGCTCCTCCGCAGACCTGATCATCGACACCTCAGAGATGTCAGTTCACGAACTGGCTGAAATGCTGCGTACTCGCTTGCTGGGCAAGCGCGAGCGCGAACTGACCATGGTGTTTGAATCCTTTGGCTTCAAGCACGGTATTCCTATCGATGCCGACTACGTGTTTGACGTGCGCTTCTTGCCGAACCCGCACTGGGACCCGAAACTGCGCCCGATGACCGGCCTGGATAAACCCGTCGCCGCGTTCCTCGACCGCCATACCGATGTGCATAACTTCATTTACCAGACCCGCAGCTACCTTGAACAGTGGCTGCCTATGCTGGAAACCAACAATCGCAGTTATCTGACCGTCGCCATTGGCTGTACCGGCGGGAAACATCGCTCGGTTTACATCGCTGAACAACTGGCTGACTACTTCCGTTCTCGCGGGAAGAATGTGCAATCCCGCCATCGCACGCTGGAAAAACGCAAATCATGACGGTTAAACAAACGGTAGAAATCAAAAACCGGCTGGGTATGCACGCCCGCCCGGCAATGAAGTTGTTTGAACTGGTGCAGAGCTTTGAGTCAGAAGTGATGCTGCGTAACGACGCAGGCATTGAAGCCGAGGCCAGCAGCGTCATCGCGCTGCTGATGCTGGACTCGCCGAAGGGCCAGCAGATTGAAATCGAAGCCACAGGATCTGATGAAGAGCAGGCTCTCACCGCAGTGGTGAATCTGATTAATTCCGGCTTCGACGAAGACTAATTTACCCATCATAGTTCAAGTTGCAGGTGCGTTGGCTGCACTCAGTCCCCCGAATCACTTACTTATGTAAGCTCATCGGGTGCCCTCGTTTGCCGCCTTCCTGCACCTCGAACTATTTTGGGTAAAGCAGCATTTTTCTTAAATCCTACTCAAGCAATCTATCGCTATCGCTTTAAAAGAATCAAAACTCTCACTGCTCAGCAAACGGCTCATCGACCTTTCCCGCACGAACGTCACGAACAAGTCGTAAATCGCCATCGCCTCTTCATAGTCCGCTTTGCTGATCGCCAGCAGGAAGATCACGTGCGCGGTTTCGCCATCGCCCCACTCGATGCCTTGTGGAGAGAGCAGCGTGATCACCACGGTTTTCTTTGCCAGCAGCCCCAGCGAGTGCGGCAGCGCAATGCCTTCACCCAGCATGGTTGAGACAATCTCTTCGCGCTCGACCACTGACGGATAGAACTCCGCGTCGACATAGCCCTCTTCTTCCAGCTGGCTGCACACCTTGTGGAATAGCTCGGCCTGGGTCATCGGCTCATTGATTATCATGAAATGGCGCTCGTCGAAGAACTTCTCCAGCATGTAGGGCCGCGTGCGGTCCACCAGCACCAGCTTACCGAGCTGCTCCATCTGGTATTCGGTCGGGAATGGCGACAGCACCACCACCGGCTTGTTCTTCTCATTAATACGCGCGTTGGAGATGATGAAGTCTTCGTCGATGTGCTCCAGCTTCTCGTAATCGCGCAGCGACACCACCTGCGTCACCACCAGCTGCGGGTATTTGCGGCTGATCTGCGCCTGAATCATGCGAATGGTGGAGTTGCCGGTATCGCACACCAGCATCACCTGCGGATGGCGCTGGTAGCCGATGTTGTAGTGGCGCTCCAGCCCGACGCCGATATGCAGCACCAGAAAGCCGATTTCGTTTTCACTGAGCGAATACGGCGTGTATTTACCCCAGCTGGAGACGGCGGCCAGCGTGACGTCATAGGCCATCGGATAGTGCTGTTTGATGTTGCTCAGCAGCGGGTTGGGAATATTTATCTGATACTTCACCCGGGTGATCATGGTCTTGATATGGGTGAGCAAGTCAGCACGAAGCTGCTTATCCCCTTGCAAATCATAGTTATAGTGCGCGTTGATATAGGACAGAATGTAATCCACCAGCGACTCATCGTCGTCAGCGTTAATGTCCGTCGGCAAAATGTTCTGCACCCGCCGCGCCGCGATGTTCACCCGCAAATAAGCTTCTTCCGCCGCCGGGATCTCCTTCCCCACCAGTGCCTTAAGCTCGGCAGCCAGACGCGTGGAGACTTGCTTCACCGCCGGGTCGCCCTCTTCGGCATCAAAATCCGTCAACGGATAGCCGCCGCTAATGCGCTTAATCGCCACCGCGCAGTACAAAATCAGGTACTGCTCGCCTTCATCGGTCAGTTGAATGGAAGACTGCGCCAGCGACTGGTGCATAAAATCGGTTAACGGCCCCAGCGCCTCAAGCGCCAGACTCTCGGTTTTCAGCAGCGGATGGCTCTGCTCGTCGCTTTCCAGCTGGAACAGCAGATCTGTCAGGCAGGAGCGGATCGCCAACTCCGCGCCAAACAGCTTCATGCCGTAGCGCGGCTTGGTTTCAATGCTCAGGTGGTAACGTGCCAGATGTTCTCTGACCTCAGCCATATCATTTTGCAGGGTTCCCCGGCTGACAAACCATTCATCGGCCAGATCTTCCAGCTTGAGCGAGAAAGCTGAGGTCAAAAAGCGTATAAGCAGATAATTCACCCGCTCCGGCGCGGTGCGCGGCGTTGGGCTGACTCGGCGATTGTTGGTTTCCTGCAACGCAGAGAACAGCGTCTGGTCGTCGATTTTCAGCTGATAACCACTGCCGCGGTTATGCACAAAGGAGGCGCCGTACTGGGCCATGATTTCATTTAGCGCGGTAATGTCAGCGCGCACGGTGCGAGTGGAGACGTCAAGGCGCTTCGCCAGCTCGTCCTGAGGCAGCGTTTCGGCCTGTAATGCATCAAACAGATGGGCCAGTCGTTGATAGGGAAATCTCACCATAATCCTTCCAGTTGGTTGTTGCTGTGAAACATCAATTCTACTGCCACTTGAAATGACAAGGCGGGATGACCCACTGCGTCACCCCGCACCCGTTTTTTCCGCCTACCTCGCGAGATAACGCGCTTAAGGAACAATCACCATCTGCGATGGGCTGCCCACTGGCGTGTAATCATCCACAAAAGTCAGTTTACCGCTCTCTGCAGCAATCTTGAATCGAGTGATGTTATCGCTTCGTTGATTCATCGCGTAAATGTATTTTCCATCCGGCGACAAGGTCAGCGTGCGCGGGTAGTCCCCACGGGTCCAAGCTTCCTCGGCGAAGGTCATTGCCCCCTCACCCGTCACGTTGATTTGCGCGATGCTGTTGTGCAGGCGGTTCGCCACGTACAGGTGATGCCCATCCTTGCTCAGCACGATACCGGCGGCAAAGTTAGTGCCTTTAAAGTTAGCCGGTAACGAAGAGAGCACGTGCAGCTGGGTCAGCGTGCCTTTGGCGCTGTCGAAGCGGTAGCTGGTCAGGGTCGAAGCTTCTTCGTTGATCAGGAACACCACTTTACCGTTCGGGTGGAACACGAAATGGCGCGGTCCGGCCCCGGCGGAAGAAGCGTTGATAAACGGCGGATCGTTAGCTTCCAGCTTGCCGCTGGCGCTGTCTAGCTTCCACTGGTAGATCCGGTCCAGACCGAGATCGGTTGAGAAGACAAACTTGCCGCTCGGATCGGTGGCGATCATGTGCGCGTGAGGGCCATTGTGGTCGCTGGCGGCAAAGCTGCCCGGTGCCGCAGCTTCAGGTTTGGCGGCACCGGCCGGGCCTGAGTCTTGCTGATGATCGCTGGCTTCGCCCAGTTTGCCACTGGCATCAACCGGGAAGATCGCCACCACGCCGCTGATGTAGTTAGCCACCAGCAGGTGGTCGCCTTTTGGCGTCAGCGACAGGTAAACCGGGCCTGCGCCCTGTGAATCCACCTGATTAATCAGCGTTAAGCTGCCGTCCTGCGGGTTGATTTTATAAGCCGCAATCGCGCCATTTTTGCCGCCATTGTAGTTATCGATTTCACTGCCGATGAACAGGGTTTTGCCGTCGTGGCTCACCACCATCTGTGCCTGATTCGGCAACTGGCTGGCCAATACGCGGTCAGTCAGCGCGCCGGTTTTGCTATCAAATTTAAAACGATAGACGCCTTCGCCATTGGGATTGTAAGTCCCGACATAGGCATAGTGTGAAGTTTGGGCCATAGCTTTTTCTGCTGCGTAGAGCGGTGTGGCAGACATCGCCAGCATCGCGGATGTTAAACCTGAAATCAGTAACCAGTTTCTCATACATTTCCTCAAATCAAAGGGATTGCCAGACAAACGCGGGATCCCTGCGCCATAAAACGGCGACGCAGGGTGTTTAACAGCGCAGCGAACTGACGGCGCGGATTGAAATACGAGAAGAAACCTCAGCTTACGAGCTTTTTGACGCTCGCCAGCAGGGTTCTGACATCGGCCGGGCGGGTGTCGCCGCTGGCGCTGTCGATAATGGAGCTGTAGATGTGCGGGATGATTTTGCTCACCCCGGCTTCGAGGGCGATCTCCATGATCGGCTCGAAGTTTTCCAGATCGATACCGCCGGTCGGCTCCAGCCAGAAGTCGTGCTCGGCGCAGGCGCGCGCCACGGCGGCGAACTCATCACGGGTCTTCAGGCCGCCCATTGGGAAGTATTTCACCGAGCTGCCGCCCATGTCTTTGAGCAGCGCAATCGCGGTTTCAACGGGCACGATGGCGTCTGGCTGCGAGGCGCTCAGCGGCCCGGTGTTGATTTTGACCCAGCCCACTTTGCCAGTTGGGGAGATAAGGCCGTTAACCACGCTGTCGTTCTGGCCTAGCAGCGCGCGGCTGGTGCCGACGCCGGTGAACACCTGATTGACGTGCTGAGGCTGAACCTGCTGTGAAATCAGGCTGACCATCAGCGACTGGCGCGGGTCGCCTGCGCCAAGCCCGACGGACAAGGCGTTTTCAATCAGCGACGCGTACTCTTTCATATCCGCCACGGCAGAAGGCACATCGGCATAGTTTTTGGACAGCACGCCAACCAGCACGTGGCCCTGTGCCGCGTCATAGATGTCGCGGGCATTGTCTTTGGAGCCAGCCAGCACGTTCAGACACACGCGATCGCGGTAGAAGTTCGGGGTCAGGTTCATGCTTTTGCTCCATCAAAAATTTGTTTGAAACGTTCGGCGACGATGGCTAACTGCGGCGGGGTCACGCTACGCACGTCGACTTCAATCTTGCCTTCGTTGGCGCGATAACCACGGAAGTACACCGCGATATCACCCTCTTTCATCGCTTCCACAATGGCTTTGGTTTTCCAGCCCAGTACGGCTTCGTCGAAGGTAATTTCGGTGCGCGCAATGTCGCGCCCGGCGCTGTCCCACACCACGCGGCCACTCACGCCGTTGATTTGGTTGAGGCTTTCGATGAATGGCGTCATCTTGTCCACCATCTCCTGCCCGGTGGTTTTCGGCTGGGTGATGTAGCTTTCAATCGCCTGCGTTAAGCCCAGAATGCCCTCTTTGCCGACTTTCATCGCGCGGCCAATGCCGCCGGACTGCTGCTTCACCCACTCGACGTACTGGTGTTTCCCCAGCACCAAGCCGCTGGTTGGTCCTTCGATGGCCTTCGCGCCGCTGTAAATCACCAGTGTTGCGCCCATGTTGTAGTAGCAGGTCAGGTCCTCTTCGGCGGCGGCATCGACGATCAGCGGCAGGTTGTGCTGCTGCGCCACGGCGGCGGCTTCTTCCACCGAGAGAATGCTTTTTTGCACCGAGTGGTGCGATTTGATGTACAGAATGGCGGCGGTGCGCGGCGTAATGCAGGCAGCCAGCTGGGCAGCGGAGCATTCGTTGGCATAACCGGCTTCAACAATTTTGCCGCCACCCATGGTGACCATGGTGCCGACCGGCGCGCCGAAGTTCACGTTGTGGCCTTTCGGCAGCACGATGTCGTGCGGCACTTCCAGCGGCGCGGCGTGCAGGTTTTCCAGCAGCCATGCGTTGTCTTTGATGATCACGGCGGCGACTGACTGAGCGATCCCCGCTGAGGCGCAGGAAACCACCACGGCGTTTTCGACATTCAGCAGCTTGGCGATGTAAGCCCCGGTTTTATTGACCAAATCCTTCATTTCGAAGTAGTGATTCAGGCCCGTGTTCACCACGTCAGCCACTTCCGGGCGCGGGGTAGACACGCCCAGCGCGGTCATACGACCTGAAGCGTTAATCACTTGTTTTAATTTGTATTTTTCGTAGAGATCGGCATTAGAAGACATGATTTGATTTCCCTTCATCAGTTAATAGGGTGACGCCAGCGACCACGGCGGCCAGTGGGATCAGATGGTGTTCGCCGGTCACTGACTGGCCTTCGGAGTCGAGGAAGACTTTCGGCGCATGTTGGATCTCAAACAGCGTCAGGTCCGCGTCGGCACCGACTTCGAGGCGTCCTTTTGACGGCAGGCGCAGCGCGTCGGCGGCGTTAACGGTGACGCAATCAATCACCTGTTCTAACGTCATGCCGACGGTAAAGAATTTGGACATGACTGCCGCCAGACTGTGGACCGGGCCGTTGACACGGTTGCGGCAGTAAATATCGGAGCTGATGGTGTGCGGCAAAATGCCTTGCTGAATAGCCAACTGGGCCACTTCAAAGCTAAAGCTGGCACTGCCGTGGCCGACGTCGAGGCGCACGCCGCGGCTCAGAGCGCGTTTAATCGAATCACTCAGCACGCCCTCAGGCGATAAAATGCGGTTGGGTTTGCCGTTGTAGCAGTGGGTGATGATGTCGCCGGAAGTCAGTAAATCGGCGATTTCATCCAGATTTGGCGGGTTATTGCCAATGTGCACCATCAGCGGCAGGTCGTCGTTTTCCTGCTGGATCTCTTTGGCGCGGATCAGCGGCTTAATGCCGTTTTTTCCTACCACGCTGCTGCTCATACGAGCTTTGATACCAATGATAAAGCCGGGGTTGCGGGCGATAGACTCGCGTACGCCCACTTTGTCGATTTGCTCCATGTCCGCCAGCTCGTTTTGGGTCACGATGCCGGTGCGGGCGATATTGAGGAAAGCAAAGACGTTGGTTTTGGCCTGACGGGTCAGCTGGTAGAAGTCGTCGACGTCGTTCGCGCCGGTGCTGCCTGCATCAATAACCGTGGTGACGCCGCTGGCGACGCCGACTAAGTCCGGCTCGTCGTGATAAATCGGCGATTTGCTATAACAGTGAACATGAGAGTCGATCCACCCGGCGCTGGCGAAAACCTTGCCCTGTAGCTCGAGGATCTGTTTGGCGCTGACGCTGGAGTCCAGCTGGCCGATGGCGGCGATTTTACCGTCGTGAATTGCAATATCCGTCAAGCTGCCGTCTGAGCTTTTTGCTTGTCGGATTATCAGGTCATACAACATACGCCATTCTCCGTAAACGCAGGGCAGTTAAAGTGGCCACCCGACCCGTTCTGTCCTGCTTTTAGGCGTCAGCGGCGAGCCGCCGACGCCTGATTTAACTCGTTTTATTGCTTTTTATTACAGCGGTACTTTCTACAGGGATACTGGGAAAATTGCCCCGAGGATCATCGCGCCCAAAATAGCGCCGCCGGTGATCGGTTTCTGCCAGATGTAGAACACCAGCGCGCCGAGCAATGAACCCAGACCGATTGGGATTGAAGCCGCCATCGCGGAGAGGATAATCAACGGGCCGAGGAAGCGGCCTGAAGCGTTACCCGCGCCCATCATGACGTCTGCGCCGTAGGTCGAGTTACTCTGATTGATGGTAAATTTACGCGCCAGAATGATGATGTAACCCACCGCCAGCCCCAAGATCAGGCCGGTTACCAGAGACGCCGCGAAGTTGGCCACCGGGAACACGATGCCAGCGCCCAGCAGAATCGCCGGAACCCCTAGCCCAATGCCGGTCTGGATAGCACCGCCGATATCAAGAATACCGACCAGCGAACCTTCGATAATACGGGCGAACAAGAAGCTCGCGCCGAAGGCTGCTACTGCGCCATACACCCCGGTATCCATGCCGGAACGCAGCATTGACACGAAGGCGACTTCGTTAAAGGCACCGATGCCGTACAGGTAGTACATGTGCGTACCGGCAAATACCCCGGAGGAGAGTAATCCGACGAAGATCGGGAACGACCACTCGGCGTACCAAAAACCACTTTTGGCTTGTTCTTCCATTGTCATAATCCCCTGTTACTTGCCGCTGAGAGAGTTGTGAATGCCGTTCAACCATGCCGGAACATCCAACATGAAGGACTGAAGCAATTTCACATCGAAACCGCGGAAGAACCCGCTGAGCACGAACAGCGCAATAATTGCCGCCATCATCACCTTGGTCACATGGTTCCAGCCGCCCTCTTCGACGCCTTTACCAATCAAGATACCCAGTACCAGACCCGGCACGGCGTTACCCATGATCATCTGTGCCAAACCACCGAAGATGGTGGCCCAGAAGCCGGAGCGGCGGCCTGCGTCAATCGCGGCCAGCCAGAAAATCACGGGCATGACGGTGTTAACCAACAGGTTAGCGGCAGGTACCAGCACTTTGACCGCGGTAACCTGCAAGGCTGCCGGTACGGCGGAGGCGGTGGTGTTGAGGAACGCGACGACAATCATGCCGATAACAGCACCGGCGATAGCCATCTTGCGCGGATCGTGCAGGGTTTCAGACACGTTGCGGTTTTTCACCATCAACGAGGCTGCGGCCCAGTGAGGAATAATGCGGTGGTCGACGTCTTGTGTGAAGGAACCTGCTGCGACAGAAGACGCCCAGGCGTTGAAGAAGAAGCCTAAACCGAAAGAGAAATGCGAAGCTGGATCGCCTTCACAGGAATTTAATTCCCCAAGAGTACGAAAAGCCCCCATCCCTTGCACGCTTGGCGCGTGAAACATACGTGCAGCACCTGCACCTACGCCCACGCCGACCAATCCGCCGATAATAAGCGACTTAAATAAGATAATTAAAAACATCAGTATATCCTTGTCATTTATAGCTAACGTTTTTAGAGCCTTTTATCAGGAATATTAATTCCTGACTCAGCGGCTCCTTATTTAGTGACAAAAACTACCTTGTCAGTCTCAATTACAGTCATATTGACGGTAATATCGAGCACTAAGTAATAACTCTTCCTTTCTCTGGCCAGAAAAAAGAACAGGAACTTTTCCTTTCTTACCGTCTCTTCTGCGGTGATCACCTTGACGTCCTGCGGTTCAATTCGCAGCAAGATATTATTCGTAGATTTAAGAACGGTTCTTTGCACCTGACTCAGCGCGGCAGAAAAGGCGGCGGCCTTATTTTCGCCTTTTCCTTCAACCCGAACGGTGGTGGTTAATTGTTGTTTCATTACGGCTGGCCGAATTTCTTGATATAAGCTTCAACCAGACGTTGACCCAGCTCTTCTTTATCCATAAATCCGAAACCTAATACATTACAACCTTCGTTAATTGCAGTTACGCCTTCATCCACAGAGCGCATTCCATATTTTGCTTTATATCCGTATTTGGTTTGCGCAGTAATTGCGCCCGCGCCGCCACTGCCGCAGAAAGAGATGCCGAAGGTGGCATTTTCTGCTTTCATCACGTCGCCTAATTTCATGTCAGCGGCCACACCCGGCACCACGATAGCCTTGCCACCTGCGGCTTCTACGCCTGCTGCAACTTTCTGGCCTTTCCCTAAACGGTCGCCGATAACAACGGTAATTTGTCCCATGAGTTCTTTCTCCAGATAAATTGTGTGAAATATAAATCGTTAAGAATTGTTGTCTTTTGCGACTTCAAAATGTACCGAGAGTAAATAAGCCTCTTCGATAGGTAAATTGCCGAACAGGTCGACAACCCGCTCCGCCATTCGCATTGACTCCGCAGAGATTTCGTCAAACAGCTCTTTTTCAACCTCGGGTAATGGTTCGCCAGTAATTGAGCGTAATACCATTGCCTTAACGTGCGAGGCTAACATCTGCTGCTGGACATCATTGGTATAGATATTTTCGGCATTCAACATCACCTGAATATCTTTTAACACTTTCTCTGTAGTTGCTTCTGCGTCTTCCAAACCAATTTGCCCTGCCGTATTAACAGATGCGGTTCCGTTATTCACTCGCGGTTACCCCTCTCCTTGCCGTGCAATGCTAAAAAAGCGCGTTTATTTCATCTGTCTTTACCCTAACCCCGTGGGCATTTCCTGTGTAGACGGTTTTTTTCCAGTTCAAAGTGGAAATGCAGTGACCTAAGCGGATCACATTCTCAAAACTGGGATTAATCTGGGGATACCGCTATCAGACGGCGAGGGTTCAGGGTATTTCACTGCCTATAGGCGTTTTAGTAGTGACGAATGAAAGGTTAGCCCTTCCATTTTGCGCTATCTCTGCCTAGTATCAGATGAGAAATTTAAAAAACGCCAACACCCCTGCGCTTTTGCGCGGGGGTGTTGCTTTTTGACAATCGGCAACCATGCCACCCTACACCATCGCTTGCGATGGCGACTCAGAAGGAAATAGGAAAAATGCTATGAGCAAACCGACCCTGACCATCAACGAGCTTGATGCAGAACGTTTAGATACCTTACTGGCGCAGGCGGCATACGCCAGCGGCCCGGTGGCTGAGGCATTGAACGAAGAACTGGATCGCGCTGAAATCCTGCCGCCGCAGGAGATACCTGCCGACGTCGTGACGATGAACAGTAAGGTACGCTTCACGGAAGGCAACGAAGGCGAAGAACATGTGCGCACGCTGGTTTACCCGGCGGCGTTGAAAGATACCGATGAGCAGCTGTCAGTGATGGCTCCGCTAGGTGCCGCTCTGCTGGGCCTGCGCGTGGGTAGCAGCATCACCTGGACCATGCCGAATGGCAAAGAGAGTCTGGTTAAGGTGTTAGAGTTGTTGTATCAGCCGGAAGCGGCCGGAGAGTACCGCCTGTAGCAGTCACGCCCTCCCGATGGCCGGGAGGGCGTATAAATCTTATCTGAACTTCTTGTGGTTCTCGTCACGAATCGCTTTGAAGCCTTGAGCTTCTTTCTTCGCGTCATCCAGTTTGCCAGCTTTCGCCAACGCAGATGCCTTGTCGATGCCCGCTACCAGCTCATCCATGCCTTTTTTGTAATCCTGAATCTCTGGGCTGTTGGCCGCTTTCCCTTCCAGTTTTGGCGGGGTTGCGTTTTTAGCGTCCAGCGCGGCGGCTTTCATGTTCGCCAGGCTCGCTTCGAAATCTTGGGCATTGCCCGCTTTCAGCGCTTTGCCATAGTTGTCGGCGATGGTGTCCATGTTAGTACCGACGTCAGCCGCCAGAGCGGCCATAGAACTGCTTCCAAGTAGGGCAACGGCAACCATTGCTATCAAATGTTTACGCATTTTCGTGTCATCCATCTAGGTTAATAGAGATTTATAATTTTGTTAAAAAACGACATTACTTATTCAGCAATAACAAAATAAATGGGCGCAGGAAAAAGTGGCAGAGCTTTTTTGTAAATAAGTAATGTCTGAGTGGAATTGGGGTGGAATTGAAGTGGAAGAGGATAAAAAAAACGCAGCGATCGGGCGATCGCTGCGCAGAGAACACGAAAGTAGGGATTATTCGCCAGCGATTTTCATCTCTGGCAGCAGCACGGAGCCACACTGAATATTGCTGCGAGTTTCGATGTCGCTGCCAATACTCACCATGTTGCGCCACATGTCTTTCAGGTTGCCAGCGATGGTTATTTCACTGACCGGATACTGAATTTCGCCGTTTTCCACCCAGAAGCCCGCCGCGCCGCGCGAATAGTCGCCGGTGACGCCGCTGACGCCCTGACCCATCAGCTCGGTCACCACCAAGCCTTTGCCCATTTTGCGCAGCATAGCGGCGAAGTCATCGCCCTGACCGGCAATGCGCCAGTTGTGGATGCCGCCCGCGTGGCCGGTGGTTTGCAGGCCCAGCTTGCGCGCCGAGTAGCAGGTCATCAGCCAGCTTTGCAGCACGCCGTCTTTGACAATGTCACGGCGCTGGGTGCGCACACCTTCGCTGTCGAATGGCGTAGAGGCCAAGCCTTGCAGCAGGTGCGGATGCTCTTCAATGGTTAGCCACTCGGGCAGGATCTGCTTGCCCAGGCTGTCGAGCAAGAAAGAGGACTTACGGTAGATGCTGCCGCCGCTGATAGCGCCAACCAAGTGGCCGAACAGGCCGGTCGCCACTTCAGAGGCGAACAGCACCGGCGCTTTCATGGTTGGCAATTTACGCGGAGAGAGGCGAGACAGCGTGCGGCGCGCGCACTCGGCGCCCACCCACTCAGGATTGGCTAAGTCACTCATTTTACGGGCGATGGTGTAGGCGTAGTCGCGCTCCATATCACCGTCGTGCTCGGCAATCACCGAGGCGGAAATCGAATGGCGCGTCGAGCAGTAGCTCTGCAACATGCCGTGGCTGTTGCCGAAGACGCGAATGCCGTAATGGCTGTTGAAGCTGCCGCCTTCGCTATTGGTGATGCGCTTATCGGCGGCTAACGCGGCCTGCTCGGCGCGGGCTGCCAGCTCGATGCCGCGATCGGCGTCTAACTCAGTTGGGTGGAACAGGTCCAAATCTGGGGCATCAAAAGCCAGCATCTCTGGGTCCGCGACGCCCGCGAAGGGATCAGGAGAGGTGAAGCGGGCGATGTCCAACGCGGCTTGTACGGTGCGAGAAATGGCATCTGAGCTAAGATCGGTAGATGACGCGCTGCCTTTACGATTCTGATAATAGACGGTAATGCCCAACGCGCCGTCGCTGTTGAATTCGACGTTCTCAACATCACCAAAGCGGGTGCTTACCCCAATGCCGGTGGTCTTGCTGACCGCGACTTCAGCACCGTCTGAACCGGCTTTCGCTAATTCGAGGGCCTGAGCTACGGCCTGTTCCAGTGTCTTACGCTGTTCTGCAACTTGATTGACTACGTTCATCAGTCTGCCATCACTTATGAGAAAAAAGAGGTTACGTTGCCTTTGAGTCTAACAGAGACGCCCCATTATTTCGCACCCGACACGCTAGGAAGCGGCTTAATATGCAACAGAACGTGGAGGTAAACCCCATAACCATGCATAATGCCGCCACGCAATAAAGCACAATGAAAAATGATAGGAAAACCTCCCAAGGAGGAAGCACTCATGACAAAGAAAATTGACGACTGGCTGGATGATGTTCCCGAGAGCAACGAGAACGAAGAAGATGATGAAATCATCTGGGTCAGCAAAAGTGAAATCAAACGCGACGCCGAAGCCCTGAAAGATTTGGGTCAGGAGATGGTCGATTTAGGCAAGAACTCGCTGGATAAGCTGCCGCTGGATGATGATCTGCGCGCCGCCATCGATTTGGCGCAGAAGATCAAGAAAGAAGGCCGCCGCCGTCAGCTTCAGCTGATTGGTAAAATGCTGCGTTCTCGCGACGTCGAGCCTATCACCACCGCGTTGGATAAGCTGAAAAACCGCCACAACCAGCAGGTTTCCCTGTTCCACAAACTGGAGCAGCTGCGTGACCGTCTGGTGGAAGAAGGCGATGACGCGATCCCACCGGTGCTGGAGCTCTATCCAGAAGCCGATCGCCAGCAGCTGCGCGCGCTTATCCGCAACGCGCAAAAAGAAAAGGCAGCCAATAAGCCGCCTAAATCTTACCGCCAGATTTTCCAATATCTGCGCGAGCTGGCCGAAGCCAAAGACCTGTAAGTCTTTTCAGCTATCAGCAGTAGCCACCGAGGATCTCTGGGTGGCTGCTACTCTTTAGAGTTTCCCGCCTACTCTTTCGCTTACTCTTTCGTTTTACCCGTCGCCGCTTTCTCGTGGACGTTAAAACGCAGCTCGCCTTCCAGCTCTTCTTCTGCCTCTTCAAACAGCAGGATCAGCGCGCCGAAACGCCGTTTGCGGCTGACATTCAAATGGGCAAAATCTATTTCAACGGGCAGCTTAATGCCTCCCGTCACCTCATCCCAGAGTGCGTCAAGATTGGCACCAAAGCTCTCGCTCAGACCAAACTGACGGGCAAACTCGCCATAAAACGCGGGCAAATCGGGGATATGATTAAAATCGAAGACCACTTTATTCATCGATGTCACTCCACCCGAACAAATTGTTTATAGTGATCGCGGCTGACGTAAATCAGGCCATCGCTGGCGAACAGCACGCGGTCAGCGCCGCGCCGCCCACAGCGATAGTTGATATCAGCCTCGCGCCACACGCGTTTGTAGGCATTAGGTAAGCGCCCTTCGCGGTTTGAGAACCTGTCGCCGCCTATTGCCTTACCCGGTAAGACCTGACACAGATTGCCCGCGCGGGCGTCCCATCCCGCGTCGCGTGCCTGCCTTTTGGTCACGTAATAATCGGGCAACCGATGATTCTGCCGCAAATAGCTCACCACGGTTTGCTCCGAGGTCAGCCCAGCCAGCGTATCAGAAGATTGTTTCGCCAAAACGACAGACGAGAACTGCCCCGCCAACAGCCCGAGGCACAAACTTATCCAAACGCTGCGCTGACGCAGCCCTTTCAATCGATTCATCATTGCCCTGTTTTTACTCATTCAGATTACTGATTCAGAGTTTTAGTATGTCTCTACAGGTTACCTAAATGTAAGGTTTTCACCTGCAAATATTCTTCCAGACCTAACACCGAACCTTCGCGGCCCAGCCCAGACTCTTTCACCCCGCCAAACGGCGCGACTTCGGTGGAAAGTGCGGATTCGTTAATGCCAATCATGCCACTTTCAATCGCTTCGGCAACCCGGAATACGCGCTGCAAGTTTTGAGTATAGAAGTAAGCGGCCAGACCAAACGGCGTCGCGTTGGCGCGTTCGATAACTTCTTCTTCGGTTTTGAAGCGGAAACAGGCCGCCAGCGGGCCGAAAGTCTCATCTGCCGCTACTTTCATGTCGTCGTTAGCGTCGGCAATCACCGTTGGCTGGTAGAAGTTGCCGCCCAGCTCGTGGCGCTGACCACCGGCCACCAGACGACCGCCCTTCTCCAGCGCGTCTTTGACGTGGTCTTCCACTTTCTCTAACCCTTTGATATCAATCAGCGGGCCGACAATCACGCCGTCGTCCATGCCGTTACCGACTTTCAGCTTGCGCACTTCTTCCGCCAGCGCGGTGACGAACTTGTCGTAGACGCCGTCCTGCACGTAGATACGGTTGATGCACACGCAAACCTGCCCGCTGTTGCGGAATTTGCAGCTCACCGCGCCTTTTACCGCGGCATCAAGGTCAGCGTCGTCAAACACGATATAAGGCGCGTTACCGCCCAGCTCCATCGACACTTTCTTCATGGTATCGGCGCTGTTGCGCACCAGCGTTTTACCCACTTCGGTCGAGCCGGTAAAGGAGATTTTACGCACCTCGTTGCTGGCCATAATGGCGTCACTGATAGCATGAGTATCACCAGCTACGCCGTTGATCACTCCGTCAGGAACGCCCGCCAGATGAGCTAACTCCAGCAGCGCAAAGGCAGACAGCGGCGTGTTGTTGGCAGGCTTAATCAAGCCGGTACAGCCCGCGGCTAGCGCCGGTCCGAGTTTGCGGGTCAGCATCGCCAGTGGGAAGTTCCACGGCGTAATGGCCGCAACCACGCCAATCGGTTCGCGGGTCGCAAAGATGCGTGAACCTTCTTTTACCGGTGGGATGATTTCGCCGTTGGCGCGTTTGGCCTCCTCGCTAAACCATTGCAGGTAGCTGGCGGCATACTCGACTTCGCCCAGCGCCTCTTTCAGCGGTTTGCCCTGCTCGGCCACCATCAGCTCGCCGAGGAACTGTTTGTTTTCAATCATCAGTTCATACCAGCGGTGCAAAATCTCAGAGCGTGCCTTGCCGGTTTTTTTGCGCCAAGCCGGAAGGGCATCGCTGGCTGCTTTGATCGCCGCGTTGGTTTCTGCTTTGCCAGCTTTGGCAACTTTTGCCACAACCTCGCCGGTGGCTGGGTTTAACACATCAAAAGTTTCTTTGGCTGCTTGCCATTTGCCGCCCACGTAAAACCCGGTTTTAAACAGTTTGTGAGAAGTGAGTTTCTGTTGATTGGCTGACATAAAGGTTGTCTCTCCTGCTGATAAACATCGTTTAAAAACAACGATGTAAGAATGTAAGTTTCAGTCTTCAATAGCTTAAGTATAGCGGCTAATACGGACTGCGGGCTTCAGACCGCACGTCATGTCCATGCGGCAGAAGGAAAAAAAAAGCCGGAGCAACTGTGGCCCCGGCATGATTTACGCGAGTTTGACCGTCAGGCCAAGAAGGCGTGTTGGTACTTGTGCAGCATATCGGCGAGTCGTTTGACCGGCTCCGTCACCTTGAGCGGCGCGTGGTGCTCCACCAGCTTTTGCTGATACTCATTCAGCTCGGACAACAGGCGCTGATAGTAGTAAGTCCGCTTGCCTTCCCCCGACGACACCACGTGGTCGGCGGTATTACGGATTTTCTTGTGGAAGGCCGACAGCTCTTCGCTGACTGGGATCTCCGCCATTTTCATCCGCTGGTGCGCGATGATCAGCATCAGCGCCAGACGGTACTTATCAATGTCATTCGGGAACATCACCAACAGCTGATTCAACTGATGATAGAGCGCCGGAAGGTGGTTCTCGCGACGGCGATACGCCTTGGTGGTTAAGGCCGACACCGCACTGCTCATAAAGCGGTTCAGCAAGGTGCGCCCGGTTTTGTCGCGCGATTTATCGCGGATAAGCAGCAGCACCACCAACGCAATAATGGTACCAATCGCCTGACCCGTTGCATTGTCGAGAAATGCGGTTACGTTAAATTTCATTGGGTTACTGAGCACCAACACGTTGATCGTCCCGGCTAACAGCCCGAGCATCCCCAAGCGGCGCTTCTGCACTTCAATCCCAATGAAGAAGGTCAAAATCCCCAGACACAGGCAGAGCAGGAACAGGCTCTGCTGGGTGGCGGGCATGATGAGCATGAAGTAAATCGAGCCGACCGGGATTGCCAGCAGCATGCCGACCACGAAGTCTATCGCCATGCCTTTCGGGTTCGGGGTGCGCATCGCCAGCGAGGTCACCACCGCAATGATCACCACGCAGCCGCTGGCCGAGGTCCAGCCGGTCCACAGCCACAGCAGGCAGCCCGCCGCACTTGCCACGAAGGTACGAATGCCGTTAATCAGCGCGTGGTGGCGCTCGGCGGAGGCCGGTCTGACCTGCACCTCGGTGTTGAGCAAATCCGCTTCCAGATTGCTGATACTGCTGTTGGTGTGAACGCCCTTAATCAGCAGCAGTGCGCGGGTGCCCGCGCCAATCCAGCTGGTGACGGTGAGCAAGATGTCTTCGCTGTGCGAGGAGGAGACCGCCAGACGCAGCTGTTTCATCCGCCGACGCACCTCGACCGCCGTCTCTGCCGGTTCGGCAAATAGCGCTTTGATCTCTGGTGTCACCCGCTCGGGCGAGTTTTGCAGAATAAGATAGGTTTCGCAGGCTTGAGTTATCATGCTCAGCGAAGTGCTGTGCAGCGCCTTCAACCGCCGGTTGCAACGCTGCCAGCGGGAAGACTCCATCATCAGGCTGTTACGCATGCCGTTAAGCGCGGTAGTGCTCTTGATGAGGTTGCTCCAAGACTTGTCGATATCCTCTTTGTCGGCGCGATTGATGCACAGCCGCATCAGCGCAAACTGGTCTAGCATCAGCTGGCTAACCGCGCGGTCGATGTCAGTTTTGATCGAACGCGGGGAAAACAGCAGGTCGGCCACGATGGCGCAGCAGATACCAATCACGATTTCACTACAGCGCTCGACGGCAAACTGCGGCGTTTGCAAAGGGGTAGCGGCGGAAGTCACCACGATGATCAGCGCGGTGTAGCCCGCCAGCCCGAGCGCATAAGAGTTCTCGACGCGAACCAGCGACGACCACCAAGTACAGACCCCGGCCCAGATGCAGCATAGAAGCAGCATCACCACCGGAGCACGCGCCGTGGCGATAACAATCACCAGCGCCGCGATACAGCCGACAAAAGTACCGATAACGCGCAAGAACCCACGGTGACGAATGGCACCGGCGAAGGGTTCGCCACCCGCCGCCATTGCCGGGCCGGAGGTGACAATGGCCGCCGTCATCGCCGCCCAGCGCGGGGTTTCCAGCTGCATATAGAAGCCGAGAACCAGCGCGCCGAGAATGGCGAAAGTCAGCTTGCAGGCGAACCTGATGCGCGGAATCAGTATGCTATTCATCGCGGCTTAACCGAACTCACGCAGGCGGTGCAACAGCTTGGAGAATGGCGACTGGTGCTCATGTTTGATATCGTGATCGCCGGTGATCACCACCGTCGCGGTGGTCCCAGCCGGGTACGGGTGCTGCTGGTCAACGTCATCCAGCACGATTTTCACCGGCACGCGCTGCGCCAGACGTACCCATTCCAGATTACTGTCGACCGTCGCCAGCCCGTTGGCCGCCGCAGACGAAGAGCTGTTGGTCACCGCCGCAGCGACACTGTCCACCGAGCCATGCATAATGCGATTGCTGCCCAACGGGGTAATTTCAACCCGGTCGCCCTTTTTCAGGCCAGACAGCTTGGTTTCTTCCAGATACGCCAGGATATAGAAGGTGTTTTTCTTCACCAACGCAACGGCGGTCGAACCGCGATTGATATAGTTGCCCGGATGCACATTGAGGTTGGTAACCCAGCCGTCAGCCGGGGCGGTCACCACGGTACGCTGTAGGTCCAGCACCGCGAGGTCACGCGCAGCCTGTGATTTCGCCAACTGGTGTTGCGCCGTTTGCAGGACGTTATTGGCCTGATCGATCTCTTCTTGCGACATTGCCTGCACGCCCAGTTTCACACGGCGGCCTGCTTCGCGTTTTTTCTCTGCGACCAGCGCTTGATAGTAGGCAACGTCGGCGTTGGCTTCGTCCAGCGCCTGTTGGTAACGCGGCTGGTCTATCTTGAACAGGGTTTGGCCCTTGAGGACTAACTGGTTATCCACGACAGGGACATCCGTCACCAAGCCGGTGACGTCCGGCGCGATAGAAACCACGTCGGCGGTAAATTTGGCGTCACGAGTCCAAGGCGATTCGGTATAGAACGCCCATGCCCGGAAAATTGCGATGGCAGCAAGAACCACAAGAATTAACGTTATTAAGTAACGTATTATTTTTATAGAGAAATTTTTCACGACACCCTCAGATGAAGAAGCAGGAAATCAGGTAGAACAGACAGCAGTACATTGCTGTGTTAAATAACGCCGGATGCCAGACAAAGTCATAAATTCCGGTGGGCTGTAATAGGCGTCGTAGCAGGAAAAACAGCACCAACGCCAGCAGTACTTCGAAGAACACCGGAGGAAACGACAATCCGAAAATCACCATTACCGGAAGCAAACTCATTCAAAAATCCTTAGTTTATAGTCACGGGCTTTAGTCTCGTGGCGTTACTCTCACCAGAAGGCCCCGTCGCAACACGCCCGAGCTTTTTCATTATTTTAGGCAATACAACCGCATTCCGAGAGCCAGAATGAGTTAAAAAGAGACAATGGGTTTGCCAGAAAAGTGTGCGAAGGTAAGCATTATGTTGCCAGCGAGCGCCGAACCCGAGGTATTCACCCGAGTAACTATATTAGCCTGCTTATTATCAAGTTATCAACGTTCTGTGATCACAATCACTTTTAAGCCAGAGTTAACAATGGAACGATTAAAAAGAATGTCGGTTTATGCTCAAGTGGTCGAAAGCGGTTCGTTTACTGCCGCCGCACGCCGCCTTGAGATGAGTGTTTCCGCGATCAGCCAGACGATCTCAAAACTAGAAAACGACTTACAAGTCAAACTGTTGAACAGAAGCACCCGCAGCCTTAGCTTAACCGAAGCCGGTAAAATTTACTATCAAGGCTGTATGAAAATGCTGCTGGATGTACGCGAAGTGCACGAGCAATTATATGCCTTTAACAACACGCCAACCGGCACATTGCGCATCGGCAGCTCGTCGACAATGGCACAAAACGTTCTTGCCGCCATGACCGCCGAGATGCTGATTGAGTACCCCGGCTTGAAGGTTAATCTGGTCACAGGTATTCCGGCCCCTGACCTGATTGCTGACGGCCTCGACGTGGTGATCCGCGTAGGGAAGCTGCAGGACTCCAGCCTGTTCTCCAAACGACTCGGCTCCATGCCGATGATTGTCTGCGCCGCACGCAGCTATCTCAGCCAGCACGGTAAGCCAGAGAAACCGGCGGACATGGTGAATTTCTCATGGATTGAATACAGCGTGCGGCCCGATAGCGAGTTTGAGCTGATTGCGCCAGAAGGCATCACCACGCGTATCAACCCGCAGGGGCGCTTCGTCACCAATGACTCGCAAACCCTCACCCGCTGGCTGAAAGCCGGAGTGGGCATCGCCTATGTGCCGCTGATGTGGGTGATCAATGAGATCAACTCCGGCGAGTTGGAGATCCTCTTCGGCAATTACCAGTCAGACCCGCGCCCGGTCTACGCGCTCTACACTGAAAAGGACAAAATGCCGCTGAAAGTTCAGGTGTGTATCAACTACCTGACCGAGTACTTCAAAGAGGTAGGGAAAGTCTATCAGGGCTATCGGCAAGGCAAGCTGGGGCCGAAATAGCATGAAAAAAGGGAACCCTAGGGTTCCCTTTCTATTATTCACTTGAAGCTTAAGCACTGCCGCCGACGGTGATGTTGTCGAGCTTCAGAGTCGGCTGGCCTACGCCCACTGGCAGGCTCTGGCCCTCTTTGCCACAGACGCCGACGCCTTTATCCAGCGCCAGATCGTTGCCGACCATGGAGATCTGCTGCATCGCTTCAATACCTGAACCAATCAGCGTCGCGCCTTTCACCGGCTTGGTGATACGGCCTTTTTCAATCAGGTAAGCTTCGGTGGTGGAGAAGACGAATTTGCCCGAGGTGATATCCACCTGACCGCCGCCAAAGTTAGGTGCATACAGGCCGAACTCCACGCTGCTGATGATCTCTTCCGGCGTAGACTTGCCGCCGAGCAGATAGGTGTTGGTCATGCGCGGCATCGGCAGGTGAGCATAAGACTCACGGCGGCCGTTGCCGGTTGGCGCAACGCCCATCAGGCGCGCATTCAGCTTGTCCTGCATGTAGCCTTTCAGCACGCCATTTTCGATCAATACGTTGTATTGGCCTGGCACGCCTTCGTCATCAATCGCCAGTGAACCACGGCGGCCCGGCATGGTGCCGTCATCCACCACGGTACAGAGTTCAGAGGCCACCAGTTGGCCCATCTGCCCGCTGAACATAGACGTGCCGCGACGGTTGAAGTCGCCCTCTAAGCCATGGCCGACAGCTTCATGTAACAGCACGCCCGGCCAGCCTGCGCCCAGCACCACCGGCATTCCGCCAGCAGGCGCGGCGACTGCGTTGAGGTTCAGCAGCGCCATGCGCACCGCGTCGCGGGCGTAGGCTTCGGCGCGCACTTCGCCATCCACGATTTCGAGGAAATAGTCATAACCAAAACGGCCGCCGCCGCCGCTAGAGCCGCGCTCACGACGCCCGTCATCTTCAACCAGTACGCTGACCGACAGACGCACCAACGGGCGAATGTCTGCCGCCAGAGTGCCATCAGTTGCGGCGACTAAGACGCTTTCGTAAACGCCGGTGATGCTGGCGCTGACTTCCTGCACGCGCTTATCGGTGGCACGGGCAACGCGGTCAACACGATGTAATAACTCAATTTTCTCTTCGCGAGACAGGCTCTGTAATGGGTCGAGGATCGGGTACAGCGCCTGATAACCAATTTCACCCAGCGTGTGGGTTTTGCCATTGCCCTGCTCACGCACGATGCTGCGCGCGGCGGTGGCGCTCTGCTGCAAAGCATTCAGGGTGATTTGGTCCGCGTAGGCAAAGCCGGTCTTCTCACCACTCACCGCGCGCACGCCAACACCCTGATCGATGTTGTAAGAACCATCTTTGATGATGCTGTCTTCAATCACCCACGCTTCATGGAAGCTGGACTGGAAAAAAAGGTCGGCGTAGTCGAGACGGCGTTCAGACAGTTGACCTAATACAGCGAACAGGTCTTGATGACTCAGATTGTTAGCGGTTAGTAACCGCTCACTGACTAATGCCAGACTCATAGATTCTCACTCTCTTTGGGGATGAATTGTCACGGCATGAACTGAGATTCATTCGCCGCCAAACAATTCTATCGTAACACGGGTTTTAACCAGCCTAACACAGCGCGTTCAGCACTCAAGGTGCGGCAGGCTCTTTTGCAGGCCGCGGCTGGCGCAGCACTTCATTAATTTTTGGATCCGCGATGGTGCCGTCGATGTGGTAACGGATTAACGAAATCTTATTCCACAGCGGCGCCAAGACCTTACTGGCGGCAAATACCGCCGCGCCGACGATTGGGTTGATCGCAAATGCCGTGGCAACGCCTACCGTGGCGGAGATTTCAGGGGCGATCACCGCTTCCATATTCAGCCGCTGATTAACTAAATCGACGCTGCCGTTCATGGCGATATCCGCCGCCAGCCCGTCAACCAGCAGGTCGTCGGTGTGCAAGGTGCCGTCTTTGATCCACGCCGTGGAGCGAATAGAGTCAAAGTAGAAGCCTTTGCCGAAGGTGTCGCTAAAGTCGAGTTGCAGCTTACGCAGCAAGGCGTCGAAGCTGACCAGACGCAGCAACTGCCCGGCGCGGCCGCCGCCCAAATCAACAATTTCACCCTTCCCAAGATCGGTTTTCAGCGTGCCGTTCAGGGTTTTCAAATCAGGCTTCCACGGGATAGATTTCCAGTGCAAATCGAAGTCGATGTTGAAAGGCGCGCCGCGCAGCGGAGTGGTCACGCCGAAGAACGAGGTCGCGGCTTCAACATCTTTGCCGGAAAGCTTGCCTTTCAGACCGGTAGACTCGCCGGTTGAGTTCTGCTTCCAGTCGCCCTGCACGTCTAGACGCACCGCGCCGGTATCAATTATGCCGTTGCGCAGCGCCAGCTGATCGCCACTTGGCGTGATATCAGCATTGACCTTGCGGAAGCTCTGGCCGAGGAACCAACAGTCTTCGCAGCGCAGCTGCACCGCAGGCCAGTTGGCGAAGGAGATTTTGTCATTGGCGAAGGGGTTCTGGCCCGACTTCCCGCCGGTAGCCGCGTCGGCCACGGTCCACTGCGGGTTGAAGTAGAGGTAATGGATATTCGCCTGCCACGGGCCGCGCTCGTTCATCGCCAGCGTGCCGTTGATCTCTTTGCCTTTCGCCGTGATGTTCATGCCATTGCTGCCCTGCGTGGAGCTGATTGTCAGGTCATTCCACACCTGACCGCCGAGGTCGAGCTTCGGCGTGGTCAGCGTCACTTCATGCGGGAAGCCAAACGAGGCGGCGGCGTTGGCGGCTTTCTTCGCGCCTTTGGCACTCTTCTGCACCGGCGCTTTCGGGGCGTTATCCGGCGATAACAGCTCCAGCCAGCTCTCGCCATCCAGCTCCGGCAGGTGCAGCGTTAGGCTGCTGGTCGCTGGCAGTGCCGGGGTTTTCTGCGCATTCATCTGCCATGAAGCGCGATCCAACTGAAGCTGCTTGCCCAGCAGCCAGCGGCTGTTGAAACGGTCCTTGCCACCCAGCACGCCGTTCATCTCAAAACTCTTCAATCCGCCTTTGGCATTTACCGCCAGCGGCAGACTGCGACCCGGCTTCTTATCTAGCGGGCTAGGTAAGTGACTACTTACACTCTTCAGGTCGGTGGTCACGCCGATACTGTAATTTGGCTCGCCTTTGTGCGGCAACGAGATATCCACCGTGCCTTTCCACGGCGCGCTGCCGCTGAGTTTACTGGCGATAGCGTCCGGCATGCCGGTGATTTTGCCCAGCTCCCAATTGCCGTCCAGACCAACATTAATCGTATAGTTATCAGTGAGTTCATGGGTGCTGAACTGGACATTTAACGGTTGGCCGAACCAGTTGGCGGTGAGCAAATTACTCTGCAAGTTACCGTTGTCATAGGTGAACTGGCCGCTGAGGTGCTCAATGGTGCTCTCCAGCGGTTTGATAAACAGGCTGTTGTCATTGAGCGTCACGCCGCCGGTGGCGCGAACCAGTTCGCCATCCAGTGGGATATCCAGATGTAAGCGACCACTCACATTCCCGCCAATCTGCAACTCTTCTAGGGCCGCGCCGAGGGAATCCTTCAGCGGCGTGTCTTTGAAGTAGTCACCAATGTCTTTACCGGTCCCGGAAACGTCAGAGTCGATGAACAACTTCTCTTTCAGGTAATCAGGAATATTGGCGACCACGTTATTGCCGTCGGCATTGCCCAATTTGGTGTGAGCGGCTTTCATAAACAGGCCGTCATTAAGGAAATCGAGGTCGATATCCAAATTGGTCAAGGCTGGCCACTCCGGCTGGAACTGGAAGGTGGAGTTGCGCAGCGGCACCCACACTTCAAACTGCCCTTCGTGCTTCTTAAACGGGAAGTCGTGCGGATTGCCGTTGAAGGTCAGCGTGGCGTTATCCACCTGCCCGGCCTGAATCGCCTCGCTGAGATAATCCGTCAGATGCTTGCCCATTAATGGCTCTGGGAAGTAGCGCCACGCCTGCCCTGCGTCATAAAGGCGGATGCCGCTGAGGATTTTAAGCCACGGCTCGCCGTGCTCTGGCTGGTTATAGTGGAAGTCGCCGTTGGCCCACAGGCCGTTGGCTTTCACATCCACGCCTTTCGACCACAGCGCCCAGCCCTCTGGGTTATAGCTCCAGTCGAAGGTGCCCTGCGCTGCGCTGATCTCCAGCGGCGCGCGGAACATTTCGCCATACGGCAGCAGGCTGTCTTGCAGGTTCACCGTCAGTTGGCCGCGCTGCACGCTGCCGCTCAGCTGGCCGCTAAAGTGATTGACGCCCGGCAGTAACTCCCAGCGATCCCAACTGAGGTCGCGCCATTTGGCGGCAAAGCGCGTGTGGTCAGTCTGCTTAAGAGGAATATCTAACGCCAACTGGTCGATTAAGCCTTTTGGCTGGATGTCCTGCCAGCGTTCGAGCAGTTCCGGCGTCAGGAAGGAGAAAGTCGGGATAATCGGCCCAAGGCGCTCTAACTGGAGCTTGGTGGCTCTCAGGCGAAGTTCATCCCCCTGCGATGTTCCTAAAAACTCGCTGTTTTCCGGCAGATACAGCGCGCTGATTTGGCCTTTCGGCCACGCCACGCCGTCGGTTTTCAAGTTCAGCTGCTGGGCATCGACCTGCCAGCCATTGCCCTGTCGGCTGCCGTGCAGCGTCAGGTTTTCGACGTCTAACCGATGCTCCTGCCCCGCGCTGCTCCAAGTCGCCGCGCCGTTTTTCACCCAAGCGTCACCGGCATAGATATCGCCACTGCGCACGGTCAGCCAAGCCGCAAGGCTGAAGTCAGCGCTTTCCAGCCCGGTGTTGCTGCGCAGCCAGCGACTAAACCAAGGCTTCATGTCGATATCATCGGCCTGAAGATAGATTTTGCCGTTGTTGAGCAGACCGTCGTTGTCGTTGAGGTCCATGCGCACCTGCACCACGCCATGCTGGCCGTTGAAGGTCGACAGGCTAATCAGCCCCTCGGCGCGGTGGCGGTTGCGGCTGTTCAGCCAACGCAGCTGCGGCACGGTGATTTCGGCGCGCTGCCCGGCTGGGGTCATGAAGGAGATATGGCTGTCGCGCAGATCGAAATGGTCGACCTGTTTGAGGAAGATGTCGCTGATGCGGTTGGCTTCGAAACCTTTGCCGTCGTTGGTTTTATTGCCAAAAGTGGCGTTGGTATCGAGGTCGAGATTATAGAAAGTCAGGTCGCGGAACTGCCAACGGAAATGCAGCAGCGATTGCCAGACATCCAGCGCCAAGGTCACGCGCTCGGCTTTCACCGAGGTGTCTGGCAGGGTCACGCTGAGGTCTTTTAACTCGAGCGTCGGGCCGAAGGTTTTCCAACTGCCGCTGATTTGGTCCAGCTCGATAGGCACGCCGGTCAGGGATTCAATCTTGCTGACCAGCTGATCCTGAAAACGGTGAAGCTGAGGCAAAGCCAGACGCAAGCCACTGATTGCCAACGCAACAATTACAATAATTGTTGCGCAGGTAGTTAACAGTATCCCCGGCAGTCGCCTCAAACTTCTCTCCTTGTTTCCATTCCGCAGACTTGTTCGCTGCGGACCGCAATGGAAATTTAATAAATTTACCCGCAATCCATGATTGATGTTGCAGCCTACGCCGCCGCAACACTAGGCCGGACGAGTTATCACATCATGACGACGTCGAACTGCTCTTGGTTGTAGAGCGGCTCGATTTGAACTTTTACCTGTTTGCCGACGAAGATTTCCACTTCGGCCAGCGCGTGGGACTCTTCCCCTTTCAAGGCTTCGCCGACTGCCGCAGAAGCATAGACCAGGAAACGGTCGGCGTCATAGGCATGGTGAACGCGGACGATTTCACGCAGGATTTCATAGCACACGGTTTCGACGGTTTTCACCGTGCCGCGCCCGTGACAGGTTGGGCAATCGCTGCACAACACGTGCTCGACGCTTTCGCGCGTCCGTTTGCGGGTCATTTCGACCAAACCTAAAGCCGAGAAACCGTGAATGCCGGTTTTGACACGATCTTTAGACAGCGCCTGCTCCAGAGAGTGCAGCACCCGCCGACGATGGTCCTCGTTCGCCATATCGATGAAGTCGATAATGATGATGCCGCCGAGGTTGCGCAGCCGCAGCTGGCGGGCGATCGCCTGAGTCGCCTCGGTATTGGTATTGAAAATCGTCTCTTCCAGATTGCGATGGCCGACAAAAGCACCGGTGTTGATATCCACGGTGGTCATGGCTTCAGTCTGGTCGATAATCAGGTAGCCCCCTGACTTGAGCTCGACTTTGCGTTCCAGCGCGCGCTGGATCTCGTTCTCAACGTCAAAGAGGTCGAAAATAGGCTGCTTGCCCGAGTAGTGCTCAAGCTTGGCGGTCATTTCGGGAATATATTCGCTGGTAAACTCCACCAGCAGCTCATAGGTCAGACGCGAATCGACGCGAATTCGGTCCAAGGCTTCACCCGCAAAGTCTCTTAACACGCGGTGCGCTAGCGCCAGCTCGCCGTAAAGCTTGCACTTGGTCTTGTTGCGGCGTTTGCGCTCCATGACCTTGGTCCACAAACGCTTGAGGAAGGCGGCATCTTGTTTAAGTTCTTCTTCGCCAATGCCTTCTGCCGCGGTGCGGATAATGTAGCCGCCCTGCTCGTCACAATATTCCTGAACAATGTTTTTCAGGCGGTCGCGCTCGGCTTCGCTCTCAATGCGCTGTGACACACCCACGTGCGAAGCGCCGGGCATAAAGACCAGATAGCGGGAAGGCAGAGTAATGTCCGTGGTCAGGCGCGCACCTTTGGTACCCAAAGGATCTTTCACCACCTGCACCATCAGATCCTGCCCCTGATGGACCAGCTCTACGATGTCACGAACGTTAAAATTCTTCTGCTCATCACGGGCCACACACTCGGTGTGCGGCATGATGTCTGAGGCGTGTAGAAAAGCCGCTTTCTCCAGACCAATATCAACAAAGGCTGCCTGCATGCCCGGCAGAACCCGGCTGACACGACCTTTGTAAATATTGCCTGCAATGCCGCGCTTGGCTTCACGCTCAACATGGATCTCTTGCAAAATGCCACCGTCAATGTAAGCCACGCGCGTCTCGGACGGCGTAACATTGACCAGTAATTCAGCTGTCATGCTTTCTCCTAAGCTCGCGTAATGCAGCAAACTCACTGTACAGTTCTTGAGTTTCAACTAAAGGAAGCCCGACCACTGCGTAGTAGCTGCCGCGAATTTCACGGACGAAACATCCGCCCTTTCCCTGAATACCGTATGCACCCGCTTTATCCATGGGTTCTCCGCTCAGAATATAGTGCTGAATATCATCCGCGGATAGAGAGCGGAAGGTGACATCAGTCACAACCAGCGTACTACGATGCGTCTGGCGGTCCGCCAGAGCAACGGCCGTCATCACTTGATGCTGGCGGCCAGACAATGCGGTTAACATTTGAGCTGCATGAGCTTCGTCGCGCGGCTTCTCCAATACCTGCCCGTCGAGCACCACGATGGTGTCGGCACCCAACACCGGGAGGTCTTGTGGCGCAACGGCCACGCCCGCCAAAGCTTTGTCACAGGCGAGACGCACAACATAGTCTGCTGGCGCTTCATCTGGCTGCTTTTGCTCGGCAACGTCGGTCACCAGACGTTCGAAAGCCAACTCCAGCACCGCCAGCAATTCGCGGCGGCGCGGTGAACCAGAAGCCAGATAAAGTTCAGTCATCATTTCCTCATTGCACAGCGAACTGACGGCGAATTTTGCGCATCAGCAGGAATAACCATGGCCAGAGAATGCCGTCTACCACGCTGCTCCAGAACACTTCCGGACGGAACGAGACATTAACCACCAGAAACTCAGCCCAGAACACCACCACGTCGACAGCCAGTGACAGCAGCATGACGATCAGCGCTTGCTGCCACAGCGCCATGTTGCGGAACAGCTGAAACTTGAAGGCGACCAGATAAGCAATCAGCGCCAGAGCCAGCGCGCGCACGCCCAGCGTCGAGCCAAGAATCAAATCCATCACAAAACCGACGATAAATCCGGTACCTACGTTAACGCGGTGCGGCAGCGCCATGACCCAGTAAATCAGGATCAGCATCAACCAAGATGGCCGAAACATGTAGATCTCGTCCGGCCACGGCATCACTTGCAATAACATGGCTATCAGAAAGGATAGCCAAATTATCCAGCGGCCGTGGCTCCGGTAGCGATTCATTGACTGCCTCCGCTAGAGGGACGCGGCGAAACCGGCGTGGTAATGGTGCCAGTAGCAGGTTGAGGAATAGGAGCAGGAGGGCCCATTTCGCCCGGAGGCGGTAGGACCTGAGGCATCATCTGCATCAGGCGCTCATTGGCAACGCGATGCACTTCGTCCGGCGGCAGTGGCTTATCGCCATTGCGGTCCGAGCCCCACAGCAGCAGCAGGTAACGCAGGCGTTGCAGACCCGCCGTTGGGCGCGCCTGAATCACGGTGTAAGCACGCTGGTTGTCGACTTTCACCGAAGAAACCACGGCAACCGGATAGCCTTCAGGGAAGCGTCCGCCAAGGCCGGAGGTCACCAGCACGTCACCCACGCGAATATCGGTGTTGCTCGGCAAGTGCTCTAGCTGCAAGTCGTCCGCACAGCCGCTACCGGCGGCAATGACGCGAATGTCGTTACGCAGCACCTGAATCGGCAAGGCGTGAGAAGCGTCGCAAATCAGCAATACGCGGCTGGTGACGGCACCCACGGCGACCACCTGCCCAACCACGCCTTTGTCACTGATCACCGGCTGGCCGACGTAAACGCCATTGTTGCTGCCTTTGTCGACGACCACCTGATCGCTGTACGGGTCATTGCTGGTCGACAGAACCTGAGCCACCATCTTGTGCTCGTCCTGACGCAGCGGCGAGCCCAGCAGTTCGCGCAGACGGGCGTTCTCCTGCTTGAATTGACCAAGCAGCATCAAATCGCTGTTTTTGAGCAGCAATTCCTGACGCAGTGCGCGGTTTTCGAGTTCAAGAGACTGGCGGGTAGCAAACGTGGCGGAAACCTGATCGAGGAATTCACGTGGCGCATTCGACAAGAAATAGAAAGGACTGACGGCAGTGTCCATATAGGTGCGGATCTTAACGAACGTACCTACTTTACTGTCGGCAAAAATCAGGACAATGGCCGTGAGAATAGCCAAAAAAAGTCGCAGTTGCAGGGAAGGCCCCCTGCTAAAAATCGGCTTCATAAAATATGCGAGTTCCTCGGCAACAGAAGGTTTCAGCCAATCAAGTGAAAGATAGCCTAGGCAGGAAAAGTAGCAAGCAAAGCGGATCGAGCGAAAACTACCTGAATACGCAATGTTTCAGGCAGTTTGATGCACGACCCCAATTTGACACTGCATACTTTAACGCAGCAGGTTTCACCAGACGGACATTCACCTTCGCGGGCAAGACTTATTCTTTGCTATGCACGCCTTAAGCAAAGGCGCGCGTCGCTAAAATTACTCTTCGCTGAACAGGTCGCCGCCGTGCATGTCGATCATTTCCAACGCTTTACCACCGCCGCGAGCAACGCAGGTCAGCGGATCTTCTGCCACAACTACCGGAATACCGGTCTCTTCCATCAGCAGGCGATCGAGGTTACGCAGCAATGCGCCACCACCGGTCAATACCATGCCGCGCTCGGAGATGTCAGAAGCCAGCTCTGGAGGACACTGTTCCAGCGCAACCATCACCGCGCTAACGATGCCAGTCAGCGGCTCTTGCAGCGCTTCAAGAATTTCATTGGAGTTCAGGGTAAAGCCGCGCGGAACGCCTTCAGCCAGATTACGACCACGAACTTCAATCTCGTGAACTTCATCACCTGGGTAAGCGGAACCGATACCGTGCTTAATACGCTCAGCGGTAGCTTCGCCAATCAGGGAGCCGTAGTTACGACGCACGTAGTTGATGATAGCTTCGTCGAAGCGGTCACCACCGATACGTACAGAAGAAGAATAGACTACGCCGTTCAGGGAGATAACCGCGACTTCGGTAGTACCGCCGCCGATATCCACAACCATGGAACCGGTCGCTTCAGAGACAGGTAAACCTGCACCGATCGCTGCTGCCATTGGCTCTTCAATCAAGAACACTTCACGCGCGCCCGCACCTTGTGCAGATTCACGGATAGCGCGGCGTTCAACCTGAGTTGCGCCAACAGGTACACACACCAGTACGCGCGGGCTCGGGCGCATGAAGCTGTTGCTGTGAACTTGTTTGATGAAGTGCTGCAGCATTTTTTCAGTCACGAAGAAGTCAGCGATAACGCCGTCTTTCATCGGACGAATAGCAGCGATGTTGCCAGGAGTACGTCCCAACATCTGTTTGGCATCATGGCCAACGGCCGCAACGCTTTTCGGTGAACCAGCACGATCCTGACGAATAGCCACAACTGATGGCTCGTTCAGCACAATGCCTTGTCCTTTTACATAAATGAGGGTATTGGCGGTACCCAGGTCGATGGACAAGTCGTTGGAAAACATGCCACGAAATTTCTTAAACATAACGAAAGGATAATCCTGCTAGCTGGGGGCGGAAAATAAAATCCGCCTACTTTACCAACCACGCGAAGCAGCGACAAGGCGCAAAAACGTTCTGCTTCGGTGAAATTGTCCACGATGTCGGCCGCTTACAGTCGCGATGACTTTTGGTCGTCAAATCAGAGGTAAAAAATGACCGGTTCATTTAAGCCGAAATCAGCATTTACCTGTTTACAACCAGCAACTTACAAGCACCAACACCGCACATGAATTCTTGCTCTCGCTCCGAGAACTCCCGCCACAATTCGCCAAAAACTTTACAAACAGGCGTCATTGGACAGTAACCGGTTAAAGGCTGCGCCATTCTACGTTAAATCTTCACATTACGGTCAGTTTAAACATCACCGTTGTGTGAATATTTTTTGCTGACGGGCTCCACGGCCTGCGGGATAGCAAAAAAGTCACCCTGCCCGCCATGAATGCCCTTCTCTAACAATACTGCCCACTCTTCTTTAGAGCGTACGCCGGAAGCAAAAACTTTAGCTTGTGTTCCTTCACAGGCGCTAATCAGGCTTTGTACAAACAGCTGATTTTCAATTCTTTTGTCGATATCTCGAATCAATCCTGGATGCAGTTTCACCCGTTCAACCGGGAAAGTTTTCAAATATGAGGTGCTGACTACGGTAAGCCCGGCTTGAGAAACCGCCAGACGGCAGCCCATTCCTTGTAGCAAACGGACCACGGGGCGTAATCGCTCGGTATGTTGACAGAGATCAGCCTCTGCAAGTTCAATCAGAATGCGATTACGCTGCTTTTTTTCGCATTGCAGCAAAGTATCGCGTAACCAGCGGACAAAAGAGCGCTGCAATAATGAATCAACCGTCAGGTGAAATGCCAACGTTTCGTCCGGCCAGCGCGCCAGTAACGGAATTATCTGAGAAAGCATTTGCCGATCATAGCTTTGCGACATGCCGAATTGCACCACCAGCGGCATAAACTCGGCGGCCAGCAGCTCTTGCTCGCCATCAAAGATGCGGCGCTGGATTTCGCGGTGATCCAGCTTACGGTCTTTCGTAAAAGCGGCCTTATGATAGAGACGCGGCCCGCCGCGCGATAGGGTATTTTCCAGCAATGTGCGCCACTTAACGCTGCCGCGCCCTTTTTCCGGCACTTTGCTGTCATACACCAGCCAACTGTTGCTGCCTTGGAACGCCGCGTTGCGCGTCGCCTGCTCGGCGTGATCCATCACCTCTTCGGCTCGCTGACCAAAACGGTAAGCGCTAATACCTATATAAAGAAGAGCATCGCGATCAATGTTGTTAGAGGTTGGCAGAGCACCCAGCGCGTTGACCAACTGGGCGGCCATCACTTCGGCCTCTTTTAAGGTGCGATGTGGCAGCAAGACGGCGCAATCGCTGTGGAAGTAGCGCGCCAGCAAGGCGTCGGAATAACGCATGACGAAGGTCGAGAGCAGATTAACCATCGCAGAACGCAGCTCTTCAACGTGCCCCTGCCCGTGGATTTCACGCAGGGTGTCGAAGTCAGGCAGGCGTAGCAGCATGACCACGCCGTGCGCGCCCTCTTCTTCAAGCTGGGTCGCCAATTGGTTGTCGAAAAATAGTCGATTACTCAGGCCGGTCTGGGCATCTTGCTGGGCGAATGCGCGGATTAAGGTGTCAACGCGGCTGCGCTGCTCGCGGGCTTCGGCCAAGTCAGACATCAGTAAATCAATGGCGCTGCTAGCAAAAGGCGGCCATTCGGACACGTCGCCTTGACGGATGTTCTCCCGCTCGCCGCGAAGAATGCGCTGTGCACGCTCCTCCAGCTTCTCCAGCCCGGCTGTCTCTTTGCGCAGCCAGCGGAAACTCATCAGCACCACCACAATCATCAAAATAATCGCGAAGCTAATGGTGATGGTCGAACGCAGCGAGTGGGTGTAGGTGGTGATCGGATCGACATACACCACGTGCAGCGCCATCGACGGGTGCTGCATCAGCGGCAGGGTTATCTCGGCATAATCAGGGTAGCCGCTGTCCCACGCCGCGTGTAAATCGGCGGACTCGCGGTACTCCCAAAAGGGCTTTTTATTTTCCAGTAGGGTGATGCTTGAAACATCCAGCATGCGCATTGCCGTCGGCATCCAGCGCTGGGCTTCGTCGGGAGTGTGTTGGAGAAGAGATTGGTCGAAAGTGGTCGCCAGCGCCCGTAAATGCTGCTCGGTATTCTGCTTGCTGAGATAGACAAAGCTAAACGTCACGCCGAGCAGCATCAGCAACATGGCTACTGCAACCAGCATGGAAATTAGCGCGGTGAGTCTGTTAGTAAATCGCATCCTTGTGCCTTACCTGAAACCTATAAATGAAGGAGGCAAACCAGATAATAATCCTTCATTGTCAGGCCGCCGTTTGAACGCCGCTATCATAAAACATATGCGCGTCAGATCCGGTAAAGATTTATGCAATTTTGTGCCTAAATTCGCACTCAGTGGCACCGTTTTTGTCTCATATCAGTCCCTATCCCCCCTATTGCGTTATATTCATAGCATAGCAACTGCATAAACAATCAATTCAGAAATCTTATGGAGCTCAGAATGCGCGCACTTTTATTACAGCAAGACGCAGGCCAGACCCTTTCCAGCGTGAGTGATATCAGCACAGATGACCTACCGGAAGGCAACGTGGTGGTCGACGTTGACTGGTCGAGCCTCAACTATAAAGACGCGATGGCCATTACCGGCACCGGTAAGATTATCCGCCAATTCCCAATGGTGCCGGGCATTGATTTCGCCGGCCGCGTCAGCAGCAGTGAAGACTCGCGCTTTAGCGCAGGCCAGCAGGTGATCCTCACCGGCTGGGGCGTGGGCGAAAACCACTGGGGCGGGCTGGCGGAAAAGGCGCGCGTTAAAGCTGACTGGCTGGTGCCGCTGCCGGAAGGGCTGGACTCACGCCACGCGATGATTATAGGCACCGCCGGATTCACCGCCATGCTCTGCATCATGGCTTTGGAGGAAGGCGGCGTGCTGCCCGACAGCGGCAAAGTGATTGTCAGCGGCGCCAGCGGCGGCGTGGGCAGCACGGCGATCACCCTGCTTTCGACCCTTGGTTACGACGTGGTGGCGATCAGCGGGCGCGCCAGCAATACCGAATACCTGAAGCAGCTCGGTGCAAAAACCGTGTTGTCGCGCGAAGAGTTCAGCAAAGAAGGTCGGGCTTTGGATAAACAGCTGTGGGCCGGAGCCATCGACACCGTGGGCGACCACACGCTGGCAACCTTGCTGTCGCAAACGGTCTATGGCGGCACGGTGGCAGCCTGCGGTCTGGCGGGCGGCTACCAGCTGCCAACCACGGTAATGCCATTTATTCTGCGCAACGTACGCCTGCAAGGGGTGGATTCCGTGATGTGTCCGCTGCATCGCCGGATGGACGCGTGGGAGCGCCTGACGCAGACTCTTCCCGCTTCATTCTATGAACAAGCCGCCACGGAAATCAGCCTGGAACAAGCGCCCGCGGCGGCCGCCGCAATTATGGCCAACACCATTACGGGCCGCACTTTGGTTAAGGTGCGCTAACTGACCAAGCTAATCAGCAGCGTAGGGAAGCTCTTCCTGCGCTGCTTTGTTCCCATCTCCTCTGAATTTTCGTATTTTCCCCGCCCCTCTCGCCAAAAATCGATTTAACAGCCATTCTTAAACCAGAATCCTCAGTAACAATAATGATTAAGAAATTCTGGAGTACGCCATGAACAATTCCCGCAAACTGACTGAAGCAGACGTCACGCCCGAAAGCATCTTTCACGACCGTCGCAAAGTATTGCAGGCATTGGGCCTGAGCGCGGCAGCGCTGGCTCTGCCCCAGACCGCCAAAGCAGACATTTCATCTTGGTTCAAAGGCCACGACCGACCAAAAGCGCCGCCGGGGAAACCTTTGGATTTCACCAAGCCTGCCGCCTATCAAAATGACCTGACGCTGACGCCAGAAGATAAAGTCACCGGCTACAACAACTTTTATGAGTTTGGTCTGGATAAAGCCGACCCGGCCGCGAATGCGGGCCAGTTGGTAACCTCACCGTGGAAAATCGTGATTGATGGCGAAGTCGGCAAACCAATCACCCTCGATATGGACGACATCATGAAACGCTTCCCGCTGGAGCAGCGCATCTACCGTATGCGTTGCGTCGAGGCGTGGTCGATGGTGGTGCCGTGGATTGGTTTCCAACTGAGCAACATTATTAAGCTGGCCGAGCCGACCGGCAATGCGCGCTTTGTGGCGTTTAAAACTTTATATGACCCGGAACACATGCCGGGCCAGAAAGACCGCTTTATCGGCGGCGGGCTGGATTACCCTTATGTCGAAGGGCTGCGGATGGATGAAGCCATGCACCCGCTCACCATGCTCACCGTCGGCGTCTACGGCAAGGCGCTGCCACCGCAAAACGGCGCGCCAATTCGCCTGACCGTGCCGTGGAAATATGGCTTTAAAGGCATTAAGTCTATCGTCAATATCAGCCTGACCAAGAACCAGCCGCCAACCACGTGGAACCAAATCGCCACCAATGAGTACGGTTTCTACGCCAACGTGAACCCGCACGTTGACCATCCGCGCTGGTCACAGGCCACGGAGCGCTTTATCGGTTCTGGCGGGATTTTGGATGTGAAACGCCAGCCGACGCTGCTATTTAACGGCTATGCGGAGCAGGTTGCCTCGATGTATCGCGGGCTAGATCTGCGCGCGAACTATTGATGATTCAGAGGGAAATGCAATGCGGCGTTTGAGTCTGACACAAATTAAATGGCTGAAGGTGGTTATCCATCTGGCGGCGTTCTTACCTTTTATTTGGCTGATACTGTCGATTAATCAGGGCTGGTTCAGTGCCGATCCGTCGAAAGATATTCAGCATTTTACCGGTAGGATGACTCTGAAATTGCTGCTGGCGACGCTGCTTATCACCCCAGTTGCGCGTTATGGTAAGCAGCCGTTGCTGATCCGCGTGCGCAGATTAGTGGGGTTATGGTGTTTTGCGTGGGGAACGCTGCATCTTCTCAGCTATTCGTTCTTAGAGTTGGGCATTAACAATTTGGCGCTGCTGGGCAGTGAATTGATTTCGCGACCTTACCTGACCTTGGGCATTATCAGCTGGATAATCCTGCTGGCGCTGACCTGCACCTCGACATTGTGGTCGCAGCGTAAGTTGGGGGCGAAATGGCAGACATTGCATAATTTAATTTATCTAGTCGCGATTTTGGCGCCAATTCACTACATGTGGTCAGTAAAAATTATCTCGCCGCAACCCATCATCTACGCGGCAATTGCAGCGATCTTGTTAGCATTACGCTACAAAAAATTCCGCCAGTGGCTGCGTTAACGGGCTTAACTTTTCTGTGTTCTACCCCGCATAATCCCACAGTCTAAACCCTCAGTAGCATTCTGAGGGTTGATTATCTTCGCTGATAAGACCAGTATTTAGCTGCGAATTGCCACGATATCATTATAATGCCCGACCTCATGCTGATGAGCAGGGTAGATTTGCCGCGAAATAGGTGACAAATCGGTGACATCAGGGTATTTTCTACAATCTTTGTCTAATTGCCGGAGATAGGCTCACAATGGCGCATAAGTTTGACATTTTGCTTCTGAACGGTCCTAACCTGAATTTGTTAGGGACTCGTGAGCCTGAAACCTACGGCAGCACTACGCTCAACGATATTGTTAAAGGTTTGGAGCAGCAGGCCGCCGCCGCAGACGTCGCGCTTAGCCATCTGCAATCGAACGCAGAGCACCTCCTGATTGATAGAATCCATCAGGCACGCGGAAACACTGATTTTATTTTGATCAATCCCGCAGCCTTTACCCATACCAGCGTAGCGCTACGCGATGCGTTGCTGGCAGTGCAGATCCCGTTTATCGAGATCCACCTGTCGAACGTACACGCCCGCGAACCGTTCCGGCACCACTCCTATCTATCTGATATCGCAGTGGGCGTTATCTGCGGACTTGGCGCAGATGGCTACCATTTTGCTTTACAGGCAGCGGTTAACCGCTTGTCTAAAACCCATTAATTTTTTCGCAAAAAGAGTACGGAATCACACCCATGGATATTCGTAAAATCAAGAAACTGATCGAACTGGTTGAAGAGTCAGGCATTTCTGAACTGGAAATTTCTGAAGGTGAAGAATCAGTACGCATCAGCCGTGCAGCACCTGCGCAAGCTTACCCAATGATGCAACAGGCTTACGCAATGCCTGCGCCACAACAGCAACCGGGTCTGGCTGCTGCGGTTGCACCAGCGGCGGCTCCGGCTGAAGCTGCACCGGCTGCGATCAGCGGACACATCGTTCGTTCACCGATGGTGGGTACTTTCTACCGCACGCCAAGCCCGGACGCGAAAGCCTTCGTGGAAGTCGGCCAGAAAGTTAACGCAGGTGATACCCTGTGCATCGTTGAAGCAATGAAAATGATGAACCAAATCGAAGCAGACAAATCTGGCGTGGTTAAAGCCATTCTGGTGGAAAGCGGCCAACCGGTTGAATTCGACGAGCCGCTGGTCGTCATCGAATAACGAGGCGTACCATGGTAGATAAAATTGTTATCGCTAACCGCGGCGAGATCGCGCTACGTATTTTGCGTGCCTGTAAAGAGCTGGGCATCAAAACTGTAGCCGTTCACTCGACTGCCGACCGCGACCTGAAGCACGTACTGCTGGCAGATGAAACCGTCTGTATCGGTCCTGCGCCTTCAGTAAAAAGCTATCTGAACATCCCGGCAATTATCTCTGCTGCTGAAATCACTGGCGCGGTGGCTATCCACCCTGGCTACGGTTTCTTGTCCGAGAATGCCGACTTTGCTGAACAAGTTGAACGCTCTGGCTTCATCTTCATCGGCCCGAAAGCTGAAACTATTCGCCTGATGGGTGACAAAGTTTCTGCTATCGGCGCAATGAAAAAAGCCGGCGTTCCTTGCGTACCAGGTTCTGACGGCCCGCTGGGCGAAGACATGGACCAAAACCGCGCCTATGCAAAACGCATCGGTTACCCGGTCATCATCAAAGCCTCTGGCGGCGGCGGTGGTCGTGGTATGCGCGTAGTACGCAGCGACAAAGATCTGGAACAATCCATCAACATGACCCGTGCGGAAGCTAAAGCGGCTTTCAACAACGACATGGTTTACATGGAGAAGTACCTGGAAAACCCACGCCACATCGAAATTCAGATTTTGGCTGACGGTCAGGGCAACGCGATTTATCTGGCAGAACGTGACTGCTCCATGCAGCGTCGTCACCAGAAAGTTGTCGAAGAAGCGCCAGCACCGGGCATCACGCCTGAGCTGCGTCGTTACATCGGCGAGCGTTGTGCCAAAGCGTGCGTAGACATTAACTATCGCGGTGCGGGTACCTTCGAGTTCCTGTATGAAAACGGCGAGTTCTATTTCATCGAAATGAACACCCGTATTCAGGTTGAGCATCCGGTTACTGAAATGATCACCGGCGTTGACTTGATCAAAGAGCAGCTGCGTATCGCTGCCGGTCAGCCGCTGTCGATCAAACAGGATGAAGTACGCATTCAGGGCCACGCGGTCGAATGTCGTATCAATGCTGAAGATCCAAATACCTTCCTGCCAAGCCCGGGTAAAATTACCCGCTTCCATGCTCCTGGTGGCTTTGGCGTGCGCTGGGAATCGCACATCTACGCTGGCTATACCGTGCCTCCGTACTACGATTCCATGATCGGCAAACTGATCACTTACGGCGAAAGCCGTGACGTGGCGATTGCTCGCATGAAAAACGCATTGGCTGAACTGATCATCGACGGCATCAAAACCAACGTTGATCTGCAAATGCGCATCATGAGCGACGAGAACTTCCAGCACGGTGGAACCAACATCCACTATCTGGAGAAGAAGCTCGGATTGCAGGAAAAATAAGACCGTACCTTGCGTACTTTCTTACCAAGGCCGGATATTCCGGCCTTTTTTCATTTGGGACTTTTATGATGAAGACTCAAGAGACTGATTCACGTTTTCTACAAGCCAATCGCGAAGCCCGCTGGGCCTTTGGGCTGACGCTAGCCTACTTACTAGCATGGAGTTTGGCGGCCTATTTGCCCGACGACAAACAGGGGGTAACCGGCCTGCCGCACTGGTTCGAAATGGCCTGTTTGCTGGTTCCGCTGGTTTTTGTGTTACTAAGCTGGCTGATGGTGCGGGTGATTTATCGCGACATTTCGCTTGAGGACACTCCCCATGCAGACTGAAGTTTTACTTCCCCTTATCGCCTATCTGCTGCTGGTTTTTGGCCTCTCGGTGTATGCCTATACCCGTCGTCAGGCCGGTAACTTCCTCACTGAATACTTCCTCGGCAACCGCTCTATGGGTGGCTTCGTCTTAGCCATGACTCTGACCGCGACCTATATCAGCGCCAGTTCGTTTATTGGCGGTCCGGGAGCGGCCTACAAGTTTGGGCTGGGCTGGGTACTGCTGGCGATGATTCAGCTGCCCGCCGTGTGGCTTTCTCTGGGCATTTTAGGCAAGAAATTCGCTATTTTGGCACGCCGTTATAACGCGGTGACGCTCAACGACATGCTGTATGGCCGCTACAAAAGTCGCCTGCTGGTCTGGCTGGCGAGCCTGAGCCTGCTGGTCGCCTTCCTCGGCGCCATGACCGTGCAGTTCATCGGCGGCGCGCGCCTGCTGGAAACCGCGGCGGGCATTCCTTACGACACCGGCCTGCTGATTTTCGGCATCAGTATCGCGCTCTACACGGCTTTCGGCGGCTTCCGCGCCAGCGTGCTCAATGACGCCATGCAGGGTCTGGTGATGCTGCTCGGCACCATTTTGCTGCTGTTCGCGGTGATCCACGCAGCGGGTGGGCTGCACAGCGCGGTCGATAAACTGCAACAGATTGACCCTAAGCTGGTGTCGGTCAGCGGCGCGGACGATGTGCTTTCGCTGCCGTTTATGGCCTCCTTCTGGATCCTGGTCTGCTTCGGCGTGATTGGTTTGCCGCACACCGCCGTGCGCTGCATCTCCTACAAAGACAGCAAGGCGGTGCATCGCGGTATCGTGCTCGGCACGCTGGTTGTGGCGATTTTGATGTTCGGCATGCATCTGTCTGGCGCACTGGGCCGCGCAGTCTTGCCTGACCTTAAAATTCCTGACCAAGTGATCCCAACCTTGATGATCACCGTGTTGCCGCCTTACGCCGCTGGGATCTTCCTTGCTGCGCCAATGGCCGCCATCATGTCGACCATCAATGCCCAGCTGCTTCAGTCCTCGGCGACTATTGTTAAAGATCTCTATCTCGGGATTCGCCCGGCAGAAATCACCAATGAAAAACGTCTGAAACGCTTCTCGAGCTGGGCGACCTTCGTGCTGGGTTTACTGGTGCTGCTGGCCGCGTGGCGTCCGCCAGAAATGATTATCTGGCTGAACCTGCTGGCCTTCGGCGGCCTAGAAGCCGTGTTCCTGTGGCCGCTGGTGCTGGGCCTGTACTGGGAGCGAGCCAATGCCACCGGCGCGCTGAGCTCAATGATTGTTGGCGCGGTTTGTTATACCCTGCTTGCCAGTTTCGACCTGCATCTTGCCGGTCTGCACCCGATTGTGCCGTCGCTGACCCTGAGTCTGCTGGCGTTTTACATCGGCAATAAATTTGGCGACACGCGCGCAGAAGCCGCGCTCAAGCCGTCCTGAGGGGCGGCAAATTATTTACCGCAAGCTTAAAAGAGAATTGCTATGCCTTGGATCCAATTGAAAATTAACACCACTGGTAACGACGCGGAAACGCTGAGCGACGCGCTTATCGAAAGTGGTGCGGTATCCGTAACTTTCCAGGATACCCATGACAACCCGGTGTTCGAACCCCTGCCGGGCGAGACGCTGCTGTGGGGCGATACCGACGCTATCGGCCTGTATGACGCAGAAACCGACATGGCAGAAGTGGTAGCCATGCTGGAAAACGAGCCGCTGCTCGGTAAAGGCTTCGTGCATAAAATCGAGCAGTTGGAAGACAAAGACTGGGAGCGTGAGTGGATGGATAACTTCCACCCAATGCGTTTCGGCCAGCGTCTGTGGATCTGCCCGAGCTGGCGCGACGTGCCGGACCCAACCGCCGTCAACGTGATGCTCGACCCCGGTCTGGCCTTCGGCACCGGCACTCACCCTACCACCGCCATGTGCCTCGAGTGGCTCGACGGCTTGGATTTACAGGGCAAAACGGTGATCGACTTCGGTTGTGGCTCCGGCATCCTGGCGATTGCCGCCTTGAAGCTGGGTGCCGCGCAGGCTATCGGCATTGATATCGACCCACAGGCGATTCAGGCCAGCCGCGATAACGCGCAGCGTAACGGCGTCTCTGAGCGTCTGTCGCTCTATCTGCCGAAAGACCAGCCGGACCACCTGTCAGCCGACGTGGTGGTCGCTAACATCCTTGCAGGCCCACTGCGCGAGCTGGCGCCGCTTATCAGCGTGCTGCCGGTAGCAGGCGGCCATCTGGGGCTGTCCGGCGTGCTGGCAAGTCAGGCTCAGGGCGTCGCCGAAGCCTATGAAGCTTTGTTCGAGCTAGACCCAGTGGCTGAAAAAGAAGAATGGTGCCGCATTACCGGCGTCAAGAAGGCCTAATACTCCGCCGCCCGCTGGCTTAATTGCTCACCGGGCGGCGCTTTTCTGTTTTCTTCCCCGCTCTGCTTTTTCGACTCTCCCGCCCTTGGCTTTTTATCTCAAACAAAGGGTTATGGATTCTTACTAAAAATGACTCATTTTTTGACCACGGCGAGAGGTGGGTCACAGAAATTTTGCGGTTATTGCTACTTAAAACAGCAAATTTAGCCTTAGATTCAACTGGCTTAACCTGCATATACAGCGAGTTTTAAGGAATTTTCATAAGCGCACAATTTAGCCGTTATTCATTAACCCTATGTTAACTATAAATAAAAACCCATAACGCTGACTTCTTAGGCCGGATGCAAGCATTTTCTTAGGTTATTGGTTAAAGTTTGGCCTTTCATCTGGATTCAAAAATGCGTAATATACGCGCCCTTGCGGACATCAGTATGGTCATTCCTAGTCTATGCGCATCGGACACCACCAACTTACAAATTGCCTGATTGCGGCCCCAATGGCCGGTATAACAGACCGACCGTTTCGTGCCTTATGTCATGCGATGGGTGCTGGGATGGCTGTTTCCGAAATGCTCTCTTCCAATCCGGAAGTGTGGCGTACGGATAAATCCCGTTTGCGTATGGTACATAGCGATGAACCGGGAATCCGAGCCGTGCAAATTGCCGGTTGCGATCCCGAAGATATGGCGGCAGCTGCCCGAATTAACGTGGACAGCGGTGCGCAGATCATTGACATCAATATGGGCTGCCCGGCCAAGAAAGTGAACCGCAAACTGGCAGGATCTGCCTTGTTGCAGTATCCGGATTTGGTCAAACAGATCCTCTCTGCCGTTGTGAATGCGGTAGATGTGCCAGTCACGTTGAAAATTCGTACTGGTTGGGCACCGGAACACCGTAACTGTGTACAAATTGCACAATTGGCTGAAGACTGTGGAATTCAGGCCCTGACGATTCATGGCCGAACCCGTGCTTGTCTCTTCAATGGAGAGGCAGAGTACGACAGCATTCGGACAGTTAAGCAGAGTGTTTCCATTCCGATTATCGCGAATGGCGACATAACTGACCCGCATAAAGCCAGGGCGGTACTCGACTACACCGGAGCTGATGCTCTGATGATTGGACGTGCCGCTCAGGGGAGACCCTGGATCTTCCGGGAAATCCAGCATTATCTGGACACAGGGGAACTGTTACCGCCGCCACCACTTGGGGAGGTTCAGCACTTGTTATTAGGGCACGTACGGGAATTGCACGACTTTTATGGTCAAGGCAAGGGATTCCGTATCGCTCGTAAGCATGTTTCCTGGTATCTCCAGGAGCATGCCCCGAATGACCAGTTTCGGCGCTCCTTCAACGCCATAGAGGATGCCAGCGAACAGCTGGAGGCGTTGGAAGCATATTTCGAAAATCTTGCGTAACAAAAAAGAGCTGACAGAACTATGTTCGAACAACGCGTGAATTCTGACGTACTGACCGTTTCTACCGTTAATTCTCAGGATCAGGTAACCCAAAAACCCCTGCGTGACTCGGTAAAACAAGCACTTAAGGGCTATTTTGCTCAATTGAATGGTCAGGACGTGAATGACCTGTATGAGTTGGTATTGGCTGAAGTTGAACAGCCACTGTTAGACATGGTGATGCAATATACCCGTGGCAACCAGACTCGTGCGGCCCTGATGATGGGTATCAACCGCGGTACGCTGCGTAAGAAATTGAAAAAATACGGCATGAACTGATACTAATCAGTTGGTGTTGATAAAAGGCGCTTTTCCGCAAGGAGAGCGCCTTTTTTTTTTAGCTCAGTCGGTAATGCTCGTCCGGCTTAATGTGCTCCGGCAGAGGATGCACATCATTCATTTCTAACAGATTTATCTCGATATTTTGGCACATCGCCGTCAGCGGCAAATCGTTATCCGCCGTACCAAACGGGTCTTCCAACTCTTCCGCCAAGGCATCAATCGAGATAAAGGTGTAGGAGATAAACACCGACACCAGAATCGTCATATACCCCAGCGCCGGGGCCAGCGCGAACGGCAGCAAGGTGCAGAACAGATAAACCGTGCGATGGACTATCAGGCTGTAGGCGAAAGGTATCGGCGTGTTGGCAATGCGCTCGCAGCCGCCCAGCACGTGGGAAAGCTCATTAAGGTTGCGGTCGACGCTATGGAACAGCATATCGCTCAGACGCCCCTGCTGGCGCTGCTCGGCCAGCCATTTCCCCATCAGCAGCAAGAGTCGGTTGGCCGGAGACGGGCTGCTCAACACTTCCTTCGCCACATCGGCGGGCAGCAGGCGCTGCATATCCTTGGCGGCATCTTCACCGCGCAGCTGGTGCTTTAACGCGTAGCTAAAGGCAATCTGCAACTGGCTGAAGGCAGCAACGGCCTGCGGCGAGTCAACCAGCAGGCTTTTAACCTGTCGAAACAGCGAACGGTGAGTAATGAGCAAACTTCCCCATAACAGCCGGGCTTCGTTAAAGCGCGCATAGCTGGCGCTGTTTCTGAAGCCTAGGAAGATGGCAATGGCGATACCCAACAAGCTGAAGGGAGCCAGCGTCAGGCGGATGCCCAATGCCTCGTAAATCTGCACGCTGAATACCGCGACAATCGACATGCCGAAGTTCAGGCTGAGGCGGAAAAGAATGTTTGAAAGCACGGCACCGTGCCAAACAAACAGGCGGCGGAACCAGTGTTGATGAGGACGAACGATCATAAAGAGTTAATGCGGTGGGAAAAGAATGTGAAATATATTACAGAGTTAGGTGTATTTTCCCAGTGATATCGCCTTCAGACTAATCCTATTGCAACTTTTACAAAGCTGACAATTCTCCAAGCCATTAATTCTAAGGCTGTTTTAAACCCAGACAAAACCAGACACGAATTAGTGCCTTTATCGGATGATTCCCCACTCAAGATTGATAACAGAGCGTGATATACTTCACACGTAAAGTCGTATTCGCCCCGCTCATCGCCTACGGAAAGCCTTTTAGCCTGCGATCCCGTCTTTTAGTGTAAAGATTGCGTCAAGTTCGGCGTTGTTTAAAACATTTGCCCACTTTAGCTGTCCCAATCTTTGACACACACTCCGTATCGCGATCGAGCTACTTCCAACGCGGTACCTCAGATTTTTTATGCCGATGATTGAGCTTATATGACTTCACCATCTTGCTTTCGCAAATCGTTTCTACACCCGCGTTACTGGCTGACCTGGTTTGGCTTGGGCGTGTTATTCCTCCTCGTTCAACTGCCTTATCCTGTCCTTTACCGCCTTGGTAACTGGCTTGGCCGCACCTCGATGCGTTTCCTCAAACGCCGTGTGTCTATTACCCGCCGCAATTTAGAACTCTGCTTCCCGAACCTTGATGAAACCCAGATTGAACGCCGTATTCTCAGCAATTTCGAATCGCTGGGCATGGGCCTGCTGGAGACGGGAATGGCGTGGTTCTGGTCCGACGCCCGCGTAAAACGCTGGTTTGACGTCAGCGGCCTGAATCACCTGAAAATGGCGCAACAGAACAAGCAAGGCGTACTGGTGATTGGCGTGCATTTCATGTCGCTGGAGCTGGGTGGCCGTGCCATGGGCCTGTGCCAGCCGATGATGGCGATGTACCGCCCGCACAACAATAAAGCGATGGAGTTCGTGCAGACTTGGGGACGCATGCGCTCCAATAAAGCGATGCTGGATCGCAAAGACCTGCGCGGTATGGTTCATGCGCTGAAGAAAGGCGAAGCCGTATGGTTCGCTCCAGATCAAGACTACGGCCCGCGCGGCAGCGTATTTGCCCCACTGTTCGCCGTCGATCAAGCAGCCACCACCAGCGGCACCTACATGCTGGCGCGTCTAGCGAAACCGGCTCTGGTCACCGTGGTTCTGGTGCGTAAAGACAAGGGCAAAGGCTACGACTTGGTTATCCAGCCTGCTCTGCAAGATTACCCAATCGACGATGAAATGGCGGCTGCGGCCTACATGAATCGCGTGGTGGAAAAAGAGATTATGCGCGCGCCAGACCAGTATCTGTGGCTGCATCGCCGCTTTAAAACCCGTCCAACGGGAGCGCCTTCACTCTATCTCTAAGCAGTGAATCGCCGTGCATTAAGCCCGTCCAGCAATGTTCGGGCTTTTTTATTGATGAAAATAATTCTCATGACGACAAGTTAACTTTTCTATAACATTCTCTTTTACCTGCTCAGGAGAGAAGTGATGAGTCAGCAAGTCCGTTTGGCAATAATCGGCGACCACAACCCCGCCATCGTTGCCCACCAAGCTATCCCCCTTGCATTAAACCTCGCTGCACAAACTTTCGACCTCGACATCCACACCACTTGGCTAAACACCGATACCATTGACGCACAGCGCTCACTCGAAGAGTTCGATGCTTTCTGGTGCGTGCCCGGCAGCCCTTACCAGTCTACCGAAGGGGCGCTACACGCCATTCGCTATGCGCGCGAGCAGCAGAAGCCGTTTCTCGGCACCTGTGGCGGCTTCCAGCACGCGATCATCGAGTATGCCCGCAATGTGATGTGCTGGCAGGACGCGGGCCATGGCGAAACCGATACCGAAGGTCGGCTGGTGATTGCAGCGCTGGCCTGCGAAATGGTGGAGAAGAAAGCGGGTATTACTCTGCTGGCCGACAGCATCGCGGGCCGCGCCTACGGTGAGTTGGATATCGAAGAGGGCTATCACTGCCGCTACGGGATTAACACTGAGTTTCAGGCCGCGCTGGAGTCTCAGCCATTGCGCCTGACTGGCCACGACCAGCAGGGTGAAATTCGCGTGATCGAGTTGCCCAACCATCCGTTCTTCGTCGCCACGCTCTTCCAGCCGGAACGCGCCGCGCTAAAAGGCCAGCTCCCGCCGCTGGTTGGCGCATTGATTCAGGCAGCCCTGTAATACCCCGGCTCTCAGGCGCCCGCCTGAGAGTTTTTTAATTCCACTTTCCTCTCTTTTTGACCTTCCATATAGCGCTTAAAGATTAGCCATGACTCACTCAGCGGAACCAGAGTGAGATCCAGTTCCAAATAGTAAAATAAGCCGCACCACTTTGTTGCAGCAATATTGACCACGCACAGGATTGGGGCAATAAATCCTATAACGCAAATCAATGTTACTGTGCGAAACAATCACAGAACCTAATAGATAAGCGTTTTTGCATGTTGGCATTGCCTTTGCAATGTCCCGTGCAGAGGGCAATGCCCCGCAACGGACAGGGTGCCTCGCGCATTCATACAATAATAATTTTGGTTATGTCTCACAGGACGACTTATGAAAAAAATACTGCTTTCTACCCTTATTGCTGCTGCCAGCATGATGACGCTGGCAGGTCAGGCTCACGCAGGCACAACTCTGGACGCTGTGAAGAAGAAAGGCTTTGTTCAATGTGGGATAAGTGACGGCTTACCGGGTTTCTCTTACGCTGATTCAAAAGGGAAATTTACCGGTATCGACGTTGACGTCTGTCGCGCCATCGCCGCCGCCGTTTTTGGTGATTCGGAAAAAGTAAAATACACCCCGCTGACTGCCAAAGAGCGCTTTACCGCCCTGCAATCTGGCGAAGTGGACATCCTCTCCCGTAACACCACTTGGACCTCATCACGTGACGCAGGCATGGGCATGATCTTCGCTGGCGTTAACTACTACGACGGCATTGGATTCCTCACCCACAAGAAAGCCGGTTTGAAGAGTGCTAAAGAGCTGGACGGCGCAACCGTTTGCATCCAGGCCGGTACTGACACCGAGCTGAACGTTGCCGACTACTTCAAAGCCAACAAAATGACCTACACCCCGGTGACCTTCGACCGTTCCGACGAGAGCGCCAAGGCGCTGGATTCCGGCCGCTGCGACACGCTGGCCTCTGACCAATCCCAGCTTTACGCCCTGCGTATCAAACTTGGTAAGCCAGATGACTTCATCGTGCTGCCAGAAGTTATCTCCAAAGAGCCTTTAGGCCCGGTAGTTCGCCGTGGTGACGAAGACTGGCTGGAAGTGGTGCGCTGGTCGCTGTTCGCCATGCTGAACGCCGAAGAGATGGGCATCACCTCTAAAAACGTTGACCAGTTGGCCGCCAATCCGACCACACCTGACATGAGTAACCTGTTAGGTAAAACCGGCAAATATGGCGAAGACCTGAAATTGCCTAACGACTGGGTAGTGAAAATCGTTAAGCAAGTCGGTAACTACGGCGAGAGCTTCGACCGCAACGTCGGCGAAGGCAGCGAGCTGAAAATCAAACGCGGGCAAAACGCATTGTGGAATCAGGGCGGGATCCAGTACGCACCACCGGTTCGCTAATTCCCTTATCTCTTGGGAATCCAAGCAGTTGAATTAAATAAGTAATGACAAAAAACGGCGCGCTGGCCGTTCCCCAGCGCGCCGTTTTCAGGCTTCATCTCTGAGGTACTTTCTATGCCACAACGCCCAGCTAGAAAAGGTGCGTTATCGCTGACCAACCCAGCCGTGCGCGCGTGGATCTATCAGATCATCGCCGTCGCCCTGCTGGTTGCCTGTCTCGGCTATCTGCTGCACAACACCATCACCAACCTGACAACACGAGGCATCACCTCGGGCTTTGCTTTCCTCAATAGCGGCGCAGGTTTTGGTATCGTTCAACATCTTATCGACTATCAGGAAGGTGACACCTACGGCCGCGTGTTCGTGATTGGCCTGCTTAACACGCTGCTGGTTTCGGCACTCTGTATCGTTTTCGCTTCTATCCTCGGTTTTATTATTGGGCTGGGTCGCCTGTCGGACAACTGGCTGATCCGCAAAGTTTCCACCATTTATATCGAGACTTTCCGCAACATCCCGCCCCTGCTGCAAATCTTCTTCTGGTACTTCGCCGTCTTGCGCAACTTGCCCGGCCCTCGTCAAAGCCTTGAGGCGTTTGGCGTGGCCTTTATCAGCAATCGCGGGCTGTATCTGCCCTCTCCCGAGCTGGCTCCGGGCAGTCTGGCGAGCGGTATCGCCCTGCTGCTGGCGCTGTTTGGCATCTGGGCGTTGAAGCGTTACAACCATTTCCGCCAGATCCACACTGGTCGGGTATGGCGTATTTGGCCTTGGGCGATAGCCATGCTGGTGATTTTCCCGGCGCTGGCGCACCTGTTCTTCGGGCCTGCGGTTCACTGGGACATCCCGGCTCTGCGCGGATTTAACTTCCGTGGCGGCATGGTGCTTATCCCAGAGCTGGCCTCGCTGACGGTCGCCCTGTCGGTTTACACCTCGACCTTTATTGCGGAAGTGATTCGCTCGGGCATTCAGTCGGTTTCCCACGGCCAGCACGAAGCCGCGCGCTCCCTCGGCCTGCCGAACCCGGTGACTTTGCGTCAGGTGATTTTGCCGCAGGCGATGCGGGTGATCATTCCGCCGCTGACCAGCCAATACCTGAATATCGTCAAAAACTCCTCACTGGCGGCCGCCATCGGGTATCCCGACATGGTGTCGCTGTTTGCCGGAACGGTGCTCAACCAAACCGGTCAAGCCATTGAAACTATTGCTATTACCATGTCCGTCTACTTGATCATCAGTCTGGCGATTTCGTTCTTAATGAACATCTACAACCGGCGTATCGCGCTGGTCGAACGTTAAGGGAATCGAATGACGATGAGCATACTCCCCTCTGCCATGCCCACTAATAAGCGCGCGACCTCGGTCGGTGGTGCCTTGATGTGGATGCGTAAAAACCTGTTTTCCAGCTGGTTCAATAGCTTACTGACGCTGTTCTGCCTGTGGCTAATGTGGCTGGTGATCCCTCCGCTGCTCAACTGGGTGATTTTTCAGGCCAACTGGGTCGGCACGGCTCGCTCGGACTGCACCAAAGAAGGCGCGTGCTGGGTGTTTATCCACGCCCGCTTCGGCCAGTTCATGTATGGCCTCTACCCATTCGAAGAGCGCTGGCGCATCAATCTGACCTTAATCGTCGGCTTGCTGACGCTGGTGCCGATGTTCATTCGCGCCATGCCACGCCGTGGCCGATACATCGCCGTCTGGGTGGTGCTGTTCCCGATTTTCACGTGGTTCATGCTCTACGGCGGCTTCTTCGGCCTGCCGGTGGTCGAAACCCGCCAATGGGGCGGGCTGACGCTGACGCTGATTATCGCTGCAGTGGGGATCGCCGGAGCCTTGCCGCTCGGCATCCTGCTGGCGCTGGCTCGCCGCTCTCGCCTGCCAATTGTTCGCGTGCTGTCGGTGATTTTTATCGAGTTCTGGCGCGGCGTGCCGCTGATCACCGTGCTGTTTATGTCCTCGGTGATGCTGCCGCTGTTTATGCATGAAGGGACCAACATCGACAAACTGGTGCGCGCGCTGGTTGGGGTGATTTTGTTCCAGTCAGCCTATGTCGCGGAAGTGGTGCGCGGCGGCTTGCAGGCGCTGCCGAAGGGCCAGACCGAAGCCGCCGAGTCGCTGGCCTTGGGGTATTGGAAAACGCAGGGGCTGGTGATTTTGCCGCAGGCCCTGAAGATGGTGATCCCTGGTTTGGTCAACACCATTATCGCGCTGTTCAAAGATACCAGTCTGGTGATCATCATCGGCCTGTTTGACCTGTTCAGCAGCGTGCAGCAAGCCACCGTCGATCCCGAGTGGCTCGGCATGTCGACCGAAGGCTATGTCTTCGCCGCCGCCGTTTATTGGATTTTCTGTTTCAGCATGTCGCGTTATAGCCAACATTTGGAAAGACGCTTTCACACCGGACGTTCCGCACACTGAGGTAAAACATGAGCGACCATCACACTATTGATGCTAAAAAAATGATGATCACCCTGGAAGACGTTAACAAGTGGTACGGACAGTTCCACGTTTTGAAAAACATCAACCTGCGCGTGAAGCCGGGCGAGCGCATCGTGCTATGCGGCCCGTCAGGGTCGGGGAAATCCACCACGATCCGCTGTATCAATCATCTGGAGGAACACCAGCAGGGCCGGATCGTGGTTGACGGCACCGAGTTAAACGACGATCTGCGCAATATCGAGCGTGTTCGCACCGAAGTTGGCATGGTTTTCCAGCACTTCAACCTGTTCCCACATCTGACGGTATTGCAGAACTGCACGCTTGCTCCGTGCTGGGTACGCAAGATGCCGAAGAAGGAAGCCGAAGAGCTGGCCATGCACTACCTGAAACGCGTGCGCATTGCCGAGCACGCCCACAAGTTCCCCGGCCAGCTTTCCGGCGGGCAGCAGCAGCGCGTCGCCATCGCCCGCTCACTCTGCATGAAGCCGAAAATCATGCTGTTCGACGAACCGACTTCTGCACTGGATCCGGAAATGGTGAAAGAGGTGTTAGACACCATGATCGGACTCGCCGAGGAGGGCATGACCATGCTGTGCGTGACCCATGAGATGGGGTTTGCAAGAACCGTCGCGGACCGCGTTATCTTTATGGATCGCGGGGAGATCGTCGAAGAAGCGCCACCGATGGAGTTCTTCGCCGCACCGAAATCAGCAAGGACCAGGGAGTTTTTATCTCAGGTGATTCATTGATTTAGGCCTGTTACTCCCTCCCCTATTTAGGGGAGGGTTGGGGTGGGGTATTTCTCACAGAGGAGCACTTCGCCTACCACATCAACATTCCAATCACCGGTGCCATCACCACGGTGACAACCCCCGCCAGCATCATCACTAAGCTTGAAACCACACCCTCTTCGGCACCCATATCGTAGGCTTTGGCCGTGCCTGCGCCGTGGGATGACGCCCCGAGGCTCGCGCCTTTCGCTAACTTACTTTTCACCGCCAAACGCAGAAACATCATGTCGCCTATCGCCATGCCGAAGACGCCGGTGATCACCACGAACAGCGCGACCAAATCGGGCTGCCCGCCCACCTGCTTTGCGGCGGCGAGGGCGAAAGGCGTGGTGATGGAGCGAACCGACAAACTGCGCTGAATCACCTCCGGCAGAGCAAACAGCCGGGCCAGCCAGACGGAGCTGAACACCGCGACAACAATAGCCGTCATTACGCCTGCGGAGAGCGACAGCCAGTGGCGGCGGATAATTGGCAAGTTCTCATACACCGGCACGGCAAACGCGATGGTTGACGGGCCGAGCAGCCACAGCAGCCAGTGCGTCTCGCCAATATAGTCCTGCCAAGTCACGTGGGCGACCACCAGCAGCAGAACCAGCACCACCGGCGTGAACACCAGCGGCATTAATAACAGGGTGCGGCGCTGGCGGTAGAGCTTCTTGTTGGCGTAATAGAGCAGCACGGTCACCACGAAGCAGATTGCACTGATAATAATGTCACTCACCGCGCACCTTCCGCTCTGCTAAACGCAGCTCCAAACGATAGATCCTGTCCACCACCAGCGACGTAATACCCAGCGTCAGGGTGGTGCTGACGGCGATCACCAAGAATATTTTCCAGCCCTCAACCATCAGCAGCGAGGTGTAATTCACTACCGCCACCACGGCGGGGACGAAGAACAGCAGCATTTCGGCCAGCAGCCAGCGGGAACCGGCTTTTACCCATTTCAGCGGCAAAATACCGGACATAATCAAGAGTAAAAGCATGAACATGCCAACGACGTTGGCTGGCAGAGGCAGATGCAACAAAGTCACCAGACGGTCAGCAACCAGATAGAGAGCCGCGTACAGCACCACCTGAATTGGGACCTGTAGACGACTTAAATAAGACGGCGCTCGAGTGCGCAACGCCAACAACATAGGGATAACCTCGGTGGGTTAAAAAGAGGAACGAAAGAAGTATACGTTGGCGGCAAACCGGTATAGAAATGAATTAAAATCATCGAAATCATTCCAAATCGGCATGCTTTGACTTTCGCTGCAAACACGTCGATTAAGAGGATCATTATGGACGTGCGTACCCTGCGTTATTTTGTCGAAGTTGTTCGCCAACAGAGCTTTACCCGCGCGGCGGAAAAGCTGTTTGTCACTCAGCCAACCATCAGCAAGATGCTGCGCCATCTGGAGGAAGAGCTTGAATGTACACTGATTATTCGCGATGGCCGCCGCCTGAGATTGACCGACAGCGGGCAGGCGCTGTATCAACGTGGACAGAACATTTTGGAGGAGTTTCGCCAGTTGGAAAGCGAGCTTAAGGACATCAGCACCCTCACCCGTGGGCAGGTGCGCATCGGCATCCCGCCGATGGTTGGCACTCAGATGGCTCCGCTGATTGGCGCGTTTCGCCAAAAATATCCCGGCATTGAGCTGATTATCTCCGAGTTTGGCGGCCGCACGGTGCAGTCGGCGATTGTCTCCGGCGAGCTGGATTTAGCCATGAACCTGCTGTCGATTGATGAAAGTCTTGGCCTCACCTCCATCCCGCTCTTTAGCTACCCAATGTGCGCCGTGGTGCCGCGCAGCGAGAAGTGGCTCAATCGCACTCGCCTGCCGATTTCTGAATTAGCCGATGAAAGCATCCTGATTTATAACGAAGATTTTGCCCTGCACGGCATGTTGATGGAGAGCTTCGCGGCGCACGGATTCACGCCTAAAATTGCCACCCGCAGCGGCCAGTGGGACTTTTTGGCGGCGATGGTGCAGGCTGGAATGGGCGTGGCAATTCTGCCAGAGCCGATTTGCCGACGTCTGGACTCAAGCCTGATGTGGATGCCTATCGAGCCGGAAATGCTATGGAAACTGGAGCTTATTTGGCGGGAGGGAAGTTATATGTCGCACAGTACGCAGGCGTGGATTGCCATGTGTCGGGAGCATTACCGGCAGCAGCAAAAAGACGCGCACGCCGGATAGCGTGCGCGTTGCGAGGCTTTACACCTCTTTTTCGACCAGCAACGCCTCGAGTAAATCGAGGTCATGCAGCAGTTTTTGCAGCGTTTCATTGCTGATTTTCTGCGTCGCGCGCAGATGATATAGCTCCCCGCGCTCGGCACGCAGCGCCGTGAGGCGGAAGCGGCGCTCGAGGTTTTCCAGCTTCAACGCCGTCTCGATATCATCTTTATTGAGCGTTCGCCGCCGCAGCGTACCAATCACCCGCGAGCTGATCTCTTTAAGCGTCTGCTCATCGATATTCTCTTCGGAATCCGCCGCCAGACGCTCTTCCATCTTATGCAGGCTTTCGATGGCGACTTCGGCCGCAATCGACTTCGCCATGCGCTCTTCTTCGCGATACGCCGTGCCATCGGCCACCACCACGCCTTTAAGCAGGAATGGCAGCGCAATCACGCCCGCAATCAGCGAGAACAAGATGACGCCGGTGGCGAGGAACACCAACTGATAGCGCGACGGGAAGGCCGTGCCGTCGGACAGGAACAGCGGAATGGAGAGCACACCGGCCAGCGTGATCGCCCCGCGAACCCCGGCAAACGAAGCCACCCAGAGTTCACGCGTGCTGTACGCGCCAAACAGCAACGGTTTCTTTTTCAGGAAACGGTTACTGATGTTTTTCATCACCCACAGCCAGACGAAACGCAGCAGCAGCAAGGCGAAGTAGATAATCCCGACGTCAGCAAACAGGTGCCAAGTGACGATAGAAGGGTCATGGGTTGCCTGATCCAGCGAGTTCTCCAGAATGCCCGGCAATTGCAGGCCGAGCATGATGAACACCATGCCGTTGAACACAAACTCAAGCATCGCCCAGACGCTGTTCGCGCGCAGGCGCATCGCCAGCGGTGCGTTACGGATGATGCCCGACTGGCTGATGGTCATACCGGCCGCCACCGCCGCCAAGATGCCCGATACGCCGATATGTTCGGCAATCAGGTAAGAGGCGAACGGCAGTAACAGCAGGAAGACGATTTGCGTCGCCGGGTCATCGCCACTCCAGCGGCTCATGATGCGCAGTGATTTACTGTATAGCCAAGTCACTGCTACACCCGCCATCAGGCCGCCGATAGCCACCTTGAGGAATTCAACCGAGGCCCCGCCGACGGTAAAGATCATGGTGCCCATCGCCACCGCGATAGCAAACTTCAGGGATACCAGACCGGACGCATCGTTCATCAGCGCCTCACCTTCCAGCACGCCCATAATCGATTTCGGGATACGCCCCTTGCCGACAATGCCGCCCAGCGCCACGGCATCCGTTGGCGACAGAACCGCAGCCAGCGCGAAGGCCGCCACCAGCGGGATATCCGGCACCATCATATAAATCAGGTAACCAATGCCGACCACGGTAAGCAGAACCAGCACCAAGGCTAGCCCGAGGATCTCGCGCCCGTGGTGTAAAAACTCCCGCGTCGGGGTTTTCCAGCCATCGGCAAACAGCAGTGGCGGAATGAACAGCACCAAGAACAGCTCAGGGTCGAAGTCTACGTGCAGGCCAAAATTCGGCCATGCCAGCAATGCCCCGACGGCAATCTGCATTAATGGAAGCGGGATTTGAAAAGGTAACATTCTGGTCACCACCCCGGAGAGCGACACCACCAGAATCAAAATGAGGATGGTAAAGAAGATTTCCATGCTTTCCTTAGACTCTTATTTTTATGACTTTCAATCAGGCGCGCCTGACACATACCCAAGGAATAGTAGATCAAAAACGGTTACGGTTTAAATCAGAGCGTGCTGAAAAGGGGTGTGGTTGGGGCCACACGCGCCCCTTTTAATGCATTTTTAATTTAAAAAACTAAATTCAAATTCAAATTCAAGGTCGTGGGCGTCGGCCCACACCGACCAAGGGAGGCGTAAACGCGCCTCCCTTGGAACCCTGCGTTTTTTTCGCTGTAAGATCGAGGCTGCGCAAGGTTGGGATGGACGTGTTTCAGCGGCCACGGCGTTCGTCGCGAAGTGCCGCCGCTTAGGCGGTTCCCTCGCTGCGGGATTACAACCCGCGTAAAATCACGCGGTTTTCCACCTCTTGCTCGGCGTCACTTCTGAACGCGACCTACTAGCATTTACACCGTGCCGTTTCAGTGGAGACTGGGAGGGAGTATTGCAGAAAAATCAGTGGCTTATGTGAGAAATACCCCACCCCAACCCTCCCCTAAATAGGGGAGGGAGCAAAACAAACCCAACTGAAAAGGCACGATTTAAATGCCTCAAAACCGCAGTCAAAAATGGCGCTGAGCGAACGGTTCGAGACCAAAGGCTCGAGCCGAGCGAAGCGAGACAGCGTTGCGTAGCAACGACCCGAAGGGCGAGGCCGGAGGCCGAGTAATCCTGAAGCGAAGGCACCGCCTAAGCGGCGACATTTTGCGGTGGAGAACAGGTGTACCTGAAACACGTCCGCCTCACGAGCGGAGCGCGCAGTAAAGAGCCGGGGAGTCTTGAGGGGCGCGGCGATAGGCGCCCCTCAAGGCCGGTGTGGCGGCAGCGCACGGTTTTGACCTTAAAGGCTAATTTGCGTGGCAACACGAGGATTTGACCTTAAAAGGGCGCCAGATTTTCGCCCCTCCAAAATCTTAAATTGCCCATCCACCTGCATAAAACACCACCAACGCTACGGCGATGATAACCGTCCCGATGTTCAGCTTGCGCCATTCGCCGGAGAAAATGCGGCCGATCACTAACGCGCTGAAACCTAACATAATACCGGTCACGATATTACAGGTCAGAACGATAAACACCGCGCACAGCAGGCCAGACATTGCGTCGACGAAATCGGTGAAATCCAGTTTGGTGACGTTGCTTAACATCAACAGACCGACATACATCAGCGCAGGGGCGGTGGCGTAGGCTGGCACCAGATACGAGAGTGGAGAGAGGAACAGCATCAGCAGGAACAGCACGCCGACCACGGTGGCGGTCAGGCCGGTTTTACCGCCTGCGGCAGTACCGGCGGCGGATTCGATATACACCGCGGCTGGCGATGCGCCTACCAAACCGGCAAACATGCTGCTGATTGAGTCGGAGGTCAGGGCTTTGCCGCCGCTGATGATCTGACCGTCTTTATCCAGCAAATTAGCTTGGCCCGCGACCGCGCGGATAGTGCCGGTGGCGTCGAAGACTGCCGTCATAACCAATGCCAACACGCTTGGCAGAACTGCCAGTTTCAGCGCGCCCATGATGTCGAGATTAAACAGCACCGAGTGGCCGTTAGCGTCTGACAAAGACGGCATGGCGAACAGGCCCTGATACTTCACCGCAGGGTCAAAAATCAGGCCGATAATAGAAATTACGATGATAACCAGCAGGATACCGCCCGGCACGCGCAGTTTCTCTAACCCGAAAATTACCGCCAGACCTAACAATGTCATGACTACTGGGAAAGAGGTGAAAGCGCCTAGGGTCACTGGCAGGCCGTCGAGTGGGTTCTTGATAACCAAGCCGACACCGTTTGCGGCGATAAGCAGCAAGAACAGCCCGATACCAATCCCCGTGCCGTGCGCAACGCCCATCGGCAAATTGCGTAAAATCCACGAACGAATCCCGGTGACGGAAATGATAGTGAACAACACACCCATCAGGAATACCGCGCCCAGTGCGACCGGCACGCTAATGTGCTGGCCCAGCACCAGACTGAAGGCTGTAAACGCGGTCAGGGAAATTGCGCAACCAATCGCCAAAGGCAAATTAGCCCACAACCCCATCAGCAGAGAGCCAAAACCCGCCACCAAGCAAGTGGCGACAAACACGGCGCTCGGGGAGAAACCAGCTTTGCCCAGCATACCCGGAACCACAATGACCGAGTAAACCATTGCCAAAAAGGTCGTCAGACCGGCAATGATTTCCTGACGAACGTTACTGCCACGCGCAGATATTTTAAAGAAAGCATCAAGCGAACCGGCAGGCGCAACGCCACTGCCCGTTTGATTGTGTTGACTAGCCATGTGCAACCCTCTGAAGTGTCTTGCTGAAATGCCTGCGTGGTCATTACGAAACCGTTTCGTCACGTTCGCTTCCCTAACCGCCGTAATGTGCTCGAAAACCTGCAAGATCGATGCGCAAAACCAAGGCAAACGTTTAACTCTCATCGCGTAAGGCGGAAATAAAAACCACGGGTACTGCAAAGCAAACGATTATCCAGCCATTAACCCCCTCTTTTCAACTCCCGTTCACGACATTTTATGGCGTTTTGTTCAATAAAAAGCCAGATCGCCACAGAATTTGCGCAAACCGCCTATTTTGAATGGTTAGCAGGCTGCGCAACTTGCCAAAACGGTGATGAAAAAATGGAAAATCGGGCAAGGCATAAGGAGAAAAGAAAATAGACCGCGCTATTTTGAAAGGGAGAAAAAAGCCGAAGAGATTAAGAAATAAAACCGGAGAGGATTAATAGCTTAACAATATTCCTATTACGTTATTAAAATTCAGAACCGCCGATTCGGAGATAATAAGCATCACTTATGTTTTCCTAAAAATAAAGATCGGCGTTGCTGAAAAATAGAGAACACTGGAATTTTGATTAGCTACCAATTTGGTAAGGACCACCCTGCTCTAAGGCTTTTTGATAGGCTGGCCGTGCATGAATAGTAGAAAGCCAAGTATGCAATTTCGGATATTTATCTAATCCTCCGCGCGACACCATGGCTTCCACCGGGAAGCTCATCTGCACGTCGGCGGCACTGAAATCGCTACCAGCAAACCACGTATTTTCAGTCAGATGCTGCTCGAGATAGGCGCCGTGGGTCGCCAGCTGCTTATCCAGATAATTTTGCTGCACGCCTTTGCCGATAGCGCCGGCAATTGGGCGGATCAGCCAAGGCATTGGCGGTTTGCCTAATCGTCCAAAAATCAGCTTCATCACCAAAATTGGCATCAGCGAACCTTCGGCATAGTGCATCCAATAACGATACTGCTGGCGAGCGAAGTGATCGGTTGGTTTGAAATTTCCTTGCGCATCATAGGTTTCTTGCAGGTACTCCAGAATGGCACCCGACTCGGCCAGCGTCAGGTCGTTATCCACCAGCACCGGCGATTTCCCCAGCGGATGCACCTTCTTCAGTGACGCCGGGGCCAGCATAGTCTTTTCATCACGTTGATAACGCTGAATTTGATAAGGCAATTCCAGCTCTTCGAGCATCCAGAGCACTCTCTGGGAACGTGAGTTATTTAAATGGTGAACCGTGATCATGTTTATAACTCCAAACTGATTAGCCAAATTAATAGTTAACTATAGACCATCTACCCGCTGGCGTATTTTATTAAGGCAAAGACCTTGTTCCTATTACGTTTACTCATAACAAGTTTTACAACTCAATTTATAAGAATTGAGCAATAAGCTTAAGTAAATTTAATAGAAAGACGCTAATTCAATAGCCTTTATTATTATTTAATGCGATTATCCCGCGCCAAAATTAGCACTTAATATAGATAATCCTATTGTGTGGAGTTTGCATGCTTTCCAGTAATTACAACGATGTCCTGATTCTGTTCTCCTTCATCGTTGCGATGCTCGCGTCTTACACTGCGCTCGACATGGCTGGACGAGTGGCAACGACACAGGGAAGAGCGTCGAAATTGTGGTTAGCGGGCGGCGCACTTGCGATGGGAATTGGCATCTGGTCGATGCATTTTATCGGCATGCTGGCCTTCAGTTTGCCGGTATCTATGGGCTATGACCCGCTGATCACCCTCTTTTCGATGCTGATCGCTATCGTTTCTTCCGCTTTTGCCCTGTGGCTGGTGTGCCACGAGCGTCTGCCGACCAAAAGCCTGTTGCTTGGTTCGCTGCTGATGGGCGGCGGCATTGTGGCGATGCACTACACCGGCATGGCGGCGATGCGCATGATGCCCGGCATTGAGTACGATTTCCGCTGGGTGACGCTGTCGGTAGTGGTCGCGGTGGTGGCTTCCGGTGCCGCGCTGTGGATGGCCTTCCACCTGCGCCAGCACTCGCCGAATGTGAAAATGCTGCGCTTCGGCGCGGCAATCGTCATGGGCACCGCGATTGTCGGCATGCACTACATCGGCATGGCCGCCGCCAATTTCCCCCACGACAGCCACAGCATGGCGGCCTATTCCGGGGTCAATAACAACTGGCTGGCGCTGCTGGTGATTGTCGTCACCTTGGCAGTACTCGCCATCACCCTGATCATCTCCGTGCTCGATGCCCGCCTTCAGGCTCGCACCTCGATTCTGGCTTCCTCTTTGGCGCAGGCCAACCGTGAGCTAACCCAGCTCGCCTTGCACGATAATCTCACGCGCTTGCCAAACCGCCTGTTGCTGGAAGACCGCCTGAGTCAGGCCTTCCAGAAAGCGGAACGCACCCACTCCTCCTTCGCCCTGCTGTTCTTCGACCTCGACGGTTTTAAGGCGGTGAATGACGCATTCGGCCACCACGTCGGCGATTTGCTGCTGATTGCCGTCACCGAGCGGCTGCAAGCCCACCTGCGCGCCTCGGATACCTTGGCACGTTTGGGTGGCGATGAGTTCGTGCTGCTGATGGAAATCGGCGACCCGAACGACGCCGCGACGTTAGCCGACAAGCTGGTGCATCTGATTGCCAAGCCTTTCCAAGTGTCGCGCTATGAGCTGCTGGTGTCAGTGAGTATTGGGATTGCGGTCTATCCGGGGGATGGCGAAAACGAGCGCGAGCTGATGCTCAACGCCGACGCGGCGATGTACCACACCAAAAACGCCGGGCGCAACGGCTACAACTTCTTCCAACCGTCGATGAATGCCAATGCGCAAGACCAGCTGCAAATGCTCAATGACTTGCGCATGGCGGTGGAGCACAACGAGCTGCGCCTGCACTATCAGCCGAAGTTTGTCGCGCCACACGGCCCGGTGACAGGCTTTGAGGCGCTGCTGCGCTGGGAGCGCCACGGCGTGATGCTCAGCCCGGACGTCTTCCTGCCGATGGCGGAGAAAACCGGCCTTATTATTTCAATTGGCGAGTGGGTGATTAATGAAGCCTGCCGCCAACTGCGCCAGTGGCACTTGGCTGGGCATCGCACCTGGACCGTGGCGGTGAACCTGTCGGCCCTGCAATTTGAGCAGCCGAATCTGGTGGAAAAGGTGATTGCTACGGTGCAGGAGCACCAGATCCCGCCAGAGATGCTGACTTTAGAAGTCACTGAAACCACCGCGATGCGCAATCCGGACGCCAGCGTCGAGATCCTCGAGCAGCTCACGCGTTTCGGCGTCAAAGCCTCAATTGATGACTTCGGCACCGGCTACTCCAGTTTGCTCTATCTGAAACGTTTACCGGCCAGCGAGCTGAAAATCGACGGTGCTTTTATCAATGACCTGATTGCGGGAAGCGAAGACGCCAGCATCGTGCAAGCCATCATCGCCCTCGGCCAGACGCTGAATCTGAAAGTGGTCGCCGAAGGGGTGGAAACCACCCAGCAGCAAGATTTCCTCACCGCGCTAGGCTGTGATTCGTTGCAGGGGTATTTGCTCGGTAGGCCCATGACCGTGGAGCAAATCGCGAGTAATCCAGATTTGGAGTAGTTTCGAACTTGCACCCTCCCCTAACTAGGGGAGGGTGCAGAGCAAAACTCAACTCACCGACACCTTCCTTCGGCGTTTATCCAAGTCCTTAATCAGCTTATTCACCTCATCGTCAGCGAACATATCTTCCAGCGTTCGCGTCAGTTTGCGCCGCCAGTTGGGGTATTCGTCGCTGGTGCCGGGGATATTGACCGGCTCACCCATGTCCAACCAGTCTTCGGGTTGCAGGCCCAACAGGGCGCAGGCGCTGTCGGCGACATAACGCTGGAGGCCGCGATTCAGCGTCGGCGTCATGCTCATCACGTCGGCATTGTGGCCGGTGCTTTTCGGCACGCAGCCATAGTGATGCAAACCATTGAGCAGCCCCTGTCGCGCGCGACCGCGATCGGCGTACAGCTCGGTTAACACCTCTTCATCGCGATACAGCCCCAACTTCTTGCCTAGCGCCAAATCATCCCCCTGCCAGTAGCCGCGCAGCGTAGGAAGATCATGCGTGGTGATGGTCGCCATCGCCTGCACCGGGTAAGACTGCGGCGCGCGGAAGTTATTCTCCGCGTCGCGCTCGAAGTACAACACCTTGTAGGAGTAAACCCCGCCTTCACGCAGCTTACTGACGATCTCCACCGGCACGGTACCCAGATCTTCTCCAATCACCATGCAGCGGTGACGCTGGCTTTCTAGTGCCAGAATCGCCAACAGATCGTCCACCGGATACTGCACATAAGCGCCGTTATCGGCGGTTTCTCCATAAGGGATCCACCACAGGCGCAGCAGGGTCATCACGTGATCGATGCGCAACGCGCCACAGCTGGTCATGTTGGCGCGCAGCAGATCGATAAAAGGCTGATAGGCGCGGCGCACCATGACGTGCGGATCCATCGGGCGCAAATCCCAGTTTTGACCGAGTGGCCCAAGGATGTCCGGCGGCGCGCCGACCGAGGCTTTCAGGCAATAAACGTCACGATCGCCCCAAGTTTCGGCTCCGCCTTCCACCACGCCCACGGCTAAATCACGATACAAACCAATCGGCATCTCGGCCTGCTGGCTGTCGTGGTAACAGCGGCCAAACTGATACTCGGCTAGCCACTGTAGCCACTGGTAGAAATCCACCTCGGACTCATACTGCTGGCAGAAGGCTTTGACGGCGGCACTCTGCGCGCTGCGGTACTTTTCCGGCCAGTGTGGCCAGCCTTGTGGCTGCTCGCCCTGCTTTGCCAGATGGCTATAAAGTGCGTCATAGGCCGCCTGCTGATAGAGGCTGTCGCCTCCCTCGCGGACAAATTTTCGGTAGGCTTTTTGCAGCGGATCGGACGCGCTACGGGTGACAAAACGCTGATGCGCCAGCGACAGCCCGGTGAGCTTGAGCGGCACCACGCGGGCGTAATCCACCCACGCGCTGCGGCGAACTTCTTTGAGGATTTTCTGCGTTTGCGGCTCGCGCCACCACGCCTGCGCCGCCTCGCTGAGCTGGAAATCCTCCACCGCATTGACGTCGATATAAATCACGTTCAGCCAGCGCCGTGAAGACGGGCTGTAAGGGCTAGCGGCGATCGGGTTGCCAGGATAAAGCGAGTGAATGGGGTTGAGGCCGACGAAAGCGCCGCCGCGTTTGCCCATCTCCTGCACCAGTTGGCGTAAATCGCCAAAATCGCCAATGCCCCAGTTATTCTCGGAACGCAGCGTGTAGAGCTGCACGCAGGCGCCCCACAGTTTTTTTCCGGCCAGAAGCGCATCGGGTTCATAGCAGCGTTTTGGCGCCACGATGATGCTGCACTCCCAGCTTTGCGCGTCCTGAGTCAGCGTCAACTGGTGATAGCCGCTAGAAATCCGTCCCGGCAGGGCCAAGGTCATTTTGGCGCTGGTGCGCCCTTGCTGCACCGCCCCGCTTTCCAACTTTAACTGCCACTGAAACTCACCTTCGCCGCCAATCGGCAGGGCTAAACGGCTGCCCTTAATAAACACTTTCACCACCGGCACTGGCGCTTCTACGGCATGAGGAACGCCCGCGGCCCAGCCCATCGCCTCCAACAAATCCCGTTTGGTGGCGGCAGCAATAGCCTGTTGTTTACCATGTGCATTGATATAACCGGCGGCGATCCCAGCCTCGATCGCCGCTTGTTCTAGCTGTTTGCTCTCCATTGCTGCTCCTTAGCGTTTCGCCTGCCAGATCCGTTGCTGATAGTCACGGATCGACCGGTCTGAACTGAACATGCCAACACGGGCCGTATTGAGTATAGTGCGCTTCGTCCACTCCGCCTGATCGCGATACAACGCGTCAACTCTCTGTTGTGCCTGACAATAATCAGCAAAATCGGCTAACACTAAGTAGGGATCGCCACCAGACAGCAGGCTGTCGAGCATCGGGCTGAAGGCGGATTTATCCCCGTGACTGAATAGGCCGCTTTCCAGATCCTTCAATACGGCATGCAACAATTTGTCTTTTTTACGCCATTGCAGCGGCGAGTAGCCTTGGGCTTTTAGGGCTTTCACCTGATCGACGGTATTGCCGAAAATAAAGATATTGTCTTCGCCCACCTGCTCGGCGATTTCCACCGTCGCGCCGTCCAGCGTGCCGACGGTCATCGCGCCATTGAGCGCCAGCTTCATGTTGCCGGTACCGGAGGCTTCGGTACCCGCCGTGGAGATCTGCTCGGAGACGTCGGCGGCCGGGATCATCAGCTCGGCGACCGAAACCCGATAATCTGGAATGAACACCACTTTCAGACGATCGCCGACGATCGGATCGTTATTGACCTTCTCCGCCACCTGATTGATCGCATAGATGATATTTTTCGCCAGATAGTAGCCCGGCGCGGCTTTCGCCCCGAACAGGAACACGCGCGGCACCATGTCGAGCTGCGGGTTGTCGCGCAATTGGCGATACAAGGCCACGATATGCAGCAGGTTGAGATGCTGGCGCTTGTACTCGTGCAGGCGCTTAATCTGCACGTCAAAAATGGCGTCAGGGTTGAGGGTGATCCCCATGCGCTGCTGCACATACTCGGCCAGCCGTACTTTGTTATCGCGCTTAATCTGTTGATAACGCTGGGTGAATCTGGCGTCATCGGCGAATTTCTCCAGCCCGCGCAGTGCATCAAGTTCGGTAACCCACTCGGTTTTCAGGCTGTCATCAATCAGCGCCGACAGCGCCGGATTACACTGTTTCAGCCAGCGGCGCGGCGTGATGCCATTGGTTACGTTATGGAATTTTTGCGGCCACAGCTGGTGATACTCGGGGAACAGGTCTTTCACCACCAGATCCGAGTGCAGCGCCGCGACGCCGTTGACCGCGAAGCCGCTGACCACGCAGAGGTTCGCCATTCGCACCTGTTTGTCCTGATGCACCGACAGCTTCTCCCACACGGCTTTATTGCCCGGCCACTGCTTCTCCACCACCTTTTTGAAGCGCGCGTTAATCTGCTTAATCAGTGAGAAATGGCGCGGCAGCAGGCTGCGCACTAGCTTCTCATCCCAGCGCTCAAGGGCTTCCGGCATCAAGGTGTGGTTGGTGTAGGCGAAGGTCCGGCTGGTAATAGCCCAAGCCGCGTCCCACTCCATCTGGTGCTCGTCGAGCAGAATGCGCAACAGCTCGGGAATAGCGATGGTCGGATGGGTATCGTTAAGCTGAATCACTTCAAAATCAGGCAGTTCAGAAATTTTGCGCCCAAGGAAGTGGTGACGGCGCAAAATATCCCGCACCGAGCAGGCGCACTGGAAATACTGCTGCATCAGGCGCAGGCGTTTGCCCTGCTGATGGTTGTCATTCGGATAGAGCACTTTAGTCAACTTGGCGGCATCAATGCCCTTTTGCTCGGCCTTGAGGAACTGCCCGTCGTTAAACAGCGTCAGGTCAAAAGGATGCACATCCGTCGCCTGCCACAGACGTAATGGCTGGGTAACGCCGTTGCGATAGCCCACCACCGGCAGATCCCACGCTTCGCCACGCAGAGTGAATTCCGGCTGCCAGTGCTCCTGTCCCTGCTCATTTTTCAACAGCTTGCCGCCAAAACCGACGTCCACCGACAGGTGGCTATTGTGGCTAAACCACGGGTAGCTCTCGCGATGCCAATTATCCGGCGCTTCCTGCTGCTGCCCTTCGCTAAAAGATTGGCGGAAAAGGCCATATTGATAGTTCAACCCATAGCCGGTGGCTGATTGCCCCACGGTCGCCATCGAATCAAGAAAACAGGCAGCCAGACGCCCTAGCCCGCCATTGCCTAATGCTGGGTCGGTTTCTTGCTCGAGGACATCGGCCAGTTCAATGCCCTGCGCCTTCAGAACCTCACTGACGGTGTCATACCAACCCAGATTGATCAGATTGTTGGAGGTCAGGCGGCCAATCAGAAATTCCATCGAAATGTAATTTACGTGGCGCTGCTGCTGTTTCGCCTGAGCTGGCGCGGGCTGCGCGGCGAGCTGCTCGGACAGCGCGCCGCTCAAGGCTTGCCACCACTGATGCGGCGTCATGTCTTGGGCACTCTGTAAACCAAAGCGCTGCCATTGGCGCGTCAGGGCGTGTTCAAACCGGGTTTTCTCTAATGTGGATGGCAACATAAGCTCCCTCTATGGGGTATTTGTAGAGTAGGTGTAGGGTAAAAAGCTGGAACATTAAGGCTATGCTGCAACCAAGTAGAAAGTGCAGCATCATCCCGTAAAGGATTAGACAGGGAGGAGGAAAAGGGCGTAGCGTGATCAGGATTTTTTCGGCCAAAAACAGGGGCCTAAACTGTGATCAAGAGCAACTAAACGACACGTAATTATGTAACAGCCTTGCAATACTTTCGGCATTGGCAGACCTTAGGAATAATATTAATTACGCGCTGTAAAATAAATAAACACACCTTTCATTTGCTTACAGTTCATAAGAATCTATAAAAATGCTGATCCCTTCGAAACTGAGTCGCCCGGTGCGACTGCAAAATACGGTGGTGCGCGATCGCCTATTAACCAAATTGGCGAGCGCACAGAATTACCGACTCGTTCTGGTTGCTTGCCCTGCTGGGTACGGCAAAACCACGCTTGTTGCCCACTGGGCGGCGGGTAAAAGCGATCTCGGCTGGTATTCTCTTGATGAAAGTGACAACCAGCCCGAGCGTTTTGCCAGCTACCTGATTGCCGCTATTCAGCAGGCAACCGGCGGGCACTGCGCCAAAAGCGAAGCACTCAGTCAGAAGCATCAATATGCCAGCCTCTCAGCACTGTTTGCGCAACTCTTTGTTGAGCTGTCTGATTGGCATCGTCCCCTGTTGCTGGTGATTGACGATTATCACCTGATTTCCAATGACGCTATTCACGAAGGCATGCGCTTCTTCCTGCGCCATCAGCCGGAAAACCTCACATTGATGGTGCTGTCACGCACCCTGCCGCAGCTCGGCATTGCCAATTTGCGCGTGCGCGATCAACTGCTAGAGCTGAATGCCGCCCAGTTGGCTTTCAACCATTCCGAAGCCCAGCAGTTCTTTGATTGCCGCTTGGCCGACCCTATCGAGCAGGCCGACAGCAGCCGTCTGTGCGACGACGTGGCCGGATGGGCCACCGCGCTCCAGCTGATTGCTCTTTCCGCCCGCCAGTCACACACCTCGACGGCCTCTGCCCAGCAGTCGGCCAAAAAGCTTGCCGGGCTGAATGCCAGCCATCTGTCCGAATATCTGGTGGATGAGGTTCTGGATCGCGTGGATGCGCCAACCCGCGACTTCCTGCTGCGCTGCTCTTTACTGCGCTCAATGAATGATTCGCTGATTGTGCAACTGACCGGCGCGGAAAACGGCCAGCACCGGCTGGAAGAGCTGGAACGTCAGGGGTTATTCATTCACCGAATGGATGATTCCGGCGAATGGTTTAACTTCCACCCGCTGTTTGCCACTTTCCTGCGCCAGCGCTGCCAGTGGGAACTGGCGGCTGAACTGCCGGAGATCCACCGTTTGGCGGCCGAAGGTTGGCTGGCGCTTGGCTTCCCCGCCGAGGCCATTCACCACGCGCTGGGTGCCGAAGATACCGACATGCTGCGCGACATTCTGCTGCAACACGCTTGGGCGCTGTTCAACCAAAGCGAGCTGGTGCTGCTGGAAGAGTGCCTCAGCGCCCTGCCCTATGAGCGACTGATTCAAAACCCGAAACTGGCGCTGCTACAGGCGTGGCTGGCGCAGAGCCAACACCGCTACAGCGAAGTGGAAATGCTGCTTGAGCGCGCTGAAAACGAGATGCAGGTCGAGCAAATTGAGATGGATAAAACCCTCAGCGCCGAATTTGACGCGCTGAGAGCGCAGGTCGCCATCAATGACGGCAAGCAGGATAAAGCCGAGAAGCTGGCGGCGCAGGCGCTGAAATATCTTCCTTATTCAAGCTATTACAGCCGCATTGTCGCCACCTCGGTGACCGGCGAGATCCAACACTGCAAAGGTGATTTGACCCGCGCCCTGCCGTTGATGCAACAAACAGAGCAGATTGCCCGCCGCCACGAGGCTTACCACTACGCGCTGTGGGCCCTGCTCCAGCAGAGTGAAATTCTGATTGCGCAAGGCTTCTTGCAGGCAGCCTACGAGACGCAGGATAAAGCCTTCGAACTGGTGCGCGAGCAGCATCTCGAACAGCTGCCAATGCACGAATTCTTACTGCGCCTGCGCTCACAGCTGCTCTGGTCGTGGGCGCGTCTTGACGATGCTGAAAGCGCCGCGCGCGAAGGGCTGGAAGTGCTGGCTAACTTCCAACCGCAGCAGCAATTGCAATGTCTGGCGATGCTGGCGAAGTGCTCACTGGCGCGTGGGCATCTCGACAATGCCCATCGCTATTTGCAACGCTGCGAAGCCCTGTTGCAGAGCGGGCAGTACCACACCGACTGGCTGACTAACACTGATAAACCGCGGGTTATTTACTGGCAAATGGTCGGCGATAAAAACGCCGCGCGCAGTTGGCTGAATCAGACCTCAAAACCGGGCATGGCGGATAACCACTTCCTGCAAGGCCAGTGGCGCAACATTGCGCGAGTCCACATTCTGCTCGGCCAGTATGACGAAGCTGAGAAAATCATTGATGAGCTGAATGGTTACGCACGCCAGTTGAAGCTGGTCAGCGACCTCAACCGTAACCTGATCCTCAGCAACTTGCTTTATTGGCACACCGATCGCAAAAACGAAGCCCAGCGCGTGCTGATTGAAGCACTGGAATTAGCCAACCGCACCGGATTCGTCAGCCACTTTGTGATTGAAGGCGAAATGATGGCGCAGCAGTTGCGCCAGCTTATTCAGCTAAACCTGTTGCCAGAAATGGAGCAGCGGCGGGCGCAGAAGGTGTTGCGCGACATCAACCAGCACCATCGCCACAAGTTCGCCCATTTCGACGAAGGCTTTGTCAGCAAATTGCTCACGCACCCTCAAGTGCCTGAGCTGATTCGCACCAGCCCGCTGACCCAGCGCGAATGGCAAGTGCTCGGCCTCATCTACTCCGGCTATAGCAATGACCAGATTGCCGGCGAGCTGACTGTGGCTTCAACCACCATTAAAACCCATATTCGCAACCTGTATCAGAAGCTGGGTGTGACTCACCGTCAGGACGCCGTGCAGCATGCGCAACACCTGCTGCAAGTGATGGGTTACGGCGCCTGATTGCCTCGCGCCACCTTCGCTCTGTGCAGTAAAACCGCCGTAACTGGCGGTTTTTTTATGGCTTGATGACGCAGATCAAATCGAATTTCGACTTTTTTTTGCGCATCGAATTAACCCTCGCTACAATGTGACGCAAATCACATTTTTTTCTACGCCTCCTTGCTCCACCCCGGTATTCAGCCCCCCCGAGGACTGCCTTTGGATTGGTGCATTTCAGGTGCTTAATTCAGTTGAGGAATTTGTTCGATGGGTACGTTAGCCACGGGTTTCATGATGATGCGCTGGGAATTACTGAGCGCGTTTCTGATGTTTTGCACCAGCCAATTAAATATTCGCTGCCGCCAGTCCAGCCATAATGTCATGGCCTTTGTCTGTAGCGGGATTGGCCTGACGGTGACCTGCTTCTTCGTCATGAGCCTGATGGGCATCAGCTACAATGCTGAAGCCGTTGCGCAATTCTGGTCAGTCTCCAAAGACGTGTTCTTCGACGTGATGAGCAAAACGCCGACCGATATGCCTCTGCTGTAATGTCTCTTCTTCCTACTTATTACTGTGCGCAAATTCCTAAATAACGGAATTTGCGCGCTATCTCGTATCAGTATTTGCACATCGATTCTTAATTCAGCGTAAATTGCGAGCTGTGACGACTCGCGGTAAATAAGTCGTTTTTGCAGAAAACTATTGATTGCTAATAATTGAGGCGACGTATTAGATTCTCACGCTATAGTTTTCTTATAATGATCATTACCTTGTTCGCGTTCTGGCTAGGGGCTGTTTTTAACCTAAGCCGCATGTTTTTTGTCTGAAGGATATTCGATGAATACGCATCACCTTATTGGCGCGTTGGTGTTAATAGCAGGTTCTACCTCGTCGTTTGCTGAGCAAGCGTCGAGCATTCCACAAAATCAGACAAAAGAGCGCGATGCCTTTGTCTCCCATCTGATGACCCAAATGACGCTGGACGAAAAAATCGGCCAGCTTAACTTAGTCAGCGTCGGCCCCGACTATCCAAAAGAAGCCATTATGGCTGACGTCCGCGCTGATAAAGTCGGCGGTATGTTCAATACCGTGACCAAACCTGACATTCGCCGCATTCAGGACCAAGTGCAGCACAGCCGCCTGAAAATCCCACTGTTCTACGCCTACGACGTGGTTCACGGCCAGCGCACTATTTTCCCGATAAGCCTTGGCCTTGCCGCCAGCTGGGACATGCAAGCCGTCGCCACCAGCGCGCGCATCTCGGCGATTGAAACCGCAGCCGATGGCCTGAACATGACCTTCTCGCCAATGGTGGATATCACCCGTGACCCTCGCTGGGGCCGCGTTTCAGAAGGCTTTGGCGAAGACACCTACTTGACCTCGCGTCTGGCCCACGAAATGGTCAGCGCCTACCAGAATAACGACCCTTCTGCCCCTGACAGCGTGATGGCCAACGTGAAGCATTTCGCGTTGTACGGCGCAGTAGAAGGCGGCCGCGAGTACAACACCGTGGACATGAGCCTGACGCGCATGTTCAACGACTACATGCCTCCTTATAAAGCCGCGCTTGATGCGGGCGCGGGCGGCGTGATGGTGGCGTTGAACTCGGTGAATGGCATTCCGGCGACCTCTAACCCGTGGCTGTTGCAGCAAGTGCTGCGCGACCAGTGGAAATTCAAAGGTTTAACCGTCAGTGACCACGGCGCAATCGGCGGCCTAGTCAAACACGGCGTGGCCGAAGATGACCGTCAGGCTGCCGCCATGGCGCTGAAGTCCGGCGTCGATATGGACATGGCCGACGATATGTACGGCAAGTACCTGAAAGGCTTGGTTGCCGACAAGATTGTTAGCGTTAAAGAGATTGACCGCGCAGTGCGTAACGTACTGAATGCTAAATGGGATATGGGCCTGTTCATCGACCCATACCGCCACCTTGGCCCGGCTTCAAGTGACCCAGTCGATACTAACGCCGAAAGCCGTTTGCATCGCAAAGAGGCGCGTGAAGTGGCGCGTACCTCACTGGTACTGCTGAAAAACCAGAACGAAACCCTGCCGTTGCAGAAGAAAGGTACTATCGCCCTGATTGGTACTCTGGCCGACAGCCAGCGTGACGTCATGGGGAGCTGGTCCGCTGCCGGTAAAGCCAACCAGACCGTCACCGTGCTGCAAGGCATGAAAGACGCGATTGGCGACAAAGCTACCCTGCTCTACGCCCGTGGTGCCAACATCACCAACGATCAGGACATCGTCAACTTCCTTAACTCCTATGAGAAACAGGTAGTTAACGACCCGCGCCCGGCGCAGGAAATGATTGATGAAGCCGTAAAAACCGCCGAGAAAGCCGACGTGGTGGTCGCCGTAGTGGGTGAAGCCCAAGGCATGGCGCACGAAGCTTCCAGCCGTACGGACCTGAACATCCCACAGAGCCAGCGCGACCTGCTCAAAGCCCTGAAAGCCACCGGCAAGCCGCTGGTTATCGTGCTGATGAATGGCCGTCCGCTGACCCTGACGTGGGAAAACGACATTGCTGACGCCATGCTGGAAACGTGGTTCAGCGGCACCGAAGGCGGACACGCCATTGCCGACGTGCTGTTTGGCGACTACAACCCGTCCGGCAAACTGCCAATGACCTTCCCGCGCTCCGTGGGTCAAATCCCGCTGTACAACAGTGTGCTGAACACCGGTCGTCCGTTTAACCCACAGCATCCGGATAAATACACCTCGCGCTACTTCGACATCACCAACGGCCCGCTCTTCCCGTTTGGTTATGGTTTGAGCTACACCCAGTTCAGCGTTTCTGATATTTCATTGTCTTCCACTACCATGAGTGCCAAGCAGCCGCTGACCGCCAGCGTGACGGTGAAAAACACCGGCAAACGCAGCGGTGCGACCGTGGTACAGTTCTATCTGCGTGACCTGACGGCCTCTATCAGCCGCCCGGTTAAAGAGCTCAAAAACTTCGAAAAAATAAATCTGGCGCCGGGTGAAGAAAAAGTCGTTACATTTGCGATCAATGAAAAAGATTTACGTTTCTTCAACGACAAGCTCAAATGGGCATCTGAACCGGGCAAATTCAATATATTCATTGGATTGGATTCGCAGGACGTGAAGCAAAGTAGCTTCCTGCTGAAATAACTGCCGCAGATAAGGTGATGGTGCGCCGCGTGGAGCGCCATCACTGGTAATAAAAATCATCTAAAATCAAGAGCGGGTCTCTGTTATCAGGGCCCGCGCTTTTAATTGCAGGTTGCTTAAACATTGTCAGATCAGGTTGCTGGTGACACGGAGAAACTTTCATGACAGACGCTCAAGATGACTCCATTCTATACCTGCATTTTGGTACGCCTCGCCCCTACTGGCGCTTAGGTTCTGATAGCAACGCACTCGAACTGTCTGCAGAACAGGGCGTGACCAACGTCGCCGTGGCCCTCACCAGCCCGCAAGCTGCTCGCATTCGCGAACTGACCGGCATCACCTCTTGCTTCACCATCGACGTCACGCTGTTCGGCGAGCCGGTTTGCCTCTATCTGGTCGGCCGCAAGGTGGACAGCAATGTCTGGGCGGGCACCGCCTCTGATTTTGAAGATACCGCCTCGGTGGCGCACGACCTTGAAGTGGGGCTAACCTTCGCCGAGCAGGTGGTGTCAGAAGCCAACTCGGTTATCGTGATCATCGACCAAGACGGCAAAGTGCATCGCTTCAACCGCCTGAGCGAAGAGTACACCGGCCTGCGTGAGCAGGACGTGATTGGACACAGCGCCTACGACATGTTTATGTCGATGGAAGAAGGCATCGCCTCGCGCCAGAACATCACCAGCTTCTTTCAGAAAGAGCAGTCATACGAAGTCGAGCGCTGGATTAACACGGTTAAAGGCCAGCGCCTGTTCTTATTCCGCAATAAATTTGTCCACAGCGGCAGCGGCAAACAGCAGAAATTCCTTATCTGCTCCGGCTCGGATATCACCGACGAGCGCATGGCGCAGGAGCGGCTGCGAGTCTTAGCCAATACCGACCTGATCACCGGCCTTGCCAACCGCAATGCTCTGCAAGACCAGCTGAAAAGCGCGCTGGAACTGCGCGGTGACAACCAAATCGGCCTGATTTATCTCGACTTAGATAACTTCAAAAAAGTGAACGATGCCTACGGGCATATGTTCGGCGACCGCCTGCTCAAAGAGGTGGCTCACGCCATCCAGAGCTGCTTAGAAGAAACCGAAATTCTTGCGCGACTGGGCGGCGACGAATTTATCATTCTCAGCACCCAAGCCTCTGTCGAAAAGCTCGAAGCCATCAGCCAGCAGATCTTAGGCCGGCTCAAAGCCCCTTTTCGCATCGGTTTGATCGAAGTTTATACCGGCTGCTCCAGCGGCATCGCAGTATGCCCGCAGCACGGGACCGATGCCGAAAGCCTGATCCGCAACGCCGATACCGCCATGTACGTGGCGAAAGAGGCGGGCAAAAACGCGCACTGCGTCTTCTCCCCGGAGATGAACAAAAAAGTCTCCGAATACATGTGGCTCGACACCAACCTGAGAAAGGCGCTGGAAGAGCAGCAGTTGCAGCTCTATTACCAGCCGAAAGTCTCGAACAATGGCGAAGTGCGCAGTGTCGAAGCCCTGCTGCGCTGGCATTCGCCGGAGCGCGGGGTGATCCAGCCGCAGAGCTTTATCTCCTACGCAGAAGAGTCCGGCCTAATTGCGCCGCTGGGGAAATGGGTTATCGAAACCGCCACCCGCCAGGCGGCCGAGTGGCAGAAGAAAGGCTTGAATTTGCGGGTGGCGGTGAACCTGTCTGGCCGCCAGTTGAACAGCAGCTCGCTGGTGTCAGATTTTACCGAAGCGATGCAAAAAGTGGGCATGACCCAATGCATGTTGGACTTTGAGCTGACCGAAAGCTGTCTGGTAGAAGATGAAAAAGCGGCTGTCACCATGATAAACCAACTGCACAAGCTGGGGGCGGAAGTGCATCTGGACGACTTCGGCACTGGCTACTCTTCCCTGTCACAGCTAGCGCGCATCCCACTGGATTGCATCAAGCTGGATCAAAGCTTTGTACGCGGTATCAACCATAATTCGGTGTCACAGGCGCTGGTCCGCGCGATTGTCGCCGTGGCAAGAACGCTGCAACTCACCGTGGTGGCTGAAGGGGTTGAAACTCATGAAGAAGAGCGGCTAATTGATGAAATTGGCGTAGACAGCAAGCAGGGATACCTGTTTGCCAAACCAATGCCCGCCGATGAGATCGAGCACTGGCTTGAACAGAAAGCAATTGCTTCACCCGGTAGTGTGAACAACGTTACTCGCTAGTCGTCATTCACGGCGGCTAGCTGCAATAACGACAATCATGAGCAGACTAGCCGGATTTGCGTAACGTAGCCGTGTGGCGGTTTTGCAACATAACCAAACGCTCCATGTATGCGACATCTTTTTCTTCCAATGTAAACGCTGAATCCACCCAATCTTCCGTGATATCCATCAGTTCGGAGCGTGACAACTGCAACACCCGCTGGCGCGCCCGCAGCATGGCGCGAATGCCGTTGAGCTTGGGCCGCAGGGTGTCGATAAACGTACGCGTGGCGATAAAACCCTCACCCGGCTGGAACAGCACATCCACCAGCCCTCGGCTTTCAAACCACTCGGCGGTGTGTGACTCGCCGGTAGAGATCAGCTCCTCCGCCAAGCGCATGCCTGCTTTGCGCGAGACCAGCGAATAGCCGCCCATCCCGGGGAACAGGTTAAAGGCAATTTCGGGGAAGCCCATGCGGGCGGTGTTCTGCGCTAAGACATAATGATGCGCCAGCGCGGCCTCGAAACCGCCGCCCAGCGCCGATCCCTCAATCATCGACAGACTAATGGCCCCCACGTCAAAGCCACGCGCGGCGGCGTGTACGCAGTCAATGCAGGCCCGTGCATAGGCCCGCAGCGCCTCGCGCTTATTATTGAGGATGGAATCGACAAAAAAGCTTAAATCACCTCCCACATTATACATATTAGGCACCAGCGACCCGGTGACCCAAAAATCAAAACGCAGACCCGAGGCTTTCGCCGCATAGGTCAGTTTCATAATGTCTTCTATTAAAGGCTGATTAAAACATGGGCGCGGGAAGGCTTTTAGCATCATCCACATCACATTTCGCCCTTCTTCATAATAGGCGGCTATTTGTGATAAATGCCCAGCTTCGGTGAATGGACGGCAAGCCGTATGGTCAATAAGATTCATAGTTTATACCCAGGTTGGAATGGTAGGTTGGGTGAAGCAGCACCAGCCTAGACCAGCCACCACCTGAACTGAATCGATTCGAAGCGCGGCCATAAAAATAATCCTAATACTCTTAAATAATGTCTTTTATATAAACTTGTAGAAATTAAATAGCGGCAATAATGTTCTTATTTTTATTTCATGGGGAAATTATTGGCTCAAGAAATAAATACTCTTAATACCATTCATAAAAACAAGGCTGCTAATAAATTAATCTTAAGGCTGGCGCTTTCGACAGGCATTATTTGTTGTTTTCAGGGCATAAGATGATCTTTATGAACTGCATCACATTCGGCATCAGTCTCCTTTCCAATCTGGCGTTCTACGGCTAAATTGACACTTATCTCATCCGACCACTTAAGGGTCTGACTTATGACCGAACACAACGCGCCGTTTTATCCTCACCTGTTGGCTCCGCTGGATTTAGGTTTTACCCAGCTGAAAAACCGCGTGCTGATGGGGTCAATGCATACCGGGCTTGAAGAGTTGGAAGAGGGGCCGCAGCGCATGGCGGCTTTCTATGCCGAACGCGCCGCCGCAGGCGTCGGCCTGATTGTCACTGGCGGCATCGCGCCCAATGCCCAAGGCGTGGTCTATCGCGGCGGCTCGGTGCTCAATCAGCAGCAGCAAATCGCCCATCATCAGGTGGTCACCGAGGCGGTGCATCAGGCTGGCGGAAAAATTGCCTTGCAGATCCTCCACGCCGGGCGTTACAGCTATCAGCCCAACCCCGTGGCACCTTCGGCACTGCAAGCGCCAATCAACCGTTTCTCCCCGCTGGCGCTGACTCACGAGCAGATTGAAGAGACGATTGCCGACTTCGCCCAGTGCGCCGCGCTGGCGCAGCAGGCCGACTATGATGGCGTGGAGATCATGGGCTCGGAAGGTTATTTGATTAACCAGTTTTTAGCTGCGCGCACCAATCAGCGCACCGACCAGTGGGGCGGCAACGCGCAAAACCGCATGCGTTTCGCCCTTGAGATAGTGCGCGCCGTGCGCCAGACCTGTGGCCCAAACTTCATTATTATCTATCGCCTGTCGATGCTGGACTTAGTGGAAGAAGGATCGAACTGGGACGAAATCGAAGCCCTTGCCAAAGGCATTGAGCAGGCCGGTGCCACCATCATCAACACTGGCATTGGCTGGCACGAAGCGCGAGTGCCGACCATCGCCACCATGGTGCCACGCGCCGGATTTAGCTGGGTGACGCGCAAGTTGATGGGCAAGGTGAATATTCCTCTGATCACCACCAACCGCATTAACGACCCGCAGGTGGCCGAAGAGCTATTGGCTAACGGCTGCGCGGATATGGTCTCCATGGCCCGCCCCTTCCTCGCCGACCCGGCCTTTGTGCAAAAAGCCGCGCAGGGCCGCGCCGATGAGATAAACACCTGCATTGGCTGCAATCAGGCCTGTCTGGATCAGATTTTCGTCGGCGAACTCACCTCCTGTCTGGTGAACCCGCGCGCCTGCCGCGAAACCGAAATGCCGCTCCTCCCAGCCCAGCACGCCAAACGTCTGGCGGTAGTTGGCGCGGGTCCGGCGGGGCTCTCCTTCGCCATTACGGCGGCCAGCCGGGGGCATCAGGTCACCCTGTTCGACGCCAACCGTGAGATTGGCGGCCAGTTTAATATCGCCAAGCAAATTCCCGGGAAAGAGGAGTTTTACCAGACGCTGCGCTACTACTCGCGCCAGCTGGCTATCTTGCAGGTGACGCTGCGTCTGGGGGAAAAAGTGGATGCCAGCCAGCTTAATGGCTTCGATGAGATTATTTTGGCTTGCGGCATCTCCCCGCGCCTGCCGGAGATCCCAGGGATAGACCACCCAAGCGTGCTGACCTATCTCGACGTGCTCAGAGATAAGAAGCCGGTCGGTCGCCGTGTCGCCATCATCGGCTCCGGCGGTATTGGTTTTGATACCGCCGAATATCTGGTGCAGAACGGCCCTTCGGCCAGTCTCGACAGCCGCGCTTTCAGCCACGAGTGGGGCATCGACCAAAGCCTCACGCAACGCGGTGGACTGAGCGCGGAAGGCCCGCAGGCTGAACCGGCAGCGCGGCAAATTGTGCTGCTGCAACGCAAAACCAGCAAAGTGGGCGCTAATTTGGGCAAAACCACGGGTTGGATCCATCGCGCCAGCCTGCTGCAACGCGGCGTGAAGATGTGGAGCGGCGTGACTTATCAGCGCATTGATGACCAAGGTCTGCACATTGTGCGCGACGGCACGGAGGAGTGTCTGGCGGTGGATAACATCATCATCTGCGCAGGTCAGGAGCCGCAGCGAGACTTGCAGGTTCCCCTTCTGGCAGCCGGGAAGACCGTGCATCTGATTGGCGGCGCAGAAATGGCCATGGAGCTGGACGCTCGGAGGGCGATTGATCAAGGAACTAGATTGGCGATGGCGATTTAAGGCCGAAAAAAAAGCCGCTTGCGGCGGCTTTTTAATCTACTGAAAGTCTGTTTCCAGCCATCAGTATGCATTTTTTACAACGTTGCCAGTTGGAGAATGTCGCTGCCATTCATCAAGTGTTAATTTTGTCGCTTACCGACTGGACCAACACTAAAGTGCCTGCGCGAACCCACAACCCTTGCGAGTTGCTTCATATTTTAAGAGCCAAGGGCGTATGTTGGCTCTGCAAGAAGTCTACGGTAGCCATGGTTTAAATGCAAACCATCGTTCATAAATCACTCAACAAACAGACGCCTTGGGTACAAGCTATTTTGACCTCAAGCAGTGCATCTCGCGCATTTAAAAGCGTTGTTCCTGTCTATCAAAAACCTACCCTCTAGCCGCCGACTTCACCGCGCGCAGAATAACGAATTTCTGGTTGGTGGCGATGGTGGTGCAGTTGCCGAACAGGCGGCGCAGCTTCTGGTAGTAGTCCAGATGGCGGTTACCGACGATGCGCAGTTCGCCGCCGGTTTGCAGGCAGCGCTTGGCATCGCAGAACATGCGCCAGGCAGTGTCATCGCTGATCACCGTGCCCTGATGGAATGGCGGGTTGCACAGTACGGCGTGCAGGCTTTCGCGCTCAACGCCGGCCAGCATGTTATTCACTTCAAACTGGCAGCGGTTGATATCTTCCGGCAGGTTGTTTTCGACATTCAGCTTGCTCGACTCCACCGCCATGTAGGACTCATCGACGAACAGCATCTCTGCGTCTGGATTTAGCGCCAGCGCGGTCATACCAATCACGCCATTACCACAGCCTAAATCAGCAATCCGGCCTTCAATGCCTTCTGGTAAATGTTGCATGAAGAAGCGCGCGCCAATATCCAGCCCGGTGCGTGAGAACACGTTGGCGTGGTTGGTGATGCGGAATTCGCTATCATCCAGCGCCCACTCGGTGGTCACCGGCTCGGCGGCTTGCGCCGGTAAAGTCGGCTGGCAGTGGATCAGGCGCGCCTTCTTCCATGCCAACGTGGTTTTGGTCGGGCCGAGAATTTTTTCAAACAGTTGCAGCGTGGAAGTGTGAATATCACGCGCCTTGGCACCGGCGATAATCTGCGTGTCCGGCGTCACCACTTCGCGCAAGGCAATCAGCTGTTGCTCCAGCAGAGCCAGAGTTTTTGGCACCTTGATAACCACCAAGCCCGGATTAATAGGCAGTGGGACCAGACTGCTTTGCTGGGCTACGCGGCTTTCGTCGAAATGGTTCAAACGCAGGTTGTGGCGCGTTGCCAACTGACTCATGAAGGAGTCGCTGATGCTGGTCGGTTCGAACTGTTGCAGCGCGCAAGCCAGCGTGCCGAAAGCATCGTTAAAGATCAGGACAGGACGGCCATTGAGCGCGTCGGTGGTCAGGGTTTGCAGCAGATATTCGTCCGCAGCTTCCCATGCCTGCAACTGCGTCGCCGCCTCATCTTGCGGGTAACGTTCCAGTTCCAGTTGCAGCAGTTGATCACCTTGTTCGAGTTCGAATTGGCTCATTGGCCCTCCTCATTATTCAATTTGCGCTGTTTATCCCTTAAATTGGGCTATCAGTAAAATGTTTTTTCAGTTAAAAAGGCTTTATCTGCCGCCATTGCGGCACTCTTTGCGGATCAATGAGAGCTAAAGCAAACAGTTATGCCTGAATTGACCTATCTACAAGGTTATCCCGAGTCGCTACAGGCTCAGGTACGCCAATTGATTGACCAGCAGCGTCTGGGCCAAGTTTTGCTGTCGCGCTATCCGCAACCGCACGAACTCACCACCGACAAGTCGCTGTACCAGTATACGCTGGACCTCAAAAATCAATATTTGCGCAGCTCATCGCCGCTGAGCAAAGTCGCCTATGACAATAAAATTCACGTCATGAAGCACGCGCTCGGCCTGCATACGGCCATTTCGCGGATTCAGGGTGGAAAGTTGAAGGCGAAGGCTGAGATCCGCGTGGCGACGGTATTCAAAACCGCGCCAGAAGCCTTCCTGAAGATGATCGTGGTGCACGAGTTAGCGCACCTTAAAGAGAAAGATCACAATAAGGCATTTTATAGCCTTTGCTGTCATATGACGCCCGACTACCATCAATTAGAATTCGACACACGCATGTACCTGACGCATCTGGAGTTATTCGGGAAACTTTATCTCTAATAATTTGGTGCATTTGATTTTAAAAACACCATACCTACCCAAAATCATTCGAGTTGCATCAAGGCAGCCAACGCCGAGGCAGTTCGAAGGATGAAGGGTATTGGAGCAACCATGATTCGTTTTGCCGTCATTGGAACTAACTGGATCACCCAACGCTTTATCGATGCCGCTCATGAGAGTGGCAAAATGAAGCTCACCGCGATCTATTCCCGCACGCTTGAGGGTGCCAAAGCCTTCGGTCACGACTACCCGGTGGAGCACTATTTCGACTCGCTCGACGCCCTCGCCGCCTCGGACCACATTGACGCGGTGTATATCGCCAGCCCGAACTCCATGCACTGCCAGCAATCTTTGCTGTTCCTGCGCCATAAAAAGCACGTGATTTGCGAAAAGCCTCTGTCGTCGAATCTGCAACAGGCCGAAGAGATGATTGCCTGCGCCACCGAGAATAACGTGGTGCTGTTCGAAGCCTTTAAAACCGCCTATCTGCCGAACTTCCTGCATATGAAAGGCGCGCTAAATCGCATCGGGAAGCTGCGCAAAGCCATTTTCAACTACTGCCAATATTCGTCGCGCTACCCGCGGTATCTGGCGGGCGAGAACCCGAACACCTTCAATCCGGCCTTCTCCAATGGCTCGATTATGGACATTGGCTATTACTGTCTGGCGAGCACGGTTTCCCTGTTTGGCGAACCGCTTTCAGTTCAGGCGACGGCCACCCTGCTGGAGAGCGGCGTCGATGGTCAGGGCACCGTCGTGCTGCAATATGCCGATGGTTTCGAAGTGGTGATCAACCATTCGAAAATCGCCGATTCCCATCTCGCCAGTGAGATCCAAGGGGAAGAAGGCACTTTGCAGATGGAGAAAATCTCCGAGTGCCAGACACTGAGCCTGATCCCGCGCGGCAGCCAAAAGTTAGACCTTACCCAGCCACAGCATATCAACACCATGCTGTATGAGGCTGAAACTTTCGCGCTGTTGGTCGATAACCAGTTCGTCGGCCATCCCGGACTGGAGGTTTCGCGTATTACCGCCAAGCTGCTCAGCGAAATCCGCCGCCAGACCGGCGTGGTGTTCCCAGCAGATAAATAGACGACATGTGAGTGGGAGTTGAGATGAGTGCAGCTAATCTGAAGCCATTACTGATTTTACAAACCGGCCATGCGCCGGGGCCGATTCAGGACGTCCACGGCAATTTCCCGCAGATGTTCCTGCGTCAGGGGGACATCAATCCACAGCAGCTGCAAATTGTTGATTTGCAGGCGGGCGAGCGCCCCCTGCCGCCGGAAAACTACTGCGGCGCGATCATCACCGGTTCGCGCAGCATGGTGACTGAGCATCTGGACTGGAGCGAAGCCGCTGCCGACTGGGTGCGTCTGGCGATGCTGCAAGAGCTGCCGCTGTTTGGCGCTTGCTACGGGCATCAGCTGATGGCCTATGCCATGGGTGGAGAAGTGGATTATCTGGCGCAGGGTATTGAAGTCGGTACTTTGGACATCGAGCTCACGCCGAGCGGCCATCTCGACCCACTGGTGTCGCACCTGCCCGCTCGCTTCGCGGCAAACCTTATTCACCTGCAAGCGGTGATCACGCCACCAGCCTGCGCGACCGTGCTGGCGCGCTCCTCCGTCGACCCACACCAGATTCTGCGCTACGGCCCGAACGCCATCAGCACGCAATTCCATCCTGAATTCTCGGGATCTGTGATGAAAACCTATCTGGAATGGCTGGACGCGCAGGCGTTTGAAGACAACGTCAACTATGCTGAGAAATTGCAGCAACTCAGTGACACGCCGCTGGCTCAGGGGCTGTTGCTGTCGTTCGTTGCGGCGCTCGGCAAGCGTAATGCATTGGCAGGCTGAATATTTCATAATGTGTCAGAATGTTTGACTTTAGACACGGGTTGGATTACTTTCTGCCATGCAAAGGGGAGTAACTTCTTCGTCGGATAATCGTCATTACGGTGTCTGGACCCGCGCTGTCGCAGCGCACGTCTCAGCCACCCGGTTTCCGGGCAATCCAGCTATTTATGTCATTCAAAATATTCATCGAGTGAATAGCATCTATGTGAAGCATTTGAGTAGCAGGTACCCCTGCAGCTCGAAGGATAAAGCATAGTGGGTTGTAAGTGAGACCTTGCCGTCAGGCGAGGTTTGCTTATAGCTCAATAAGAGCGGCTAACGTCTTCTGACGTGGCCGTTTTTTTTTGATGTTTTTTCGAGGATAACAGAATGATGAATTCCGTAGGCAACCCGATGCTCTGGGGCAGTTTTGCCGTCGTCGTGGTCATCATGCTCGCCGTGGACCTGTTCTTACAAGGTCGCAAAGGCGCGCAGGTGATGACCATGAAAAGTGCCGCCATGTGGTCGCTGGTGTGGATTGGCCTGTCGCTGCTGTTTAACTTCGGCTTCTGGTGGTATCTGAACGGCGAGTTTGGTCGCGAAGTGGCGGACAAGCAGGCGCTGATGTTCCTTACCGGCTATCTGCTGGAAAAGGCGCTGGCGGTGGATAACGTCTTCGTCTGGCTGATTCTGTTCAGCTACTTCTCTGTTCCGGCAAACCTCCAGCGCCGCGTGCTGGTCTACGGCGTGCTGGGCGCGATTGTGCTGCGTACCGGGATGATTTTCGCGGGCAGTTGGTTGGTCGGCCAGTTCAGCTGGATTCTCTACGTCTTCGGCGCATTCCTGCTGTTTACCGGCATCAAAATGGCGCTGGCAAAAGAGGATGATGGCGAGATTGGCGAGAAGCCGATGATCCGCTGGCTGCGCAGCAAAATGCGTATGACCGATGAGCTGCACGGCGAGAAGTTCTTCGTCCGCCGCAACGGCTTGCTGTTCGCTACGCCGCTGCTGCTGGTGTTGATCATGGTGGAACTCAGCGACGTAATTTTCGCGGTAGACAGTATCCCGGCTATCTTTGCCGTGACCACTGACCCGTTCATCGTGCTGACGTCTAACCTGTTTGCTATCCTCGGCCTGCGCGCCATGTATTTCTTGCTGGCAGGCGTGGCGGAACGTTTCTCGATGCTGAAATACGGTCTGGCGGTGATCCTGATTTTCATCGGTATCAAGATGCTGCTGCTCGACGTGTTCCATATTCCGGTTGGAGTATCACTGGGCGTGATCGCGACCATTTTGGTGACCACGCTGCTGATCAATACTTGGGTCAATCATCGAACTGACCGCGCAAAATTAGAAAAATAAGCGGGCATAGCTCGCAATATGAGAAGCCAAAACGGGCGCCTTAAAGTGCCCGTTATTTTTTAAGCTAAATTCTGCTAGGCCACCTCTCAGGATTGGGAAAGGTGCAACACTACAAGGAAAAACAACATGCAAACACAGTCTTCACCATCGCTGATTCAACGCATTCTGCACGCAAGTTTGGTTAAACAAATCCTCATCGGCCTATTGGCAGGTATTGCTCTGGCGTGGCTTGCGCCCGGTGCAGCGACCTCCGTCGGGCTGCTCGGCAGCTTGTTCGTCGGCGCATTAAAAGCCGTCGCGCCGCTGCTGGTCTTAGTACTGGTTACCGCCTCGATCATGAACCATCCTCTAGGCCGGAAAACCGTGCTTGGTCCTATTCTGTTCCTCTATCTGTTCGGCACCTTCTCGGCGGCGCTGATCGCCGTGGTGGTCAGCTTTATGTTCCCTTCGACGCTGGATCTTAAAATCGCCGATGTCGCCATCACCCCGCCGGGCGGCATTGTCGACGTGCTGAAAGGCTTGATCATGAGCATTGTGTCGAACCCGTTCAAAGCGCTGATTGATGCCAACTACATCGGCATTCTGGCTTGGGCCATTGGTCTGGGGCTGGCTATGCGCCACGCGGCGGAAACCAGTAAGGCGATGATTAGCGACGTGTCTGAAGCCGTGACCAAAATCGTCCGCGTGGTGATTCGCTTCGCGCCATTGGGGATTTTTGGCTTGGTGGCCGAAACCCTCGCCACCAGCGGCTTCGGCGCGCTGTATGACTACGCGCACCTGCTGGTGGTGCTAGTTGGCTGTATGCTTCTGGTCGCTCTGGTCTTCAACCCGCTGATTGTGTTCGCAAAAACCCGTCGCAACCCTTATCCGCTGGTCTTCGCCTGCCTGCGCGAGAGCGGCGTCACCGCCTTCTTCACCCGCAGCTCGGCCGCCAACATTCCGGTGAACATGAACCTGTGCCGCAAAATGGGACTGGATGAAGACACTTACTCCGTCTCCATCCCGCTGGGTGCCACCATCAACATGGCGGGTGCAGCAATCACCATCACCGTGCTGACGCTGGCGGCGGTCACCACGCTGGGCATTGAAGTGGATATCCTCACCGCGCTGCTGCTTAGCGTGATGGCGGCGGTCTGCGCCTGCGGTGCCTCCGGCGTAGCGGGCGGCTCGCTGCTGCTGATCCCCATGGCCTGTAGCCTGTTTGGCATCCCCAACGACATCGCCATGCAGGTGGTCGCCGTCGGCTTTATCATCGGCATCATTCAGGACTCGGCAGAAACCGCGCTGAACTCCTCCACCGACGTTATCTTTACTGCGGCGGCGTGCCAGAAGGTGTGATGCCGTAGCTTCACAACTTAATCAAAGCCGGAGATTTCCCCCTCCGGCTTTTTTCATTTCTCCGATCATTATTTCCGTTGCAACGGGGTTTATAAATCTGTCGCAATGATGGATTATCGTTATGCTTCTATCTATATAACGGATAACTTTCATGACTCTGTTCACTTCCCTCGCCACTTTTTCTGGCAAGAAAACCCTGACTGCCGCTGCCCTGCTTCTTAGCCTTACCGCCGTGCAAACCGCCAATGCCGCTGACGACTTCCGCGTGACTTACGCTGGTTCGATGGGCGTGGTGATGGACAAACACCTCGGGCCAACCTTTGCCGAGCAGAACCACGTCAATTATCAGGGTCAGGGCCAAGGGGCTTATGGCATGGCGAACCTGCTGGCGTCGAAGAAAGTGGTAGCAGACGTGTTCGTCTCAATCACTCCCGGTCCGATTGAAGTGCTGAAGAAAGCCGGTCTGGTGGACTCTGCCGTGCCGGTGGCCAGCACCAGCATGGTTATCGCCTATAACCCGAAAGGCAAATACGCCGAGGCTTTCAACGCCATTAAACAGCAGAAATCGGGCGCTGCGCCGTGGTGGAAAGTGCTGCAAACGCCGGGCCTGAAATTTGGCCGCACCGATCCAACCACTGACCCACAGGGCCAGAACATTATCTTCACCATGATGCTGGCAGAGCGTTATTACCAGCAGCCGGGCCTGACCAAAACCGTTCTGGGCGACACTCTTAACCAGCAACAAATCTCCGGCGAAGGCGGATTATTAACCCGTCTGGAAGCCGGACAAGTGGATGCCGCCTCGGGCTATGAAAGCGCCACACGCTCGGCGGGCCTGCCGTACATCAGCCTGCCGGATGAGATCAACCTGAGCAATCCGCAGATGGAAACCCCGTGGTACAGCAAGGTGAGCTTCAACATCACTGACCCGCAGGGCAAGAGCAAAACCATTAAGACCGAGCCGCTGGTGTTCTACGCCGCCGTGCTGAAAAACGCGCCGCACCCAGAGATGGCTAAAGCCTTTATCAGCTTCCTGCAAAGCGACAAAGGTCAGGCGCTGTTAGAGCAAAACGGTTACGGCAAGCCAAAAGGCGGAGCGCTGTAAGGTGCGATTATTCTGGCTATCCGTGCCGTCGCTGGCGTTGCTGATGGTTCCTTTTGTCACGCTGGCGGTGCTCACCCCTTGGTCAGATTTCCACACCGCCTACGGTGACGGTCAGGCCGTCGCCGTCTCTCTCGGCCTGAGCATGGTGTCGATTCCGCTGATTATCGCCTTGGGATTGCCACTGGCGCTGTGGCTGGCGCGCACTCAGCATCGCTGGCGCAGTCTGGTGGAAGTCGCGGTGCTGGTGCCGTTGCTGACTCCGCCGCTGGCGATGGGCATTCTGCTTATCTCGGTTTACGGGCCTTACGGCTCGATTGGTGAAATGCTGAATGCCGTCGGCGTGTCGCTGAACAACAATGCTCCGGCCTTTGTGCTGGCGCAGGTTTACGGCGCGCTGCCCTACTTTGTACTGTCCGCCAGAGTGGCTTTTGAAAATGTCCCGAGGGATATCGAAGAGGCCGGGCAAACGCTGGGGGCCTCGCCGCTAATGGTGTTCTGGCGGCTCACGCTGCCGGTCGCTGCGCGCGGTTTAGCCGCCGGATTGGCGATTGCTTGGGTGCGAGTGATTGGTGAGTTCGGCATCGTGATGGTGTTCTGCTACTTCCCGCAGGGGATTCCGGTGAAGCTGTTTATCAATCTGCAAAATGACGGCGTGGGGTCGATTTACCCGCTGCTGTGGATTTTGCTGGTCACCACCCTGCCACTGCCTTTGTGGTGCTTGATGCGGGCAGGCAAGCCGCGCAAAGAGCCACCGCCCGAGCCTGCCTGATAATAAGAGTGCGCCGCCGCGTGTTCCCGGCGGCACTTTCCCTTACTTCACGCCTTGCAGCAGTCTTTCCAGCGGATAAACCGCCGCAATCACCAACTCATCCTGAATCTGCGCCGCGCCGTCCAACTGGACCTGCGCCTGCTGGCGCTCTTCTGCCGTGATGCTCTCGCCTTTCTGGATTTTATCCAGCCATTGCAGCCCCAGCTCGGACAACTTACTCAGCTGCTCCGCCACCGGCTGGACCGGCTTCAGCACATAGTTTTGCGCCAAAATAGGCTGAACCTGCGCAGTATTGGCCTGCCACAGCGTCAGCTGGTTGCGAATGGCGGCGGCGGCCTGCGCGTCTTTGCCGTCAGCCAGCAAGGCTTTGACCTGATTATCCAGCTCGCGCACAGCGTTGCTCTCAGCAGGCAGAGCGTCCACCAGACGATTCAGTGGCTCAAACTGGGTGTAGTTGCCAGCCTTAAACTTCAGGTGCTGGCGGGTGTAATACTGCGCGGGCTCGAGAGCCGAAGAGAGGGTCAGCAGCGGTGTGATGTCGCTGCTGTTCGCCAGACGGGTCATCAGGCGGGTGGTTTCGGCGTGCTGCTGTAACCCCACAGAAACCGCCGACCAGGCATCCACTTTCGCCAAGCGCTGGTACATGTTGTTGATATCTTTCACATCCTCGGCGGACCACAGGCGTTCGGCGACCACAAACCCGCGCGGCCACAGCTTCAGGTCGAGAATTTGCGAGGTGATATTTTCCTGCCACAGCGCGGCTTCTCCACCTAGAATGTTTTTCATTCCTTTGGCATCTGGCACCACCGGCGGCGTGCCTTGCGGTACTGCACTGAGCTGGCTGCCGGTGGCCGGATAGCGCGCGTTGCCAATCAGGAAGTAGCCGTCGAATTTGCCGTCCTTCAGGGTGAGCACCGGGCGGGTGTCGCCCATCCACGTGTCTACCGCGAAGCTGACTTTGCCGTCATTCTGCCAAACGATATCGCGCACCGCGCGGCGAGTTTTGCCTTTGAAATCAATAAATCCGCGCCAGCCATGCTTGCCTTCAATCAGCGTAAAGCTGCCGTCTACCGCGCTGCCTTTCAGGCGCGGCATGGAGAATGCCCAGCTCTGGGCTTTTTCACCCTCGGCGACGTTTTGGTCCACGCCCAGCGGCTGCGGCAGGATTTCATTACGATAGTGGTAGGCCGAGCTTTGCGGCTGGTCGAGGTAGAAGCCGGTGGAAAGGATCCCCTGATACCCCTGCTGCGCGCTGGCCCCCAGCGAGTCCGGCCCCTGCCATGACTGGATAACAATGTCGTGCGGCAAGTCCGGATGGAAAATCTCATCCCAGCCCACCATCTGGCGATGATGCTGATGCAAAATCTCCTGCAAACGCTTGTTGAACGCGGCCTGAAGCGCGTGGCTGTCGGCAATATTATGCTTCTTCATGTAAGCCTGAATCGCCGTGGAATTCACCCACTGGGTGTCTTTCACTTCATCGCCACCAATATGCAAATAAGGGTCGGGGAAGATGGCGGTCAGCTCGCCAACGATGGTGTCGGCAAATTTGTAAACCTGTTCGTTGGAAGGGTCGAGTGTCGGCTCGTGTACGCCCCACTCGCGCTGCATCTGGTAAGGGCCGGGGGCGCTAATCAGCTCAGGATAGGCGACGGCAATCGCCGAGGCGTGGCCCGGCATGTCGATTTCCGGCACCACGCGAATACCCAGCGCTTTGGCGTAGGCCACCACGTCTTTCATTTCAGCCACGGTGTAGAACTCGCCGTCGCTGGCTAACTGTTGCAGCTTCGGATAGTGCTCGGAGGCGAAGCGCCAGCCCTGATCATCGGTCAAATGCCAGTGCAAAACGTTCAGCTTGGCGGCGGCCATGCCGTCGAGCTGGCGCTTAATGGTGCTTATCGGCAGGAAGTGCCGCGCGGAGTCCAGTAGCACGCCGCGCCACGCAAAGCGCGGGTTGTCGTGAATTTTTAACAATGGCAGGAAGGTGTTTTCGCCGTCATTTTGCAGCAGCTGCAACAGGGTTTCCATGCCGTGCAGCGCGCCAAATCGGCTGTTGGCGGTAATGGTCGCGCCCTGCGGCGTGACGTCAAGATCATAGCTTTCATCACTGTCCGGCTTCGGCAGGGCGTCTACTTTATGTTTGATCACTACCTGAATTTTGCTCTGCTTGCCGTCGGTCGGCTGAGGCTGGAGCGTCCAGCCGGTCTGCTGCTCAATGCGCTCACGCCAACGCTGGGGAATAGCGCCGAGATTGTCCCCACTCACCGCCACTGACAGGCTGTTGTCCACCACCCATTTTTCGGCCTGCGGGGCCACTTCAACCTGCTGCGGCCATGGCATCAGGGGCAAATTCCCGGCGGGAGCGGCAAAGGTAGAGGAACTGATAGCAAGGAGTAACGACGAGGCAAATAAGGAACGACGGAATGGCAATGGCATTGGCAAGATCCCTTAGAGGTAAAGCAGACTGACATAGCCTGCTGAATCGTAAAGGATTAACTATAGCCTTTGTGTAATAAAAAGGCGGTGATTGAGTTAACAATCACCGCCTTAAGCTTAACAACGCGCGGTTACTGCCAGCCGTAGCGGCGAACGAACCAGCCTTTCACTGTTTGGGTCAGCACCATGTACCCCGCCAGAATCAGGATCAGCCACGGGAAGTAGCTCAGCGGCAGAGCCTGCAATTGCAGGAATCCGGCGGCAGGGGTGTAGATCAGGCCGATGCCGGTGACAATCACCATCAGGGTCATCACGCACAGCGGCCAAGAGGCGCGGCTCTGAATAAACGGCACTTTGCGTGTGCGGATCATATGCACAATCAGGGTCTGCGACAGCAAGCCTTCGATAAACCAACCGGACTGGAACAGGGTCTGCATTTCCGGCGTGTTGGCCTTGAACACCCACCACATCAGGCTGAAAGTCAGAATGTCGAACACTGAACTGATCGGCCCAAAGAACACCATAAAGCGGCCGATATCCCCGGCGTTCCAGTTCTGCGGCTTGGCAAGTTGCTCTTCATCCACGTTATCAAACGGAATCGCCACTTGAGACACATCGTAAATCAGGTTCTGAATTAACAGGTGCAGCGGCAACATTGGCAAGAACGGTAAGAAGGCGCTGGCGACCAGTACGCTGAAGACGTTACCGAAGTTGGAGCTGGCGGTCATCTTGATATATTTCAGCATGTTGGCGAAGGTTTTACGCCCTTCGGTCACGCCCTGCTCCAGCACCATCAGGCTCTTTTCCAGCAAGATGATGTCAGCCGCTTCTTTGGCGATATCCACCGCTGAGTCTACCGAAATGCCGATATCCGCCGCACGCAGCGCCGGGGCATCATTGATGCCGTCGCCCATAAAGCCCACCACGTGGCCTTCGCCGCGCAGCACGCGCACGATGCGCTCTTTGTGCATTGGCGTCAGTTTGGCGAACACCGTGGTGCTTTCCGCCGCCGCCAGCAGCTGGGCGTCATCCATGTTTTCGATATCGCTGCCAATCAGGATCTCATCCACTTTCAGCCCGACGTCTTTACAGACTTTACGCGCCACCAGCGGGTTGTCGCCGGTGAGAATTTTCACCGTCACGCCTTTGTTTTTTAATGCTTTCAGCGCAGGCGCGGTGCTCTCTTTTGGCGGGTCAAGGAAGGCAATATACCCGGCCAAAATCAGGCTGGATTCATCATTAATGCCGTAACCCTGAGTGCGCGATGGCATCACTTTGTGCGCCACGGCGACCACGCGCAGCCCCTGCTGGTTGAGGTCGTCGGTAATGCGGCGAATACGCGCCAGCAGCACATCGGTCAGCGGCACAATCTCACCGTTGAGCTGCACTAAGGTGCAAATCGACAGCATCTCTTCCAGCGCGCCTTTGCAAATCAGGCGATGGCTATCGGCATGGTCAGACACCACCACTGACATACGGCGGCGGTCGAAATCAAACGGAATCTCATCGACTTTCAATGAGTTGTGCGCATTGGCGATATCACCACGATCCAGCACCGCCACGTCGAGCAGGTTTTTCAGGCCGGTCTGATAGTGGCTGTTGAGCCACGCCAAGTGCAGCACTTCATCACTGGTGACGCCGAGCACGTCGGTGTGGCGCTCAAGGACGATTTTATCCTGCGTCAGGGTGCCGGTTTTGTCGGTACACAGAATGTCCATCGCGCCGAAGTTCTGAATGGCGTCCAGACGTTTAACGATAACCTTCTGTTTTGAAAGCTTAACCGCGCCTTTCGCCAGCGTAGAAGTGACAATCATCGGCAGCATTTCTGGGGTCAGGCCCACGGCCACGGAGAGCGCAAACAGCGCCGCTTCCCACCAGTCGCCCTTGGTGTAGCCATTGATCACCAGCACGATAGGGGTCATCACCATCATGAAGCGAATCAGCAGCCAGCTGACTTTGCTGATCCCGGCTTGGAAGGCATTCGGTTGGGTCTCTTCTTGCGTCACGCGCTCGGCCAGCTGGCCGAACCAAGTTTCACCGCCGGTGGCAATCACAATCGCCATCGCCGTGCCGCTGACCACGTTGGTACCCATGAAGCACAGGGTATCCTGCTCCAGCGGGTCGGAATCGGCGGGCATGCGGCTATTGGCCTGCTTCTCAACCGGCAGGGACTCCCCGGTCAGCGCGGCTTGGCTGATAAACAGGTCTTTGGCCGACAGAATGCGCAGGTCGGCGGGGATCATATCCCCGGCGGAGAGCTTAATCAGGTCGCCCGGCACCAGTTGGCTGATAGGCACTTCGCAGGTTTCACTGCGGCCCGTTTCGGCGTCGCTGCGCAGCACGGTGGCGGTGTTGCTGACCATGGCTTTCAACGCGTCCGCCGCGCGGTTAGAGCGCGCTTCCTGAATGAAGTGCATAAAGGTGGAGATCAGCACCATCGCGCCAATCACCAAGGCTGCCGTCAGGTCGTCAGTGGCGTAAGAGACCAGCCCCAGCACGGTGAGCAGCAGGTTGAACGGGTTGCGATAGCAGTGCCACAGGTGCTGCCACCAAGGCGCGGGCTGCTGATCGTCAGTCTGGTTGAAGCCCACGCGCTCGCGGATAGCCTCGACCTCAGGGCCGGTCAGCCCTTCCGGGTGGCTGCCAAATTGCAGATACAGCTGATCTTCCGTCGCGCGGGCGCACTTCAGGCTGTGATTGGCCATGCTGGCAGGAATTTCCTGCGCTTTGCCACCGTGCACATTTTGTTGCAATGCATCACCCAGCAGGGGATCACGGCGAACCAGACGGCGTGGTAAGTTACGGCTTAGTGCATTGAGCAGTCGTTGAGTAATAGTTTTGAACATCGTTCGACCCTTTGTTGCGCCCAGAATCTAAAATTTAGGCATGGCAAAAGCAAACCCATATCCCGCTGCAACACGCAGGCGTGACTAGCCCGTGCAGGAGAATGGATAAATTAAAATTGGGGGGGACGAACGAAAATCGATCGCCACCGCTTACCTGTACAGCACTCTTTCAAGCGTTAGTGTCACGGTAAGCAGTAGCTAAAAAGCGGGTGCTTACCGGATCACAACGGACCTACAGAATTGGGGTCGGGTCCCATTAGGTTTTTATCTCCGGTAAGGAACGTTTAGGAAAAGATACCTGTCCGGTATTACAATTCATCGGCTGAGCAAAACCCTCAGCGGATCGGCAAATTGACATACAGTGGGCATCAAACGCCCGCAGTGTACGCTGGTTAACTGCAACCAAACATAAACCTGATCAATCATTAGCGCTTAAATCATGCAAAATCGCCTGACCATTAATGACATTGCCCGCCTGAGCGGGGTCGGTAAATCTACCGTTTCACGCGTGCTAAACAATGAAGGCAACGTCAGCCCACGCACGCGTGAAAGGGTTCTGGCGGTGATTGAGCAGCATAATTTCAGCCCGTCGAAGTCGGCGCGGGCGATGCGCGGCTTCAGCGATAAGATTGTGGCGATCATCGTGTCGCGCCTTGACTCTCCCTCTGAGAATCAGGCGGTGCGCGCCATGCTGCCGCTGTTTTACGAGCAGGGCTACGACCCAATTGTGATGGAAAGCCAGTTCAGCGCTGAACGCGTGCAAGAGCATTTGCAGGTGCTGAAGCAGCGCAATATCGACGGCGTGGTGCTGTTTGGTTTCACCGGGCTGGATGTCTCGATGCTGCAAGGCTGGCAGGACAATCTGGTGATGATGGCGCGCGAAATGCCGCAGTTTTCGTCTGTCTGCTATGACGACGCGGGCGCGGTGCGGCTGCTGATGGACACCCTGCTGGAGAAAGGCCATCGGCAGATAAGCTTTATCGGGGTTTCGCCGCAGGATACCACCACCGGCCAGCTGCGTTTTGAGGCTTACCAAAGCTACTGCGCGGAAAACGGCCTGACGCCGCATATGGCGCTGGGCAAACTGAACTATGAAAGCGGCTTCGAGCTGATTTCTCACGTCTTGCTCCCTGAGACCGACGCGGTGATTTGCGCCTCCGACACCATCGCGCTCGGCGCGGAGAAATACCTGCAACAACAGAACATTAGCGGCGTTCAGGTGTGCGGTATTGGTAACAACCCCCTGCTCCGCTTCCTCTTCCCTAATACCTTCTCGGTCGAGCTGGGTTATGGCAAAGGTGGCGAATCCGCTGCCCGCCAGCTGCTGGTCCAACTCAGCCAAAAAACTGACTTAAGGCAAATTATCATTCCGGGCCAATTGGCCAGCTGAATACCTCACTTTGAGCCATGCAGAAAAATTGTGATCTACCGCTTAAAACCGGGAACGTTCCCAGACAAGTTCCCATCGGTTTGGCTATGCTAAAGGTCGAAATGTACCCTAACGACAATCACAATATCCCTAGCGTCCTTGGCTCCTCCTTAGCGTCAGGTACAAAGGGAACATAAGGTCAATCCATGAGCAAAGTAAATCAGCAAGCTGTTAATCGGCTAATAGAGCTGGTCGGCGGAAGCGAAAATATCGCCACGGTCACGCACTGTATTACCCGCCTGCGCTTCGTATTAAACAATCCAGAGAAAGCCGACCCGAAAGCCATTGAAGAGTTGCCAATGGTCAAAGGGTGTTTCACCAATGCTGGCCAGTTCCAAGTGGTTATTGGTCCTGAAGTTGACGATTACTACAAAGCCCTGATCGCCACCAGCGGCAAAGATGACACTGGCAAAGAGGCCGCCAAGGTCGCTGCCCGCCAGAACATGAGCTGGGTGGAGCGCGGCATTTCGCACTTCGCAGAGATCTTCTTCCCCCTGCTGCCCGCTCTTATCAGCGGCGGTTTGATTTTAGGTTTCCGCAACGTCATCGGTGATATCCCGATGAGCGGCGGCCAGACATTGGCCCAGATGCACCCAATGTGGAAAACCATCTACGACTTCCTGTGGTTGCTGGGTGAAGCCATCTTCATGTTCCTGCCAGTGGCGGTATGTTGGTCCACGGTGAAGAAAATGGGCGGCACCGAAATCCTCGGTATCGTGCTGGGGATCACGCTGGTTTCCCCACAGTTGATGAACTCCTACAACCTCGGCCAGCAAATTCCTGAAGTATGGAACTTCGGCTGGTTCACCATTGAGAAAGTGGGTTATCAGGCACAGGTCATTCCTTCTATGCTGGCGGGTATGGCATTAGCCATTATCGAAAATGGCATGAAGAAAATCGTGCCGAACTACCTCTATCTGGTCATCGTGCCGGTGGTGTCGCTGATCCTCGCCGTGTTCCTGGCCCACACCCTGATCGGTCCATTTGGCCGCATGATTGGTGATGGCGTGGCATGGGCTGTGAAAGCCGTGATGACCGGCAGCTTCGCCCCGATTGGCGCCGCGCTGTTTGGCTTCCTCTATGCACCTCTGGTTATCACTGGCGTACACCAGACCACGCTGGCCATCGACATGCAGATGGTGCAAAGCACCGGCGGTACCCCAGTTTGGCCGCTGATTGCTATCTCCAACATCGCGCAAGCGGCGGCGGTCGTCGGCATCATTATTGCTTCTAAGAAACACAACGAGCGCGAAGTTTCAGTGCCGGCCGCCATCTCCGCCTTCCTCGGCGTAACCGAACCGGCGATGTACGGTATCAACCTGAAATATCGCTTCCCAATGCTTTGCGCGATGGTTGGCTCCGCAGTGGCTTCCCTGATTTGTGGCCTGAGCGGCGTGACGGCTAACGGTATCGGCGTTGGCGGCCTGCCGGGCATTCTGTCGATTAAACCGCAGTTCTGGGGCGTGTTCGCACTGGCAATGCTGGTCGCCACCGTCATTCCAATCATTCTGACGGTACTGGTTTACAAGCGTAAAGCGCGTAAAGGCGAGCTGGCGATTGTTTAGTAAAAGATGACGCATTAAGAAAAGGATAAGACGATGAGCAGTGAATTGCCGTGGTGGAAAAACGGCGTGATTTACCAGATTTACCCGAAGAGTTTTCAGGACACAACCGGCAACGGCATGGGGGATATCAACGGTATCACCCGCCGTCTGGACTACCTGAAAACCCTCGGCGTTGATGCGCTGTGGATAACGCCAATGTACGTTTCTCCGCAGGTTGATAACGGCTACGACGTGGCCGACTACTGCGCTATCGACCCGGATTACGGTACGCTGGAAGATTTCGAAAATTTTACCACCGAAGCCCATCGCCGCGGGATCCGCATTGTTATGGATATGGTGTTTAACCACTCGTCGACCCATCACGAGTGGTTTAAACAGGCACAAGATCCCGCCAGTCCTTATCGCGATTACTACATCTGGCGCGATGCCGACAGCGCCGGTGGCCCGCCGAACAACTGGCGTTCCAAGTTTGGCGGCGGCGCGTGGCAGTGGCACGAGGCGAGCGAGCAGTACTATCTGCATCTGTTCGCCAGCGAGCAGGCAGACCTTAACTGGGAACACCCGCCGGTTCGCGAAGCGCTGAAAAAGATCTGCCAATTCTGGGCGGAAAAAGGGGTGGATGGCCTGCGTCTCGACGTGATCAACCTGATTTCCAAGCAGCAAGATTTCCCGTCCGACGACATCGGCGATGGCCGCCGTTTCTACACCGACGGCCCGCGCATTCACGAGTTCCTGCAAGAATTCAGCCGTGATGTCTTCAAGCCACTGGGCCTGATGACCGTCGGCGAAATGTCGTCAACCAAGCTAGAGCACTGCCGCAAATACGCCGCCAATGACGGCAGCGAGCTGTCGATGACCTTCAACTTCCACCACCTGAAAGTGGATTATCCCAACGGTGAGAAGTGGACCAAGGCCGCGCCAGACTTCGTGCAGCTCAAGCAGATTTTCAATGAGTGGCAGCAAGGGATGCACGGCCACGCGTGGAATGCGCTGTTCTGGTGTAACCACGACCAGCCGCGCATCGTGAGCCGCTTTGGTGAAAATGGCAAGCTGCGCGTGCCTGCCGCCAAGATGCTGGCGATGGTGCTGCACGGCATGCAGGGCACGCCTTACATCTATCAGGGTGAAGAGCTGGGGATGACCAATCCGGGCTATCAGCATCTTGAGCAATACCGCGATGTGGAAAGCCTGAATATGTTTGCTGAGTTGAAGGCCAGTGGCCGAAACGAGGCAGAACTGCTGGAGATTTTGGCCTCGAAATCCCGCGACAATGGCCGTACGCCAATGCAGTGGGACGCCTCGGCCAATGCGGGCTTCACCACCGGCACGCCGTGGATCACCCCGAGCGAAAACTACACTCAAATCAACACCGAGCAGGCGCTGGCGGACACCGATTCGGTGTTTTACACCTATCAGTATCTGATTCGCCTGCGCAAAGAACTGCCGGTGCTGACTCATGGTGATTATCAAGACCTGCTGCCGGATAACCCACACCTGTGGTGCTATCGTCGTACTTGGCACGGCGAGCAGCTGACGGTGATTGCTAACCTCAGCGGCGAGCAGCAGATCCTCAATCTTGATAACCACCAACAGGCACCTATTTTCAGCAACTATGCTGATGCGCCGGTCGCTAACTGCCTGCGACCGTATGAGTGCCTCTATTTGTTATAAAGCAGTAGCCCAGAGCCAGCGCGATTAAAGCTGGCTCTTCAGCAATGCCAGCGTGCGTTCAACATGATGAGGAACCTGTTCGTCAGTCATGTTGTTCGCGCCTTGGATCAGCAGCGGTTCCAGCCAATCCATACCAGTACGATTAGCCACGGCGTGGAACGGCAGCAGCTGATCATTCGCCGGATAACGGTTGTAACCCTCTGGCGTATAAGCCTTTTCATCCCCGCCCGTCGAGACGATCACCTGCAAGGTTTTGCCCTGTAGCGCCGTGCCGTTAGTGCCGTAGGCGAAACCGTAGGTTAATACCGCGTCTTCCCACTCTTTCAAAATCGCCGGAGAGCTGTACCAGAAAAACGGGAACATCATGACAATATGCTGGTGATTTTTCAGCAACTCGTGCTCACGCGCCACATCGATTTTATAGTCTGGGTATTCGCGCATTAACTCATGCACGGTGATGCCCGGAACCTCACGCAGCGCGGCAACTTGCGCTTTGTTGATGCGGGACTGATCCGGGGTGCGGTGGGCGCTTAATACTAAAATCGATGACATAATCACTTCCTCAATAGGTAATAAGAGAGGCATCACTCTGCCTGTTGAGGCTATCTTTTCATGTCCGCGCCCTGCCCTGTAGACCATCAGCGGTCAATTCAGTTTAAACCTAAAGTATCAACCAAATCGAACCCGCGCCCGGCTGATTTGCACTCCTATTGCAGAGAAATGTGACCTGTATAACTCACTTAAAAGGAAGCAATTTTTACGCCATTTACCAGGCCATTTTGGTCGTTTGCTCAATCAATAAACTTATGCGGGGAATCTTTGTTTTAGGTCAAAGGAAAGCGTATTTCAAAGGTACAGAAATTCTTTATAGACTATATATTGTGGGCCGATTAATAAAAACAACCCAACATATAGCGTTATGCACTTTCCCTGCTGATATGGCTCCAGCCCTTGAGCAGTGCGGCATTGCGCCTAAAAGGAGTTAAATTGTGAAGGCTGACCTGTTGAAATCTGATCCCGTCAATACCCCCCACCAACTGCCAATCGTCATTAAGCGGGACGGATGCAAAGTGCCTTTCGATAGCAGCCTGATTCACCAAGCGGTAAGCCGCGCGGCAAGTGCGGCAGGTATCGACAACGCCGAATATTGCCAACAGGTCGCCCAAGTAGTGGGTGAAGCGCTGCTGGATAAATCGCAGGTGGATATCAATGAGATCCAAGACGCGGTGGAAAACCAGCTGATGTCCGGCCCGTACAAAAAACTGGCGCGCGCCTATATTGAATATCGCCATGACCGTGATGTGACGCGCGAGCTGCGCGGCAGGTTGAATCAGGAGATTCGCGGGCTGGTCGAACAAAGCAACGTGGCGCTGCTCAATGAAAACGCCAATAAAGACAGCAAAGTGATCCCCACCCAGCGCGACCTGCTGGCGGGCATTGTCGCCAAGCACTATGCCAAACAGCATATTTTGCCGCGTGACGTGGTTCTGGCTCACGAGCGCGGTGAAATTCACTATCACGACCTCGATTATTCGCCTTTCTTCCCGATGTTTAACTGCATGCTGATCGACCTAAAAGGCATGCTGACCAAGGGCTTCAAAATGGGTAATGCGGAAATTGACACCCCTAAGTCAATTTCCACCGCAACGGCAGTCACCGCACAAATCATCGCTCAAGTCGCCAGCCATATTTATGGCGGCACGACCATCAATCGCATTGATGAGATCCTCGCCCCCTTTGTGACCGAGAGTTTCAACAAACACAAAGCCGTGGCCGAAGAGTGGCAGGTGGCAGACTGTGAAGCTTTCGCCCGCAGCCGCACTGAAAAAGAGTGTTACGACGCCTTCCAGTCGCTGGAATATGAGGTGAATACGCTGCACACCGCCAACGGCCAGACGCCTTTTGTCACCTTTGGCTTCGGGCTGGGCACCTCTTGGGAATCGCGCCTGATCCAGCAGTCTATTCTGCGCAATCGCATTGCCGGTCTAGGCAAAAACCACAAAACCGCCGTGTTCCCCAAACTGGTGTTTGCTATCCGCGAAGGCCTAAACCGCCAGCCGGGCGACGCCAACTACGACATCAAACAGCTCGCGCTAGAGTGCGCCAGCAAACGCATGTACCCGGATATTCTCAACTACGAGCAGGTGGTCAAGGTCACCGGCTCGTTCAAAACGCCAATGGGCTGCCGCAGCTTCCTCGGCGTCTATGAAGAGAATGGCGAGATGCAGCACGACGGGCGCAACAATATTGGCGTGATCAGCCTGAACCTGCCGCGCATCGCTCTTGAAGCGGGCCGCGACGAAACGGCCTTCTGGGCCTCACTCGACCAAAGACTGCTGCTGGCGAAAAAGGCCTTAATGACGCGCATTGCACGGCTGGACGGCATCAAAGCCCGCGTCGCGCCAATCCTCTATATGGAAGGGGCCTGCGGCGTCCGGCTGAAAGCTGACGACGACATCGCGCCTATCTTCAAAAATGGCCGCGCGTCGATCTCTCTGGGTTATATCGGCGTGCATGAAACCATCAACGCGCTGTATGGCAACCAGACTCATGTTTTCGACGCCGAGCAGCTGCGCGAGAAGGCCATCGCCATCGTTAATCGTCTGAAAGAGGCCACCGAGGCGTGGAAAGAGGAAACCGGCTACGGTTTTAGCCTGTACAGCACGCCGAGCGAAAACCTGTGCGATCGCTTCTGCCGTTTGGACGCCGCCGAGTTCGGCCTGATACCCGGCGTCACCGACAAGAGCTACTACACCAACAGCTTCCATCTCGACGTCGAGAAGAAAGTGAACCCTTATCAGAAGCTGGATTTTGAAGCACCCTACCCGCCACTGAGCAACGGCGGCTTCATCTGCTATGGCGAATACCCGAACCTGCAACATAACCTGAAAGCGCTGGAAGACGTCTGGGACTACAGCTACTCGAGGGTGCCTTACTACGGCACCAACACGCCAATCGACGAGTGCTACGAGTGCCACTTCACCGGCGAGTTCGACTGCACCAGCAAAGGCTTCACCTGCCCGAAATGCGGCAACCACGAGCCGTCACGCGTCTCGGTCACCCGCCGGGTTTGTGGCTATCTCGGCAGCCCCGACGCCCGACCGTTCAACGCCGGTAAGCAGGAAGAGGTGAAACGTCGCGTCAAGCATCTGGGAAATGGGCAACTGGGTTAAGGCTTTGAACTTCCATCAATATTACAGCGTGGATGTCGTCAACGGGCCGGGGACACGCTGCGTGCTGTTCGTCTCCGGCTGCGTCCATGAATGCCGCGGGTGCTACAACAAAAGCACCTGGCGGCTGGACTCGGGCAAGCCCTTCACCCAACAAGATGAAGATAAGATTATTGCCGACCTGCAAGACGAATTGATCCCCCGCCAAGGGCTGACGCTGTCAGGCGGCGACCCTTTGCATCCGCAAAATTTGTCAGCAGTTCGCCATCTGCTAGAACGTGTTCAGGCCGAATGCCCCGGCAAAAACGTCTGGATGTGGACCGGCTATAAGCTCGATGAATTAACCGCCGACCAGCAACAAGTGGTCAAATTAATCAACGTGTTAGTAGACGGTAAATTTGTGCAAGAGCTGAAAGACCCCGCCCTTATCTGGCGCGGCAGCTCAAATCAGGTGATTCATTACTTGAGGTGAAGTGATGAGGATAATGAAGAGAGAGGAATCTTACTCCTCTCTCTTATTATTCAAATACCATTCAGTAGAAAATCAAAGGCATTTTTGACGTCGTAAATTTCTCCATCAAGCCGACTGACCCGCTCCCCAACCTCACACGAGTGAACGCCACCCAGCATGTGTGTCATGGCAACATAGGATTGATGTTCCACTCGTAGCAGTGGGCACAGCTTTTTGGGCGGAAAAGTAGTTAACTTAACCAGCGGAACTAAAGGAACCATCACGGTAGGGCTAATGCCCTCAACCAGAGGGTGCTGTATGTTCAGCAGAAAAGGATAAGCGGCCTTTCCTCCACCTTTATTCTCATAAACAGCGTACTGCTCCATCAAAAAGCCCGCTGGTAATCAGAGAAAGCGCCATTCTCTTCGGCATATCGTTTGACTGCCTCGAGACCTTGCTGATTTTCGCGCAACCAAATTTCGGCGGCGGTTTCGGGTAATACCGGCTTTTCGGCAGGCTGAAAATCCATATTATTTGCTTCAGACATACATATTCCTTATGTGAGAGAGACTTACCTTTTCCTATTGCTCATTGAGTGTAATTTGAACACTCCTGCCCCGTAAACTCCCCTCTCACTTTCCTGCGAGCTGTCTTCCACTCTTCATTTATCTGCAACCCGCCATTCACCAAATTGTCACTTAGCTCGGCCATTCTGATGCCAACACCGAAACGAGGTTGGCACTATGAAAGCGTATTTCCCTCTGTTCATCGCTTCCCCGCCAGCTCAACTTTTTAGGTTTTTCTCTGCTCGTTAAGACCGTGCGAGGTTTTCATTATGATGAACTTATCTAGACATCCGACCAGTTACCCCACGCGATATCAGCAAATTGCTGCCGAACTTGAACTCGAACTGCGCAACGGCTATCGCTGTGGCGACTATCTTCCTCCTGAGCAACAACTTGCCGACCGCTTTCAGGTCAACCGCCATACTCTGCGTCGCGCGGTTGATGAGCTGGTTGAGCGCGGCTGGCTGCAACGCCGTCAGGGAATTGGCACGCTGGTGCTGATGCGCCCTTACGACTACCCGCTGCACTCGCAGGCCCGCTTTAGTCAGAACCTGTTGGAGCAAGGCAGTCACCCCACTAGCGAAAGATTGTTAGCCGTGCTGCGACCTTGTACCGACCACGTCGCTACGGCCCTTTCGCGGCAAGAGGGCGATACGGTGATTCACCTGCGTACGCTGCGTCGGGTGAACGGGGTGCCGGTCAGCGTCATCGACCACTACCTGCCGGACCTCGACTGGTGGCCCTCTCTGCAAAATTTCCACAATGGTTCGCTGCACGACTTTATCCGTACCGAAATCAAACAGACCCTGACCCGCCGCACTACCCGCATTAACGCCCGCCGCGCACTGGCGAAAGAAAGCAAATTACTCGAAATCGTCCCGCAGGCCCCGTTGCTGTGCGTGCGGACTCTCAACACCTGTGACGGCAGTGGCAACGTGGCGGAATACTCCGTCGGGCTGACCCGCGCCGACATGATTGAATTGACAATGGAGCACTGAATGCACGCCCTCGAAAATCGCCAGCGCTGGATGTCAGTGCTGGCACACAGCCAGCCCGCCGAACTTCTGGCGCTGTGGCAACCGCTGAACCTCTCTCCAAAATTTGAACGCCTGCGCGCCGCTGAAACTGGCTTGACCCAGTTGCAAGGCCGCATGGGTGGCACCGGCAAACGCTTTGTAATGGGTGACATGACCGTCACCCGCGCCGTGGTGCAGCTCGATTCCGGCGTTTATGGCTACAGCTATGTCGCCGGTCGCGACAAAGCTCATGCCGAACTGTGCGCCATTATTGACGCGCTTTTGCAGGTCAACGGCATGGATGAGCTGTTGCATAAATCCCTGATCGCCCCGCTGGCCGCTACCCAACAAGAGCGCCGCGAACAGCGCGCCAGGGAAGTGGCAGCCAGCCGCGTCGATTTCTTCACCTTGGTTCGCGGAGAGTAATCCATGTCACTTGTTGCCAGCTTCCAAAATCCCGTCGCCGATGCGCAGTTCAGCTTCCGCCGCATCCTTAAAGCCCTTAGCGAGCCGGGAACCTGCGTCAAACTGCCTGCCGTTCCGGGCTTCGGCGCGCTCGGCTCTGCCAGCGCCTGCGTGCTGTTAACGCTGATTGATCAAGACACGCCGCTGTGGATAAGCGCCGCGCTCAATGACGACATTCTGCGTAAAAACTTGCGCTTCCACACTGGCGCGGTTCTGACCGAAGAGCCTTCCTCCGTCAGCTTCGCGCTGGCAGACCCGGCCCTCGACAGCGCTACCTTGCTGGCCTTCCCGTGCGGCGACGAAATGTCTCCAGAGCTTGCCACCAGCGTGATCGTGCAGCTCGAAAGTTTGAGTGGCGGCCCTGCGCTGCGCCTAACCGGGCCGGGCATTGAGTCCGAGCGCGTGATCACCCCGCAATTGCCAGACGCGGTGCGCCAATACCTGCTTAACCGTCCGCACCGCTTCCCGCTGGGGCTGGATTTCATGTTTACCTGCGGTGACGAGCTGATTGCAGTGCCGCGCACCACCCGCGTGGAGGTTTGCTGATGTACGTAGCCGTTAAAGGGGGCGAAAAAGCCATTGCTGCCGCCCATCAACTTCTGGCGCACGAGCGCCGTGGCGACACCCGCGTTGACGAACTTGAATGCGCACAAATCGAGCAGCAGCTGGGTCTGGCGGTAGATCGCGTGATGAGCGAAGGCGGAATTTACGACCGCCAGTTGGCCGCGCTGGCTATCAAGCAGTCGAGCGGCGACTTGGTCGAAGCGATTTTTCTGCTGCGCGCCTATCGCACCACCCTGCCACGCCTCGCCACCAGCCAGCCGCTGGACACCAGCGATATGCGCCTCGAACGCCGTATTTCTGCGGTGTATAAGGACTTGCCGGGCGGACAGGTCCTTGGCCCGACCTACGATTACACCCACCGTTTGCTGGATTTCGCGCTGCTGGCCGAAGGCGAAGCGCCGTTCACGCCCATCGCCGACGAAACCCTGCCAGAGCAGTGCAGCCACGTTTTTGACCTGCTGACCGCGCAACAGTTGGCGGTGAAGGAAGAGGATGACGGCAGCGAGCCGGAAGACATCACTCGCACCCCGCCGGTTTACCCTGCTTCTCGCGCGGCTCGCCTGCAACAGCTGGTACGCGGCGACGAAGGTTTCCTGCTCTCCCTGAGCTACTCCACCCAGCGTGGTTATGGCCGCACCCACCCCTTTGCTGGCGAAATTCGTACCGGCTGGCTGACGGTGGAAATCGTGCCGGAAGAGCTGGGCTTTGCGATTGATATCGGCGAGATCCTGCTGACCGAATGCGAAATGGTGAACAGCTTTGTCACCCCGGACGACAAGCCGCCGCACTTCACCCGTGGCTACGGCTTGGTGTTTGGCCGCGCCGAGCGTAAGGCGATGTCGATGTCGCTGGTCGACCGCGCATTGCAGACCAAAGAGTACAACGAACTGGTGAATAGCCCGGCGCAGGACGAAGAGTTCGTGCTGTCTCATGCCGACAACGTCGAGGCCGCCGGTTTTGTTTCCCACCTCAAACTGCCGCACTACGTTGACTTCCAGGCCGAACTGGAACTGCTGAAACGCCTGCGCCAGCAGCATGATTCAACGACTTCACAGGACTCAGACCATGAAAAGCAGTGATAACCACGCCGCCATCATCGCGGGCTACAACCACGGCTATCTCGACGAACAGACCAAACGCATGATCCGTCGCGCCATTCTGAAAGCCGTGGCGATCCCCGGTTATCAAGTGCCGTTTGCCGGTCGCGAAATGCCAATGCCTTACGGCTGGGGCACCGGCGGCATTCAGATCACCGCCAGCATTATTGGTCAGCAAGACGTGCTGAAAGTAATCGACCAAGGCGCCGACGACACCACCAACGCCGTGTCGATTCGCAAGTTCTTCCAGAGCGTCGCCGGGGTGAAAACCACCGAGAAAACCGTCGATGCATCGCTGATCCAGACCCGTCACCGTATCCCGGAGACGCCGCTGACCGAAGATCAGGTGCTGATTTTCCAAGTGCCCATCCCAGAGCCGCTGCGCTTTATCGAGCCGCGCGAAACCGAAACGCGCAAGATGCACGCGCTGGAAGAGTACGGCGTGATGCAGGTGAAATTGTATGAGGACATCGCGCGCTTCGGCCATATCGCCACCACCTACGCCTACCCGGTCAAGGTGAACGATCGCTACGTGATGGACCCGTCGCCAATCCCGAAATTTGATAACCCGAAAATGCACATGATGCCTGCGCTTCAACTGTTCGGTGCCGGTCGCGAGAAACGCATTTACGCCCTGCCGCCGTTCACCAAGGTGGAAAGCCTCGACTTTGAGGACCACCCGTTCACCGTGCAGCAGTGGAATGAGCCTTGCGCTATTTGCGGCTCACACCACAGCTATCTCGACGAAGTGGTGCTCGACGACCTCGGCAACCGGATGTTCGTGTGCTCAGACACCGACTTCTGCGCCCAGCAGGTCGAGCTGAACAGCCAACAAACCCAGAATAAGGCGCAACACTGATGACCACTCCACGCCAACTCAACGCTGAACCTCTGCTGTCGGTCAACAACTTGACCCACCTGTATGCGCCGGGCAAAGGCTTTAGCGATGTCTCTTTCAATCTCTATCCGGGCGAAGTGCTGGGCATCGTGGGCGAATCTGGCTCCGGTAAAACCACGCTGTTGCAGTCAATCTCCGCGCGCCTCGCGCCGCAGCAGGGCCAGGTTATCTACAACAACGGCCAGCAGGCTGCGCAGTCGCTTTACGACATGCCGGAGAGCGACCGCCGTCGCCTGCTGCGCACCGACTGGGGCGTGGTGCATCAGCACCCGATGGACGGCCTGCGTCGTCAGGTTTCCGCTGGCGGCAATATCGGCGAGCGCCTGATGGCCATTGGTCAGCGTAACTATGGTGATATCCGCAAACAGGCCGCTAAGTGGCTGGAAGATGTGGAAATTCCGGTGTCGCGCCTCGACGACATGCCAACCACGTTCTCCGGCGGTATGCAGCAGCGCCTGCAAATCGCCCGCAATCTGGTGACGCATCCGCGTCTGGTATTTATGGATGAGCCAACCGGCGGTCTGGATGTGTCCGTGCAGGCCCGCCTGCTGGACTTACTGCGCACCTTGGTGGTGGAGATGCAGCTCGCGGTGGTGATTGTGACCCACGATTTGGGCGTCGCGCGCCTGCTGGCGAACCGTCTGCTGGTGATGAAGCAGGGTCAGGTGGTGGAAAGTGGTTTAACCGACCGCGTGCTCGACGATCCACATCATCCTTACACGCAGTTATTAGTTTCCTCGGTATTGTCTTAACAGGTGACCAAAAATGACGACAAAGCTCAGGGTCGAAAACCTTAGTAAAACCTTTGTATTACATAACCAGAACAGCGCACGGTTGCCGGTTTTCAATAACGCCAGCCTGCAAGTTGATGCCGGGGAATGCGTGGTGCTTCATGGCCACTCCGGCAGCGGAAAATCAACCTTACTTCGTTCGCTCTACGGCAACTATCTGCCGGACAGCGGCCATATTTGGGTCGAACATCAGGGCCAGTGGGTCGACATGGTCGGCTCAGAAGCGCGGGAAATTCTCGCCGTACGCCGCCACACCGTCGGCTGGGTGAGCCAGTTTCTGCGCGTTATCCCGCGTATTAGCGCCCTGAATCTGGTGATGCAGCCGCTTATTGAGCTGGGCGTCGACAAAGCCGAAGCCGAAGAGCGCGCCAGCCGCCTGCTGAGCCACCTCAACGTGCCGCAGCGCCTGTGGCACCTCGCGCCCTCCACCTTCTCCGGTGGCGAACAGCAGCGTGTGAACATTGCGCGCGGTTTTATCGTCGATTACCCGATTTTACTGCTCGACGAACCGACCGCCTCGCTGGATGCCACCAACCGCGCCGCGGTCGTGACCCTGATTCAGCAAGCCAAAGCCCGTGGAGCCGCCGTCGTGGGGATTTTCCACGATGAAGACGTGCGCGAGCGCGTTGCCGACAGACTCTATGCCATGACACCAGCGCCCTCTGCGGAGATCCCAGCATGATCATTAACAATGTCAATTTGGTCCTAGAAGATCAGGTCGTTAAAGGTTCTCTGGAGGTGCAGGACGGCGTCATTACCGCCTTCGCCGACACCAGTAGCCAACTGCCGCAGGCGATCAATGCTGAAGGCGGCTGGTTGCTGCCGGGGCTTATCGAGCTGCATACCGATAACCTCGACAAGTTCTTCACACCGCGCCCGAAAGTTGACTGGCCGGCCCACTCGGCGATGAGCAGCCACGACGCGCTGATGGTCGCCAGCGGCATTACCACCGTGCTCGACGCCGTATCGGTTGGCGACGCGCGCGACGGCGGCCATCGTCTGGAAAATCTTGAAAAGATGATTACTGCCGTGGTCAACAGCGGCAAAGCCGGTCTTAACCGCGCCGAGCACCGCCTACACCTGCGCTGCGAGCTGCCGCACGAAAGCACGCTGCCGCTGTTTGAAAAACTGATGCACACCGAAGTGCTGTCGCTGGTCTCCCTGATGGACCACTCGCCGGGCCAGCGCCAGTTCGCCACGCCGCAAAAGTACCGCGAATACTATCAGGGCAAATACAACCTGAATGACGACCAGATGGAAGCGTTCCAAGAAGAGCAAATCCAGAACTCCCTGCGCTGGGCGAAACCGAACCGCTACGCCATTGCCGAGCATTGCCGCAATCTGGGCATCGCGCTGGCAAGCCATGACGACGCCACCACCGCGCACGTCGAAGAGTCGCGCGCGCTGGGCAGCGTGATTGCCGAATTCCCCACCACGGAAGAAGCTGCGCGGGCCTCGCACGCATGTGGCCTGCAAGTCTTGATGGGTGCGCCAAATATCGTTCGAGGCGGCTCGCATTCCGGCAATGTCGCCGCGCATCATCTGGCGTCTCTGGGTATTCTCGACATCCTGTCTTCTGACTACTACCCGGCCAGCCTGCTCGACGCCGTGTTCCGTATCGCCAATGACGACAGCAACGACTTCACGCTGCCACAGGCGGTAGGTCTGGTGACCCGCAACCCGGCCCGCGCCCTGAGCCTGCAAGACCGTGGAGTGATCGCCGAAGGCAAACGCGCCGACCTGGTACTAGCTCGCGCCCACGCCGACCACCACTACGTGCAAAACGTGTGGCGTCAGGGGATTCAGGTGTTTTGATAAAGGAATGATTGATGAGCCGACTCGTTTACTTGATGGGCGCATCGGGAGCAGGCAAGGATAGCCTGCTGGATGCCCTGCGCCACGACCTGCCGCCCAATTTGATGGTGGCGCATCGCTACATCACTCGCCCTGCCAATGCAGGCTCGGAGAACCATATTGCTCTCAGCCAACATGAGTTTTCCCAGCGAGCCGAGCGCGGCTTGTTTGCGCTGGAGTGGCAGGCTCACGATTGCCATTACGCGGTTGGCATTGAGATAGACCACTGGATGCAGCAAGGCTGCAACGTGGTGGTCAATGGCTCTCGCGCTTATTTGGAACAGGCGATGCAGCGCTACGGCCAGCGCCTGATCCCGGTCTGCTTACAGGTATCCGAAGAAGTTTTGCGCCAGCGTTTAGAGCAGCGCGGGCGGGAGAACAGCGAGCAGATCCACCATCGCCTGCAACGCGCGGCGCAGTATGCCAATGAGATGCCCGCCCATTGTCAGAGATTGGAAAACAACGGCCAGTTACAACAAACGCTGGCAGGACTGTTGCGGCTATTAGCTGCGCCATCTACCGCGTTTCTCTATCCTATTTCTCCCCAGAAGGTTGAGCCATGAGTGACATTGTTGAAAACCCGCAACGTGCTGAAATCGACTTCTCACAGCCAAAAATCGGTGAAAACGTGGTGATGAATAAGTCCCGCGCCGGGCGCTACGTCCACATCTCCGATAACGCCATCTTTGAAGAATCCACCATCGACGACTACTCCTATACTGCCGGTAACAACCAGATCCACTACGCCACCATTGGCAAATTCGTGTCGATTGCCACCTATGTGCGCATCAATCCGGGCAACCACCCGACCTATAATCGTATCGCCCAGCACCACTTTACCTATCGCGCTTCGGCCTATGATTTGGGTGAAGATGATGTGAATTTCTTCGACTGGCGCCGCGAGCATCACGTCACCGTCGGCAACGACGTGTGGGTCGGCCACAACGCGGTAATTATGCCGGGCGTGAAAGTCGGCAATGGCGCGGTGATTGGCACCTCAGCCGTGGTGACCAAAGACGTCGAGCCTTACTCCATCGTGGCGGGCGTGGCGGCGAAAAAGATTGGCATGCGCTTTAACGACGGCTTGATTGAGAAAATCGAGCGCAGCCAGTGGTGGAACTGGGATCACGAGACGTTAAGAGCGCGCATGCCGGATTTCCGCAACCTCGAAAGCTTTGTCGAAAAATACCTTTGAGTTCTCAATTGAAGGATTCGTGCATGCAATTGACCTTTCTCGGCACCGGCGGGGCACAGCAGGTGCCCGTTTTTGGTTGCGACTGCGCCGTGTGTGAACAGGCGCGCAAAGACCCGGCGTTTCGCCGTCAGCCTTGCAGTGCAAAGTTGGAATATCAGGGGGAAGTGACACTGATTGATGCAGGATTGCCGGAGTTAGCCCAACAGTTTACGGCGGGCGAAATTCAGCGTTTTTGGCTTACACACTACCATATGGATCACGTTCAGGGGTTATTTCCGTTGCGCTGGGGTGTTGGAAATGCGATCCCGGTCTATGGTCCGCCGGATGAAAACGGCTGTGACGACCTGTACAAACATCCGGGCATTCTGGATTTTCAGCCGCCGTTTCAACCCTTTGTCTCGCGCCAGTTCGGTAATCTGCAACTGACGCCGCTGCCGCTTAATCACTCTAAAATCACCTTCGGTTATTTGATTAAAACCGAGCACGCGACGCTGGCTTACCTCACCGACACCGCAGGTTTGCCGCTGGCGACGGCGAAATATTTAGAGGAGATTGAATTGGATGCAATGGTGCTGGATTGCAGCCACCCGCCGCGCGAAATCCCTGACAAGAACCACAATGATATTCATCAGGCGCTGGCTATCCATGAGCAATTAAAACCGGGCAAAACCTACCTGACTCACATCAGCCACAAGCTGGATTTATGGCTGCAGAGCAACCCGCTGCCGGAAAACGTCTTCGCGGCGCGAGACGGCCAGACGCTCAGTTGGTAGCAGCCTGATATTTATTGGCGAGCAATCGCGGCCAGCTGGTTGGACTCCAGCACGGTGATGCCGCCGAGACCGGAATTGAATGCCTGTTGCTGCATCGCCTTCGCCACGTCGAGGGCTTCAATGGCTTTCCACTTGCCGGGCAACAGCTTGAATAGCGGTGCGCTGAGTTGCTCGACCAAGCGCGGAGGCTGGCGATGCCCCACCAGCAAAGAGGGGCGGACCAGCGTCAGCAAAGGCCATTTCTGGGCAATCAGCGCCTGTTCAATCTCGCCTTTGGTGCGGTTGTAAACCAAGCGTGAGTGAGGGTCCGCGCCGTTAGCACTGACCAGCAGACAGTGGTTAGCACCCAGTTTACGGGCAGCAATCGCGCTATCGACCACCATCTTGAATTCGATTTCGCGGAAAGCCGCCGCGCTTCCCGCCTGCTTGCGCGTAGTGCCTAAGCAGCAGAAAAACAGGTCTATCGGCTCATCCAGCTCCGCCACCAGCGCGGGGATACCGCTTCCGACGGGGTTAACCAGCTTACTCAGCGAGGCCAATGGTCGCCGCGTCGGGGCAACAATGCGACTCACTCGTGCATCTTGCTCAAGCAGGCAGAGCAGCTCCGCGCCCACCAGCCCGCTGGCTCCCAGCAAAAGTACCTTTGCCATGATATTTCCTTATGTTGATTCAGCCGCGTAGCGTTGTCTTTTCTGCGCGGGAGCGCCATCAGACATATCTCGTTACTGACTGAGTATAAGCCAGATGGAGAAACAGACTCGGACGAATCCGGTTTGACCTCAGCGGTCATGGCGTCCAAGCTTTATACATCAAGACATTTTCCAATAAGCAACGGGAGACATGATGAGCAAGAAAATTGCAGTTCTTATCACTGACGAATTTGAAGACTCAGAATTCACCTCGCCAGCGGAAGCTTACAAGAAAGCCGGCCACCAAGTGATCACCATTGAGCATAAAGCCGGAAACGTCATTCATGGCAAGCAGGGCAAAGCCAAAGTCACCATTGATAAATCTATTGATGATGTGAAAGTCGCTGACTTTGACGCGCTGCTACTGCCGGGCGGCCACTCGCCAGATACCCTGCGCGGTGACGATCGCTTCGTCGAGTTTACGCGCCAATTTGCCAAAAGCGGCAAGCCTATTTTCGCCATTTGCCACGGCCCGCAGCTGCTGATTAATGCGGATGTCATTCGCGGACGCAAGCTGACGACGGTGAAACCGGTGGTGGTCGATGTGAAAAACGCCGGAGCCGAGTTCTTCGACAAAGAAGTGGTGGTTGACAACGACACGCTGGTCACCAGCCGCACGCCAGACGACCTGCCCGCGTTTAACCGCGAGTCGCTCAGAGTGCTAGCAGCATAACTCAGCTAAATAGCCAAACTAATGCGATAGTTTGACTGAATAGCTTGAACCACAGGGCCGGGCAACCGGCCCTTTTGGTATCTGCCAGTTAGCTTGCGCTTCGCTGCCATCTCAACTTGGTGCCAAAACCGAGATTATTGTCAGTCATCTTGATTTCATTAAGCTTTAACGCCCAAACCGGTGCCTTCATGGTCGCCGCAATAGGGAACTGCTGGCAATAACGCTGGCGCGCCAACTGCTCCTGTTCTCCAGACAACATCACCGCCTCGCCGCGATACTGAATGCCGCGGATCAGCGCAATGCTCTCCGGCTGCGGCGCGATAGTCCCCACCACCTGCGGGTTTTTCGCCAACATCGCGCCGTGCAGAGTCTTCAACTCGGTCATGAAGTAGAGTGTCATGATCTCCGTGTCCACCACATAAAAGCAATTGGCGCTCCACATCTCGCCGTCCGCCAACGCGCACAGCGCCAGCACGTGATTATCACTGAGAAAGGTGCTGATATGTTTTACATCGCCCGCGTCAGTCATGCGTTACTCCTCAAAATTATCTGCCGCCAGTTTAACGCGCTCTCGGGCCGATAAGGTAAACTTGCCGTCAACTTCAATTCATAGCATTACGTTGCGAATCAAAATGTCCGAGTCTGCCGAGCCATCCCGCTGGTTTTTATACATGCTGCGCACGCCGTCCGGCATGCTCTACACCGGCATCACCACCGAGGTCGAACGCCGTCTATCCCAGCATCAATCGGGCAAAGGTGCCAAAGCCCTGCGAGGTAAAGGCGAACTCGAATTGGTATTCCACTGCCCCGCCGGCGACCGTTCGCTGGCCTCGAAGCTTGAACTAAAAGTGAAAAAACTGACTAAAGCGCAGAAAGAGAAACTGGTAAAGGAACAGCCGGGGAGTTTGGAGAGTTATTTGGCCGAGTAAACGGCCAATCAGAAGGCAAAAAGCGTCTCTATCGACTTGATAGGTAAGAAAAGAGAATGGGCATTATCGCCAGCAAGAGGGATGAAACCCAATTTTTGGTAGAAGCCTTTCGCCTTATCATTCAGTGCATCAACAAATAGTGCGTGGACGCCAACAGCCTTAGAAGCCAAGTAAACCACCTTCATGGCATGTGTTACCAGCGTGGTTCCCCACTCCTGCCCGTGCAACTCTTTATGAACCGCCAAACGGCCCAACGTGATGCTTGGGACGTTTTCATAAGGCACTTTTCTTTTCTGAGTATTTGATGGCAAAGAAGCCTTCTCAAAGCAGCTGCCGGACAGCGTGTAATAACCTAAGACCTTGGGTTTTGGCTCTTTGGTCATGAGCAGATAACCGCGCAAAATGCGATTTCTGTGCTGCCGCGCAAGGTGCTCGGTCAGAAAAACGTTGAGAGACTCCTCTCCGCAGTCAAATGCCGAAAAATCATATTCGGCGTCTTCAACCAACATCCCTATTGTTAAATCGTCCACCGCTTACTCCATATTCTCAAGACGCTTGGCAGCTTGCTTCAGCCTATCGTTCAGTTCAGGCGGGTTGCTGATCGCATCCATCACCAGATCCCACGACTCTTCGTTAAGGATGAGGCGCCGATGGTGCTCGATAACTTCCGCAGCACGCTTTGAGGCGCTAGCAACCATAAACTGTGTGATGGTCTGGTTGGACATTGCCGCAGCTTCTTCGATCGCGCTTTTATCAGCGTCGGACAATCTCAGATCGATGCGCTGTTTCTTCAGGGCTGACATGTGGTGCTCCTAGACTGCCAACGCACAGGCGGCAGCTATTCTCTTCTTTTGAGATTTTATGATTTGGAGAGATGCAAGAAAGGCATATCTGTACGGTTTTTTACCGTACAGATACTATAGAAAGAATTGATTATTGTTTCAACAGAAAATGCGCGTTAAAAACAGCCTTTCAGACTCAAAAACGATTAAACGCTGCCGGGAATGTGACTTCGCCGTGGGCATCGTTGAGGGCATCGTCACTCAGGGTGTAGAGCTGGAAAGTGGCTTCGGTGTCTGGCCAGCGGCAGTGCAGGTCGTGCTGGGCTGCGGGTTTAAAGCCGAAACGGCCATAGTAGGCGGGGTCGCCCAACACCACTACGGCGGCGTAGCCGAACTCATTGAGTGAGTCTAAACCTTCGTATACCAGTTTTTCGCCAAAGCCCTGTCCGCGCAGTGATTCATCGACGGCCAGCGGTGCCAGAGAGACCCAGTTGCGGTCCTCCCCTTTGATATCAACCGGGCTGAAAGCCACATAGCCGACCACCTGACCTTCGTCATCGGTGGCGACCACGCCGAGCGTCAGCAAACCGTCTTCGCGCAGTTCTCTCACCAAGTCGGCTTCATCGTCACGCTTGAAGGTTTCGCGCAGTAAACGGTCGATGCCCGCGGCATCAATCGGTATTTCAGTACGAATTAACATGTTTGCACTACCGGAGCGCCGGGCTCGCGGTCCTCTTGTAAACCTGCTTCTATAAAGTCTGCCAGGCGCATTAAGCCGCTTTTTAGCAGCAAAGGCATACTGTCCAGATCGATGGCGTCCATCAGATTTTTGACGTACAGCCCGAGTTCGGTATCCCCTTCGATACGCAAACGGCGCTGGAAGAACAGCGTATCAGGGTCTTGCTTGCGTGCGGCGATCAGCACTAAATCGTTAGCGTTGCCGCTGAAACTGACATCCGCTTCGCCCTGCTCGCTAATCACTAGTTTGCTATCTTCAACGGTCATCAGCCAGCTTAGACCAATATCGCTGACTTCGATTTTTAACCAGCGATCTTCGAGAAAGTCTAGCTCACCCTCGGCCAGCGCCTGCCGGAATTGCCAGCTTAGCACCTGTTGCAAAACCTGCCGCTGCAAGGCGAAAGGCGTGAATTTTACCGGCAAACTTAACAATGACGGCCCCTGACGCACCATACGTGCTCGTAGTTTTTGCAACACTGGCACCACTCCTTTAGGTAACTTTGGAAACTGATTCGCTCAAGAGATGGGCCCTATTTTGCCACATCGACTATTCAGTACCGCGTCCTGCATCAATAAATACTGCAACAGAAAGAAAGCGCGCACAACCTCCCACGCCCCGAGCCGGGGCCAACAGGTTATAAACTGCCTCAAATCAAAATATTGCGCGACCGCCTTCTCTAAAATAGCTCCCCAGTAAAATGCTCACTGATGAAGGCTTTACGTCAGCGGGCCTCCCCTTTTCATTCTTACCGGCGCAGTTTTACCGGCTGAAGTCAGGAATAAACCATGGAGTTACTTTGCCCGGCGGGCAATCTGCCTGCGTTGAAAGCGGCCATTGATCAGGGTGCCGACGCGGTCTATATCGGCCTAAAAGACGATACCAATGCCCGCCATTTTGCCGGTCTGAACTTTACTGAGAAGAAATTACAGGAGGCGGCAAATTACGTGCATCGCCACCGCCGCAAGTTGCATATCGCCATTAACACCTTCGCCCACCCTGACGGCTTTGAGCGCTGGGAGCGCGCCGTGGATATGGCCGCGCAGCTGGGCGCAGACGCGCTAATCCTCGCCGATATCGCCATGCTCGATTACGCCGCCAAACGCTACCCGCAGGTTGAGCGCCACGTGTCGGTACAGGCCTCGGCCACCAACGATGAAGCCATTAAGTTCTATCAGCGCAATTTTGATGTCGCCCGCGTGGTGCTCCCGCGCGTGCTGTCGATGCATCAAGTCCGTCAGCTGTCACGCACCAGCGCCGTGCCGCTGGAAGTGTTCGCCTTTGGCAGCCTGTGCATCATGGCCGAAGGCCGCTGCTACCTCTCCTCTTATCTCACCGGCGAGTCGCCAAACACCGTGGGCGCCTGCTCTCCGGCGCGATTTGTCCGCTGGCAGCAGACCGCCGAAGGCATGGAGTCGCGTCTCAATAATGTGCTGATCGACCGCTATGACGAAGGCGAAAACGCCGGATATCCGACTCTGTGTAAGGGGCGCTATCTGGTGGACGGCGCGAAGTATCACGCGCTGGAAGAGCCCACCAGCCTGAATACGCTGGAGCTGCTGCCTGAGCTGTTTGCCGCCAATATCGCGTCGGTGAAAATCGAGGGGCGTCAGCGCAGCCCGGCCTATGTCAGCGAAGTGACCCGCGTCTGGCGCGCCGCTATCGACCGCTGCAAGGCCAATCCGCAGGCTTTCACCACCGATACTCAGTGGATGACGCAGCTAGGTTCAATGTCCGAAGGCACCCAAACCACGCTCGGTGCTTATCATCGCAAATGGCAATAATGGCAGGGGGAACGATGAAATACTCTTTAGGCGCCATCCTTTATTACTGGCCGAAGCAGGACGTTGAGGCGTTTTATCAGGCCGCCGCCAGCAGCAGTGCTGACATCATCTACCTCGGCGAAAATGTCTGTACCAAGCGCCGTGAGATGAAGGTCAATGATTGGCTGGAAATCGCCCGCCAGCTCGCCGCCAGCGGCAAACAGGTGGTGCTTTCAACCCTCGCGCTGCTGCAAGCTCCGTCTGAGTTGAATGAGTTGAAACGCTACGTGGAAAACGGCGAGTTTTTGCTGGAAGCCAATGATTTTGGCGCGGTGAACATGGCGGCCGAGCGCAAACTGCCGTTTGTCGCCGGACACGCGCTGAATTGCTACAACGCCGCCACTCTTAAGATTCTGCATCAACAGGGCATGTCGCGCTGGTGCATGCCGGTGGAGCTTTCCCGCGACTGGCTGGTGAACTTGCTCAATCAGTGTCAGGACGTGGGGATTGACGGCAAGTTCGAGGTGGAAGTGCTCTCTTACGGCCACTTGCCGCTGGCTTACTCGGCGCGCTGCTTTACCGCGCGCTCGGAAGACCGGGCCAAGGATGATTGCGAAACCTGCTGTATTAAGTATCCGCAGGGCCGCAAAGTGCTGTCGCAGGAGAACCAGCAGGTGTTCGTGCTCAACGGCATTCAGACCCAAAGCGGCTATTGCTACAACCTCGGCAATGAGCAAACCTCAATGCAGGGCTTGGTGGATATTGTCAGATTGTCGCCGGAAAGCCTGCAAACCCTGCAGGTGCTCGAGCAGTTCCGTGGCAATGAAAGAGGTTTGTCTGCGCTGGAGTTGCAGGATAAAGCCGATTGTAACGGCTATTGGCAGCGCGTCGCCGGGCTGGAGCTAGTGCAATGAAGCAAAACAGGCGCACTCTCTGCGCCTGTTCTTCACACTTCATCTCTTAATCATTCTTCAGCGGTTTTTTGCGATGCAGCAAGCCACGCAGCCGCCCGCTGTCACGCAAGATACCTAGGCCGATGCCCAAAATGGTATAAATCGCGCCGAGAAGCAGCAGCATCAGCATATCGCCGCCCACCTCTTTGAACGGCAGCCCCATCTGATTCACTCCGGCAATCGCCTTGGTGGCCCAAGTGGAAGGCAGCATCGACGACACGCCCCGCACCCACGTCGGCATCGCCTGTAGCGGCCAGATGGTCCCCGAAATGTAGAACACCGGCATGGTGATGAAGGAGAGGGTCAGGTAGATCATCTCCACGCTTCGCAGGCACTCCGTCACCAGCTTACCCAGCCCGAGCACCGCCAGCAGGAACGGGAAAGTCAGCATGATGATTTCGGGGATGGTCGCCGTCTGCCGATAACCCAAAATCCAAGGCCAGAGTACAAACAACACAATCGACAGGAAGAGCCAGATGGGGATCAGCGCCGTCAGCCCGCCGAGGAACACCGGTATCGCTGGCTTGCCGTCGGGCGCGCTGTTGAGGGTAATATTCACCCGCACGCTGGCGATCAGCAAGGAGTGTTGCAGCAGCATCACCAGTAGGCCGGGGAAGATAATCGCCGCGAAGCTGATGCCGGGGTTAAACAAGTCCAGCGTCTGGCCGACGATTGGCGTCAACAGCACATTGGCCTGCTTGCTGTTAAAGCCATTACGCATCAGCAGTTCGGTGTTGTACTGGGTCAAAATCGACTGGTAGGCCGCCACCACATCCTGCTGGATCTGGCCGTTCGCCAAACGGTTGGTGGCATCGCCGTACACCGGGATCACCACGTCGCTGCCAGCGAGGATCTTCTTCTCCAGATCGACCGGCATGATGATCACCGCGAACAGTTTTCGCCACGCTAGATCCTTCTCGGCCTGATCCACGCTGTCATAGCTGTTCATCTTGATTTTAGATGTGGCATCAAGCTGGCGGATAAGCATTCGGCTGGCCGAGCTGTGGTCCTGATCGACCACCGCCACCGGCAAGTCCCACACCGTGCGATTGGCATAAACCGTACTCATCACGCACAGCGAAATCAGCAGCATCATCCACATCGGCTTGTCGAGCATGCCGGTCAGGACTTTAACGAAGGTCTTCCAGTAAGTAGTAAGCCATTGGCGCAGCGTCATTTTCCTGGCTCCTGCTTCTTGAGTCGCAGGTACAGTCGCTTATGCACCAGCACGCCGGTCACCAGCGGGTAAATCATTAAAATGGCGCACACGCTGAAGATAGCGCTGGCTGGCACCTGTCGCAGGAAAATATCAAACATGGCGTACAGGGCGTGGGTCAAAGGCTCGATATTGGAGATGATCCGCGCCACTAATGGCATCGACAGCTCCGGCACCGCCATGCCCGAGAAGGTCAGCGCGATACTGACGAAAATCCCCATCAGGGTATAGGCCGTGATGGTGGTGCTGGTGAAGGTGAACAGCAGCAGCCCAATGCTCTGGGCGGCAATCACATAGAAGAAGCTAATCAGCACCATAAACAGCGGATTGCCGCTGACCCTCGCGTCAAAAAAGCCCACCAGCATGGCGATTTCCACCACCAGCAGCGTGGTGAAGCACAGGGTGTAAGGTGCGAGTTTGCCCAACAGCGCAAAGGTGAAAGACGGCGCGCCCAGCAGCGACTGGCTGCGAGCCATCACGTAAATCATGCAAGTCACGGTAAAGAGCTGAATCAGATGGATCATCGCCGCGAACTGCTGGTAGTAAATATAGCTACCGCTGGCATTAAACAGGCTGCCATACAGCAGTTCCACGCTGGCCATTGGCGGCATGGTTTTACCCATTTCATTAGCCAGAATCGCTCGATATTTACTATTTAATTCAGTGATTAAGCCGCTGAAATCCTGCGTGGAGTAAAGCCCAGCGCCGTAAAACAGCGCGTTGTAATAGAGCACCACGCTGGGCTGCTTGCCTTCCAGCGCGTCGGCCTCAAAGTCAGGCGGGATGTAGAGCAAGGCGTAATCCTGCGCGGTGCGCAGCCGATGCTCGGCCTCCTGCAACCCGCCGTCGAAAGCCTGCACATGGGCATGGGAGCCCGCGTCCAGTTTGCGGATCAGCGTCTTTGACAGTGTACTGTGGTCGTTATCCACCACCGACACCGGCAGATTCAGCAAGGTGCCTTCGGAGAAGTTACTGCTGATCAAGATGAACAGCAGTAAAGGGAATATCCAACCCAGCCAGTGGATCACCGGCTTGCGAAAGGCGTCACGCGTTTCGCGGTTGAACGAGCGAGAGAAACAGCGCCAACCGGCTTTTACCCGAAACATTGCCACTACTCTTTCCAGTTCCACAGCGCACTCATGCCTTGGCGCATGTTAGGCACTTTTTGCAGCGGATAGAGGCGAACTTCAAAGGTTTTCAGGTCGAAGTCGCCAGTCGCACGGGTGGCGCGCTTGGTGGCGTAATCCCCCAATGGCGCGATATAACGCACCTCGGCTTCCACCTCTTGGTTATTGAGCGCAGGCACGCGAATTCTGATTTTGTCGCCTTTATGCACCCCGGCCAGAATGTCTTCACGCAGGTTGAAAACAAAGTAGGCGTCCGGCAAGCGCAGCAGGGTTAGCAGCGGGCTGGAGGCACTTTGCAGCTCGCCCACTTCCACCGGGATTGGCCCGACTTCACCATCAACTGGCGCTTTAACCTGTAAATCATCCGTTTGGGCTTTCACTTCCAGCAGGTCTTCTTCGGCCTGACGCAGCTGAGCGGCATAGCTTTGGCGCTGCTCGACGCGGTCGCCGTTAACGCCTTCATCAAGGTTGGCTTTGGCGACTAACACTTGCTGGTAAGCACTGTCGCGCGCGCGGCGGGAATTCTCTAAATCTGAAGCAGAAACAAAGCCTTTGGCGGCAACTTTGGCATTACGATTGTATTCGTCACGCGCGTTGGTGTACTCGGTTTGCGCCTGCCCGAGCGTCGCTTTCAGATTGCGGATACTCTCTTCACGGGTGCCGTTAATCGACAATTCCAGCTGTGATTTGGCCTGATCGCGCGCCGCCTCCAGCGAACGAAACTGCGCCATCAGCTCCGGGGTGTCGAGAGACATCAGCAGCTGTCCGGCTTTAACATCATCGCCACGCTCCACGTAACGCTCAATCACGCGGCCCTTGGCTTTCGACGCGACGATCACCTCCGGCGCGTCCACTTCTCCCTGCAATAACAAGTCCTGGTTGCCCGCGCGGAAAAGTACCGCCAGCGAAATGGCCACTGCCACTAACAGCAGGGTCAATAACATTCTCTTACTCATTGTTTTAGCTTCCTTTTTATTTGCCAGAGTGAAACTCAGCGCGAGAACCCTCGGGATTCGAGCAGTGGCATTTCCATTTCCATCGAGCGTCGTCCGTTGCTATCTACGTCTTCAGTCAATGAAGAGCAGGCATGATAGCGGGGTGCGGTCAGGGTTTTTTAACACGAAACAACATATTGGTTAAAATTATAAACTAAACCAATTACATTCACCCAAAGCCAAATCCCTAGAGCACAAATCAAGTATTCAGCCCAAACATATTCGGTAATACTTAGCTGTATAATTAGCGGGCGATTAGCTTCGCCCTCAGCCCTCAACGAGTGAGCGACGACTATGTCTGAGAAATACACCGTTCCCCTTTCCGTGCTTGATTTAGCCCCTGTCCCTCAAGGTTCAAACCCTAAACAAGCCTTTCAATCCTCGCTGGAACTAGCGCAACACGCTGAAAAACTTGGCTATAAGCGTTACTGGATGGCCGAGCACCACAACATGATTGGTATCGCCAGCGCGGCGACCTCAGTGCTGCTTGGCTTTATCGCTGGCGGCACCAAAACTATCCGTATTGGCTCCGGCGGCGTGATGTTGCCCAATCACTCCCCCTTGGTGATTGCCGAGCAGTTCGGCACCTTGGCGACGCTCTACCCGGACCGTGTCGATCTGGGCTTAGGCCGCGCGCCGGGCACTGACCAGCGCACGATGATTGCGCTACGCCGCCATATGTCGGGCGACGTGGATAACTTCCCGCGCGACGTGCAGGAGTTGCAGCACTACTTCGGCGATGTCCAGCCGGGCCAGCCGGTACAAGCCGTGCCGGGCCAAGGTCTGCACGTGCCGATTTGGCTGCTAGGTTCTAGCCTGTATAGCGCTCAGCTGGCTGCGGCACTTGGCTTGCCGTTTGCCTTCGCTTCCCACTTCGCGCCGGACATGCTGTATCAGGCGCTGGCGATTTATCGCAGCCAGTTCAAACCTTCCGAGCAGCTTGAGAAGCCGCATGCCATGGTGTGCATTAACGCCATTGCGGCTGATACCGACGCCGAAGCGCGCCGCATGTTCACCTCGAACCAGCAGCAGTTCATCAATCTGCGTCGCGGCAATCCGGGCAAACTGCCGGAGCCGGTGGATAACATTGAGAGCCTGTGGTCGGCGTCCGAACGCTTTGGCGTGGATCAGGCGCTGCGCCTGTCCGTGGTGGGGAATAAAGAGACGATTCGCACCGGACTGCAAAATATCCTGCGCGAAACCGAAGCTGACGAGTTGATGATTAACGGCCAGATTTTCGACCATCAGGCTCGCCTGCACTCCTTCGACATTGTTTCGCAGCTGCAGGGCGAGTTGGTGAAAGAAGTGCGTATCAGCTAACGCCCTCTTCCCACTTCCTATATTGCACGCATAAAAAAACCAGCCCGCAGGCTGGTTTTTGTTTATCTGACGTTTGCCGAAGCAGCAGCCAAATTATGCGTCAGTGGTACGACGCGGAGCACGGCTTGGAGCACGACGCTCACCGGCTGGTGCGCCACCTTCACGACGTTCGCCGTTGAAAGGACGACCACGGCCACCTTCACGACGCTCACCGTTGAAAGAACGCGGAGCACCGTTACCACGACGCTCACCGCCTGCACCCGCTGGACGTTCACGACGAGCACCCTGTGGCTGAGCATCACCCAGCAACTGCATGTTCATCGGCTTGTTCAGGATACGAGTACGGGTGAAGTGAGATAGGATCTCGCCCGGCATGCCTTTCGGCAACTCGATAGTTGAGTGCGAAGAGAACAGCTTGATGTTACCAATGTAACGGCTGCTGATGTCGCCTTCGTTAGCGATAGCGCCAACGATGTGACGAACTTCAACACCATCATCACGACCCACTTCGATACGGTACAGTTCCATTTCGCCAGCGTCACGACGCTCACGACGTGGACGATCGCCGTCACGTGCAGGACGATCACCATCGCGAGATGGACGGTCACGGCGGTCGCCGCGATCATTACGATCGTCGAACTCACGACGCGGTGGACGGCTTTTGAACACTGGATCAGCAGGCACGATCAGTGGACGTTCGCCCTGAGCCATTTTCAGCAGTGCTGCGGCCAGAGTTTCGATGTCCAGCTCTTCTGCCGGTTGCAGTTTAGCCAACAGCGCGCGGTACATATCCAAGTCGCTGCTTTCCAGCTGCTGCTGAACTTTAGCGGCAAACTTAGCCAGACGACGCTCACCCAGAACATCCGCAGTTGGAATTTCAACTTCTGGAATGGTCAGCTTCATTGTACGTTCGATGTTGCGCAGCAGGCGACGTTCGCGGTTCTCAACGAACAGCAGAGCGCGACCAGCACGGCCAGCACGACCGGTACGACCGATACGGTGAACATAAGACTCAGAGTCCATTGGGATGTCGTAGTTAACAACCAGGCTGATACGTTCTACGTCGAGACCACGTGCTGCCACGTCGGTTGCGATCAGAATGTCCAGACGGCCATCTTTCAGACGCTCCAAAGTCTGCTCACGCAGAGCCTGGTTCATGTCGCCGTTCAGCGCTGCGCTGCTATAGCCGCTACGCTCAAGAGCTTCAGCAACTTCCAGCGTGGCGTTTTTAGTACGCACGAAGATGATGGCTGCGTCGAAATCTTCAGCTTCCAGGAAACGAACCAGCGCTTCATTCTTACGCAGGCCATACACAGACCAGTAGCTCTGGCTGATGTCTGGACGGGTAGTGATGCTTGACTGAATGCGCACTTCCTGTGGATCTTTCATGAAGCGACGAGTAATACGACGAATCGCTTCTGGCATGGTTGCAGAGAACAGCGCGGTCTGATGTTCAGCCGGGATCTGCGCCATGATAGTTTCAACGTCTTCGATGAAGCCCATACGCAGCATTTCATCGGCTTCGTCCAGTACCAGACCGCTCAGGTTAGAGAGGTTCAGAGTACCGCGTTTTAAGTGGTCCAGCAGGCGACCTGGGGTACCCACAACAACCTGTGGCCCCTGACGCAGAGCGCGCAGCTGAACGTCATAGCGTTGGCCGCCGTAAAGGGCAACAACATTCACGCCATGCATGTGTTTAGAGAAATCGGTCATTGCTTCAGCAACCTGAACTGCCAGTTCGCGAGTTGGTGCTAAAACAAGAATTTGTGGTGCTTTCAAAGAAGCATCAATGTTGTGCAGCAGTGGCAGTGAGAAGGCTGCGGTTTTGCCGGAACCTGTCTGAGCCATGCCCAGAACATCGCGGCCGTTCAACAGGTGAGGAATACACTCAGCCTGGATTGGTGATGGTTTTTCGTAGCCCAAATCGTTAAGGGCAGAAATGATTGGAGCGGACAGCCCCAGGTCAGCAAAAGAGGTTTCAAGCTCAGTAGTCATGTACACGTGCCTCATTAATAATGGCAGCCAGTCTACATAACTCGTCGAGAAAATTTTCTGTCATTTTCATTGAAAAGTGTGAACCGGCTCAAATTAGATTATAAAACGAACAAAGCAACCCTCGCCCGTTAAGGCGCTTAAAAATGGTTAAACCATGGTTAAGAGGGCTGATTGGTGTCGTCAGCTATTGCTGGTCCGATTCTGATAGGTCGTCTTGCTCTTGGCCTAATAGCGCCAATTCCAACAATGCATAGCGGTGCTCAACAAAATTATGAACGTTGTTAGCTACCGTCAGTTTGAACAGTGCCAAGGCGCTGTTCTTGTCCCCCAGACTTAGGTAATGCTTACCTAAATAGAAGTCAGTTTCACTGAGATGCTCAGCGAGCGAAGTGTTATCCGTTGCTTCCGCCTTTAGGCGTTCCATCAGCGTTTTTTCGCTGATTTTACCCAGGTAGAATTCGACGATATTCCATCCCCATTGCCCTCTGTCCGCTTTGTCGTAGCGTTGTTGCAGTGCTACGTCGGCATTCTTCGGATTGATTTCTCGCTCCGCAAGATAAAGCCATAACGAACGGAAGGGATCATTTGGATCGTCTCGATAAAACGCCTGCAGATCATCCTGCGCTAACGAGAATCGGCCACCGTAATACAGTGCGATACCTCGGTTCAAACGCGCGTAGTTGTAAGTTGGATCAAGCTCTAGTACAGAATCAAACGCTTCATAGGCAGCATCAAAATTGCCTGCCTGCGTTAGGTAAATCCCCAGGTAGTTGAAAACTTCTGGCATATCAGGACGAATAGACAGCGCTTGTGAAAAATCATTTCGCGCTAACGCTCTAAGTCCAAGGCTATCATACAGTACGCCGCGCTCATATAACAGCTGTGCGCGTTCATCGTCTGTCAAAGCCCGGCTGGCAAGAATTTGTTCCATGCGCGCCAATATGACTTCCTGCTGCAACGTAGGCTGCAACGGAATCGCCAGAACTTCGTTTTTACGCCAATCATGGTTGCTGCATCCTGCCAACATAAGTGCTGTCGCAACATAACACCAGCGCAAGAAAGGCTTCATTTCTACTCCCGAAGACAAACATTGGATTAACATCCTGTCATCCGCCTGCTTAACACAAGTGCATCCTGCGCTCGTGATACGAGCAGCTCTCTGCCTTAAAGACAGAGAGCTGTAAAACATATGTTACAGATATTACTCTGCTGAAGGCTCTGCAGTCTCATCGGAGCTTGGCGTAGTCGCTTCTTTGATGCTCAAGCGAACGCGGCCCTGACGGTCAACTTCCAGCACTTTAACTGGAACTTCTTGACCCATTTGCAGATAGTCAGTCACTTTCTCAACGCGCTTATCAGCGATTTGAGAGATGTGGACCAGACCTTCTTTACCGCCACCGATAGCGACGAAGGCACCGAAATCTACGATACGGGTAACTTTACCTTGGTAGATACGGCCAACTTCGATTTCAGCAGTGATCTCTTCGATACGACGGATAGCGTATTTCGCTTTCTCACCGTCGGTCGCAGCGATTTTAACTGTACCATCATCTTCAATTTCAATGGTAGTGCCGGTTTCTTCAGTCAGAGCACGGATCACTGAACCACCTTTACCGATCACGTCCTTGATTTTATCTGGGCTGATCTTGATGGTGTGGATACGTGGTGCGAACTGAGAAATATCACCGCGCGGCGTGCTGATAGCCTGTTCCATAACGCCCAGAATGTGCAGACGCGCACCCTTAGCTTGGTTCAGAGCAACCTGCATGATTTCGCGGGTAATACCTTCGATTTTAATGTCCATTTGCAGCGCGGTAATACCGTCACGGCTACCGGCCACTTTAAAGTCCATGTCGCCCAAGTGATCTTCGTCACCCAGAATGTCAGACAGAACAACAAAGTTTTCGTCTTCTTTAACCAGACCCATCGCGATACCAGCAACGGCCGCTTTGATTGGCACGCCTGCGTCCATCAGTGCCAGAGAAGCACCACAAACGGAAGCCATTGAAGAAGAACCGTTGGACTCGGTGATTTCAGAAACAACGCGCACGGTGTACGGGAAGTCTTCTGGTTTAGGCATCATAGCCAACACACCGCGTTTCGCCAGACGACCGTGACCAATTTCACGACGTTTTGGCGAGCCAACCATACCAGTTTCACCAACAGAGTATGGAGGGAAGTTGTAGTGGAACAGGAAGCTATCTGTCTTCTCGCCCATCAACTCGTCAAGGTTCTGTGCATCACGGGCAGTACCCAGAGTTGCAGTAACCAGCGCCTGAGTTTCACCACGGGTGAACAGAGCAGAACCGTGAGTACGTGGCAACACGCCAGTACGCACGTCCAGACCACGGATCATGTCTTTTTCGCGACCGTCGATACGTGGCTCGCCACGCAGAACACGGCTACGAACAACGTTTTTCTCGATGCTGCCCAGCAGATCAGAGATTTCGCCCGCGTCCAGAGTCTCATCTTCAGCTTGCAGAGTCTGCAGAACTTCAGCTTTGATGGTGTTGATCTGAGTGTAACGCTCTTGCTTCTCGGTGATCAGGTAAGCATCACCCAAACGAGCTTCAGACAGAGCAGCAACGCGTGCGTGCAGTTCTGCATTCACGACTTCTGGCTGCCAGTCCCACTTATCTTTACCCACTTCAGCAACTAAAGAGTTGATGTTGTCGATGACGATTTGTTGTTGTTCGTGACCGAACACGACTGCACCCAGCATCTGATCTTCGCTCAGTACTTCAGCTTCAGATTCAACCATCAGCACAGCGCCCTGAGTACCAGCAACCACCAAGTCCAGACGGCTGGTTTTCAGTTCGTCAGCAGTTGGGTTCAGAACGTATTGGTCATTGATGTAACCAACGCGTGCAGCACCGATTGGGCCATTGAATGGAATACCAGACAGGCTCAGTGCAGCAGAAGCACCAATCATCGCCACGATGTCAGGGTTCACTTGTGGGTTCAGAGAAACCACGGTAGCAATAACCTGAACTTCATTCAGGAAGCTATCTGGGAACAGTGGACGAATTGGACGGTCAATCAGACGTGAAGTCAGCGTTTCGCCTTCACTTGGGCGGCCTTCACGACGGAAGAAGCTGCCTGGGATACGGCCAGCAGCGTAAGTACGCTCCTGATAGTTCACGGTCAGTGGGAAGAAGCTCTGACCTGGTTTAGCTTTTTTCTGGCCAACAACAGTAACGAATACTGCGGTGTCGTCCATGCTAACCATTACTGCGGCTGTCGCTTGACGCGCCATCATGCCGGTTTCAAGCGTTACGGTATGTTGACCGTATTGGAATTTACGAATAGTCGGATTAAGCAATGTAATATCCTTTTTTGTGGCGCGCAGCTGTTATGACAGCAGTTCACGCCGAAAAATACCCGAGCTTCTCACTACATTCTCGCGACTAATGACAATCCTTATATACCTGACAAAGTGGCAATAAAGTCTCTCATTAGCCGCGCGAAAACATCTGTAACGGAAGTTCATGTTCTTAAAAGCACTACAGAAACAACAGCCATACAGTAACCTGATTTGCTGTCGCTTCCTAGAATAAAGGGGCCAATTGGCCCCTTTACACTGAAACTCGCTTGATTAGCGACGCAGACCCAGACGCTCGATCAGGCTGGTGTAACGTGCTACATCTTTACGCTTCAGGTAGTCCAGCAGTTTACGACGCTGAGAAACCATACGCAGCAGACCACGACGGCTGTGGTGATCTTTTTTGTGCTCTGCAAAGTGACCTTGCAGATGGTTAATTTGAGCAGTCAGCAGAGCAACCTGAACTTCGGTAGAACCACTGTCGTTAGTGCCACGACCAAAGTCTGCAACGATTTGAGCTTTAGCTTCAACGCTTAGAGACATAATCATACTCCAAAATATTATAGATAATTAATACGGGTGCCGATCTCTAATTCAGCTACCCAATGCATAAGCTGCGCTATTCTACTCTTTGCATAATACGATCGCAAGGTGAGCAGAAAGGGCTTACTCGGTGTATTCAACCACCAAACGACGCGGCGCAATGCGGCCGTCATCGTCAATTTCACCGACGCCAATGAACTTGCGTTCTTCGCCTTCGGTGATGCGCACCATGCCAGATGTCGGGGCGCCGGAAGCCTGAACGGGTTGCCCCTGCTTCACGTATCCAGCTACAACAGGCAAAAGGTTTACTTCAGGGAAATCTTCACAGGCGCTGTCCATCGGCAACAGCAGAGGGTCCAGCAACAGGCGCGGTTCAATGCCTTCGGCTTCAGCCTGAGCGATCAGCGCATGCAGCTGTTCCATCGTCACCATGCGTTCGAAAGGATATGTCGCCACCTGCAAGCGACGCAGGTAAGTCACGTGCGCGCCACAGCCTAGCTTTTCACCCAAATCATCAACGATAGTGCGGATGTAAGTCCCTTTGGAGCAGTGGATCTCAAGCTCAACCTCAAAGCCTTCCCAACGAATGAACTTCAGTTCATACACGTTAATCGGGCGAGATTCGCGAGGAACTTCAATCCCCTGACGGGCGTACTCGTAGAGCTTCTTCCCTTCGTATTTCAATGCGGAATACATAGAAGGAATTTGCTGAGTTTCGCCGCGGAAGCTGTCCAGTGCTTCATCCAACTGCTGTTGGTTAAAGGTGACATCGCGCTCGGAGATAATCTGGCCTTCGGCATCAGAGGTATCCGTGCGCTGCCCCATGCGGGCAACAACGCGATAACGCTTGTCTGAGTCCAGAAGGAAACGCGAGAACTTGGTCGCTTCGCCTAAACATAGTGGCAGCATACCGGTAGCCAGTGGGTCTAGCGCACCGGTATGGCCCGCACGGTTGGCGTTATACAGACGTTTTACTTTTTGCAGCGCGTCGTTAGAGGACAAACCAAGGGACTTATCCAATAACAGAACGCCGTGGATATCACGGCCGCGACGACGTGGGCGACTCATTCTTATTCCTCGTCATCACCTGCGGCAGAACGGCGCTCAGCATCATTCTTAACTACATTTGTCACCAGGTTGGACATGCGCATGCCTTCAACCAGTGAGTTGTCGTAGGCAAAGGTCAGCTCTGGAACAACACGCAGACGCATGGCTTTACCAATCAGCGTGCGGATGAAGCCGGACGCGTCCTGCAAAGCTTTAATGCCATTCTTAACACGATCAGGGTCGTGATTGTCTGTCGTCAAAACATCTAAAAAGGTCACGAAGACTTTGGCATACGCCAGATCACGAGACACTTCGACGCCAGAAACGGTCGCCATGCCTACGCGCGGGTCTTTGACTTCACGCTGTAAGATGATGGCGATCTCTTTTTGCATCTCTTGGGAGACACGTTGGGTACGGCTAAATTCTTTTGCCATGATAAAACTCCTTCAGACAATCTCCAGACAAAGAGGGGGGCTCAAGGCCCCCCAACTGGATATAAGCGACGTCGCTAAGATTACGCGATGGTACGTTTGATCTCGATGATTTCGAAGACTTCGATCACATCGCCAGTACGCACATCATTGTAGTTCTTCACGCCGATACCACATTCCATGCCGTTACGAACTTCTGCAACGTCATCTTTGAAGCGGCGCAGGGATTCCAGCTCGCCTTCGTAGATAACCACGTTGTCACGCAGTACACGGATTGGGTTGTTACGCTTAATCATACCTTCAGTAACCATACAGCCTGCGATTGCGCCAAATTTCGGTGACTTGAACACGTCACGAACTTCAGCCAGACCAATGATTTGCTGTTTGTATTCTGGCGCCAACATACCGCTCATCGCCTGCTTAACTTCGTCAATCAGGTTATAGATGACGGAGTAGTAACGCAGATCCAAGCTTTCGCTTTCTACGACGCGGCGAGCAGATGCATCGGCACGAACGTTGAAGCCAAGGATGATAGCGTTAGAAGCAGCAGCCAGCGTTGCGTCGGTTTCGGTGATACCACCTACGCCCATACCAACAATCTTAACTTTAACTTCGTCGGTAGACAGATTTTGCAGCGCGTCAGAAATCGCTTCACAAGAACCTTGTACGTCAGACTTCAGAACGATGTTCAGTTCAGAAACTTCGCCTTCGGTCATGTTCGCAAACATGTTTTCCAGTTTAGATTTCTGCTGGCGAGCCAGTTTAACTTCACGGAACTTGCCTTGACGATACAGGGCAACTTCACGCGCTTTCTTCTCGTCACGTACAACAGTCACTTCGTCACCGGCAGCAGGAACGCTAGACAGACCCAGCACTTCCACAGGGATAGAAGGACCCGCAGACGCAATGTCACGACCCATCTCATCACGCATCGCACGAACGCGGCCATACTCGAAGCCACACAGGATGATGTCACCCTTGTTCAACGTACCCTCTTGAACCAGAACGGTAGCCACTGGGCCACGGCCTTTGTCCAGGAAGGATTCGATAACCACACCGCTTGCCATGCCGCTGCGAACTGCTTTCAGTTCCAGAACTTCGGCTTGCAGCAGGATTGCGTCCAGCAGTTCGTCGATACCCGTACCTGCTTTCGCAGAAACGTGTACGAACTGAGACTCGCCGCCCCACTCTTCTGGCATAACGCCGTACTGAGAAAGTTCGGTGCGAACGCGATCTGGATCCGCTTCTGGCTTATCGATTTTGTTCACTGCAACCACGATTGGCACGCCAGCAGCTTTCGCATGCTGAACGGCTTCGATGGTTTGTGGCATAACGCCATCATCCGCAGAAACAACCAGAACAACGATATCCGTTGCCTGAGCACCACGAGCACGCATTGAAGTAAACGCGGCGTGTCCCGGAGTATCCAGGAAGGTGATCATGCCGTTTTCAGTTTCAACGTGATAAGCACCGATGTGCTGGGTAATACCACCGGCTTCGCCCGCTGCAACTTTCGTTGAACGAATGTAGTCAAGCAGAGAGGTTTTACCGTGGTCAACGTGGCCCATGATGGTCACAACTGGAGCACGTGGCTCAGCAGCTGCTGACGCACCCGTGTCACGGTCGCTCATCAGCGCTTCTTCCAGCTCGTTTTCACGACGCAGGATAACTTTATGGCCCATTTCTTCAGCAACCAGCTGAGCAGTTTCCTGATCGATAACCTGGTTGATGGTAGCCATTGCGCCCAGTTTCATCATGGTTTTGATGACCTGAGAGCCTTTAACAGCCATTTTGTTCGCCAGCTCAGCAACGGTGATGGTTTCACCCAACACAACGTCACGGTTTACCGCAACAACAGGCTTGTTGAAGCTCTGTTGCAGGGTGCTTGGCTTACGTTTGCCTTTACCATTACGACCTACAGCACGCGCTTCTTCGCGGTCTGCTTTAGATTCAGACAGTTTATTGCCTTTCTTCTGCTTGGTCGCTTTGCCACCGCGAGTACGGCTACGACGATCGCCTTCAACTTTGGCGTCATTTTCGTCTTCAGCTGCACGAGCGTGGGTAGAAGTGGTGACATGATAGTCAGCGGATTCGGATTCGCTTGGCGCAACAACTTCAGTCCAGACGCCAGAGTCAGCCATTTTACGGGCTTCTTCTGCAACGCGTTTCGCGTTTTCTTCGATCTTACGCTGGGCTTCTTCTTCCGTTTTGCGTTTCAGCTCTGCGGCTTCAGCTTCACGGCGTGCTTTCTCTGCCTGAGCTGGTTTGGTTACTTCGTCGGTATGATGATTTGTCACTTTGTCTTTTTCCGCTGCGTCGCGCTTAGCTTTTTCAGCGGCCTCACGTTTGGCTTGCTCTTCGGCGGCGCGCTGCGCTTTTTCTTGAGCTTCGCGCTGGGCTTGCTCGGCTGCTGCACGCTGTGCCTGTTCTTCCGCTTCACGCTTCGCCTGCTCTTCCGCTTCGGCCTGGGCTTGTTCAGCTTCGGTCATATCACGTTTTACATAAGTGCGTTTCTTGCGGACTTCGATTTGCACCGATTTACTCTTTCCGCCGGTGCTCGGAATGTTCAGTGTACTACGCGTTTTGCGTTGTAAGGTCAGTTTGTTTGGAGCACTGCCGTTTCCACGGTTCAAGTGCGCCAATAAAGTCTCTTTTTCTTGCTGGGTGACAGAGTCAGCTTCAGACTTGTCGATCCCTGCATCAGCAAATTGCTGTACCAGGCGATCAACCGGAGTTTGAATCTCTGCTGCCAGCGATTTTACGGTTACATCTGTCATGCTGTTCCTTCCTGCTACAGTTTATTACGCATTGTCGCCAAACCAGCAGATATTGCGCGCGGCCATGATAAGTTCACCAGCCTGTTCGTCACTAAGACCTTCAATATCCGCCAGATCGTCGACACCCTGCTCGGCAAGATCTTCCAGCGTACAAACCCCATGTGCAGCCAGTTTAAATGCCATGCTACGTTCCAGACCCGCCAAGTTCAGCAAATCTTCAGCAGGCTTATTGTCGCCGAGACTTTCTTCCTGAGCTAAAGCCAGAGTAGTTAATGCTTCTTTCGCACGTTCGCGCAGAGCATCTACCGTGTCTTCATCCAGGCCATCGATTTCTAGCAATTCTTTCATTGGCACGTAGGCCAACTCTTCGAGCGTTGAGAAACCTTCTTCTACCAAGACAGTGGCGAAATCTTCGTCGATAGCCAGATATTTGGTGAAGGTTTCAATCGCGGCGTGAGCCTCAGCCTGATGTTTGGCTTGCAGGTCATCCGCAGTCATTACGTTCAGTTCCCAACCACTCAGCTGGGAGGCCAAACGTACGTTTTGGCCATTACGACCAATCGCCTGTGCCAGGTTGCTGGCTTCAACGGCGACATCCATAGTGTGCTTATCTTCGTCAACCACGATGGAGGCAACATCAGCAGGCGCCATTGCATTGATAACGAACTGGGCAGGGTTGTCGTCCCATAATACGATATCGATACGCTCGCCGCCTAATTCGCTAGACACGGCCTGCACGCGAGCACCGCGCATACCAACACATGCACCCACTGGGTCAATGCGTTTGTCGTTGGTTTTAACGGCAATTTTGGCGCGAGAGCCTGGGTCACGAGCTGCTGCTTTAATTTCAATCAGCTCTTCACCAATTTCTGGTACTTCAATGCGGAACAGTTCGATCAGCATCTCATTGCGTGAACGGCTGACGAACAGCTGTGCGCCGCGCGCTTCTGGGCGGACGTCATACAGCACGCCACGAATACGGTCGCCAGAGCGGAAGTTTTCGCGTGGAAGCATGTCTTCGCGCAGGATAACGGCTTCAGCGTTGCTGCCTAAATCAAGGGCGATGCTGTCGCGGTTAACTTTCTTAACGACGCCAGTAACGATTTCGCCTTGCTGCTCGCGGAACTGCTCAACTACCATCGCACGCTCAGCTTCACGTACTTTTTGTACGATAACCTGTTTCGCGGTCTGGGTTGTAATACGGTCGAAGGTGACAGACTCAATCTGATCTTCGATGTAACCGCCTAATTCAATAGAAGGGTCTTCGTATTGGGCAGCTTCAAGGGTGATTTCACGCGTTGGTTGAGTAACTTCGTCAACAGCAACCCAACGGCGGAAGGTGTCAAAGTCACCGGTTTTACGATCGATGGTGACGCGGACTTCAATTTCTTGTTCGTACTTTTTCTTAGTCGCTGTCGATAACGCAGTTTCCAGCGCTTCAAAAATCTTCTCGCGCGGGAGTGATTTTTCATTAGAAACCGCTTCTACAACAGCCAGAATTTCTTTGTTCATCCTAGTTGCCTCATCCAAACTTTAAAAGTGGGGTACCAGGTTCGCTTTCTGGATATTGCTCAGCGCGAACACTTCATCTTTGCCTTCCACAGTAACCGTGATCATTTCGCCTTCGACAGCCTTAATAATTCCCTGCCATTTGCGACGGTTCTGCATAGCCATCCGCAGTACCAGACTCACCTCGTCACCGAGAAAACGTTGGTAATGTTCAGCGGTAAACATTGGGCGATCGAGACCGGGAGAGGAAACTTCCAGGTTGTATGCAACAGTGACGGGGTCTTCGACATCCAACACGGCGCTAACCTGGTGGCTGACATCAGCACAATTATCAACTGTGATCCCGTCTTCACTATCAATATAGATGCGTAGCGTCGATTGGCGAGCTCTTACGAACTCGATGCCTACCAGCTCGAAGCCCAATGCTTCAACCGGTGCTGAAATCATCTCTGTTAATTTTTGTTCTAATGTGGACAAGCCCACCCCCAAGACATAAAAAAAGGGCCTAATAGCCCAGTGATTCTGCTGCCAAATAACAAAAAACCCCGATAAATCGGGGCTTTATGAAACTGGACCCTGTTCGCCGAAAAGCGACTTCGGCGCAACTTTCGAAAGTGTTATTTCAAATTGAAACTACAGAACATGACAGGAGAAAACTGAAAGTCTATTTGAAATAAACACTTAGGGAAAGTGGTTGCGGGGGCCGGATTTGAACCGACGACCTTCGGGTTATGAGCCCGACGAGCTACCAGGCTGCTCCACCCCGCGTCCGAAAACGTGGCAAATACTACGCCGATAACCGCTTAAAAGCAAGTTATCACAAAGATTGGTACCGAGGACGGGACTTGAACCCGTAAGCCCATTCGGGCACTACCACCTCAAGGTAGCGTGTCTACCAATTCCACCACCTCGGCACTTATTTTTCACAATCGCTTCTACTGTCCAAGCATAAGCCATTGATTGAAAAGCTTACTTCCACTTCTTTTTAAGAGCAATAACATTCAATCTACAGATTAATGAGGAACGTCACTGTTAGGCGCTGCCGGAGCCGCTGGTGCAGTTGTAGTCTGCTCAGTTTTCGCTGGCTGACCCAAGTTCTCCCACTCACTACCTTGCTGGCCCTTATGGGTACTCATGTTGCCCAAGATCAAGCTAATAACGAAGAAAAGCGCCGCTAAAATAGCTGTCGTACGGGTCATGAAGTTACCGGAACCACTCGAACCGAACAATGTGCCAGAAGCACCTGCTCCGAAAGAGGCTCCCATATCAGCACCTTTACCTTGTTGCAGCATAACCATAGCCACCAGGCCGATTGCTACGAGAAGGAAAATCACCAGAAGAGCTTCGTACATAGTAGTACCTGTATCCTTGCGGGTTCACCGCATGCTAAATGCTTCTCACCAATTTAGTGGGTTTCAATGACCCACTGAAGCGGGTGTGAATACTAACCAAAGGTGTATGGGGACGCAAGGGCAATTTGACGAGGATTGTTCGTTTGCGGAAAAAAACGTCAAAAGCTGGCAAAGTCCATGCGTATGAAAAATTTTGGGCCTTTTCAATGCTCAAAAAAGGCCCAAATTATTTTAAGAATCAGTGCGGTTAGCTGATTATGGCTTTGACGCTTTTACGGCATCAGCAATTCGGTTAGCCAGCATTTCAACTAATGCGCTGTCTTCGCCTTCAACCATTACGCGAATTAACGGCTCGGTACCCGACTTACGCAGCAATACTCGACCACGGCCTACCAGCTGTTTTTCAACTTCAGCAGTAATAGTTTTCACTTCTTCAGTTTCGAGCGGGTCATGGGTACCAGCAAAGCGAACATTGACCAGCACCTGTGGCAGTAATTTCATGCCGCTGCACAGGTCGTGCAGGCTCATGTGGTTACGCGCCATCGCGGTCAGCACTTGCAGACCAGCCACGATGCCGTCGCCCGTGGTGGTTTTGTCCAACAGGATCACATGGCCTGAGTTTTCAGCACCAATGCTCCAGCCTTTCTCTTTCATCTTCTCGAGAACGTAGCGGTCGCCAACTTTAGCGCGAGCAAATGGAATACCCAGTTGCTTCAGAGCCAGCTCAAGGCCCATATTGCTCATCAAGGTGCCCACCACGCCGCCTTTCAGCTGGCCCTGGCGCAGACCTTCACGCGCAATGATATACATAATCTGGTCGCCATCGACCTTATTACCTTCATGGTCAACCATGATGATACGGTCGCCGTCGCCATCAAAAGCCAAGCCGACATCGGCCTTTTCAGCCAGAACGCGCTCTTGTAGCAGGCGAACATCGGTCGCGCCGCATTTTTCATTGATATTCATCCCATCGGGTTCGCAGCCGATAGCGATCACTTTCGCACCCAGCTCCCGCATCACGCTTGGCGCAATGTGGTAGGTCGCGCCATTTGCGCAGTCGACCACGATTTTCAGGCCATTCAGGCTCAGCTCGCTTGGGAAAGTGCCTTTGCAGAATTCGATATAGCGACCGGCGGCATCCACGATGCGGCTCGCTTTACCCAGCTCGGCCGACTCAACACAGGTCAGCGGCTTATCCATTTCAGCTTCAATGGCTTCTTCGACGTCGTCAGGCAGCTTAGTGCCGTCGATGGAGAAGAATTTGATGCCGTTGTCATAATAAGGGTTATGAGAAGCAGAAATAACGATACCGGCTTCCGCGCGGAAGGTACGGGTCAGGTAAGCAACGGCCGGAGTTGGCATCGGGCCGGTGAAAGAGGCGGAAAGACCCGCGGCAGCAAGGCCGGCTTCAAGTGCTGATTCCAGCATGTAGCCTGAAATACGGGTATCTTTGCCAATAATTACTTTGCGCGAACCATGACGAGCGAGGACTTTACCAGCGGCCCAGCCCAGCTTTAATACAAAATCAGGCGTGATCGGGCTATCGCCAACTTTGCCACGGATGCCATCTGTACCAAAGTATTTACGGTCGCTCATAATTTTTATTCTTCCCTTGCTGAAAGTGTTGCCTCAACGATACGCATCGCCTCGACGGTTTCTTTTACGTCATGCACTCTGATTATTTGCGCGCCCTGCATTGCAGCAATGACCGCGCAGGCAATACTTCCACTCACCCGATTTTCCGGGGACACATTGAGTAACTGCCCTATCATCGATTTTCTCGACATTCCGACCAGTAAAGGCAAGCCAAAATGGTGGAATTCAGCCAGTCTCGCGAGCAGCTGATAGTTGTGGTTCAAATTCTTACCGAAACCGAAGCCTGGGTCGAGCAACAATTTATTTTTCGGAATACCCGCGCTCACACAACGCGCAATTTGTTGCGTGAAATAGTCATCGATTTCGCCAATTAGATTGTCGTATTTCGGCGAGTGCTGCATGGTTTTTGGCTGACCCTGCATATGCATCAGGCAGACCGGCAGGCCAGTTGCCGCCGCGGCTTCCAGCGCGCCGGGCTCTTGCAGAGAGCGAATATCATTGATGATGTGGGCACCGGCGGCGGCTGATTCGCGGATAACCGCGGCTTTCGACGTATCAACAGAGATCCACACTTCCATTCGGCGGTAAATAGCTTCAACTACCGGGATCACGCGAGAAAGCTCTTCATCCTCGCTGACTTCAGCCGCGCCCGGACGCGTCGACTCACCGCCGATATCAATTATCGTTGCGCCAGCATCGACCATCGCCTGCGCATGCTGTAAAGCCAAATCAATGCGATTGTGGCGGCCACCGTCGGAGAAGGAATCTGGCGTAACGTTGAGGATCCCCATGACTTGAGGAAATCTGAGGTCTAACGAGACCCCTTGGGCGTTTAGCAGCATGCTGGTGTCCTATCGCTTCTGATCAATATTCTGTGTCGTCGCTACATTATGCATAAAAAAACCCCGGGCAAGCCCGAGGTTTTTATTCACAACGTCAACAATGGGACACAATTACCGGCTTATTTGCCGCTAAATTGTTCACACATCGTGTTGCCTGGATTCGGCGTACGCGGTTCGTCTACTGGCGTTGGTGCTTTTGGAGCGCCACCGTCGTTGGAACTGTCGTTACCGTTTTTCGCGCTTGAGTCATCCCAGCCAGCTGGCGGGCGAACATCTTTGCGGTTCATCAGGTCATCAATCTGTGGCGCATCAATGGTTTCATATTTCATCAATGCATCTTTCATTGAATGCAGGATGTCCATGTTTTCCATCAACAGCTTACGGGCACGCTGGTAGTTGTGCTCAACCAGAGATTTCACTTCCTGATCGATGATGCGAGCAGTTTCATCAGACATGTGCTTGGCTTTCGCAACTGAACGCCCCAAGAACACTTCGCCTTCTTCTTCTGCGTACAGCAATGGACCCAATTTCTCAGAGAAGCCCCACTGGGTAACCATGTTACGCGCAATAGAAGTGGCTACTTTGATGTCATTGGATGCACCGGTAGAGACTTTTTCTACGCCGTAGATGATCTCTTCAGCAAGACGGCCACCGTACAGGGTAGAGATCTGGCTTTCGAGCTTCTGACGGCTGGCGCTAATCGCATCGCCGACTGGCAGGAAGAAGGTCACACCCAAAGCACGTCCGCGAGGGATAATAGTGACTTTGTGTACTGGGTCATGCTCAGGAACCAGGCGACCAATGATGGCGTGGCCCGCTTCGTGATATGCCGTAGATTCTTTCTGCGCTTCGGTCATCACCATGGAGCGACGTTCCGCACCCATCATGATTTTGTCTTTCGCTTTCTCGAACTCAACCATCGAAACAACGCGTTTGTTGCCACGAGCAGAGAACAGAGCCGCTTCGTTAACCAAGTTAGCTAAGTCAGCACCAGAGAAGCCCGGAGTACCACGTGCAATCACAGATGCATCAACATCCGGTGCCAGTGGCACACGACGCATGTGAACTTTCAGGATCTGCTCACGGCCGCGAACATCTGGCAAGCCAACAACGACCTGACGGTCGAAACGACCCGGACGCAGCAACGCTGGGTCAAGTACGTCTGGACGGTTGGTTGCAGCAATCACGATGATGCCTTCGTTGCCTTCAAAGCCGTCCATTTCAACCAGCATCTGGTTCAGCGTTTGTTCACGTTCATCGTGACCACCGCCCAAACCAGCACCACGTTGGCGACCTACGGCGTCAATCTCATCGATGAAGATGATGCATGGCGCTGCTTTTTTCGCTTGTTCGAACATGTCGCGCACACGAGATGCACCCACACCCACGAACATTTCAACGAAGTCTGAACCGGAAATAGTGAAGAAAGGTACTTTAGCTTCGCCCGCGATGGCTTTCGCCAGCAAGGTTTTACCGGTACCCGGAGGGCCGACCATCAACACGCCTTTTGGAATCTTACCGCCCAGTTTTTGGAAACGGCTTGGCTCGCGAAGGTAATCTACCAGTTCGCTAACCTCTTCCTTGGCTTCGTCACAACCAGCGACGTCAGCAAAAGTGGTTTTAATTTGGTCTTCCGTCAGCATGCGCGCCTTGCTCTTGCCAAAGGACATTGCCCCTTTGCCGCCGCCGCCCTGCATCTGCCGCATAAAGAATATCCAGACGCCAATCAATAACAGCATCGGGAACCATGAAATAAAGATAGAGGCCAGCAGGCTAGGTTGTTCTGGCGGTTCGCCAACAACTTTCACGTTTTTGCTCAGCAGCGTATCCAGCAATTTAGGGTCATCAACTGGGATGTAGGTCGTGTATTTGTTGCTATCTTTTTTAACAACGTCAATCTCACGTCCATTGATACGTGCTTCACGAATCTGGTCTTGGGTCAATTCGGACATGAAGGTAGAATAATCTACCCTACGGCCATTAGACTCGCTGGGCCCAAAGCTCTGAAATACAGACATCAATACAACCGCGATGACTAACCAGAGAATCAGGTTCTTCGCCATGTCACTCAAGGGATTAACCTCATATTACAACTGTGTTAACAAACAGCGTTAGGGTATTACAGTTTCCGCCCTGTCGCTACGATGTACACTTCACGTGAACGTGCACGAGAAGCGTCTGGCTTACGAATCTTCACCTTCGTAAAAAGGGAGCGAATTTCCCGTAGGTATTCATCAAAGCCATCTCCCTGGAACACCTTCACCAGGAAACCTCCACCTGGTGCCAATACATCACGACACATATCCAGCGCTAACTCAACCAGATACATCGATTTTGGAATATCGACTGCCGGAGTACCGCTCATATTCGGGGCCATATCGGACATGACCACCTGAACTTTGTTATCTCCCACTCTTTCCAACAGAGCTTTGAGAACTAATTCATCACGAAAGTCGCCCTGAAGAAAGTCGACTCCAACGATGGGATCCATAGGTAAAAGATCGCAAGCGATAATGCGGCCTTTATGCCCAATTTGGGTGGCAGCGAATTGTGACCAACCACCCGGCGCAGCGCCCAAGTCAACCACGGTCATTCCTGGTTTGAACAGTTTGTCGCTTTGCTGTATCTCATCCAGTTTAAACCAGGCGCGGGAACGTAGGCCCTTTTTCTGTGCTTGTAACACATATTTATCGCTAAAGTGTTCCTGCAACCAGCGACTGGAACTTGCAGAACGCTTTTTATTAGACATTATTTATTAACCATTTAATTTTCCATTAACACTCATATAGAGCATTTGGAACAAGCTCTTAGCGTCATTACGTCGATAGCTAAAGCCACTCAAATCATCGCGCAGAAGCAGTCCGATTTGGTGATAACCATGAGATGGCGGTAGAATGACCCGTTTTCAATCCCAACTTAAGCAAAAAAGACGATGAATCTTAACAATAAGCAAAAACAGTACCTGAAAGGTCTGGCACATCCACTCAAACCGGTTGTCATGCTAGGTAATAACGGCCTTACCGAAGGTGTGCTTGCAGAAATCGAACTGGCTCTGCAACACCACGAACTTATCAAAGTGAAAGTAGCCGCTGAAGAGCGTGAAACGAAGACCTTGATTGTTGACGCTATTGTGCGTGAAACCAAGGCGAGCAATGTGCAAGTCATCGGCAATATTCTGGTACTTTATCGCCCTTCGACTGAAGACCGCAAAATTATCTTACCGCGTTAATTGTTTAAGGTTTAACGAAAAACGCTGTAGATAAGTGGAACGGTGACACGTTATTACTTTCAATAAAAGGCCGCTCGCGGCCTTTTTACGTTAGTTTTCACTTCCCTGTGAAGTAATTCACGCGGGAAGTGAACGTTTTGAATGGTCGCTGCGCCTGAAGAATGGCACTTTTTATTCAGGTTAGCTGAGGCAGATTAAAGGTATTCAACCTTCAGCACTTCATACTCGACATCGCCGCCCGGCGTACGGATCACCACGACGTCATCTTGTTCTTTGCCAATCAAACCACGCGCAATCGGCGAGTTAACAGAAATCAGATTTTGCTTAAAATCTGCTTCGTCATCACCCACGATGCGATACTTCTGCTCTTCATCAGTATCGAGGTTCATCACGGATACCGTGGCACCAAAAATCACGCGGCCCGTTGCCGGCATTTTGGTCACGTCGATAACCTGAGCATTGGAAAGCTTGGCTTCGATTTCCTGAATACGACCTTCACAGAAGCCCTGTTGTTCACGAGCGGCGTGGTATTCAGCATTCTCTTTCAAGTCGCCATGTTCACGTGCAGTGGCGATATCTGCAATGATCTTCGGGCGACGAACGCTCTTAAGATGATCAAGTTCTTCACGTAATCTTTCAGCGCCACGTAATGTCATCGGAATCGGTTTCATATATTAACTACCTCTAACTTGTCCTTTCGGTAAACACCGTCCTGATCGAATCAGGTAGAAATAAGTCAGTGCTCTTGACCGACTCTCTCTGGCTAAAAACAAAAAAAACCTAACCCGGAGTCGAAGACCCAAGTCAGGATTGGTTTTGCATTTTGATACGTATTTTAACGTAGAGTTCCCTGAGGGTCATCGTTTACTTTCGCCCTCGTTGCACCCCACTTCGTAGCATCGTAGTATGGCGGCACGTCATTCCGCATTTACCCAAGGCCCTTACTCAAAATAATGCGTTTTTTACAAATTGTCAGTGGATTAGCTTGCGCGTTTGTTTTGAACGCAAACGCAGCTCAGGTCGAAAATTACACCGAGTATCTGCCCGACGGTACAAACCTGGCGTTACTGGTACAGAAGATTGGAGCCACCACCCCTTCGATAGACTATCACGGGCAGCAGATGGCCCTGCCCGCCAGTACGATGAAAATTTTAACCGCGCTGGCAGCCTTGCTCCAACTAGGCCCAGATTTCCGTTTCACGACCACATTCGAGACCAAAGGCACTGTCAGCGATGGTGTGCTTAAAGGCGATCTGGTCGCGCGCTTCGGTGGCGATCCCACCTTTAAGCGTCAGAATATTCGCAATATGGTGGCGGCATTACGCAAGCAAGGCATCAAACAAATCACTGGCGATGTGATCATCGACAGCTCAGTTTTCGCCAGCCATGACAAAGCGCCGGGCTGGCCGTGGAACGATATAACCCAGTGCTTCAGCGCGCCACCGGCGGCGGCGATTGTCGACCGAAACTGCTTCTCGGTTTCGCTCTACAGCGCCCCAAAACCTAATGAAAACGCCTTTATTCGCGTTGCGTCATACTACCCGGTGCATATGTTTAGCGAAGTGCGGACGCTGGCGAAAGGCTCTCCTGACGCGCAGTACTGCGAGTTAGACGTGGTGCCGGGTGAGCTCAACCGCTACACGCTTACTGGCTGCCTGACCCAGCGCAGCGAGCCTCTGCCTTTAGCTTTCGCCATTCAAGACGGGGCGAGCTATGCCGGGGCCATCATTAAAGATGAGCTGCAACAGGCCGAGATCCAAATTGACGGCACCCTGAAGCGCCAGACGCAGCCGACGCCAGCCGGCACGGTTCTGGCCCAGACCCAGTCCGCGCCGCTGCACGATTTGCTACACATTATGTTGAAGAAGTCAGACAACATGATTGCTGATACCGTGTTCCGCACCATCGGACACCAGCGTTTTGGCGTGCCGGGCACGTGGCGTGCGGGCTCCGACGCCGTGCGTCAGATCCTTCGCCAGAAAGCCGGTATCGATTTAGGTAACTCTATTCAGGTGGATGGCTCCGGCCTGTCGCGTCACGACCTGTTGTCACCTGCGACCATGATGCAAGTGCTGCAATACATTGCTCAACACGATCAGGAGCTAAACTTCATATCAATGCTCCCTCTGGCGGGTCATGACGGCACATTGCAATATCGTGGTGGTTTGCACGAAGCGGGCGTGGATGGAAAAGTCTCGGCGAAAACCGGCTCACTGGCTGGCGTTTATAACCTCGCGGGCTTTATTACCACGGCCAGCGGCCAACGCATGGCCTTTGTGCAATTCTTGTCTGGGTATGCTGTTCCGCCGGAAGATCAGCGCACGCGTAGAGCACCTTTGGTTCGTTTTGAAAGCCGTCTCTACCGGGATGTATATCAAAATAACTGAGTTCTAAACGATGAAATTACTGATCGTTGAAGATGATGAACTCTTGCGCCAGGGCCTGTCATTAGCCCTGAGCGGAGAGAATTACGCCTGTGATTGCGCATCGACAGCGGCAGAGGCCCATGGCCTAATTCTGGCAAGTCAGTACAGCTTGGTGGTATTAGATCTGGGCTTACCCGATCGCGACGGCGCCTCGCTGCTGCGGCAGTGGCGCCGGGAACATATCGACATTCCGGTGCTGATCCTCACCGCGCGCGACGCCCTTGAGGATCGCGTTGACGGCCTTGATGCCGGCGCAGACGATTACCTGATCAAACCTTTTGCGCTGGTCGAGCTACTGGCGCGAGTCCGGGCCTTAATCCGCCGCTATCAGGGGCAGAGCGATAACCAAGTTATCGTCGGCTACCTCAAAATCAATCTCTCCACCCAGCAAGTCTATAAAGACGACACACCCATCGAAGTCACGCCGAAGGAGTTCGCTATCCTCTCCCGGCTGATGATGCGCGCGGGTCAGACGGTAAACCGCGAGCTGCTTCAGCAAGATCTCTACACCTGGAATGACGACCTTGGCTCTAACACGCTAGAGGTGCATATGCACAACTTGCGCCGCAAATTAGGCAAAGAGGCAATCCGCACCATTCGCGGTAACGGCTACCGTCTAGAGGTCTCTGAATGACCAGCATGCGGCGTCGCCTGCTGGTCATGCTGGCGCTGATTTTGTTCGTAACCCAGCTAACCAGCGTGTTTTGGCTGTGGCATGAGAGCCAAGAGCAGATTAACCTGCTGGTCAATGACACGCTCTCCGCCAAGGTGCGCAATAGCCACGTTGAGAAGGAGATTGCCGAGGCGATCGCCTCGCTGATTGCCCCTTCCCTGCTGATGATGGCCGTCACCCTGTTGCTCTCCTTCTGGGCTATCAGTTGGATCATTCGGCCCCTAAACCAATTGCAGAACAGGCTGGAAACTCGCTCGGCGGACAATTTATCTCCCCTGCCGCTTAACAGTGAAATCAGCGAAATTGTCTCTGTTACCAAGGCGCTGAATCAACTTTTCTCCCGGCTTTCCAACACAATCCAGCAAGAGCGGCTGTTTACCGCCGATGCCGCCCACGAGCTGCGCACGCCGCTGGCCGGAGTACGTTTGCATCTCGAGCTGATGGACCAGAAAGGAGTAGAAGGCAGCAAGACGCTGATTGGCCGCATCGATCAGCTGATGCTGACTATCGAGCAGCTGCTGATGCTGTCGCGCGCGGGGCAGAACTTCGCCAAAGGTCAGTATGATCAGGTGGATTTGGTCGAACACGTGGTGCAGCCACTTCGCGAGGAGTTGGAGGAGATGCTGGCTCTGCGCCAGCAGACTATGCGCTATAGCATGCCGGATAAACTGGTGATTCAAGGCGACGCCATTCTGCTGCGCCTGATGGTGCGTAATCTGGTGGAAAACGCCTTTAGATATGGTCCAGAAGGCGGTGAGATAGCCTTGAGCTTGCTGAGCGAGAATCAGGGCGCAGTGGTGAAGGTCGAAGACAACGGGCCGGGAATTGATGAGCAGAAGGCCTGCGAGCTGACTCAGGCTTTCAAACGCGTTGACCAGCGCTACGGCGGCAGCGGGCTGGGGCTGAATATCATCGTGCGCATCGCCACGCTGCACGGCGGCAATCTGCAATTGTGCAATCGCAAAGACACCCACGGCCTGTGCGCCCAGTGCTGGCTGCCAGAAAGCTTTATCAACAGATACTAAGCCCAGTAAGAATCGCCAAATTTAAGCCATAAAAAAGGCCGCTCGAGGGCGGCCTTTATCGACATCAAAACAATGAGTTAAACTCAGAATTAACGTTCGTAGATAATCTCTACGCCTTCGTCATCATCTTCGTCCCAGTCATCATCCCAGTCGTCATCTTCGGCTTCAGCTTCGGCCAGTTGCTCACGATGGTAATCATCCCACATGAACTCAACTTTCTCAGGCACCGCAGCTTCAACCGCCATGTGCTTAGGATTTTCATTGATGAACTTCATCACGTCCCAGCACAGCGCGTTAACGCCTTCGCGATTGGCGGCAGAGATCAGGTAGTAATCCCCTTCCCAACCCAGCGCTTCGGCAATGGTTTTAGCACGGGCTTCGGCTTCTTCTTTCTCAATCAGGTCAACTTTGTTGAACACTAACCAGCGCGGTTTTTCTGCCAGTTTGGCATCATACTGCTGAAGCTCATTGATGATAACTTTAGCGTTTTCAACCGGATCGGATTCATCGATTGGCGCGATATCAATAAGGTGCAGCAGCACACGGCAACGCTCAAGGTGCTTAAGGAAGCGAATACCTAAACCCGCGCCCTCTGAAGCCCCTTCAATCAAACCAGGGATGTCGGCAACCACGAAGCTCTGCTCGTTATCCATACGCACCACGCCAAGGCTTGGCACCAGAGTGGTAAACGGATAGTCGGCAACTTTTGGCTTAGCGGCTGAGACAGAACGGATGAAGGTCGATTTACCGGCGTTCGGCAGACCTAACATACCTACGTCAGCCAACAGCATCAGTTCCAGAGAGATGTCGCGCATCTCACCCTTGGTACCCATCGTTTTTTGGCGAGGAGAACGGTTTACTGATGATTTAAAACGGGTGTTGCCCAGACCGTGGAAACCGCCTTTCGCCACCATCTGCTGCTGGCCGTGGCGGGTCATGTCACCCAGCACTTCGCCAGTACCTTGGTCCAGAATACGGGTTCCGACTGGCACTTTGATGGTGATGTCTTTACCACGCTTGCCCGTACAGTCGCTGCTCTGGCCATTGGTGCCGCGCTCTGCACGATAAGATTTCACGAAACGGAAATCGATCAACGTGTTGAGGTTCTCATCTGCCAGCACATAAACGTCGCCGCCGTCGCCGCCGTCACCGCCATCTGGGCCGCCACGAGGGATATATTTTTCACGACGGAAGCTGACACAGCCGTTACCGCCATCACCTGCCACGACCAAAATTGTGGCTTCATCTACAAACTTCATGTGTACCGTCTCCGTAAATCATTCACCCGGCTGCTTAAGAGTCGCCACCAGGTTTTGTTCTGTCCGACCAGGCCACCAACGATGGCCAATTGCGGAAAACATCGCTCCCGCCACCACCACGAATGCTCCCAAATAACCAATCAGGTTAAGCACTGGTGCAGCAAACATATTAGGCCAGGCAAGTGCCAATAAATCTGAAAATAGCAGGGTAAACAATGGCGTCAGGGTTACAAATGCACTTACTTGTGCCGCCTGCCATCTCGCCATCGCTTCCGCTAATGCGCCATATCCTACTAACGTATTCGCGCCACAAAACAATAAACAGGCAAACTGCCAACTATTGAGCTGCGAGAGCATCGCCGGACTGGCCAGCGGGAGCAATGCGATAGAACATAAAGTGTACAGCAAAAACAAGATCTGAGGTGAGGCCAGCCGCCGCAATAAGACCTTCTGCGTAACGCCGTAAATAACCCAAACCGTTGCCGCACTTATCCCCAGCAATACACCCAAGGTGTAATCCGTGAGACGTGTGAAAATTTCTATCAGGCTGGTATTAAAGAACAGCACCAAGCCTAGTATCAGCATGCCTGCCCCAATCACTTGGGTGACGCGCATCTTCTCTTTCAAGACAATGACGCTGGCGAACATCATGCCGACGGGTGATAACTGCCCAATAACCTGCGACGCCGTAGGGCTGAGGTATTGCAGAGATGACCCAAATAAGACGAAATTGCCCAATAATCCGCAGGTTGCGACTAACAGCAAAATCAGCCAGCGAGGACTTTTGAACATTTTCATCGGCGGCAATCTATGCCGTGCCGCCAAAATACATCCCAGAACGACCGCGGCGAGGGAGAACCTAAACCAGACAACCGTGAAGGGGTCCATGACGACTAAGACTTGCTTCATCGCTATCGGCAGCGAACCCCAGCACATTGCCGTGATCACCGCTAATAAAATCCCTATGGGTGCCTGCGATTTCGTGTCCATGTCCCAGCCATGCTTAGGCGAACCAGAATGTAAAAAGCCCCGCAACGAATTGCGGGGCTTACATCTATTTTCTTAAGACTCGAAAAACTTATTCAGCTTCGATGCTGATAAATTTACGATTTTTCGGGCCTTTAACTTCGAACTTGACTTTACCGTCAGCCAAAGCAAACAGAGTGTGGTCTTTACCGCAACCCACGTTGTTACCAGCGTGGAATTTGGTGCCGCGCTGACGAACGATGATGCTGCCTGCCAGTACTGCTTCGCCGCCAAAGCGTTTTACGCCAAGACGTTTAGCTTCTGAATCGCGACCGTTGCGTGTGGAGCCGCCAGCCTTTTTGTGTGCCATTGTTCCGCTCTCCTAAACTTAAGCGCTAATGCCGGTGATTTTAACATCAGTGAACCACTGACGGTGGCCCTGCTGCTTACGGTAATGCTTACGACGACGGAATTTAACGATCTTAATTTTGTCGCCACGACCGTGAGCAATAACTTCTGCCTTGATCAAACCGCCAGAAACTAATGGCAGACCGATATTGATTTCTTCACCGTTAGCAATCATCAAAACTTGGTCGAACTCAACTGTTTCACCAGTTGCGATGTCCAATTTCTCAAGGCGAATAGTCTGCCCTTCGCTAACACGGTGTTGTTTACCACCACTTTGGAAAACCGCGTACATATAAAACTCCGCTTTCCGCGCACTCAACTTTGTATAGTCCAGAGGGCGCTATAAATATTCACAATAGGGCGCGAATTCTACGCAAAAAATCAGCATAAGACAAGAGCACTTTCACGACAAAAGAAGAAAAAAAGCGCAGTTCACGAGATGGCATTTATCTCCATTGTTTTTCAAGTACAATCCCCTTTACAGTTAGCGCCATGTGCCAATGTGAGCCAGATCTCATTGCGGTGAAGAGTAACGCAGCCGAAAAAACACAATGAACCTAGAACAGATTATCGATCTCACCGAGCAGGACATGGCTGCGGTTAACGCAACCATTCTGGAACAGCTGAACTCTGATGTATCACTGATCAATCAGCTGGGCTATTACATCATTAGCGGCGGCGGCAAGCGCATTCGCCCGATGATTGCCGTACTCACCGCGCGTGCGTTGGGTTATGAAGGCGACAAGCATGTGACCATCGCCGCCCTTATCGAGTTCATCCACACCGCGACCTTGCTGCATGACGACGTGGTTGATGAATCTGATATGCGCCGAGGTAAAGCGACAGCCAACGCGGCCTTTGGCAATGCTGCCAGCGTGCTGGTCGGCGACTTTATCTATACCCGCGCCTTCCAGATGATGACGGATTTAGATTCCATGCCGGTGCTGGCATTGATGGCAAAAGCGGTCAACGTCATTGCCGAAGGTGAAGTTTTACAGCTGATGAACTGCAACGATCCTGACATCACGGAAGAGATCTACATGCAGGTCATCTACAGCAAAACGGCGCGCCTGTTCGAAGCGGCATCCCAGTCATCGGCGATGTTGTCCGGTGGCAACCCAGAACAAATTCAGGGCCTGCAAGACTATGGTCGCTACCTCGGCACGGCTTTCCAGCTGATCGACGACCTGCTGGATTACGACGCTAATGGCGAGACGCTGGGTAAAAATACCGGTGATGACCTGAATGAAGGCAAACCGACCCTGCCTCTGCTTCACGCCATGAAGCACGGCGACGCCGAGCAGTCCGCGATGATCCGTGGTGCTATCGAGCAAGGAAATGGCCGCCACCTGTTGGAGCCGGTACTGGCCGCGATGCATCAGTGGGGGTCACTCGACTATACCCGCGCTCGTGCCGAAGAAGAGGCTGATAAAGCCATTCGCGCCTTGCAGGTGTTGCCGGAGTCGCCATATCGCACGGCTCTGGAAGGCTTGGCGCATATCGCGGTAAGAAGAGACTTCTAATTCGCTTCTCGTCGCATGGCTATAAGCTGTAAGTAGAACGACTGTACCGCGACTCGGCTGCGGTACAGTTGTGCTATCACCTGACTTTACACCTCAGGCACATCGGGCTTGGCGCTCAACCGATTCAACACCTCTGACATCCCTTCCCGCACAATAAATTTGATAATTAAGTCCCGCTCATCTTCTTTCAACTGTTTATAGCTCTCAATCCAAATGGCTAATGGATCTTGGTGGGCAGTGTAAACATATTCAGCAGACTGCTCTTTCATTTCCAGGCTATTCATCGCCTTAATTGGTAAGGTACCAATGTGATATTCAACCGCGCGTCCTTGAACACCCCATCGGCGGCGTTTTAACCATGACTGACGCCGCGCCATACCATGAATGCCCTGAGTAGAATTTGGCAGACCTTCGAATCCAATTAATTCCCTCGCTGAAAACCACTCTTTTTTCATAACGTTCCTTTTCATATTGTGCACTTGCACAAAAGAATGCTGTTATAACGCGCTGAGGCCGTGAAAATGTCCATAAATGGCCTGTTCTGCTTTCCGTTTAGCTTTAGATTTAATAAAAGCAGATAACTTATAACACTACTTAATAGGGGTAATAAAGCTGATTAAGTCATCTCAATAAGTAGCAAAAGAACCCCTGATATCGATTAATGTTTTTTATGAAAGTGAATAAATACATAATCTGTGTTTTTTGGAAAGTATTAAACAGTTGTCATAAAAATCAAAAATAAAAATTAAATTTATATTTTTCATATAGATAAATGAACCTTTAGCACCCCAACCTCATAATTACCTCTCGCCTGCTTGCCGCAAAAGGCTCCACTGACGCGGCTAATTAGTTGGACAACTTATTCATATTTTTAAACATGCAAAAAAAGTCATTCGTTTATCTTCATAATAAATAGACAATTTTATTTATCTCGCGCCATTAATTTAGAACAATTTGTATTACTCATTTGCGTTAGCAAGAATAAAGAGATATTTTCCCAAAAAACGAAAAGCTTTTTAGAAACAAAGAACATCCATTTATAAAGTGAATATTCGGGGTCTTGCTACCAACATCATATCAATATTACGACGATCAACTTGCCGATAATAAAAGGGAATACGTATGAAAGGACATAAAGAAAATTGGCATCAGGCAGACATTATTGCTGCATTACGCAAGAAGGGCACCACGCTGGCCGCAGTCTCGCGTGACGCGGGATTGAGTTCATCCACCTTGGCAAATGCATTATCGCGGCCATGGCCAAAGGGAGAGCGTATTATTGCGGATGCCATAGGTATCCACCCTTCCCTCATTTGGCCAAACCGCTATTTTGATCCGGCGACCTCTAAAAGAATTGAGCGCAAGATCCGTTCGCCAAATAAAGCCTGACTGCTTTGCGCAATCTGCAAAAAGGCATAAAAAAACCGCCGGGCAAAACCGGCGGTTGATTTGGCACTGCTTATTAGGCTGATATCACTTGTTGATGAACTGCTCACCCAATTCGATATCTTTACGCAGTACGTCGAGCATAGAATCCAGAGATTGCTGCTCGAAGGCACTCAGAGTACCCACGCTTTTCAGCTCGGCTACGCCGTTTTTGCCCAACAGGATTGGCTGTGCGAAGAAACGGGCGTGTTCGCCTTTACCTTCAACATAAGCACATTCAACAATGTTGCTTTCGCCTTGCAGAGCACGAACCAGAGACAGACCGAAACGTGCCGCAGCCTGACCCATAGACAGTGTCGCAGACCCGCCACCGGCTTTAGCTTCAACCACTTCAGTACCCGCGTTCTGGATACGTTTAGTCAGATCAGCGACTTCGCTTTCAGTGAAAGAGACGCCTGGGATCTGAGACAGCAGTGGCAGGATAGTCACGCCAGAGTGGCCGCCGATCACTGGAACTTCGATGTCCTGAGGTTGTTTGCCTTTCAGTTCAGCCACGAAGGTGTTTGAACGGATTGCATCCAGAGTCGTCACGCCGAACAGTTTGTTTTTGTCGTAAACACCGGCTTTTTTCAGCACTTCTGCTGCGATAGCCACGGTGGTGTTCACTGGGTTGGTAATGATACCAATCAGTGCTTTCGGACAGGTTTTAGCCACTTGCTCAATCAGGTTACGGACGATGCCCGCGTTCACGTTGAACAGGTCTGAACGGTCCATGCCCGGTTTACGCGCTACGCCAGCAGAGATAAGAACCACGTCCGCACCAACCAGTGCAGGCGTTGCATCTTCACCGCTGAAACCTTTGATTTTTACTGCTGTAGGGATGTGGCTGAGGTCAACTGCTACGCCCGGGGTAACGGGAGCAATGTCATACAGAGAGAGTTCTGAACCTGAAGGCAGCTGGGTCTTGAGTAGAAGGGCGAGGGCCTGGCCGATACCGCCAGCTGCACCGAGAACTGCAACTTTCATCCTATACTCCTTTATTATCATAAACTTAAAAAGCGCCGTGAATTCATCTAGGTAGTGACCATCATCCCCTGCACTACTGCAACAATCTCTATACCTGAGATTGCGAAGCTACGCGGTAATTATGGCTGTATGTCGGCTTTATTTAAGATTATTTGCTTATGCATCAATGGCATAAATCAATGACATCATAAAAATAGCGTCACGAAACACGACAGGTTAACCGGCGGTTACATTACACCCGTTGGTGGCATCAGGACAATATCAATTCCATAACAATTTAATAACCATGCCTTATGTCAACAATGCACAATTCCAGCATATTCATTACTAAACGGCTCGCTGAAGAATTGGGTATAACCAGACATTGCGCACAACTCAGAGTTACCTGCGATTATCTTTATTGCATAAAAATTCATATATATGCATAATCACCAGCACTATCGTTATGACCTTAGGGTGCAAAATGCGTAATCCTGCCAAACAGGAAGATCTAATTAAAGCCTTCAAAGCCTTATTGAAGGAAGAGAAGTTCAGTTCTCAAGGCGAAATCGTTCTTGCTCTGCAAGACGACGGGTTTGAGAACATCAACCAATCCAAAGTTTCCCGCATGCTGACCAAGTTCGGTGCCGTACGCACCCGCAATGCGAAAATGGAAATGGTGTACTGCCTGCCAGCCGAGATTGGCGTCCCGACCACCACCAGCCCGTTAAAAAATCTGGTGTTAGATATCGACTACAACGACGCCGTCGTGGTGATCCGCACCAGTCCGGGTGCCGCGCAGCTTATTGCCCGACTGCTGGACTCATTAGGCAAATCGGAAGGCATTCTTGGCACCATCGCCGGGGATGACACCATTTTCACCACGCCAGCTCGCGGGTTTAGCGTGAAACAGCTGTACGAAGCCATTCTCAGCCTGTTCGAACAAGAGCTTTAATCAGCTTCTTCCGAAGACTAAAGCCACACCATTATATGCGCAGGTGACCCGTGAAGTACCCATCGGTATCCTGCGAGCCCGCCTTTCTACCTCTTTTTCTGCTTATTAATAGCTTTTCAACCCCAAAACTGCCCTGCCGAGCCGTTGGCGTTGCCCGCTAACCTTGGGTCATGCTGTTAAATACGCCCCTGCCAGTCACACTGTCTTCACATAATGGTTTCATTAGTGTGAATCTCTGCAATATACAGCACAAATAGTTCAATTCACATAACCCGTTAATTTATCTGGATAATAGCCCTAAAAGGTCATTTTTCAGCCGTTTTTTATTCTTTTCTGCTATTAAAAACACTACTAGCCCCCTTATAACCACACCAAAAACTATTAGCAAACTATTAATATTTCGGGTTACTAGATGTATACTCATTTCCGTGATGTGAATCACTGTTTGTTCGGACTACATAATAAAAGAGACGAGGTCAATCATGAAAGTTACTACTACCATCGCTGCATTCAGCATTCTCTCTGCACTGTCATTTGGCGCATTTGCAGCACAACCTGTCACGCAAGATCAGGCAAAAAACCTGCAATCTGTCGGCATGGTTAGCGTCAGCGGCGTGGCCGGTGCTCCTACGGATATCCGTCAGGCACTGTCTGATAAAGCCGATGAGCAAGGCGCAAAAGCCTTCCGCGTGATTGAAGTTCGCCAAGAAGGCAACTACCACGCTACGGCAGAAATTTACCAATAAGACGTTGAAGTCACAGACGTTTTAGTAAGAGAAGTTTGAGTAAGAAAAGTTATCTGGCCTAAGAACATGAGGCCGAAGCATTAAAAAACGGATTTATCGCTGCAACGCACCAAGTTTCCAGAGCGCACAACGCCCTTCAATCTTGATAATACAGACCTGATGAATCCAAACATGAATCGACGTTGCTCTCGAATAACCTGCATCAACGTCATAAATATCAGGAAATTGTCATGAAAATCACTACTACTATCGCTGCACTTAGCCTGTTCTCTGCTATCTCATTTGGCGCTTCAGCTGCCAACTTGGTTAACAACGAACAAGCACAGAATTTACAACCTATGGGTACCATCAGCGTCAGCGGCGTTAACGGCGTACCTATGGATATCCGCCAGCAGCTGTCTGACAAAGCCGACAGCAAAGGCGCGACCTCTTACCGTGTGATTGAGGCTTATAACGAAGGCGCATATCACGCGACGGCTGAACTCTATAAATAAGCTTTATTGAGCGAAGCTTATAACCCTCATAAGTAAAGAAGTTGCTGTATTGAAGTCCCGGTTTCAACAGCCACCCAGCGATAACAACAAGCGCTGTTGAGGCTGGAAAGAGAGCTGACACTGCCACTGCCGTGCTCTCAACTTCCCGAGACCCTCGTCGTCCTGTCCGACGACACCCTTTGGCTCCCGTGTATTGCGGGAGCTTTTTTTTATCTTTTTTCCGCGCCTCCCTGCCTTTCAGCCATAAAAAAACACAGCCGAAGCTGTGTTTTAGAGAGTGCGAACAAGCTGAAGCTTATTCCTGCTCGACCGCCTGAGATTTCGCCGCCAGAGCATCCAGCAGTTTGGTGTGAATGCCGCCGAAGCCGCCGTTACTCATCACCAAAATGTGGTCACCCGGCTGCGCGGCTTTCACCACTAAATCGGCCAGCGAGTCGACATCCGCGCTCCAGTGCGCTGGCTGCACGCAGTGCTCAGCAACTTCTGCTACTTGCCACGGAATATGCTGAGGCTGTAACAGGAAGACTTCGTCGGCGCGGCCCAGCGCAGGTGCCAGCTCATTCTTGCTCATGCCCATTTTCATGGTATTAGAGCGCGGTTCGAGCACGGCCAGAATGCGCGCGGTACCGCCAACTTTACTGCGCAGGGCAGCAAGCGTGGCCAGAATCGCCGTCGGGTGGTGAGCAAAGTCGTCATACACGCTCACGCCATAGGCTTCGCCGCGCAGTTCAAGACGGCGACGGGCGTTGATGAAATCACCCAAGGCTTTGCAGGCATCTTCTGGCTTAACGCCAACGTGACGCGCTGCGGCAATCGCCATCAGGCCGTTATGCATGTTGTGCTCGCCAACCAGCGACCAGTGTACTTCGCCGACGCTCTCACCGTGCAGGTAGACGGTGAAGGAACTGGCGTCAGGCGTCAGTTTTTTGGCATCCCAAGCACAGGTTTCGGTTTCACCGACAAACTCTTGCTCACTCCAGCAGCCCATCGCCATCACTTGCTTCAGCGGCGTGTCGTTGTCAGGCAGGATAATTTTCCCCTGTCCCGGCACCAGACGAACCAGATGGTGGAACTGTTTCTGGATAGCTTTTAAGTCATCGAAGATGTCAGCGTGGTCGAACTCAAGGTTGTTCAGCACCAGCGTGCGCGGGCTGTAGTGAACAAATTTGGAACGCTTATCAAAGAAGGCGCTGTCGTATTCGTCGGCTTCAATCACCATGAACGGGCTGTTACCCAGACGCGCAGAGACGTCGAAGTTGCCCGGCACGCCGCCGATGACATAGCCCGGCTCGTAGCCGCAGGCTTCGAGGATCCACGCGACCATGCCAGCCGTGGTGGTTTTACCGTGGGTGCCCGCAACGGCAATCACCCAGCGGCCCGGCAGCACGTGGTCGTGCAGCCACTGTGGGCCAGAGACGTAAGGAATGCCCTGCTCCAGCACGGCTTCCACACACGGGTTTCCGCGCGTCATGGCGTTACCGATGATCACCAGATCAGGCCGAGGTTCGAGCTGCGCGGGGTCGTAACCCTGGATCAGTTCAATACCCTGATTCTCCAGCAGCGTACTCATTGGTGGATAAACGTTGTTATCTGAGCCGGTAACCTGATGCCCTTGTGCGCGAGCCAGCATTGCCAGTCCGCCCATAAAGGTGCCGCAAATCCCAAGAATATGAATGCGCATATGTTTTCCATTAATGCCTTTAAGTCAGCCGCTATTCTACCGCTCAGAATCCTCCAGAAGAAATGGATTTGCCTAGGATTCATCCATATATTTGGGCTAAACTGCTCGTGCTCATGTTAAGGTTTTATTAATAAACCGTTATCCATCCTAGATTTAGGGAATGCGTCATGAAAACGTTAGGCGAATTTATTGTTGAAAAGCAGCAGGATTTTCCCCATGCGACCGGTGAGCTGACCGCTCTCCTTTCAGCAATAAAACTCGGCGCAAAAATCATTCATAGGGACATCAACAAAGCCGGGCTGGTCGATATTCTCGGTACAAGTGGTGTAGAAAACGTTCAGGGCGAAGTTCAGATGAAACTCGACCTTTACGCCAATGAAAAGTTAAAAGCGGCGATGTTAGCGCGCGGCGAAATTGCCGGTATCGCGTCGGAAGAAGAAGATGAGATCGTCATCTTTGAAGGTGAACGTGCTGAAAATGCAAAATACGTGATCCTGATGGACCCACTCGATGGCTCCTCCAACATTGATGTTAACGTCTCTGTCGGCACCATCTTCTCCATTTACCGTCGTACCACCCCACTGGGCCAGCCGGTCACCGAAGCTGACTTCCTGCAACCGGGCAACCGTCAGGTCGCGGCAGGTTATGTGGTTTACGGCTCCTCCACCATGCTGGTTTACACCACGGGCGCGGGCGTTCATGCCTTCACCTATGACCCTTCACTCGGCGTCTTCTGCCTGTCTCATGAAAAAGTCCGTTTCCCTGCGAAGGGCAACATGTACTCGATCAACGAAGGCAACTACATCAGATTCCCGCTCGGCGTGAAGAAGTACATCAAGTACTGTCAGGAGCAGGACGAAGCCACCAATCGCCCTTACACCTCGCGTTACATCGGTTCTCTGGTGGCAGATTTCCACCGTAACCTGTTGAAAGGCGGCATTTATATCTATCCAAGCACCGCGAGCCACCCTACCGGTAAACTGCGTCTGCTGTATGAGTGCAACCCGATGGCGTTCCTTGCCGAGCAAGCCGGTGGTAAAGCCAGCGACGGTAAAAACCGTATTCTGGACATCATTCCGCAAAAGCTGCACGAGCGCGCACCTTTCTTCGTCGGCAACCGTTCCATGGTTGAAGATGCAGAACGCTTCATCGCTGAGTTCCCAGACGACGCCTATCCACAATAAGAACGCGTTATCTCTGTACATCACTTACATAAAAAAGGTTCGGCATTTGCCGAACCTTTTTATTTTCACAACTGGCTGATTTAGAGCAACTTACACCAAATCTTGCTGGCTGAGCTTAAACACGGACACGCTTTCTGCCAGCAGCTGCGCCTGCTCTTCCAGCGAGCGAGTGGCTGCCGTCGCCTCTTCCACCAGCGCGGCGTTTTGCTGCGCCACCTGATCCATCTGGGTAATGGCGATATTCACCTGCTCGATACCGTGGGTCTGCTCGGTAGTGGCGATAGAAATCTCGCGCATCAAGCTGGTCACGCGGCGCACTTCATTGGCAATCTCGGTCATGGTTCCTGCGGCCGACTTCACCATAGTTTCCCCTTCCGAGATGCGGCTTTCAGAGTCCACAATCAGCTCTTTGATCTCTTTGGCCGACTGCGCGCTGCGCTGGGCCAAGCTGCGAACTTCGCCTGCGACCACAGCAAAACCGCGCCCTTGTTCACCGGCGCGAGCAGCTTCAACGGCGGCATTCAGCGCAAGAATATTGGTCTGGAAGGCAATGCCGTCAATCACCGTGATGATGTCAGTAATGCGTTTCGAGCTGTCAGTGATGGCACGCATTTTATCCATAACGTGGTTCACCACCTGACTGCCTTTATCCGCAATGCTCGAGACACTCTGAGCCAGCTGATTCGCCTGCTCGGAGTTGGTGGCATTCATGCGCACGGTGGAGGTCAACTGCTCCATGCTGGCCGCCGTCTCTTCCAGCGAAGCCGCAGACTCTTCGGTGCGCTGGGCCAAATTCACGTTCCCGGCAGCCAGTTCGCGGGTACCGACGTCAATCTGATTGCCCGCGTCGCGCACTCGCCCGACAGATGCTGCCAGCGAGTCTTGCATCTTCTTCATGGCACGCAGCAGGCGGCCCATTTCGTTGTTGCGCGAATCATCGATCTCATGAGTCAAATCCCCCGCCGCGATGTACTCCAACTGAGCAATAGAGGTGCTCAGCGGATGCATGATGATTTTCTGCAACGCGAACCACGACAGCAGCGCGATAGAGACAGCGGCGATGCAGGCAACAATAATAATGGTCAGCTGGATGTGCGACTGGGCGCGAGCATGCTCAATGCGCTGCTGAGTGCTCTCTTTGGCGTAGATGCGAAAATCGCTCAGGGCTTTGTCGTAGGCGTTGCTGTACGGCGTCATTTTGTTTTCTAACACGTCGTAATAGGCATCGCTGCTTTGTGACTGAATGGCCGCCAGCGCGGGCAGTAAGCCATTGGCTTTATAAGCCTCATAAGAGTCTTTCAAGGCTTTGGTCAACGCGCGCCCCTGCTCGTTGCCGTCATCAATTGCCGTAAACTGTGCCACTTTCTCATCGGCTTGTTTCAAATAGCCCGCCACTCGCCCCGCCGTGGCCTTCGAGTCATCCATCATGCCAATTTCCAATTGGCGCACGGCGACGCTGCTGGCAACGCGAGCGCGCAGCGAGAAGCTGTAACTCTCCGCCAGCGAACCCAGTTCTTCACCTTGCAGTTGGTTAATTTGCTGTAACGAGGAGGCGCTCTGGCGAATAGCGTTGGCTCCCAAAACACTGACCAATAATAGAATCAGGGTCATTACCACTAACAAGGCGATCAATCCCGCCTTTACGCTCAACTTATTCAACATGCTGTGTTATCCGGTGGTTTAGGAAAAAGAGGAAAACATAGAGAGGTAATCTGTCGGTGCCGCAGACTTTTTTATGTGTTTTGTTATCGACAATTTTGTGAAAATCTTGAGAAGAAACCGTAAAACAGGCAGTTAGGCGGCAAAGCGAGGAGTCAGAAAACTTTCCTGCCAAACAACAGGGATTAACGGCAGAGAAAAAGAGGGAAACACCAGAAGTCGCCACCACGAAAAGGACAGGAAATCGTGACGGACTTGGCTATAATGTCCGCCACTCCAATTCCTGGTTCAATGAAGGAAACCAAAATGAGCTTAATCAATGTACCGGCAGGCAAAGACTTGCCAGAAGATATCTACGTAGTTATCGAAATCCCAGCTAACGCTGACCCAATCAAATACGAAGTAGATAAAGATACCGGTGCACTGTTCGTGGATCGCTTCATGTCGACTGCGATGTTCTACCCATGCAACTACGGTTACATCAACCACACCCTGTCTCTTGATGGTGACCCGGTTGACGTGTTGGTCCCGACTCCGTACCCACTGCAACCAGGCTCAGTCATTCGCTGCCGTCCAGTTGGCGTGCTGAAAATGACCGACGAATCTGGCGAAGATGCCAAAGTTGTTGCCGTTCCGCACACCAAACTGAGCAAAGAGTACGATCACATTAAAGATGTGAACGACCTGCCAGAGCTGCTGCGCGGCCAGATCACCCACTTCTTCGAGCAGTACAAAGCGCTGGAAAAAGGCAAATGGGTTAAAGTTGACGGCTGGGCTGACGCTGCTGCCGCGAAAGAAGAGATCGTTACCTCTTTCGAACGCGCTAAAAACAAGTAATTGTTTGAGCGACGGCCGCTGACTGGTGGCCGTACAAGCCGTATAAAAAGAAAAACACCGCCCATTGGACGGTGTTTTTTTTATGTTCGAAAAATCGCAACCATTTGATATCAAAGCAATATCTTTTTGAGTCCTTTTCTTAAGACCTTTATTCTATCTTCGCACATTAGATTCTTTAGTAAATTTACATAGAGATAAACTAAATTATTAATTAAGATGAATTTAGTAAAAAGTATACTAATTTCACTAAATAAAAATTAAAGAGGTGTCTCCTATGCTTAGCGAAAATTTGATTAAACGAGCATTAGATAAGCTAGGTTGCAGCCAGAAGGCGTTAGCTATCCAACTTGGTGTTTCGCCAACTCAGATTACAAAATGGAAAAAAGGTGACCATATGTCACCAGAAATGGAGAAAAAGGTTAGAGAGATTATTGGCACTAATACCTTTGATGAGGCATTTATACTCTTGGCTGGCTCTATACAGAATGCTGAAAAGTGGGAAGGATTAATTCATTTCCTTGCAAACTCAGCACTTCAAAACGCTGAAACTGGGATTGAAACCTACCCCTTGCTAGATGAAATGAATGATTTGTGCCACCAGACGTTAGATGTACTGAACCAAATTGGTATCAAGATACCCAAAGATTTCCCTCACGAGTTAGATGCTGATTATGCAGATATGGATGATGAAGATTTAGAGGAACAGCTCTGGGATGCTATAAATGCTAATCCTATCACTTCGTTAATCTATGAAATGTATAATGCTCTTAATGGAGTATATGGCTTCTACTCTGCATATATTGAAGATTTCATGTACGATGATGAGCTAGATTTATTCGATACCGTATCAGAGTTAGAATATAGCCTACTAGCACTATCCGCCTGTAAAATAAGAATAAATAATGATTTATCGCCGGATATTTTATGTTTTAGATACAAAATTAATACCAACTGTATTCGTTTACTGAACAAAATTAAGAACAAAGTGCTACGAGCAAGAATCCCCTTAAAAGCAGAGTTATTAGATCTTGTGAACTCATCTAGTGACACGCTTTCTGTTGAGGCAGAAGAAGAAAGTTTTGGGACAAATGCTTTACGATTACATCCGGATATCTATATGAACGAGCTATTGGTAGGGATGCGAACGATCCATCAAGTGCTACCAGCTATTCTGAAAAAACTCGGTATGGAAGAAGATTTTGAACTCGATACAGCAGATTTCCACATCAGCAGAGATGAAAACTGACACATTTTAGTAAAAAGAAAAACACCGCCCATTGGACGGTGTTTTTTTTATGTCTCTCTCCCTGGTTTAGAAGAGATGTGGTTGGTAACCACGGAATGACGACCTTGCTCAGCGTTCTTACTTCACATCTTCCGCACGCTTGAGCCAATCCCCGCCTTCAATACGCGGCACTCCTTCGAGTGAACGTATGTAGAGGTAGATCCAGGCACTGCCGTACGGAGTGGAAATCAGCTCACGTTTATAATCTTTTGTATTACTTTTCAGTTCATCCAGTTCAGCCATAATGGATGACGTGATGCGGTAAACTTCACAATAGACTTTTCCATCCCCTGGAACGGCTGCCGGATAGTGCCCCAGATTATAGAGCGCGTAGCCTTCCAGCTCGTGGTCACCCAACCACTGAGCATTCGTCATCCAATGACTGTTGCCTTGCTTGCGTCGTAAACTGCCATAAACAATTATTCGCATGTTTGGTTTCGTATAGTAAAAGTCACATGAGTTAAAACTCAAACTGATAAAGCAAATCCAATGCCTGATCGATACCCGAAACAGCTTCGAGGTAAAGTTTAGGCATCAAACGATAACGCAGAGTCAGGGTCGCCAGCGAGTCGAAGATACCGACGCCATATTTCACCTGAAGACCCGGTAAAACATAACCACTGACCACCACCTGAGAGTTATCCCCCACGCCCTGCGTATCCAGTGCCAGATTGCTAACACCGAATGCTTCGCCGATTTTACCCACAAGTTTACCACTTTGCGCAACCCCCATCCCGATAAGCATTGAGGTCATTGCGCCACTATCGGCACCAGAACTGTCCAAACCTTGGCCGCGAAGCAGGTATGACAAGGCTTGTTCCTGCGACATCACCGGATCTGAGAATATTTCAAGTTTAGGCGAATCCGCCTCACCCGTGACGCGCAGACCGGCAATAACGTCATTTTCGGTCGAGTCCGGGTTACGAATCGCTTCCAAATTGAGCAGCGGCTGGTCGGCCGGGCCGGAGAACAGCAGTTGGCCTTTACGCACAAGCAGGTCCTGCCCGTATGCATGGAAACGACCGGACGGAATATCAATCTGGCCGTTCAGCCCCAAACCGTGTTTATCCTGCGCCAATTTCAACGCCCCTTTCAGGCGCGCTTTCAGGCCGAAGGCGTCGAGACGCACGTCGTCGCCGATATTCACCATCAGGTTGCTGTTGATAGGGATCGAGGTCGACGGCGGCGCAATCGGCTGGCGCTGGTCGTTGAGCATCACTTCATCGGACGAAACGCCCACCGCGCTCTCCGGCAGCTCCTGCACGGTGATGCGCGCCCACGGAATGTCTACCCGACCGTTGAGCGAGAACAGCTGCGGCGTAGCTTCAAACACCACGTCTGGCGAGACGTCCAGTCGCACCATTGGCGGAACGGAAACCCTGACTCGGTCGCCCTTGGCGGCGACTCTGGCGCGCCACGCGTTCAGCACGCTCCAGTCGGCGTCGCCGTTTAATGCCAGCTGGCCGTGGGCGGTGCGGATAACCCCGTCCATCAGCGACGACATGCCGTTGAAGTTGATATTCAGGTTGCCGCTGGTGACATCAAACGGCATAAATTCGGCGTCGAAGTCGATATCGGACAGCGCCAATCGGCCAAACACCTGCGGCTTCTGCGCGTTGCCGCCCAGACGCAGATTGGCGTTGAGCAGGCCCGATGCCTTCTCGCCATCGGCCAGAATCGGCTGGATCAGCGCCATCGAGATGCGATTGATATTCACCGTCCCGCTGAGGTTGCGGCGGGTCTGCGGGTCAGCAATTTGCACGTTGCCATCAAACTGGCCGTTGTTGGTCAGCTTAATTAACCAGTCCAGCGTTGCCCGGCCGTTGTTCATGCCCGCGTTGAGGTTCAGGGTGTCGAAGGCGATAGGCAGGGTATTGCCACTCACCAGCTGCTGCACCTTCACGCCGTTACCCACCAGCGACACGCTGCCCTGCGGCAGGCCGCCGTCGGCTTTCCACGCCACGTTGGCTTTACCGGTAAACACGCCACTCAGCTTGGTATCGTCGCCGAGGAAAGGCTTGAGCATCGCCAAATCAAAGCGATTGAGCTGCAAACTCGCCTGCCCGCTGGCTCCGGCCTCAATGGTTTTCGGCACGCAGAGATCGGCATTCGGATTTTGCCAGCAGTGCGGGCCGACGGTGACGCGCTGCTCTTTGTTGAAGTACTCCAGCGCAATCGAACGATTCAAGCGCCACACGCCCACTGGCGTATCAAACAGCGTGTTGTTGATGTTGCCTTTCCACTGCTCGGTGGCGCGGTCAAAGCTGCCGGTCAGGGCCAGTTGGCCAGAAACCGGTTTGCCTTCGACATTCAGTTTCAGCTGATGCTGCTTCTCATTGCCCTTGGCATCCAGCGTCAGGTTGCTGATATCCAGAGCATCTTGCTTGAGCTGCTGGATGCGAACCGCGAGGTTGCCTTGAATCTGCTCCGCCGAACTGACATCACCTTTGATGTCCACGCGGCTAATGGTCAGCGCCTGCCACTTCAGGCGGCTGGCGGTCAGGTCAGCCAGCAGCTTCGGCGCTTTCAAGTCACCGCGCACCTGAATCATGCCTTTAGCGACACCGCCCAGGCCCGGCAGCGCGCCGTCCAGATGCTGGGCGTCAATGTTGGCATCCAGCGCCCATTTATCGCTGAGTGAGCCTTTCACATCAATGTTGTTACGGCCCAACTCAAGGTGCAGCTGAGGGATATCCCACTGGCCGTAGTTGTTACCACGCAGGTTACCGCGCGCTTTCACCAGGTTCTGCTTAACGTTGCCGTCCAGCTCCAGCGTTGGGATCTGCATCTGCCAGCTGCCGCCGTACAGGCTGCCGCGCGTGGCGATTTTACCCTGCAATTTGGCTGGCCAGTCGGGGTACTGTTTGGCGGTGTTGATGCCATTCAGGGTCAGCAAGGCATTCCAGCTGAGCGCCTTGCTCCAGTCTACGATGCCCGTTAGGTCAGTGTTGCCCTGCAAGGCGGCAAGGCGCAGCAGGGTCAGTTTGAACTGCTCGACATTGCCTTTGCCATCCACGCTTAAAGTGGCTGGAGGGATTTGGTCGCCGCTGAAGTCTGAGTGCAGGGAGAGCGCGTAATCCGTCGCTTTCCCCGACAACTTCAGTTTGAAGCCTTTGACCTGATACTGCGGCGTGCCGGTCAGTGGCCATTGCAGCGCGTCACTGTTCAGGGTCAGATTGAGCGGCAGGCCAGCTTCCGCCAGTTGAGTTTGTAGCGCTAACTGGGCGCGAACCGGGCCGGAGAGGTTAATGCCGAGATCCAGCTTATCGCGCAGGCCACCGCCCACCTTCAGCTTAATCTTCTCGCCTTTGATGGGATCGACGTTCAGCGCGGTGTTCAGCGTCATGTCCACCGGCCAGTTGTTTTCCAGCGTCGCTTGGCCGACGCCGTCTAACGAGCCTTGCGGGGAACGAACTTGCAGCTGCTCGAGCTTCACAATCTGATTTTGCGAGCTGCCCTTGAGCGCGAAGCGGGTGATCAACACGTCGGTATCACCCGTCAGGCGTAAATTCTCCGCCGTCAGCTGCTCGATATTCAGGTCCAGCGGCAGGCGGAAGTCTGGCAGTTCTGGCAGCAGCGGCTTGGCAAACAGCTCTTGCAGCGTTTCACCCAGCGGCTTCTCTGGCGGGGCTTCAACCGGTTTTTCCGCCGGTTTGCCGGTGACTTTCTCCACGGCTTTATCTTGCGCGGCTTGCACCACTTCTGGCAGAGGGCTAGCCGGGGTCTTCGGCAAGGCGATCAGCAGGCCGCCGATATGGGTCGGTGTCAGGTGCAGCGAGCGATCCGTCCACTGCGCGCCGGTGCTGAATTCACCCAGCGAAATGGCGCGGTCGTCGATGGTCACATTGACATTATTGAGCGTCAGCGCGCGCAGCGTGATCGGGTAAGGCGTGCTGAGGTTGGTCAGCGGCTCGCTGTTTTCAGGCTCGGCGGCGGGCTGGGACGGGGTCATTTCATTGGTTTTCACCGCCACGTCCACGTCGCTCAGGCCAATGGCGTTGATGCACAGCGCGCTGCTTTTAAAGCAAGAGAGGTCGAGCGACAGGTGGAACTTGCCCGCTTTCACATCCACGCCCGGCATTTGGTAATGCAGACCCTTCAGCTGGAGGTTGCGCCAACCGCCCTCGACGCTGGCAATCTGCAGGCCGGGGACAAAGCGCTGGGCGCTGTTGATAACCAGATGCAGGCCCGTTTGCGTGCCGATAAGAAACGCCACCGTGCCCAGCAGCAACAGCAGAACAATGAGGAAACCAATACAGATCTTTTTAAACAAACTCATAATTCTGGACCCAAACCGATGTAAAACTGCAATCCATGCTCATCTTTGTCCGCCACGGGCGCGGCAATGTCGAACTTGACCGGCCCAATTGGGGAAGCCCAGCGAACGCCCACACCCGCGCCGGTTTTCACATTGCTTTTCGCGATATCATTCACCGCCTCGCCCGAGTCAACAAACACCGCGCCCCACCACTTTCCAGTCACGTTGTATTGGTATTCGAGCGAGCCGGTCGCCAGTTTTGACGCACCGGTCAGCTTGCCGTCGCTGTCTCTTGGCGACAGAGATTTGTATTTATAGCCGCGAATACTGCGGTCACCACCGGCGAAGAAGCGCAGGGATGGCGGCACGCGCTCGAAGTCGTTGGTTTCGATCCAGCCTAAATTCCCGCGCACCACGAAGCGGTTTTTCTCCGCTAAGGTGCGGATCCAGACGTTTTGCGCCTGCACCACCGCGAAGTCGACGTCCGAGCCCCACGTGGTGTCGGAGACGTCTAGCGAGTAACGCTGCGAGTCGCCCCAGGTTGGCATCAAACCGCCGCGCTGGCGGGTGCGGTTAGCACTCACGCCCGGATAAATCAGCATGGTGGTGTTGGTGACGTTACCTTGGGTAAAGTGGTCGAGGCTCCAGCGCAGGTTAACCGCGCGCTGCCAGCCGCTGCTCAGATCCCAGTAACGCGCCAGATTGACGGTGCTGGAGTCCGATTTGGTGTCATTGAGGTCTTCACGCTTGAAGCCGCCCTGCACCAGATAATATTGCTCGAGAGGCGCTTTCAGCAGCGGAATTTTATAGCTCAGGTCCAGCGACTGTTCCGGGCCGGAGAGATTGATGGTGCTTTCAATGCTCTGGCCGCGATCGTTGACCCAAGGCTTCTTCCAGTTGGCTTTAATGCGCGGTCCGACGTCGGTGGAGTAACCGACACCGGTTTCTAAGGTGTTGCGGGTGCGCGGCGTCACCACCGCATTCAGCGGCAGCGTTTTGGTGGCTTTGGCGTCGCTAAAATCAGGTGCGACCACCACCGAGTTAAACCAGCCCGTCGCGGAAAGGCGGCGGTTCAACTCCGCCAAATCAGAGGAGCTGTAGTAGTCGCCCTGATGGAACGGCACCAGATTTTGCAGATACTCTTCGCGGATTTGCGAGCCCTGGAAATTCACTTGCCCAAAGTGATAGCGGTCGCCGCTGTCAAATTGGATATCCCAGAACGCCTTGTGTTCATCTTCTATCACGCCGAGCTGGCTCTTGCGCATGTCCGCGTCAAAGTAGCCTTTACGCACGGCAGCGCCGGTCAGCGCGCTTTTGAAACCATCATAGGTAGCGTGGTTGAGGATAGTGCCCACGGCAGGGACGCGCGACTTCTTTAGCGCTTCAAACTCATCGTCCTTGCTCGCCTGCCCTTCAATCACCACGCTGGTTCCGGCGATTTTCACCGGAATGCCCGGCGTCACCTTGGCAATCAGCACTGGGCGGCCCGGCGGCGGGGTCTGACGGTAATCGAAATCGATGGTGGGTTGGTAATATCCCAGAGGCCTTAAGCCTTGCTGAATAGCCGCACTGACGCGCGCACGGAAACGCCCATCCGCCCCCACTTCGTCACTCTGTATTGAGGAGAGTCGGACACGGACGTTCTTCTGAAGGTCGCCTTCAAGACCTTCCAACTGCAAGCGCACTTTCGCAGCCATAGAGAGCGAGGGGGCCAGCAACAGACCTAACACAAAAAGCTTACGGTGGTATCGTGGCACGAGCGCTCCTGCTGATTTTACTATCCTGTTAAAATATCAGATGCCTGCCGGGGAATTAATGCCGAAAGTCGGCAGATTCACCTCTTTAAAATCTAATTCACGTAGTTTAGTGCTAATTCCCTAAAAATCGTCAACGACAGAGCAACGTCTCCCGTATTGTGTGCAAAGTCGCAATCAGATACAACTAACAGCAAACTATTGACCGTAACAGGTTATTAAAGAAACAACTGGAGTCCGTTTTGGTTCAACAATCTGATAAAAATAGCGCTGACAAAACCCAACTGGTGAAGCAGGAAGACGCCTTAACCGGCCGCACCACGCCAATGCCAGTTGCCACGACTCACGCCGTAACCGGCCACTCTATGACTCACGTTCCTGATGAAATGAACGTGGCGCTGTTCGCCATGGGCTGCTTCTGGGGCGTTGAGCGCCTGTTCTGGCAACAGAAAGGGGTTTACAGCACGGCGGCAGGCTATAGCGGCGGTTTCACGCCAAACCCGACTTATCGCGAAGTCTGCACCGGCCAGACCGGCCATGCGGAAGTGGTGCGCGTGGTGTTCGACCCGGCAGTCATCAGCTATGAAAAGCTGCTGCAAATTTTCTGGGAAAACCACGACCCGGCGCAGGGTATGCGTCAGGGCGGAGACATCGGCACTCAGTACCGTTCGGCAATTTACGTGCTGAGCGAAGCGCAGCAGGACGCCGCGCTGGCGAGCCTCCAGCGTTTTCAGGACGCCATGGACGCCGCTAGCGACAAACGCCATATCACCACGGAAATCAGCGAAGCGCTGCCTTTCTATTACGCCGAAGACGACCACCAGCAATACCTGTTCAAGAACCCAGAAGGCTATTGCGGGTTAGGCGGTATCGGGGTTTGCCTGCCACCAACGCGCTGATCCTGCGTCAAATCTGTCGTGGCGCAAAGAGCCTCTGGCCCTCGCGACACGGCGGATTCAGGAGGATTTTTAAGCGCTGGCGGCAATATCGCGGCTCCGCTATACTATGCGGGCCGCGAATGTGGCCCAATCAGAGTATTTCTAGCTGTTATCTTTGATTTTTTCGCCCTTGATGATTTTCTTTTATACAGCAACCCAACGAGTACCCTTCCCTGCCGGTTTTAGGTCGGTGTTAAACGGATAGATTATGTTAAACAGTATCTTACTGATTCTTTTACTCATCGCGATCAGTGCCTTTTTCTCCCTGTCGGAGATATCGCTGGCCGCTTCCCGAAAAATTAAGCTTAAACAGTTGGCAGACGAAGGAAACGTCAATGCCTCCCGCGTGATGAAATTGCAGGAAACCCCTGGCCTGTTCTTTACCGTGGTACAAATCGGCCTGAACGCCGTCGCCATCTTGGGTGGTATTGTCGGTGATGCGGCTTTCTCCCCTGCTTTCCAGACTTTCTTTATTCGCTTCATGTCGCCGGAATTGGCCGACCAAGTCAGCTTTATCTGTTCCTTCGTTCTGGTCACCAGTCTGTTTATTTTGTTTGCTGACCTCACGCCGAAGCGCATCGGTATGATTTCACCTGAGTCGGTTGCCGTCCGTATAGTCAACCCGATGCGTTTCTGCCTCATGATTTGCCGCCCGATGGTCTGGTTCTTCAATGGCATGGCAAACATGATTTTCCGCCTGTTCAAGCTGCCAATGGTGCGTAACGACGACATCACCTCCGACGATATTTATGCCGTGTTTGAAGCCGGTGCCTTGGCGGGCGTGCTGCGTAAGCAAGAGCACGAGCTGATTGAAAACGTGTTTGAGCTTGAATCTCGTACCGTGCCGTCTTCCATGACGTCTCGCGAAAGCGTGATTTACTTCGATCTGCGCGAGAGCGAAGACAGCATCAAACAGAAGATTGCCACCCATCCGCACTCGAAATTCTTGGTGTGTGACGGTCATATCGATCAAGTGGTGGGTTATGTCGATTCCAAAGACCTGCTGAACCGCGTACTGGGCAACCAAAGCCTGATGCTGAGCAGCGGCGTGCAGATTCGCTCCGCGCTGATTGTGCCGGACACCCTGACCCTCTCCGAGGCGCTGGAAAGCTTTAAAGCCGCCGGTGAAGACTTTGCGGTGATCCTCAACGAATACGCGCTGGTCGTGGGCATCATCACCCTCAATGACGTGATGACCACGCTGATGGGCGACTTGGTCGGCCAAGGCATGGAAGAGCAGATTGTCGCCCGTGACGAGAATTCATGGCTTATCGAAGGCGGTACGCCAATCGAAGACGTGATGCGCGTGCTGCATATCGAAGAGTTCCCGCAGTCTGGCAACTATGAAACCATCGGCGGTTTCATGATGTTTATGCTGCGTAAAATCCCGAAACGCACCGATTTCGTGAAGTTCTCGGGCTACAAGTTTGAAGTGGTGGACATCGACAGCTATAAGATTGACCAGCTGCTGGTGACCCGTATCACTGACAAGCCGGTCGCGCCTTTGCTGCCGAAGACGCCACAAGAGATCAAAGACGAAAAAGCCGCCACCAAGCTGGCTGAGCAGAACGGCGGCCACTAACCGCCACTCGCTTCGCGTCAATCAATCTCGCAAACAGAGTCCGGCAACGTTAATCGCGTTGCCGGATTTTTTTATGCCGGTTGATCGGCGCCAGAAAGCCCACTAGGGTAAGTTTATTCCCCCGCGATGGAGCACAAGGTTTTGAGCAAAGCATTGAGTCAAACGGATTCTGGACTGATCGTCGCCGAAGACGGGACACACCGCTGCTTCTGGCAGCCAAGTATGCCGGACTACCACGATAACGAGTGGGGCCACCCGGTGGTCGATGACCAGCGGCTGTTTGAGAAGATCTGCCTCGAAGGTTTTCATTCCGGCATGTCATGGAAGCTGATTTATAACAAGCGCGAGCATTTTCGCCGGGCTTTCAAGGATTTCGACTTCCATCTGGTGTCACAGTTCGACCAGCAGGACATTGAGCGCCTGATGCAAGACGCCAGCATCGTGCGCAATCGGGCAAAAATCCTCTCCACCATTAACAATGCCAAACGCGCGATTGAACTGGTGGAGGAAGCAGGCTCACTGGCGGCGTGGATTTGGCAGTTTGAGCCAACGCCGCAAGAGCGGCCGGAAACCGTCAATTTGGCTTACTGGCATGAAAACACCACCACCGCCGCCTCTATTGCCATGTCAAAAGGGCTGAAAAAGCGCGGCTGGACCTTTGTCGGGCCAATCACCACTTATTCATTAATGCAGGCGTTGGGGCTGGTGAACGATCATCTCGAGGGCTGTCATTGTCGTCAGGAAGTGGAAGCATTGCGCGCGGGATTGAAACGGCCGGTTTAAAGCGAAGAAGGGGAATGTGCTGGGAAACTATCTACAGAAAACATAATGGCGCGAACAACAGAAAACTCACTGTTGTACGCGCCCGTGGGCCTTAGCCCAACTCAGCCTGAAGGTGCATAACCTGACGGTTTACTTCAGACATCACACTAAAATGGCGCTTATCACGTACTTTCGGCAATAAAATTTTGCCATGGTCGAACTCAAATGCGCCGACATCTTTAATGTACAAACGACCGCGGAACAACGTCTTAACATACTTGGCTACTTTCAACGGATTGTAGCGTTGGAAGATTCTCATTTTTCTACTTTCCTCCGATAAATCACTGCGTACTCAGGCTCAGGTTAATGCTGCGATGGAAGCCTGAATCGAATCGTATTCGCAGTGAGTAGACATATAACATAGCAGGGAGTTCAGGTTCTGCCAGTATATTTAACTGCTTTTACCTACCTTGACAGTATGCTTTTCGGAATAGTCCTTATGCCAACAGTATAACCCTTCAATCTATGTCATTTCTGTAAGCTATAACACACTGTTAACATCTCAACAGGACAGACCACTTAACAGCTTCTATGATTGTCGGGTCGGTACGTTTTATCGCCCTATCTCTGGAGCCGCTATGATTTTAAGAAGCTTGCTAATTATATCCTTAGTTATTTTTCCATTCTTCGCCTCAGCCCACAATTTAGTCATCGACAATCGCCTTCCGGCGGTCGGCGTGGACGAAAAAGGCGAACTTAATTACGTTAACGATGAGTTCAGCTACTCCCGCTGGAACAGTGCCAAACTGCCGGGCAAGGTCCGCGTGGTGCAGCACATGGCCGGGCGCAGCAGCGCCAAAGAGCTGAACGCGCCGCTGGTCGATGCCATAAGGGCAGCCAATCTACCTCACGATCGTTACCAAACGACGACAATCGTGAATACCGATGACGCCATTATCGGCACCGGCATGTTTGTGCGTAAAAGCATCGAGGGCGGCAAGAAGGAGTTCCCGTGGTCACAGGTGATTGTCGACAGTAACGGCGCGGTGAAGAAGGCGTGGCAGCTCGAGCCGAAAAGCTCGGCCATCGTGGTGTTAGATAAAAACGGGATGATTAAGTTTGCCAAAGAGGGCGCGCTGACGCAGGCCGAGGTCAAACAGGTGATTGATATGCTGCATCAGTTGGTGAAGCAGTAAGTGCCAGCCGCGGTGACGCGAACAGAAAAGCGCAACCCGCGCTTTTCTGTTTATTGCTTCTTATAGCGTCATTAGAACAGTGAAACGCGGAAGCCCGGATTAAGGAATGACTCTTTCGGTGTATAAAGCAGAGTCTGTCCGGTCCAGTCTTTGACCACCGCGCCCGCGGCAATCGCCACGGCATGGCCTGCGCCGGTGTCCCAGATATTGGTTGGCCCAAAGCGCGGGTAGAGCTGCGCCTCGCCTTCCGCCACCAGACAAAATTTCAGCGAAGACCCCACCGACACGGTTTGGTGCTCGCCGAGCTGGGTCAGGTAATCTTGCAGCTCCTGATCGTTGGCATAGTGCGAACGGCTCACCACCACCAGCGGCGGATGCGCTTCTTGCACGTGGATCTGCTTACGCTCGCCCTTCTCTTCTTTCCACGCCTTGCCTTCTGCCGCGCTGTACATCACGCCGGTCACCGGCACATACACCACGCCCAGCACCGGCTTGCCGTCTTCAATCAGCGCGATATTCACCGTGAATTCGCCATTGCGTCTGAGGAACTCTTTGGTGCCATCCAGCGGGTCAACCAGCCAGTAGCGGTTCCAGCCCTGACGCTCGCTCCAACTCTGCGGGTCTTCTTCGGACAGCATCGGGGTCTGTGGGTCAAGCGCCGCCAGACCTTGCTTAATCACGTTGTGAGCCGCGATATCTGCCGCCGTGACCGGAGAGTCATCCTGTTTCTGGCGGGCGTCTAACGGCTGCTCACCGTCATACACCGCCATGATGGCGTCACCCGCTTTGCGCGCCAGTTGGCAAATTTGCTCTAACATTGTCCACCTCAGTTGTTCTTTTCAAAACGCTAAGTCATGTAAGAAGCCTAGTTTTTTTTAGGCGGAATAGCTATCCCGTAATCTGCCCGTGTTAACAATTCCGCTCGGCAATACCTGTTACATCTCACAATTATTTATGACACCTGATTACATTCTCAGCGAATTTTGAGATATATATCCGACTTTTTGTTCACTGTTCTTCTTTTCTGGAGGCACTTCAATGCTTAAGCGTCATCTGACGTTATCCCTGCTGGCTTCGCTGGTTGTCGTCTCGGCCCACGCGTCACAGGTTGATCTTCGCATCATGGAAACCACCGACTTACACAGCAACATGATGGACTTCGATTACTACAAAGATAAGCCGACGGACAAATTCGGACTGGTGCGCACCGCCAGCCTGATCCACGCGGCGCGCGGCGAAGTCACTAACTCCGTGCTGGTCGACAATGGCGACGTGATTCAAGGCAGCCCGCTCGGCGACTATATGGCGGCCAAGGGGCTGAACAAGGGCGATGTGCATCCGGTCTATAAAGCCATGAACACGCTGGATTACGTGGTCGGCAACTTGGGCAACCATGAGTTCAACTACGGGCTGGAGTATCTGCAGAAGGCGATTGCCGGAGCGAAATTCCCTTATGTGAACGCCAACGTCATCGACAGCAAAACCGGCAAGCCGCTGTTCACGCCGTTCCTCATCACCGATAACGCCGTCAAAGACCGCGAAGGCAAAACCCATAACCTGCGCATTGGCTACATCGGCTTTGTGCCGCCGCAAATCATGGTGTGGGATAAAGCCAATCTGCAAGGCAAAGTGACGGTCGCCGACATCACCGAAACCGCCAAGAAATGGGTGCCAGAGATGCGCAAGCAAGGGGTGGATATCATCGTGGCTATCCCGCACTCGGGGCTTTCCGGCGATCCCTACAAAACCATGGCAGAGAACTCGGTCTACTACTTAAGCCAAGTTAAAGGCATCGACGCCATTATGTTCGGCCACGCGCACGCCGTGTTCCCAAGTGAAGACTTCGCCAATATTAAAGGCGCAGACATCAAACAGGGCACTTTGAATGGCGTTCCGGCGGTGATGCCGGGTATGTGGGGTGACCACCTCGGCGTGGTGGATATGGTGCTGAACAACAATGACGGCAAATGGAGTGTGGAAACGGCCCGCGCCGAAGCCCGGCCAATTTTCGACAAAGCCACTAAAAAGTCTCTAGCGGCGGAAGACCCGGAGCTGGTGAAAGTGCTGGCCGACGACCACAAGGCCACGCGTGAGTTTGTCAGCAAGCCGGTGGGGAAATCCAACGACAACATGTACAGCTATCTGTCGCTGATTCAGGATGACCCGACGGTGCAAATCGTCAATAACGCGCAGAAAGCCTATACCGAGCACTTTATTCAGGGCGACCCGGACTTAGCCAACCTGCCGGTGCTCTCTGCCGCCGCGCCGTTCAAAGCCGGTGGCCGCAAGAATGACCCGGCGAGCTTCGTCGAGGTCGAGAAAGGCAATCTGACCTTCCGCAACGCCTCAGACCTTTATCTCTACCCGAACACCTTGGTGGTGATGAAAGTCAGCGGGCAGGAAGTGAAAGACTGGCTGGAGTGCTCCGCCGGGCAGTTCAACCAAATCGACGTCCACAGCAGCAAGCCGCAGTCGCTGATTAACTGGGACGGCTTCCGCACTTACAACTTCGACGTGATTGACGGGGTGAATTACCAGATAGACGTCACCCAGCCGGCGCGCTATGACGGCGAGTGTACGCTCATCAACAAAGATGCAGAGCGCATCAAGAACCTGACCTTCAACGGCAAGCCTATCGACCTGAAAGCCACCTTCTTGGTCGCCACCAACAACTACCGCGCCTATGGCGGTAAGTTCGCTGGCACGGGTGATAAGCACATCGCCTTCGCCTCACCGGACGAAAACCGCTCTGTCGTCGCGGCTTATATTGGTGCTGAAACCCAGAAATCAGGGGCGGTCACGCCAACGGCGGACAACAACTGGCGTCTGGCGCCGATTGTCGCCAGCCAGCCTCTGGATATTCGCTTCGAGACATCCCCGAGCGAGAAAGCGGCCGAATTCATCAAAACCCATGCGCAGTACCCGATGACTGCCAAGGGTGCGGATGACGTCGGTTTCGAGGTCTATCAGGTTGACCTGCAAACGCCGCTGAAGAAGTGATCAGAAAGGTTTTAGAAAGCAAAAAGGGCGCCGAGGCGCCCTTTCATTTTACTTCTACATCCGCAATCAATGGCGATTACAGGATTTCCAGCAGCTCAACTTCGAAGGTCAGCGCGCTGAATGGTGGGATGGACGCGCCAGCACCACGTTCGCCGTAAGCCAAGTTATGAGGGATATACAGCTCCCACTTAGAACCGACTGGCATCAGGGTCAGAGCTTCAATCCAGCCAGCGATAACGCCGTTAACCGGGAACTCAGCTGGCTCGCCGCGCTGTACGGAGCTGTCGAACACGGTGCCGTCGATAAGCTTACCGGTGTAGTGAACGCGCACGCGATCCTGACGGCCTGGGATTGGGCCATCGCCTTGATTAATCACAGAGAATTGCAGGCCAGACTCGGTGCTGGTCACGCCTTCGCGCTGGGCGTTGGCAGCCAGGAACTCTTGACCTTCAACGGCCAGAGCTTCTTGACGTTGACGACGCACGGCGTCAGCACGCTCGTGAACTTCACGCAGAGCACGGTGAACAACGTCAACAGGAACTGCTGGCGTATTCCCTTCCAGCGCATCGCGTAAGCCTGCCAGCAATGCGTCAGGCTCTAAACCTTGTAAACCTGATTCTTGCAATTGTTGACCAACTTGCAAGCCGATACCGTAGCTTGCCTGCGCTTCAACGCTATCAAATGAAGGGGTTGTCATGAAGTTTCCTTAAAATCTTAAAAAGTCGAAAACGCAGCATAACAGCGCACGGCTTTTGGGTAAAATTCTCTATGACGTGGCATGACATGGTTCTACTTTCTCCCCACCCATCACAGGGTTTATCGGGTTAATTCTCGGCAAAGGCATCGTTTGCGTGCTATTTGTGCGTTGTTCCTTTCCGCATCAAGCAGTTAACCAGCTATACTTAGCGGGAAAATCCGACAGAATAATCGGGTATGATTTTTGTTCTGTTAAATCCAGAAGTCGTGCGTTTTAAGCGTAAGAAAGAGAGGTTGTCATGGGCCGAATCCCGCCCAGGAGAAGGAAAGCCATCCGTATGTATCAACCCATGTTGAGATCCTGGATTGCCATTATGAAAAGACCGATGCGTAACGCTACGCCGCAGTCTGAAAGCGATGAATCGCAAGAGCTGCCGCCGCAGAAGCCGTCACTGGTGAGCAAAGCCAAGGCGCTGGGGCATAAAGTCTGGCATATGAGTGATAATTTTCACTGGATGTCACCCCTGCCTTACGCGCATCGCCGCTGGATACTTCTTAGCGCGCTGATCGTGGTGCTGGCGCTGTTATGGCCTTATTCACCGCCGAATACCTACGCCCCTTCCCAGCCGCAGCAGCCGACATCCATTCCGATGCAAGCTGACCTGCGAAACGACCAAGGGCGCACCACCCAGCGGGCTCAGCCGCAACAGCAAGAGATTCAACCTCAACAGCAGGCGGCCACTGAGCCGCCTCAGCCTGTCGCTCAGGACAACTGGCAGAGCTACAGCGTGAAGCCGGGTCAAACCATGGCACAGCTGTTCCGCGACAATAATCTGGCGGTTAACGATGTGTTCGCGATGGCACAAGTGGAAGGCAGCCAAAAGCCGCTGAGTAACCTGAAGGCGGGACAGGAAGTGAAGATTCAGCGCAATGCGCAGGGCGCGGTGACGTCGCTACAAATCACCACCGAGCAGAACACGACGGTACTCTTTACTCGTCAGGCAGATGGGACATATCAGCGCAGCCGTTAATTGGCGCTTTCAATTTTTGCTTCTCTAAAAAGCAAAACGCCGGCACTAGGCCGGCGTCTCACAGGTTAACCTCAGCGTTATTACGCTTCAGCAACCACAACTACGTTCAGTTTAGCGAATACGTCGCTGTGTACCTGGAACTCAACTTCGTGTTCACCAGTGGTACGCAGAACGCCATTCGGCAAACGAACTTCGCTTTTAGCAACTTCAACGCCAGCAGCAGTAACGGCATCAGCGATATCGCGAGTACCGATAGAGCCGAACAGTTTACCTTCGTCGCCTGCTTTAGACGCGATGGTTACTGAACCCAGTTCGTTGATTTTAGTTGCGCGAGCTTCAGCAGCGCTCAGAACGTCAGCCAGTTTGGCTTCCAGATCTGCACGGCGTGCTTCGAAGAACTCAACGTTTTTCTTGGTAGCAGGAACAGCTTTGCCCTGTGGTACCAGGAAGTTACGAGCATAGCCCGCTTTAACGTTAACTTGATCACCCAGGCTACCCAGGTTTGCTACTTTATCAAGCAGAATAACTTGCATTACCTTATCCTCTCAAAGTCGTTAATGGACAGTTGCCGATTACTGATGACGATCAGTGTATGGCAACAGAGAAAGGTAGCGAGCGCGCTTGATGCAACGAGCGAGCTGACGCTGGTATTTTGCACGAGTACCGGTGATACGGCTCGGGACAATTTTACCGCTTTCGGTAATGTAGTTTTTCAGCGTAGCGATGTCTTTGTAATCAATCTCTACAACGCCTTCCGCGGTGAAACGGCAGAACTTGCGACGACGGAAATAACGTGCCATTAGGCTAGTCTCCAGAATCTATCAAATCAATCTGCTCGGCATGTAACACCACTTTGTTCAGTCCATTGCGCCCTTGATGGCAACTAATGAATCCGGAAACAGTGAGTTGCGTGCCGACCGTTATACTGTGAGTTAATGCTTGTGACGCTTGTCCACTGACAACTACGGGCATTCTGCACCATGCTTGTCGGTTAAATCCGGCTTCTTCCTGCTGCGAGCGGTGCTCAAGCACAAACTGGCAGTGGGGTATCCCGGAAGGACTGACTTTACGAATGGGGGCCTTGCACACTGTGCCGGACAACACCAGACGATTCGTCGTCACGGGCAATTACTCTTCAGAATCCCCAGCTTCAGAATCATCATTAGCTTCGGCGAAATCTTCACGACGCTCACGGCGCTCGTCTTTCGCTTTAACCATTGGTGAAGCTTCAGTTACCGCGTGTTTAGTACGCATAACCATGCTACGGATAACGGCGTCGTTGAAGCGGAAGTTAGTTTCCAGCTCATCGATCGCTTCCTGCGGAGCTTCAACGTTCAGCAGAACGTAGTGAGCTTTGTGCAGTTTGTTGATCGGGTAAGCCAGTTGACGGCGGCCCCAGTCTTCCAGACGGTGAATCTGACCAGCAGCGTTAGTGATTACAGCACTGTAACGCTCGATCATGCCCGGAACCTGTTCGCTTTGGTCAGGGTGAACCATAAAAACGATTTCGTAATGACGCATCGAATTGCTCCTTACGGATTATTCAGCCTCCTGTCAGGGTCAACCGCGGCCCATGGAAGCAAGGAACGTGTTTGTTGTGCGGTCGAAAAAATGACGCGCAATTATATGTATAGCCAGCGGGAAACTCAAGGAATAAGGCTGATTAATTCTCAGCCTTTGATAATACTCGTGTTATAGCTGGCGCTCGAAGAAGGCGAGCGTCTCGTTGAGCGCAAAAACGCTGACTTTATGCGTGGCGGCGGGCTCGGCAGCAAAGGTCAGATTCGACCCGTGGCCGCTGGCGATAATCTCCTGACGCAGCCGCTGACTGTCGGCAAAAGGCACCACGTCATCTTGCTCGCCATGCCAGATAAACAGCGGGCGATCGGCAATCTGCGCCACTTTGTCACTGACGTCCCAGCTGAGGAGCGGCGCGTGATGCTGGCGGAAAGCCTCCAACTGCTCGGCATCTTCGTGCTGATAATTGGGATAGAGCGTGGCAGACAATGTTGAGAAGTAGCCGGAGCCCATCAGGCAGGCCGCCACTTTTACCCACGGGAAGCGCACCAGCGACGCCAGCGTGGTCATGCCGCCCATCGACACTCCCGCCACCGCCAAACGCTCGCCGTCCGCCAAGCCGCGGGCGACAAACGACTCTTTGAGCAGCTCAAGCTCATCGACATTGCTTTGCAGAATGCGCCAGAAGCTGGCGAGACGCTTTGGCTCATCGCCGTCGGCGCGCGCGCCGTGCAGTTGGGCATCCGGCAGGATCACGCGATACCCGGCTTTCGCCAGCGTGTAGCCAAAGTAGGAGTAAATCTCTTTTGAAGAGAGAAAACCGTGATAGAAGAAAATGGTCGGCAGCGGCGTGTGGTACTGACCAGAAGGGACGGCGTGGACCAGCTGGATGCCTTCCACCTCCTCTTGATACATCTCAACCATCTGATTCACTCCCTTAAATAATGGCGATAAGGCGAAAATCTTCGCGAAGCCTCTATTTTAGCCAGCTCAGCGAAAGCTACCACTGGCTTTTTGGCATGATTTATAACCAAGAATAAAATATCGGACTAAGTTAAATCTAAATTTCCATGATTTAGATCAAAATTTAGTGAAACAAATCCTTACATTATGGAACTAATCATTTCCCAGCTTTAGCCGTTACTGCGCTATTCAAAAAATAAACGGAAATGAACATGCAAACGGCTAAGCCTTTCTTTTTTCGCAGTTGGAGTATTGGCGCTAAGCTCGCCAGCTGCGCTTCGGCACTGGTAGGGATCCTCTTTATTATTATCACGCTTTCACTGGCGCAATCAGCGGGCAAACAAATCAACACGTTAGCGATACAGGCGATTAATGAACAAGTCGCCGGCGTGGCAGATATGATTGAAATCTATAACAATAGTTTGAACGCGCAGGTCGACAGCTACACTCGCCTTTTCAGCCGCTTCCTTCCCTCAGATTTTGAACTTGATAGCCAAAACACTCTGAAGGTCGGTGACCAAACCACGCCAACCCTGAAGGCGGGTGGGCAAGTGCTCAACCTCAATACTCAGCTGCCGGACGACTTCCTCGAGCGCACTGGCGCGATTTCGACTATTTTCGCCCGGCGCGGCAATGACTTTATCCGCATTACGACCTCGCTGAAAAAGCAGGATGGCACCCGCGCCATCGGCACGCTGCTTGACCCGACTGCCCCGGCCTATCGGCAAATCATGGCGGGTCAGACCTTCAGCGGGCTGGCGACGCTGTTCGGCAAGCAGTACATCACCAAGTACCAGCCAGTGCGCGATGCGCAGGGCGGCGTGATTGGCATTCTGTTTGTCGGCGTGGATATCACCAAAGAATTCGCCGATATGCGCAGCAAGATCCTCGCCAAACGCATTGGCACCAAAGGGGAGTTTTTCGCGCTCAACAGCGCCGAGGGGAAAAACCAGGGTAACTACCTGATTGATGCGCATCGCGAAGGCCAGCGCCCGTCGTGGCCGGAAGGCATGCTGCAAAAGGTGATTAGCCAGCAGCACGGCGAGCAGGAATATGCCGACACCGAAACCCATCGCGCGCAATTTATGGTCTACACCAGCATCCCCGAGTGGCACTGGATTGTGGCGGGTACCACCGACAGAGACAGTCTGGTCGAAAAGGTCGATCAGACGCGCAACCAGTTCATTGTCATCAGCCTGCTGGCTCTCGTCGCCTTTGCCGTGCTGTTTGTCTGGCTGACCAAAAGAATGGTGAGCCAGCCGTTGAATCAGGTGGTGAAAATCGCCGAGCAGTACGCCAGCGGTAACTTGCTGGCGCGGGCCGAGACGCAGCGGACTGATGAAATTGGCGCGCTGATGAATGCCATTGACGGCATTGGCAGCGGGCTGGAGAAAATCGTCGCCGAAGTGCGTCAGGTGTCGGTCGAAGTGAGCGAAAGCACCCAAAGTCTGGCCTCCAACGGCGGGCGTATCACCCAGCAGATTGGCACTCAGGCCAGCAGTCTGGAAGAAACCTCGGTCAGCATGGAGCAGATCACCGGCAATGTGCAGCACAACGCCGACAACGCCTCTCAGGCGGCGCGACTGGTGCAGCAGACGGCAGATGCCGCCACGGCGGGTGAAGATGCCGTCAGGCAGTCGGCAGAGAGCATGGCGGCCATTGAGCACTCGTCGAAACGCATTGCGGATATCACCACGGTCATCGAAAGCATCGCCTTCCAGACCAATATTCTGGCGCTGAATGCCGCAGTGGAAGCTGCCCGCGCGGGCGAGCAGGGGCGCGGGTTTGCCGTGGTCGCCGCCGAGGTTCGTGCTCTGGCGCAGCGCAGCTCCAATGCGGTGAAAGAGATTGAAACGCTGGTTAACGACTCATTGCAGAAGGTCGACGACGGCCAGCACAGCGCGCGTAAAACGCAGGCCACCATGAGCGACATCTTGCAGGGCATTCGCCAAGTGAGCGCGCTGATGCATGACATTGACGTGGCTTCTCACGAGCAGTCGGCGGGCATTTCCCAAGTCAATGTGGCGATTATGCAGATTGGCAAAGCCACGCAGGAGAACGCCATGCTGGTTGAGCATTCTCACCAGACCACCGAGTCGCTCAGCGAGCAGGGTCAGCACCTGTCGCGGGTGGTCAGCCTGTTCAAAATAAGCTCCTAAAAGTGCGATCTGTGGCGAGGGGCGGCGTTGAGCCTCTCGCCAGATTCCTCGGCGAAGCGCTACACTGAGGCTATCGCCGATATTTTGGACATTCCAATGAAAACGCCCTCCTTGCTTTGCCTACTTTTTGTTGTCGCACTCAGCGGCTGTAGCAGCCTGACGCAAACCACGCCCGTTCCGCCTCCAGCCCCAACAGCTAAGGCGCAGGAGATCACTCGCGCGCAAACCTCGACGCTGACCAAAATGGGCAGCATTACGGTGGAAGCGATTGGCAGCCCGATGGACGCCGAAGCCGCGGTGCAGCGCAAAGCCGATGCGGCAGGCGCGCGTTACTACGTGATTATGTTTAACAGCGAAACCATCGTGCCGGGCCGCTGGTACTCGCAGGCCATTCTCTACCGCTAAAAGCTACTCCGCCCCAATTGCGCGGTTGAGCAACTGCTGGCACAGGCGCTCTGGCAGCAGGCTTTCGCCGCGCTCGTCTAAGGTCATTTGGCACCAAGCATCGGCAATCGGCGGCGGAGCAAACTCCAGCATCTGCGCACCGGCAAACAGATTAAATAGCTGAGAAGTCAACCTGCGCGCCTGAGCTTCCTCCGGCGAACGCAGCCTTTGCAGCAACTGACGGGCAGCGCGGTCAAACCAGCGATTCTGCCCGCGAACCTGATGTAAAACCTGCTGAACAAGCTCGCCGCTATCGGGCACTTTCTTCAAGGTTCTCAGCACGTCGAGGCACATGATATTGCCCGAGCCCTCCCAAATACTGTTGACCGGCATCTCGCGATACAGGCGCGGCAGCTCGTTCTCTTCGCAATACCCCACGCCGCCCAGCGTCTCCATGGCTTCGGCCACAAAAGGCATGCCTTGTCGGCACACTTCAAACTTGGCCGCGGGCGTCAGCAGGCGATACAGCACCTGCTCGCTGACACTGTCCGTCGCGCCGCTGGCCGCCGCCAGCCGGAGCAGGATTTGCGTTTGCCCTTCAAGGCGCAGCGCCATGCGGCTCACCACTTGGCGCATAATTGGCTGATCCACCAGCGACTTACCAAACGCCTGACGCTGGAAGAGGTGGTAAAGCGAAACCGACAGCGCCCGGCGCATCATGCCATGGCTGCCCAAGGCGCAGTCGAAACGCGTCTGGCCGCCCATCTTGAGGATATGCCGCACGCCGTCGCCCTCCTCTCCCAGCAGCCAGCCGGTGGCGTTTTGGAACTCCACCTCGCTGCTGGCGTTGGAGCGATTACCCAGCTTGTCTTTCAGGCGCTCGATGCGCACGGCGTTGCGCTGCCCGTCCGGCAATACGCGAGGCAGGAAGAAGCACGACAGCCCGCCGTCAGCCTGCGCCAGCACCAAGTGGGCGTCACTCTGCGGCACGGAGAAAAACCACTTATGGCCGACCAGCCGATAAGCCTCTCCTGGGCCGCGCGAAGCCAGCGGCGTCGCCTTGGTGGTATTGCTCAGCACGTCCGAACCGCCCTGCTTTTCAGTCATTCCCATGCCAATCAGCACGCCCTTCTTCTGGTCGCCGGGCAGCAAATGAGGGTCATAGCGGTCGGAAAGCAGCGGCGTAAGCCACGGTTTGAATTCGGCGGGCAGGGTTTTCTTGAGCAGCGGGATGGCGCCTAAGGTCATGGTGATGGGACATAGCGTGCCTGCCTCGACCTGCGCGTGCAGCAGAAAACGCGCCGCGCGCGCCACCGAGGAGCCAATCCGCGCTTCGTCTTCCCACGGCAGGTTATGCACCCGGTTGGCAATCAACCCTTGCATCAGCAGGTGCCACGCGGGATGAAAACGCACCTCGTCCAGCCGCTCGCCGGTCGGGTCATAGCGCAGCAGCTCGGGCGGGTTCACATTCGCCAATCGCCCCAGCTCCAGCGACTCCGCCGAACCCAGCTGTTGCCCAAGGGAAGCCAGCACGTCGGCGTCCCAGCCAGCATGGTGCCGGTTCACCGCTTCGCGCAGGGGGGAGTCAGAAAGGAATAAATTGCTGTTGTTGAGCGGCTTTGGCTGATTAAAAACTCGATGGGTTTGCCAGTCCATAATGTTCTCCATGACTGTTAAAGGGCCACGTCGTGATGAGATCAAGTATGGTAAAAATCGAGGAATTAACAGGCGAGTGGATCACAAAGGCGGGAATGCAAAACGGGAGCCTGTTGGCTCCCGTTTAAATATCAACGGCTTAACCCGAAGGATTAGGCTTTAAGCGCGCGCTGGCGCACGGCTTCGAACAAGCAGACGCCGGTCGCTACTGACACGTTCAGAGAGGAGACCGAACCCGCCATTGGAATGCTGATCAGCTCGTCGCAGTGTTCGCGAGTCAGGCGGCGCATACCTTCGCCTTCTGCGCCCATCACCAGCGCCATTGGGCCGGTCATTTTGCTCTGGTACAGGTTGTGGTCAGCTTCACCGGCGGTGCCGACGATCCACACATTGTGCTCTTGCAACACGCGCAGGGTGCGCGCCAGATTGGTCACGTTGATCAACGGCACGTTCTCTGCCGCGCCGCTGGCGACTTTCTTCGCCGTGGCGTTCAGCTTGGCAGAACGGTCACGAGGAACGATCACCGCGTGAACGCCCGCCGCGTCTGCGGTACGCAGGCAAGCGCCGAGGTTGTGCGGGTCAGTCACGCCGTCCAGCACCAGCAGGAATGGGCTATCGAGGCTTTCGAGCAGCGCAGGAAGATCATTCTCCTGATACTGACGCCCTTCGCGCACGCGGGCAATAATACCCTGATGCACAGCACCTTCGGACTTCTCATCCAGCCATTGACGGTTTGCCACCTGAATCACGATGCCGCTGGCTTCCAGCTCATCAATCAGGGGTTTAAGGCGCTTGTCGTCACGGCCTTTCAGGATGAAAACTTCCAGAAAGCGCTGTGGATCGTTGTCGAGTAAGGCTTTAACGGAGTGAATACCGTAGATAATTTCGCTCATGATGCTCTTTAAAATAGAATTGCGGACAGCATGCTGTCCGCAATGAAACATTAAACAAGGTTGCGGGCGATTCTATCACCCGTCCGGCTAGCTGTCAGACTGCTTTTTCTTTGCGCGCTTGGCTTTGGTGGCCGCGGCAATCTTCTGCGTCTTCTCAGAAGGCTTTTTGGCCTTCTTCGGCTTACCGTCTTTGCCCGTCGCCCCTTTAACTGCCGCTATAGCTACTGGCGCTACAGCGGCATCTTTAGCGGCTTTTTTCGAACGGGAAGCTTTTGCTGGCTTGCCATCTTCTTTACGGAAGGCGCTGTCCGGCTCGAAGTTCACCCCTTTCTTGCCAGTACGGCGGCGACCGCCGTTGGCCGGGCCAGTTGGGCGCATGGCGCGCTCACCCGGTTTCTTCGCACGGTCGCGGGCAGTTTTACCTTCACCACGCGGTTTGCGAGTGCTGGAAACCAGAGCAAAGTCGATTTTGCGCTCGTCCATGTGAACAGCTTCAACGCGGATTTCAACCGTGTCGCCCAAGCGATAAACCATGCCGGAAGACTCACCAATCAAGCGCTGACCGATGTTGTCGTAACGGTAATAGTCGTTATCCAGCGTGGAAACGTGAACCAACCCATCGATGAACAAGTCATTGAGGCGCACGAAGAAACCGAAGCCGGTGACGCTGGCGATAATGCCGTTAAACACTTCGCCCACGTGGTCTTGCATGAAGTCGCACTTCAGCCAGTCGGCGACGTTACGCGTTGCTTCATCAGCACGGCGCTCGGCCATTGAGCAGTGCTCGCCCAGTTGCAGCATGTCTTCGTAATCACTGTGCCAGCCGCCGGTTGGCGTCCAGCGGTCTTTCAGCGTGCCGTGCTCTTTCGCCAGCAGGTACTTGATCGCACGGTGCAGCGCCAAGTCAGGGTAGCGACGAATTGGCGACGTGAAGTGACCATAAGATTGCAGCGCCAGACCGAAGTGACCACGGTTTTCCGGGTCATAAATCGCCTGCTTCATGGAACGCAGCAGCATGGTTTGCAGCATTTCGCGGTCAGGGCGATCCGCCAGCTCATCCATGATTTGCGCGTAATCTTTCGGCTCAGGCTTCATGCCGCCGCCCATCACCAGACCTAACTCACCCAGCACGCTTTTCAGCGCGGAGATGTGGTCGTCACTTGGACGGTCGTGAACGCGGAACAGCGCGGGCTCATTGTGCTTCTCAACAAAGCGCGCAGCGGCGATGTTCGCCAGAATCATGCACTCTTCGATCAGTTTGTGCGCATCGTTACGCACGGTCGGCTCGACGCGCTCGATACGGCGCTCGGCGTTGAAGATAAACTTGGCTTCTTCGGTTTCGAAGGCGATACCGCCACGCTCTGCACGTGCCTGATCCAGCACTTTGTACATGGTGTGCAGCTCTTGCAGGTGTTTCACCAGCGGGCTGTACTGCTCGCGCAGCTCTTCGTCGCCGTCGATGATGCGCCAGACTTTGTTGTAAGTCAGGCGAGCGTGGGAGCTCATCACCGCTTCATAGAATTTCGAGCCAGTCAGCTTACCCTGCGCGGAGATAGTCATCTCGCAGACCATGCACAGACGGTCAACCTGCGGGTTGAGCGAGCACAGGCCGTTGGACAGCACTTCCGGCAGCATTGGCACAACCTGCGACGGGAAGTAGACAGAGGTCGCGCGGCTGCGGGCTTCGTCGTCCAGCGCGGTGCCGTGACGCACGTAATAGCTGACGTCGGCGATGGCCACCCAGAGACGCCAACCGCCACCGCGTTTTTTCTCGCAGTAAACGGCGTCATCGAAGTCGCGGGCATCTTCGCCATCAATGGTAACCAGCGGCAATTTGCGTAAATCGACGCGGCCTTTTTTGGCCTCTTCCGGCACCTGCTCGCTCAAGCCTTCAACTTGCTTGAGTACCTGCGGCGGCCAGACGTGAGGGATTTCATGAGTACGCAGCGCGATATCCACCGCCATGCTGGTGCCCATCTTGTCGCCCAGCACTTCGACAATTTTACCCACGGCTTTGGTGCGGCGAGTCGGGCGCTGGGTCAGCTCGACCACCACCATATAACCCATGCGCGCGCCGTTAATGGCATCGGCTGGGATCAGGATGTCGAAGCTTAAACGGCTGTCGTCCGGTACCACAAAGCCTGCACCGGCGTCGGTGAAGTAGCGGCCGACGATTTGGCTGGTTTTTGGTACCACCACGCGCACGATGCGGGCTTCGCGACGGCCTTTACGGTCAGTGCCGATAGGCTGCGCCAGCACCACGTCGCCGTGGATACACATTTTCATCTGTTCGGCAGAGAGGTAAACGTCATCCTTTTTCACGCCTTCCAGGCGTAAGAAGCCGTAACCGTCGCGGTGACCAATGACCGTGCCTTTCAGCAGGTCCAGACGCTCTGGCAGCGCGTAACACTGGCGGCGGGTGAAGACCAGTTGCCCATCACGCTCCATGGCGCGCAGACGGCGGCGCAGTGCCTCCAGCGCTTCTTCGCCGGATAAATTCAGTTCATTGCCGAGTTCTTCACGGCTGGCAGGGGTTTCACGTTTAGCGAGGTGTTCAAGAATAAATTCACGACTAGGAATAGGTGATTCGTATTTCTCTGCTTCTCGTTCCAGGAATGGATCTTGTGACATAGCGGTTCCTCCGTTGTCATCAGCAGTTTGTTGAAGCTCTTTCATTCAACAAGCAATAATTTGTAGAGCGATGAATTGTCTTTGACCATGTCAGCCAAAGTGTATTGATTCAGCTCATCAAGAAAATGTTCTACAGCAGTGTGTAATACCTGCTTAAGTCGGCACGCTGGCGTGATGTGGCAGAAATCTTGGGCGCAATTCACCAGCGTCAAAGGTTCAAGTTCACGCACAACGTCGCCAATAAGGATAGTTTCGGCTGGCTTACCCAGCTTAATCCCACCGTTCTTACCCCGCACGGCTGTGACCAATCCAGCCCGGCTTAACTGATTGATGATTTTCACCATGTGGTTACGCGATACACCATATACCTCGGTGACCTGTGAAATATTGGTCATCTGATCGTCTGGCAGTGCCGCCATGTAAATCAGTGCCCGCAAACCATAATCAGTAAAACTCGTTAACTGCACACATACCTCTGGGTAGTAGTTTACCCGTTCTTTCTCTTTCGACGATGACAACAGGGTTAAGAAGATTATTTAAATTAGCGTGTTGATGATAAACCAGCGATGAAGTTCGCGGCTAATCATTTAGATAGTGGATGGTTTATGAGAAGTACACAAGCATAGGCGGGCAGAAAAACTTTGCTATATACAACAAAACCGGGCACAAGGCCCGGTTTGGATTTCATTGCGGCGTTAGCAGCAGACAGCCGGGCTGTTATGCGTCAAACGGGTCGCGCAGGATCATGGTTTCGCTACGATCCGGACCAGTCGAAATGATGTCGATTGGCACTTCAGTCAATTCTTCGATGCGTTTGATGTAGTCCAGCGCCGCTTGTGGCAGCCTGTCTACTTGCTTCACGCCGAAGGTGGTTTCGGTCCAGCCTGGCATGGTTTCGTAGATTGGCTCAATGCCTTCCCAGCCTTCTGCTGCCAGCGGGGTGGTGGTCATTTCGCGGCCATCTGGCATACGGTAACCGATGCACAGTTTGACTTCTTTCAGGCCATCCAGCACGTCCAGCTTGGTCAAGCAGAAGCCAGACAGGGAGTTGATCTGCACCGCACGGCGAACAGCAACGATGTCCAACCAGCCACAACGACGGCTACGGCCAGTGGTCGCGCCAAATTCGTTACCTTGCTTACGCAGGTATTCGCCAGTTTCATCGAACAGTTCAGTTGGGAACGGACCTGCACCCACGCGAGTGGAGTAGGCTTTAACGATACCCAGAACGTAATCAACGTAACGTGGACCAATACCAGAACCGGTAGCAACGCCGCCAGCCGTGGTGTTAGAAGAGGTCACGTACGGATAAGTACCGTGGTCGATGTCCAGCAAGGTGCCTTGTGCGCCTTCGAACATGATCAGGTCGCCACGCTTACGCGCGCCATCCAGCAGTTCAGACACGTCAACAACCATTCCGGTCAGGATGTCGGCGATAGCCATCACGTCATCCAGCGTTTTCTGGTAATCAACGGCTTCTACTTTGTAGTAGTTCACTAACTGGAAGTTGTGATATTCGATGATTTCTTTCAGCTTGATAGCGAAAGTTTCTTTGTTGAAGAGATCACCCACGCGCAGACCGCGACGAGCAACTTTATCTTCATAAGCAGGGCCGATACCACGACCGGTGGTGCCGATTGCTTTATCGCCACGCGCTTTTTCGCGCGCCATGTCCAGAGCGACATGGTAAGGCAGGATCAGCGGGCAGGCTTCAGACAGTAACAGACGTTCGCGTACAGGGATGCCACGAGCTTCAAGCTGGCCCATTTCTTTCATTAAGGCGTCAGGCGCCAGTACAACACCGTTGCCGATGATGCTGGTGACGTTTTCACGCAAAATGCCAGAAGGAATTAAATGAAGAACGGTTTTTTCACCGTTAATAACCAGAGTATGACCAGCGTTGTGACCGCCCTGATAGCGCACAACATATTTAGCCCGTTCGGTCAGCAGGTCGACGACCTTGCCCTTCCCTTCGTCACCCCATTGAGTGCCGAGTACGACGACGTTCTTACCCATCTCAAGAATCACCAGGTTGCTTAAAAAAGGATTCTAACATCTCAATCCGTGGTTTCCAGCACTTTTAGTATACGATTGCGTGAAATTTTTCCATTACCTGCTACGCGCCAAAAACAAAAGTGACGTGGGTTAGTCACAAACCTTTAGCCACCGGTCTGATTCCGCAACATGTAGTAAATAACGAAGCCAGCAACCACAAGAGCGCCGCCAAAACGACGTAAAACGCTGTCGGGCAACTGAGTCATGGATTGAATCATTTTTCGCCACCCTTTCGGGTAAAGCATAGGTCCTAAACCTTCCAGAACCAGAACTAACCCCAGCGCTAACCAAATGCTCGAATTCATTTTTGCTCTTTTCTCTGTGAATTGACGGGCTCATATAGCACAAAAGGCCCCGTTAAGGGCCTTTTGATTATCAGCAAAACCTGATTACTTGGTTTTATCTGGAGACTTCATGAAGCGGAAGAAATCGTTGTCCGGGCTCATCACCATGACATCGTTACCGCTGCTGAAGCTCTCTTCGTAAGCACGCAGGCTACGAATGAATGCGTAGAAGTCTGGGTCCTGACTGAAGGCATCAGCAAACAGCTTAGCGGCTTCTGCATCACCTTCACCGCGAGTAATACGCGCAGTACGCTCAGCTTCGGCAACCGTACGGGTTCTCTCGTAGTCAGCCGTTGCGCGCAGTTTCTCAGCTTCTTCCAGACCTTGGGAGATGTGGCGCAATGCAACCGCGTTACGTTCAGCACGCATACGGTCGTAAATGGCGCTCGACACTTCCTGTGGCAGGTTGATCTGCTTCAGACGCACGTCGATAACTTGAATACCCAACGCAGCCATACTGTTTGGATTCACCGCAGGCTGTTCGCCGCTGGTTTCACGCTCAACGCGTTTAGCCACGGAGGCAATCGCATCATCAGCTTCGGTTGTCGCTTCAACTTCTTCGGCAGAACCGTTGTTCAGCGCGTCGCGAACGTCCAGAGTCAGACGGCCACGTGAGTCAGTCACGATGTCTTTCACATCTAAACGACCGATTTCAGAACGTAGACGGTCACTCAGCTTACGTTTCAGCAGGACTTCTGCCTGAGAGACGTCGCCGCCGCCCGTGGCCAGATAGTAACGGCTGAAATCGCTGATACGCCATTTCAGGTATGAGTCAACGATCAGGTCTTTCTTCTCGCTGGTCACGAAACGGTCAGCCTGGTTATCCATGGTCTGAATACGCGCGTCGAGGGTTTTCACCGACTCAACAAAAGGTACTTTGAAGTGCAGGCCCGGCGCATAAACCAAAGGTTTGTTTTCGTTATCACGAAGAACCTTGCCGAAACGCAGCACGATACCGCGCTCGCCTTCCTGAACCACAAACAGTGAAGCATAAAGCGCCACCAGCACCACAACGACGATAAGTAAAAATGACTTACGCATTGTTATTCTCTCCCTACGCGAAGTGTATCGTCACGCTGTGCATCAGCACGGCGTTGGTCCATGACACTGCCAGACGAACGGGAACCGCTGTTATTGGCACTGCTGTTCACACTGTTCAGTGAACTTGAAGATCTTGGAGGCAGAAGCCCACCCTGATCAGTTCCTTTTGATGCAGCTGCGTTGCCGCCGCGCATAATTTGGTCCAGAGGCAACATCATCAGATTGTTGCTCTTGTCGTTAACCAACACCTTACGGGTATGGCTAAGGACGTTCTGCATGGTTTCGATATACAGACGCTCGCGGGTGATTTCCGGCGCGGCTTTATATTCAGGCAGCAGCTTGGCGAAACGAGCCACTTCACCCTGTGCTTCCAGAACAGTACGGTCTTTATAGGCTTTAGCATCTTCCAGCTTACGTTGTGCTTCACCATTTGCCTGAGGCTGGATCTGGTTAGCGTAGGCTTCAGCTTCACGAATAGACTGCTGCTCTTTCTCACGGGCCGCGATGGCGTTATCGAAAGCGGCTTTCACTTCTTCCGGTGGACGCGCGGTCTGGAAGTTGACGTCCTGTACCGTGATACCCATTTTGTATGGACGAATAGTTTCTTCCAATACGCGCTGGGTGTCGCTACGCACCGTGGTACGGCCTTCAGTCAGGATTTTATCCATCGTGTATTTACCGATAACACCACGCAGCGCACTGTCAGTTGCCTGACTCAGGCTGTCGTCAGCATTCGCTACGCTGAACAGGTAAGCTTCTGGGTCGGTAACGCGGTACTGAACGTTCATCTCGACGCGCACGACGTTTTCGTCGGAGGTCAGCATGACGCCAGAGGCCGCCAATTCACGCACAGATTCGACGTTAACAGCACGAACCTGATCGATGAAGGTTGGTTTCCAGTTCAGACCAGGCTGAACCAGATGGCTAAACTTACCGAAACGCGTCACAACGCCGCGCTCCGCTTCTTTAATCGTGTAGAAACCGCTGGCGGCCCAGATAACAACCACGGCCACCACGGCGATACCGATAATACGGCCGCTTAGGCTGTTTTGCGGAGTAGAACCATTGCCGGTTCCATTACCATTGCCCGAACCTTTTCCACCGAAACCACCCAGCTTTTTGCTGAGTTTACGGAAGATATCATCGAGGTCAGGCGGGCCCTGTTCGCGGCCACCTTTGTTGTTATTACCACCAGAATTATTTCCACCAGAGTTGCCGCTATTGTTGCTGCTGCCCCAGGGGTCGCGGTCCTGTCCGTTATTACCGGGCTGATTCCACGCCATGTTATAGCTCCATTATTCTATGATTGGTGTTCTTCAGGCCAAATCAGACAGGTTCTGTTTGCGGACATAACCACTCAGTGCCTGTTCTTGTTTGCAGAGGCGATTCCAGTCAACAATGGGCATTCGCACCATAAGACCAATACTTCCATCCTCTTCAATCCATTCTTTTTCAATAGCCTGAAGCTGGTAAAAACGGCTACGAAGGCGGCCTGCCTCCGGTGGTAAACGCAATTCGTGCTGCGCTATTTCACCAGAAAGACGCTCCGTCAATGCCTGAAATAACAACGGGATACCTTCACCGGTCACGGCTGAAAGCCAGACCCTGATCGGCAAATTCTCATCGTTGCGGTCGATACGCGGGACAAAGTCATCCAACATATCTATTTTATTCATCACTAACAGCACAGGGATGTCATCTGCTTCAATCTCTGCTAGCACCGTATTCACCGCGTCGATATTTTCTTCAACGCGAATATCCGCTGCGTCTATCACATGCATTAGCAGAGTTGCCTGTCGGGTTTCCTGCAATGTCGCTTTAAAAGCGGCGACTAAATCATGGGGCAGGTGACGAATAAACCCTACGGTATCCGCCAGCACTGTCTCACCGACATCTGCGACCGAAATGCGTCGAACTGTCGGGTCTAGCGTGGCGAACAACTGATCGGCCACAAACACGTCGGCCTCAGTAATACGGTTGAACAGCGTTGATTTGCCGGCGTTGGTATAACCGACGAGCGAAACAGTAGGGATATCGGCACGAATACGCGCCCGACGGCCTTGTTCACGCTGTTTGGCGACTTTCTCAAGTCGGCTGAGGATAAGCGTTATCCTGTCGCGCAATAAACGACGGTCGGTTTCGAGCTGGGTTTCACCCGGCCCACGAGCACCAATACCGCCGCCTTGACGCTCAAGGTGTGTCCAGCCGCGAACCAGTCGGGTAGCAATGTGGCGTAATTGCGCCAATTCTACTTGTAATTTACCTTCATGGGTTCGAGCACGCTGGGCAAAAATGTCTAAAATTAATCCGGTACGATCGACCACGCGACATTCGCACAGTGCCTCTAGGTTTCTCTCCTGGCCAGGTGTAAGTGCATGATCAAATAGGATAACAGACGCGCCAGTTGCTTTAACTGCGTCTGCGATTTCTTGGGCCTTTCCTTCACCGACAAAGTATTTAGGGTGTGGAGCCTTACGGCTACCTGTGACGACTTGCAACGCCTCAACACCTGCAGAAGAAACCAACGATTCGAATTCGCTCAGGTCTTCCGTGTCTTTGTCTCGCGAGAAATAGATATGAACCAGTACGGCCTGCTCACCGGCTTCATAACGGTCAAACAAGCTTGTGACCTCTCATTTGGGGAAAAACCGCCAGCCGGGGGCACATAAGCGTAATCGGAAGACTTATGAGCCCCTTCGTGGTCAACCAGCTTTGCGCCTTATTCAGCGTCATCGCTGTCCTGCTGCGGCTGTTGCGGCGCAGAAGAAGTACTACCTTGGTGATAATTACTGCCGCCACCACTGCTTGGGTTATTACTATGGTGAGAAACTGGGCGGGAAGGCACCACGGTGGAGATAGCGTGTTTGTACACCATCTGGCTTACCGTGTTCTTTAACAGAATGACAAACTGATCAAAAGACTCAATCTGGCCTTGCAGCTTAATACCATTCACCAAATAAATAGAAACCGGAACACGTTCACGACGCAATGCGTTCAGGAACGGATCTTGCAAAGATTGCCCCTTAGCCATTCTATCTTTTCCTTATTAGTTTGTTGTTCGTAACTTTGAGCCTATCGGCTCGAAAATAAAACACATCAAAAATTTGCGCGCTGAGTACTAATCAATTGTACACAATCACCCAACCTATGCACTAACAACCTGAATTACACGGCTTAAGGCTTCGTCTGGCTTTTCTGTGTCCAGCCATTCAACCCCCTCCCAGCCACGCAACCAAGTCATCTGACGTTTGGCTAGCTGTCGTGTCGCGCAAACACCACGATAAACCATTTCATCGTAGTCGGTTTCACCAGAAAGATATGACCACATCTGGCGGTAACCCACACAACGAATGGAAGGCAAATCCGTATGCAAATCGCCACGAGCTTTCAGCGTTCTGACTTCGTCTTCAAAACCATTCAATAGCATCTGACTAAAGCGCTGTTCAATACGTTCATGTAACAGTTCGCGACGCGTTGGGGCAATCGCAAATTGATGCACGTGATAAGGCAGCGTTTCACCCGAAATTTTAGTCAGTTCGGTTAAAGTTTTACCCGAAATAAAAAAAACTTCCAGTGCTCTGGACAGTCTCTGTGGATCATTCGGATGAATTCGCAAAGCAGCCACCGGATCTATCTCGCGTAACTGCGCATGCAAAGACTCCCAACCTGACTCCGCCGCCTGCGCTTCGATGCGCTGGCGAACGTCAGCATCAGCCGGAGGTAATGGCGATAAACCCTCCAATAATGCTTTGAAATACATCATGGTCCCGCCCACTAACAGCGGAATTTTGTTACGCGCGGTGATCTCGGCCATTTCGCGTAAAGCATCTGCGCGAAAGTCAGCAGCAGAATAGGCTTCGCTCGGGTCGAGAATATCGATTAATCGATGCGGCGCGTGACTCAGTTCTTCAGCCGTCGGTTTCGCGGTGCCAACATCCATCCCCCGGTAAATCAGTGCGGAATCCACGCTGATGAGTTCCACGGGAAGGTGCTCGAGCAAAGACATCGCGAGCGCAGTTTTGCCAGAAGCCGTTGGCCCCATAATAAAGATAGCTGGGGGTGCAGAATGTATATTCAAGTCAGTCATGCTTAAAAGCCGCCAGGGCGGGCTGTAAATCAACAGGTTGCAAGAGACCGGACGGGGGAGATTTCACCAATTGCGGGCAAAGTCGCTCGACGTCCGTAAGTAATTGTATGGCCTGAGCAATGGTCCAGACTTCATGATCGCTACCAATATGGCGGGCAAACCACATGGCTACCGCATCAGAAGTCGCCTCCTGCTGAACAGCAAGGTAGCCTAACAGGTCAGGTATCAACTTTTGTAAATTTTGTTGGCGTAAAGGTAAAGGTACCGCGCGCAAGGTCACACGCTGATGATCCACCACCATCTCTATGCCGAATTTCTGAAGAAGCGCCTGATGGCGAGCAACGGTGGCGCTCTCTTCTTTATTTATTTGCAGCTTCAACGGGATAAGCAATGGCTGCGGGCGTAAGCCCTCTTCCGTTGGCGTCAGCTGCGCCCTTTTCAACCAGCGCTCAGCAACCGGCAGCGACAGCAGCACCAGCTGCTTACCGCGTTCGAGCAAAGCATATTGCGGCGCGCAGACGGTTAACACGCGGCCAAAGCTTTGGCTATGCGACTCAAGCGCAGGCTCGGCGGGCTGATTGTGTGAAGCCTTAGGCTGAGTCACCGGTGCAGGTTCGTTGGCGTGCAAGGCTTGTGCCGTGGTTTGCAGCAAACGCTGATAAACCTCGCCCTGCGGCGTGCTGTAAGCCGGTTTGTCTTCTTTAAACTGCGGCTCGCGTGGCTGGCTGACTCGCGATGTGGCCGGGAATACATTCTCCCGAGGCGCTTTTGGCGAACTATCACGCTTGGCGGCTGGCTGAGAGAAGTGATTGCCCCCCGCCGCCTGCCGGTTCTCCGGCTGCCAGCGCGGCAGTTCTTCTTCCACGCCGTCATCATCTACTTTTGGCTGGGCGACTAATTCTGGCTTGGCCGCCTGCTGCAACACCGTCATCACCGCCTGATAGATGAAGTCATGCACCAGACGCGACTGGTGGAAACGCACTTCATGCTTGGCGGGGTGAACGTTGACATCCACCTGATGCGGATCGACATCCAGATAGAGCACGTAGGCTGGCTGTTGATCGTCTTTCAGCTGATCCTGATACGCTTGGCGGATCGCGTGGTTTATCAGGCGATCCTTCATCATGCGGTTATTCACATAGCAGTATTGCATGTCGGTCAGGCTGCGAGAGCCCGCCGGGTCAGCAACCCAGCCGCGAATGCCTAAATCGCCGTGCTCCCATTTCACTTCCAGCGCGTGTTGGACGAAGGTCTGCGAGCAGATACTTGCCAGACGGCGCGAAGACTGCGCCGGATCAGTCACGGCGCGATATTGACGAATCAGCTTGCCGTTGTGGCTCAGATTAATGGCGACGTCGAAACGCGCCAGCGCGATGCGGCGCACCACTTCATCAATATGGGTGAATTCGGTTTTTTCCGTGCGCATGAACTTGCGTCGGGCGGGCGTATTGTAAAACAGGTCGAGCACTTCGACCGTCGAGCCTTGAGGATGGGCGGCAGGTTTTACCGTGACCGCCATATCGCGCCCTTCGGCGTAGGCTTGCCACGCTTCTGGCTGCGCCGCCGTGCGTGACGTGAGCATCAGCCGCGATACCGAGCTGATACTGGCCAGCGCTTCACCGCGAAAACCCAAGCTGATGATGGCTTCGAGGTCATCCAAGCAGCTGATTTTACTGGTGGCGTGGCGCGCCAATGCCAGCGCCAGCTCATCTTTACCAATGCCGCAGCCGTTGTCGCGAATACGAATGAGCTTGGCACCGCCGCGATCGATATCTATATCGATGCGGGTTGCGCCCGCGTCCAGACTGTTTTCGACAAGTTCTTTCACTACCGAAGCCGGTCTTTCAACAACCTCACCAGCCGCAATCTGGTTAGCTAACTGCGGCGGCAGAACCTGAATCGGCATAGCAGCTCCTGTAAGCGACGTTACAACCCGTGACACATGGCCGGGGTTATGACTGCGGAATAGTTAATGTTTGGCCAAGTTGGACTTCGCCGGACTTCATGTGGTTCGCGGTTTTAATGTCATTCATGCTGACACCGTACTTGGATGCTATAGCGGATAACGTATCGCCGCGAGTCACTTTATGCTTTGCCGCTTTTTTCTTCACGGCGGCGGTTTTGGTGCTGTTTGGCGAAACCGCCTTGGTGCCCGCAGGCACTTTCAGCCGCTGCCCGACCCACACACCGTCTTTCTTCAGCTTATTCAGGTCGCTCAAGGCTTTCGGCGTGGTGCCGTAGCGATTGGCTATGCCGGTTAAGGTTTCGCCGCGTTTAACCTGATGGATCTGCGTCGCGCCTGCCGAAGCCGCCGTGGCTTCAACCGGGCCCGGTTGGCTCATCGAGCTGTTAGCCGCCGTGTTGCCTGAATCAACCGCCGTTGCTGAGGCCAGCAACGGTCGGTTTTCGACCTTTGGGCCGGATTGCAACGGATGCGACAGGAAGTAATTGCGCAGACCGGAATAGATGGCCTGAGCAATTTTGTCCTGATACGCGCTGCTTCCAAGCAGCCGCTCCTCATTCGCATTACTGATAAAGCCGGTTTCTACCAGCAGAGAAGGAATATCCGGCGAGCGCAATACGCCAAGGCTGGCGTGCTCGGGCTTGGCTTTGTGCAACTTGCCGACGTGGCGCAGTTGGAGCAAGACTTTAGACGCGACGTCATAACCCACGCGTTGCGAATGGCCGAACTGCAAATCCAGTACTGCTTGGCTTAAGTAAGGGTCAGCCGCCGTATTTGCCAGCATGTCGCCCGCGCCGCCTAACAGCTCGGACTGCTTCTCATGCTGTTCAAGCCAGTTACCCATTTCGCTATTTGCGCGGCGGTTAGACAGCACCCAAACCGATGCACCTGTCGCGCTGCGGTTCGGCGCGGCGTCTGCGTGAATCGACACCAGCACGTTGGCACCTTTCTTACGCGCCACGTCCGAACGGCCCATTACGGAGATGAAGTAGTCGCCATCGCGGGTCATCGCCGGTTTGAACATCGGGTCGGCATTGAGTTTGGCTTCAAGCTTGCGCGCAATAGCAATAGTGACGTTTTTCTCTTTCAGGCCATTGCTACCGATAGCGCCGGGGTCTTGGCCGCCGTGTCCGGCGTCAATTGCCACAATCACCTGATTATCACTGGTGGTGCCGCGCGTGCGCGGGGTCGGTGCGTTATCAGAAGCCGGGCCGCTGGTGACTGCCGTCAGCTTGTTGCCGTCGAACGGATTAGAGCCATTATTGTTCGCTGGAGCCGGAGCTGGCGCCCTGTTTGGCGATGGCGTCGAGGTCACAGTATCAATAGGCGCCGCGCGCTTGGCTGGCGTTCCCGCCGCCGTCATGGTGAACACCACCTGATTCTGCTGGGTAACGGCGTTGGTGCGGACTTTTTGCGTTAATTCAAATACTAAACGCTGGCTTTGGGCATCCTGCGCATTACTCGAACGCACGCGCTTGACCAAGTTTTGACCATTAAAGTTGAGCGGCAGCCCTTTCATGACACCGCTTTGCTTAACGTCTATCACCACGCGTTCTGGGTTATGCAGTGGGAAAAAAGCGTAATCAGGCTTACCGTCAAAAGTGATGGTAATGGTCGATTGGGTTGCCCCATTGGACACATTGATGTTTTTCATGCCAGCGGCCAAGGCTGGCGAGAGGGAAACGGTAGCGAAAAGCGCTAATGACGCTAAAAAAAGCGTTGTCTTGAGGAAGAATGTTTTGAGGCTCTGAGTCATCGCGTGCTCATCCTTGCTGTTGTACCAGATGCAATAAACTCAGACCTAAATCAGATACTGCGTTAATCGTGGCTTTTCGCTGATCACCCTGATATTCAAGGGTTAATTCAATGTCCGGGGCGGGTAAAACGCCAGCGCCCTGCTGCGGCCACTCGACCAAACAAATCGCGTCTTGAGCGAAGTAATCGCGGATCCCCATAAACTCGAGTTCTTCCGGGTCCGCCAGACGATACAAGTCAAAATGGTATACCGCAATCGGCTCAAGCTGATAAGGCTCAACCAAAGTATAGGTTGGGCTTTTAACATTTCCATGATGCCCAAGGGCTTGCAGGAACCCTCGGCTAAAGGTGGTTTTTCCGGCACCTAAATCACCAAACAGGTGAATAACCGTGGAACCCTTGCACGCTTTGGCAAGAGAAGCCCCTAATTTAAGCGTCGCCGCTTCGTCCGGCAGAGAGATAAATAATTGATTCATTAGGTAATATCTATTTTTTTAGGTCAGGATTAACTAACGGGGCAATTACCGTTAAAAGATCTGTCGCCAGCATACCGCGCGTTCCCTGCGAAAGAGCCAGTTGGTCGGCGGCGGCGCCGTGAACCACAGTGCCCGCGCAGGTTGCGGTATACAGAGAAAGTTTTTGCGCCAGCAGGCCGCCAATAATGCCGGAGAGCACATCTCCCATCCCGCCGGTCGCCATACCCGCGTTACCGACATCGGCCAAAGCCAAGGGCCCGCCGTCTTGGGAAATCAAACTGCCCGCGCCTTTCAGCACCACCACGCCGCCATAGCGTTCTGACAATTTACGCGCGGCAAGTAAGCGGTCACTTTCAATCTCTTTCACTGAACATCCGAGCAAACGGCTGGCTTCGCCGGGATGAGGCGTCAACACGCGATTTTGCCGTTTCTGCGGTGTGATTGCCAGTAAGTTAAGCGCATCGGCATCGAACAAGGCGGTTTTTTGGCTTTCCGTCACTTGTTTGAAGGCATTTTTGCCCCAGCTTCTCTGCCCCAACCCCGGCCCGAGTACCACTACGTCAGCCCATTCCAGACCTTCGGCCAGAGATTTTTCGTTTAGTTCCTGCACCATCAGCTCAGGCCGGGCAGTGAGCAAAGGGCCAATATGCTGTTTGTGAGTGAGTACTCGCACCATGCCCGCGCCTGCGCGCAGTGCGGCCTCGGCGGCCATTCTTATCGCCCCGGCAAAGCCGGTATCTCCACCGACCACCAGCAAATGCCCGTGATCGCCTTTGTGCGAACAGGGGCGTCTAGGATGCAACCACTCGGCCAACTGGGTGGCGTCGAGGCGCTGCAATACCGGCGGATGACCGCCCAGCCAGCTTTCCAACCCAAGGGCGTCGCAGTGCAGCTTGCCGACATGGTCCCGCGCCTTGCCGGTCAATAAGCCCGGCTTCAGGGCGATAAAGCTCACCGTCACATCAGCATTCACCGTCTCCCCTTCTGCCGCGCCGCTGGCGGCGTTCAGGCCAGAGGGGATATCCAACGCCAGCACCGGCGCAGAGTGCTGGTTAATGGCGGCGATCACTGCGTCATAAGGCGCGCGAGGGGCCGACGACAGCCCGGTCCCCAGCAGACCATCAATAATTAAATCAATCTCTTCCGGCCAACTGGCTTCAGCACTCAGGTTTTTGCCGCCCGACTTCTGCCAGCCTTGTTGCGCCGTCTGAGCTTCTTCAGGCAGCGGCTTTTTGCCGTCCACCGCCAGCAGCGTCACTTGTAAACCCGCCGCCTTGGCAAGCCGGGCGACCTCATAGCCATCCCCGCCGTTGTTGCCATGCCCGCACAGCACCAGCCAGTGTTTCGCCGCCGGGAACTCAGCGCGGGCGCGAGAAAAAGCCGCCGACGCCGCGCGTTGCATCAACGTAAACAAAGAGATACCGGTTTCCCGCGCAGCCTGAGACTCCGCCTGCCGCAGCCAGTCCGCGGAAAAGACAGAATGTGGTAAACTCGCCGCGTTACGTTTTTCACTTTGGTTAGTCATGACACTCCCTCTCGATCTCATTCAGCTGGCCCAACTTATCAAGCAATGGGGCCAATCTCTAGGCTTCCAGCAGGTCGGTATTTGCGATACCGATTTATCGGCTGAAGAACCGAAATTACAAGCGTGGTTGGATAAACAATACCACGGTGAAATGGATTGGATGGCTCGTCACGGCATGCTGCGCGCCCGTCCGCACGAGCTTTTGCCCGGCACTTTACGGGTGATCAGCGTGCGCATGAACTATCTGCCTGCCAAAGCCGCCTTCGCCAAAACCTTGAATAACCCCGAGCTGGGCTATGTCAGCCGCTACGCCTTAGGCCGCGACTATCACAAGGTTTTGCGCCAACGCCTGAAGAAACTGGGCGAAAAAATCCAGGACTATTGCACGGAACATGCTGATTCGGCGGCGATTGATGGCTCGGATCAGCATGGCACACAAATTTCGTTTCGGCCTTTTGTCGATTCGGCTCCTATCATGGAGCGCCCTCTGGCGGAGAAAGCCGGACTTGGCTGGGTTGGTAAGCACTCACTGATATTAAATCGTGAAGCCGGGTCGTGGTTCTTCCTCGGCGAGCTGCTGATTGATTTGCCGCTGCCGGTAGATAAGCCGCAGGAGGAGCAGTGCGGGCGCTGCGTGGCCTGCATGACGATTTGCCCAACGCAGGCGATTGTCGCGCCTTACACCGTCGACGCCCGCCGCTGCATTTCCTACCTCACCATCGAGCTAGAAGGTGCCATTCCGGAAGAATTTCGCCCGCTGATGGGCAATCGCATCTACGGCTGCGATGACTGCCAGCTAATTTGCCCGTGGAATCGCTACTCTCAGCTAACCGATGAAGATGACTTTAGCCCGCGGGCCGCGCTGCATGCCCCGGAGCTGGTCGCCCTGTTCGCCTGGAATGAAGAGAAGTTTCTGCGCATCACCGAAGGCTCGCCGATTCGGCGCATTGGGCATCTGCGCTGGCTGCGTAACATTTCCGTGGCGCTGGGCAACGCGCCCTATGCTGAAAATGTGCTTTTGGCGCTGCAATCTCGCCAAGGGGAAAATAGCCTGCTGGATGAGCACATTGAGTGGGCTATCGCGCAGCAGCTGCAAAAGCGGAGTGAAAACCAAGTTGAGGTGCAATCTTCGCAGAAGAAACGTCTGATTCGGGCGGTGGAAAAAGGCTTGCCGCGCGACGCATAAGGCAGGATTTAAATTGTAATATTGTGAAGTTTTTAGCTGTGCATAAAAATAAAAATGCTTTGCCAATCAAGTGCAAAAAAAAGAGCAAGTGATCGCCATAACGTTTACTCATATATTTATTTTGTTAAAAATCAGATAGTTATTTTTTAACAAGAAATAGCGATGGAAAAACGCACTGTGCGAAAACCAAACGAAATCTGTGGATAAGTCTGTTAAAGAAGTTACTACAAAGGATGTAAAGTGATGACGTAACGCGCCTGCAAGTGGCGTGGTGTCTGGCTTAGATATGAAGTGGATAATTTGGAGCGGGAAACGAGACTCGAACTCGCGACCCCGACCTTGGCAAGGTCGTGCTCTACCAACTGAGCTATTCCCGCATTGAGATACTTGGCGTATCGCGCTGTTAACTGGTTTGTTGGAAAACCACAGCGTTACTTCTGAGAGATGAAACTTTTTGGAGCGGGAAACGAGACTCGAACTCGCGACCCCGACCTTGGCAAGGTCGTGCTCTACCAACTGAGCTATTCCCGCGTCGCATGGTGGTGCTTTTACTCGATAAATCTGAAACTTAAAATTTGGAGCGGGAAACGAGACTCGAACTCGCGACCCCGACCTTGGCAAGGTCGTGCTCTACCAACTGAGCTATTCCCGCTCTGCGCACTCAACGAAATTCTTCATCGGTACGGGGTGCGCATTATACGAGAAATCCTTCCCCTCGCAAGCCCCTGAAAGCAAAAAAACGCGTTTTTTGTTTAAGTGCCGATTAAACCAACAAACCGGCGATTTAATCGGCAAAACGGCGCAATATTCTCTCCAACCTCTCGCAATGCTCTGTTAATCCGAAAGTAAAAATAATTTGCGCCGCTGAGCCAGAAAATCTTAATTCTGGATAAAGTGCTCGCGGTAATAGGCTAACTCAGCCACCGACTCACGAATGTCATCCAGCGCCTGATGGGTATTTTGCTTTTTGAATCCGCTCAGGATCTCCGGCTTCCAGCGACGCGCCAGCTCTTTCAGCGTGCTGACATCCAAATAGCGGTAGTGGAAGTAGGATTCCAGCTCAGGCATGTATTTGAACAGGAAGCGTCTGTCCTGCGCCACGCTGTTACCACAAATTGGCGATTTGCCCTCTGGCACCCACTGGCGCAAGAATTCAATGGTCTTCAACTGCGCGGCGTTGTCATCAAAGGTGCTGGCTTTCACGCGCTCAACCAAGCCGCTGCCGGTGTGGGTACGCACATTCCACTCATCCATCAGCGCCAGTTGGGCATCTGACTGGTGAACCGCCATGACCGGGCCTTCGGCCAAAATGTTCAGGTTCGCGTCAGTGACCAGCGTGGCTATCTCAATGATGCGATCGCGTTCAGGGTCAAGTCCGGTCATTTCCAGATCGATCCAGATTAAGTTGCTGTCATTTCCTGCCATGTTATTTCCTGTTACCTGCCTGATGCGGGTGCTGTTGCACCAACAATCAGAAGTTTATGAGAGACGCCTCGAGTAACCGCCGGCCAGCAACGGTTAATAAATACAAAATAGCTGGTATCATAGACGTTTTGGTCGCAACGAGCGATTAAAGCCAGTCAAGTGAGGCGCAGTGACTAAGTCAAAACTGTCTAAAGGGCAACAACGTCGCGTACAGACTAACCACCAGCGTCGTCTGAATCAGACCGACAAACGGAAAGAGCTGGACGACTCCCTGCATGGCGAACCGCAAGACGGCGTGGTGATCAGCCGTTTCGGGATGCATGCGGACGTTGAAGCGGCCGACGGCAGCCAACACCGCTGCAACATCCGCCGTACCATTCGTTCGCTGGTAACCGGTGACCGCGTCGTATGGCGCGCTGGCGAGAATACCAGTGTTAAAGGCATCGTCGAAGCCGTTCACGAACGCACCTCGGTGCTGACCCGTCCTGATTTCTACGACGGCGTAAAACCTATTGCCGCCAACATCGATCAGATTGTTATTGTCTCCGCGATTTTGCCGGAGCTGTCGTTAAACATTATCGACCGTTATCTGGTCGCCTGTGAAACGGTAGAAGTTGAGCCATTGATTGTGCTGAACAAAATTGACCTGCTCGACGATGAAGGTCGCAAATTTGTTCAGAGCATGATGGATATCTACCGCCGGATTAACTACCGCGTGCTTGAAGTGTCGAGCCAAACGGGTGAAGGCATGCCAGCCTTCGAAACTGCCCTGACCGACCGAATTAGCATCTTTGCTGGTCAGTCGGGCGTGGGCAAATCCAGCCTGCTCAACGCGCTGCTGCCACCAGAAGAGAAACAGATTCTGGTTAACGAAGTGTCTGATAACTCAGGGCTTGGCCAGCACACCACCACCGCCGCGCGGCTCTACCACTTCCAAAAAGGCGGCGACGTTATCGACTCCCCTGGCGTGCGTGAATTTGGTCTGTGGCACCTCGCCCCAGAGCAGATCACTCAAGGCTTTGTCGAATTCCGCCCTTATATCGGCCACTGTAAGTTCCGCGACTGCAAACACGGCAGCGATCCGGGCTGTGCCATTCGCGAAGCCGTAGACAACGGTGAAATTGCCGAAGAGCGTTTCGACAACTATCACCGTATTCTGGAAAGCATGGCTGACGTAAAAACGCGTAAAAACTTTGATGCGCTGTAAGGGTAACGGGTTGAAATAACACCCTATTGCGTGTCTGGCGGCATCTCGCCGTGTTGAAGACATGATTTACCCTAGTTACAATCCGCGCCATTAACGTGTCGCATCAATACACATGCTATCGCCATTACCTGATGCGGCACTTTGCCGCATCGTCGTGATTAGCGGCTAATGGCTCTCAGGCAGACCCCGCTCACCTTGAGCAACCTGCATATTTTTTTGCGTGCCGAATGAATCGGCGCGATGACAACACCCCAAGAGGTTCCCCGTGCTGGACAGTATCAAAATCAAACTTCAATACTTACTTCCTAAACAAGGGCTGACCCGTCTTGCTGGCTGGGGCGCAGAAAAACGCGCTGCAACCCTGACTCATTGGGTTATCAAGGGCTTCGCACGTTTCTACAAAGTGGACATGAAAGAAGCTCAGAACCCGGACCTCAAATCCTATGCAACTTTCAACGAATTCTTTGTGCGCCCGCTGCGTGACGGCGCGCGCCCGGTAGTTAGCGGTCTGGATATGCTGGCACTGCCAGCCGACGGCGCGGTCAGCCAGTTGGGTGCCATCACCGACGGCAAACTGTTCCAAGCCAAAGGCCATTTCTACTCTCTGGAAGCGCTGCTCGCAGGCAATTATCAGCTGGCCGAGCAGTTCAAAGATGGCCACTTCGCCACCATCTATCTGGCCCCGCGCGACTACCACCGCGTGCATATGCCTTGCGACGGCACCCTGCGTGAAATGATTTACGTGCCGGGCGACCTGTTCTCCGTGAACCCACTCACCGCCGCCAATGTGCCAAACTTGTTTGCACGTAACGAGCGCGTGATTTGCCTGTTTGATACCGAATTCGGCCCAATGGTGCAGATTTTGGTCGGCGCGACCATTGTTGGCAGTATTGAAACCGTCTGGGCGGGCTGCGTGACGCCTCCGCGTGAAGGCATCATCAAGCGCTGGACCTACCCGGCTGCGGGCGAAGAAGGCGCGATCACGCTGGAAAAAGGCCAAGAGATGGGCCGCTTCAAGCTAGGTTCAACTGTGATCAACCTGTTTGCTCCGGGCAAAATCACCTTCATGCCGCAACTCAGCAATGGCACCGTGACCCGCATGGGCGGGGCATTTGCCGAAGGCGTGCGTCTGCCAGCGGCAGCTCAGCCAGAGCCAGTCGCCGACGTGGTGGTTGAAGCCGTAGTCGAAAAAGAAGTGACCAAAGAAGTGGTAGCAGAAAGTGAAGAAGCTCAGCCAGCGGGCATGGCTCAGGCCGGTGTAACCAAGCCAGCCACGCCGCCGGAAGAGATCTAACACCGTTCTCAGCCCCATTTTAAAAGGAAATATCGAGTGCGCCTGATACCTGCGTTACTGATGAGTTTATTGCTGGCCCTGCCGCTAGTGTCTAGCGCAGCGCCGACGGAAGATCAGCTCAAACAAGATCTGAAGCAGGCCGAATCCAATAAGGAGATGGCCAATCAGGCGCAGGTTGTTGAAGCGTTACAGAATGCCCTTAACTGGTTGAGCGAAGCGCGAGCCTCCACGGTTCGCGCCAACCAATACCAGAAAGTGATTGATGACTTCCCTAAACTGACGCAGAGCCTGCGCCAAGATTTGCAGGCGCAAAGCGATACTCCTCTGCCAGTCGACAGCGATATGACCTCGGCACAGCTCGACCAGCAGATTTTGCAGGTCAGCAGCCAACTGCTGGAAGAAGCGCGCCAGCTGCGCCAAGAGCAGGACCGCTCGCGGGATATCAGCGACTCACTCAGCCAGATACCTCAGCAGCAATCTGAAGCACGCAACGCGCTGGCGGACATCGAGCAGCGCCTGCAATCGACCACCAGCGACGGCAACTCTTCTTCACTGGCTCAGGCCCAGCTCAGCGCACTGCAAGCCGAATCGGCGGCGCGCAAAGCCAAAGTTGATGAGTTGGAACTGGCACAGCTTTCGGCCAATAATCGCCAAGAGTTGTCGAGAATGCGCGCTGATTTATACAAAAAGCGCCACGACCGCCTCGACCAGCAGCTGCAAACCCTGCGCAACAATCTTAACAGCCAGCGCCAGCGCGAAGCCGAGCAGGCTCTAGAGAAAACCGAACAGCTGGCCGAGCAGAGCGGCGAGCTGCCTTCCTCCGTCACTAAGCAATTGCAGGCCAACCGCGAGCTGTCGCTGGCGCTCAACCAGCAAGCTCAGCGTATGGACCTCATTTCGTCCCAACAGCGTCAGGCGGCGACGCAGACGCTACAGGTTCGTCAGGCACTCAGCACCATCCGCGAACAGGCCCAGTGGCTTGGGCAGTCCAATTTGCTGGGAGAAACGCTGCGGGCGCAGGTCGCCAAGCTGCCTGAAATGCCAAAACCTCAGCAGTTGGACCGCGATATGGCCGAGCTGCGCGTTCAGCGTCTGCACTACGAAGACCTGTTAGACAAGCAGTCCAGCTTCAGTCAGGCGCTACAGGATGACGGCTCGAAGCTGACCTCGGCCCAGCAGAAGATTCTGGATGCCCAGCTGCGTACCCAGCGTGACCTGCTCAACTCCCTGCTGTCTGGCTGTGATTCACAAATTCTTGAGCTGACCAAGCTGAAAGTGGCAAACGGCCAGCTGGTTGAAGCGCTGAATGATATCCACGAAGCCGCGCACCGCTATCTGTTCTGGGTCGCCGATGTCAGCCCCATTACCTTTGCTTACCCGCTGCAACTGGCGCACGACCTTACCCGCCTGCTGTCGCTGGATACCCTCTCCCAACTGAGCAGCGCCTTTATGATGATGGTGACCAGCCGCGAGACGCTGATCCCCCTGTTTGCCGCGCTGATTCTGGTCATCGTCAGTATTAGCTCTCGCCGCCACTACTACGCGTTCCTTGAGCGCGCCAGCAGCCGCGTGGGCAAGGTGACCCAAGATCACTTCTCCCTGACGCTGCGTACCGTCTTCTGGTCGATTCTGGTCGCCCTGCCGCTGCCTGTGCTGTGGGCGGCGCTAGGCTTTGGCCTGCAAAGCGCTTGGCCCTACCCCATCGCGGTGGCGATTGGCGACGGCGTGACTGCCACCCTGCCAATCCTGTGGGCCTTTATGATCAGTGCCGCCTTGGCACACCCGCAGGGCTTGTTCATCACTCACTTTGGCTGGTCGCAGCGCGCGGTGTCGCGAGCCATGCGTTATTACATGATGTCCATCTGGCTCATCGTGCCGCTGATCATGGCGCAGATAACCTTCACCAATCTTAACGACCGCGAGTTTTCCAATACTCTTGGCCGACTGTGCTTTGTCCTGCTCTGTCTGGCCCTGTATTTGGTGACCCATAGCCTGAAACGCGCCGGTATTCCGCTCTATCTGGACAAGAAGGGGAATGGCGAAAACGCCGTGAACAATGCCCTGTGGTGGCTGCTGCTGGGCGCGCCGCTGCTTGCCGCCCTGTTCTCGCTGCTGGGCTACCTGACGACGGCGCAGGCGCTGTTGGCAAGGCTTGAAACCTCAGTCGCCATCTGGTTCGTGTTGCTGGTGATTTACCATATTATCCGCCGTTGGATGCTTATCCAGCGCCGCCGCATCGCCTTCGAGCGAGCCAAGCAGCGCCGTGCTGAGATGCTCAGCCAGCGCGCCCGTGGTGAAGAAGAGTCGCAGCAGTCGAGCAATGAAGGGGCGATTGAGATCGAAGAGCCGGTGGTGGATCTGGATGCGATCAGCGCCCAGTCGCTGCGTCTGGTGCGATCGATCCTGACCATGATTGCCTTTGTGCTGGTGATCTTCCTGTGGTCGGAAATTCATTCGGCGTTCTCGTTCCTTGAAAACATCCACCTGTGGCAAGTCTCCTCGGTGGTGCAAGGGGTCGAAAGCATGCAGCCGATCACCCTCGGCGCGGTGCTGATCGCCATTCTGGTGCTGATCATCACCACCCAACTGGTGCGTAACTTACCGGCCCTGCTCGAACTGGCGCTGCTGCAACACTTGGATCTCACGCCGGGGACTGGCTATGCCATCCTCACCATCACCAAGTACGTGCTGCTGATCATCGGTGGCGTCAGCGCCTTCTCTCTTCTCGGGATCGAGTGGGCCAAGCTCCAGTGGTTGATCGCCGCGCTGGGTGTGGGTTTGGGCTTTGGTCTACAAGAGATCTTCGCCAACTTCATCTCTGGCCTGATCATCTTGTTTGAGAAGCCGATCCGTATCGGCGATACCGTCACCATCCGCAATCTGACGGGCAGCATCACCAAGATCAACACCCGTGCGACCACCATCGCGGACTGGGACCGTAAAGAGATCATCGTGCCTAACAAAGCCTTTATCACCGAGCAGTTTATCAACTGGTCGCTGTCTGACTCTGTTACCCGCGTGGTGTTAACCGTTCCGGCACCGGCGGAAGCCAACAGTGCGGAAGTCACTGAGATCTTGCTCAACGCCGCACATCGCTGCCAGCTGGTACTGGATAACCCAGCGCCAGAAGTCTATCTGGTTGATTTACAGCAGGGGATTCAGATTTTCGAGCTGCGTATGCATGCCGCGGAAATGGCCCACCGCATGCCGCTGCGCCATGAGATCCACCAGCTGATTCTGGCTGGCTTCCACGAGCACGGCATCATCCTGCCATTCCCACCTTTCCAAGTGCGAATGGAGACGCTGCGTCGGGCGCAAAATGGCAATAATGCCACTTTCACCACCTCCAGCGGCAGCTCGATGACCAGCAACAGTTCGCGCTCACCGGGCGATTTATAAGCCCGTCTTGATGCCATGAAAAAGGCCAGCAATCTGCATTGCTGGCCTTTTTTATTACCTACCCTGAAGCTGCGCCTTTTAGGCTCTCATCACCGGGAAGGCCAAAACTTCACTCAGGCTATCCGCGCCAAGTGCAATCATGATCAAACGGTCAACGCCCAGCGCCACGCCAGAGCACTCCGGCATGCCGTGCTGCAACGCGCCCAACAGGTTATGGTCGATAGGCTGAACCGGCAGGCCACGGGCGGCACGCTTGCGATTATCCTGCTCGAATCGCTGCTGCTGCTCGCGTCCGTCAGTCAACTCGCGGAAACCGTTCGCCAGCTCCACGCCTTTGTAATAGACCTCAAAACGCTCGGCTACGCGGTGATCTTCGGTGCTGATTTCAGCCAGAGAGGCCTGCGTCGCTGGGAAGTGATAGACAAAGGTCGGCTTGTCGCGGCCAATGTGCGGCTCGACGCCCATAGTGAACAGCAGTTGCAGCAAGGTATCGCGGTCTTCTTCGGTATCGGCAATGTTGGATAAATCCAGTTTCGCCGCCGCTTCGCGCAGCTGCGCTTTGTCGGCTGACAGCGGGTCAACGTCCAAATGGCGGGTGAAAGCTTGCTGATAAGAGAGCGTTTCGGCGGTTTCGCAATCCAGCACCTGCTGCAACAGGTCATCCACCTCGTTCATCAGGCGATACATGTCATAGCGTGGGCGATACCACTCCAGCATGGTGAATTCAGGGTTGTGATGGCGGCCCGCCTCTTCGTTGCGGAAGCTCTTGCCCATCTGATAGATAGGACCACTGCCCGCCGCCAGCAGGCGCTTCATGTGATATTCCGGGCTGGTCATCAGATAGAGCGTCATGCCATCGGCCGCGCCCGGCCCGACAAAGCGGGTTTCGAAAGGCACCAGATGGATGTCCGTGACGGTCGCCTGGCTCATGGCCGGGGTTTCTACTTCTAATACGCCACGATCAGCGAAAAAACGTCGAATCTCGGCAATGATTGCCGCGCGCTTCAACAAATTGGCGATAGGAGCACTGGGTTGCCAGCTTGCTGTTTCGCTCATGGTGCTTAACTCCGAAGTTCAAAAGGGGGTGCAGTCTACCCGTATACAGACAGGCAAACAAATATCTCATTCTGTGTCATAAAACAGCAACAGAAGTTACAGAAAGCAAAAAATCAGCATTCACATCAAATTTCAGCTACTCCCCTTTAGGTATAATTAAACCCACACAAATAATAAGAATATATTGCTCTGAGCCAGAGCCTGCATGCCATCAGAGTCAACAAAGCCATCATAAACGCTGGCTTTTCAACAGGCTAAGACGCCTGACACATGATGATAGTGGAGGAATGCAGTGCAAACCTTTAACGCCGACATTGTAATAGTGGGTGCAGGTGGCGCGGGTTTACGCGCGGCCATAGCTGCAACAGAAGCCAATCCCAGCCTCAACATTGCGCTGATATCGAAAGTTTATCCAATGCGAAGCCACACAGTGGCTGCCGAAGGGGGCTCCGCCGCCGTAACTCAAGATCACGACAGCTTTGCCTATCACTTTCAGGATACCGTTTCCGGCGGTGACTGGTTATGTGAGCAGGACGTCGTTGACCACTTCGTCCACCAATGCCCAGAAGAGATGGCCCAGCTAGAAATCTGGGGCTGCCCGTGGAGTCGCAAAGACGATGGCTCCATCAACGTGCGGCGCTTCGGCGGAATGAAGATAGAACGCACGTGGTTCGCCGCCGATAAAACCGGTTTTCATATCCTCCACACTCTGTTCCAAACCTCCCTCAAATATCCAAAAATCAAACGCTTCGACGAACATTTCGTCCTCGACATCTTGGTCGACGATGGCCGGGTACACGGCGTGGTCGCTATCAACATGATGGAAGGCGAGAAGGTGCAGATTCGCGCTAACGCCGTGGTGATGGCCACCGGCGGCGCGGGCCGCGTCTACCGCTACAACACCAACGGCGGCATTGTGACCGGCGACGGCATGGGCATGGCGCTGCGCCACGGCATCCCGCTGCGCGATATGGAGTTCGTGCAGTATCACCCAACTGGCCTGCCCGGCTCCGGTATTTTGATGACCGAAGGCTGTCGCGGCGAAGGCGGCATTCTTATCAACAAAGAGGGCTACCGCTACTTGCAGGACTACGGCATGGGGCCGGAAACGCCACTCGGCGAACCGAAGAACAAATATATGGAGCTTGGCCCGCGCGACAAGGTGTCTCAGGCTTTCTGGCACGAATGGCGGGCCGGAAGAACCGAATCCACCCCGCGCGGCGACGTGGTGTATCTCGACCTGCGCCACTTGGGTGAGAAAAAGCTGCGCGAACGTCTGCCGTTTATCTGCGAATTAGCCAAAGCCTATGTCGGCGTCGACCCCGTCAACGAACCCATCCCGGTTCGCCCGACCGCGCACTACACCATGGGCGGCATTGAAACCAACGCCCAGTGCGAAACCCGCATCAAAGGGCTGTTTGCCGTCGGCGAATGCTCGTCGGTCGGCCTGCACGGCGCCAATCGCCTCGGCTCTAATTCTCTGGCTGAACTGGTGGTGTTTGGCCGCATGGCGGGTGAACAAGCCGCGCTGCGCGCCACGGAGACAGTTTCGACCGCCAATAGCGCCGCGTTGGACGCACAGGTGGCTGACATCGAAAACCGCCTAAAGGCGCTGATGGCGCAGGAAGGCGACGAAAGCTGGGCGACCATCCGCGACGAAATGGGCATGTCGATGGAGGAAGGCTGCGGCATCTACCGCACGCCAGAATTAATGCAGAAAACCATCGATAAACTGGCGGAGTTAAAGCAGCGCTACAAACGGATAAAAATCAAAGACACCTCAAGCGTGTTCAACACCGACCTGCTCTACACGCTGGAGCTGGGCTACGGCTTGGACGTGGCGGAGTGCATGGCGCACTCGGCTTTCCACCGCAAAGAGTCGCGCGGGGCGCACCAGCGCCTTGACGAAGGCTGCACCCAGCGTGATGACGAGAACTTCCTCAAACACACGCTGGCCTTTTATCAGCCGGACGCCGCGCCGCGTCTTGAGTACGGCGACGTGAAAATCACCACCCTGCCGCCAGCCAAGCGTGTCTACGGCGGTGAGTCAGATGCTCAGGACAAAAAAGATAAGGAGCAATCCCATGGCTGAAATGAGAAGCCGTAAGGTTGAGATCATGCGCTATAACCCGGAAACCGACAGCGCGCCGCATCCGGTGATTTATGACGTGCCTTTTGATGAAACCACCTCTCTACTGGACGCCCTCGGCTACATCAAAGACCACTTGGCCCCTGACCTCTCCTATCGCTGGTCGTGCCGCATGGCTATCTGCGGCTCGTGCGGCATGATGGTCAATCGGGTGCCTAAGTTGGCCTGTAAAACCTTCCTGCGCGAATACCCGCAAGGCATGCAAATTGCCGCCTTGGGCAACTTCCCTATCGAGCGTGATTTGGTGGTCGACATGACCCATTTCATCGAGAGTCTGGAAGCCATCAAGCCCTATATCATCGGCAACTCGCGCGATGCCAGCCAAGGGCCGGGCAACCAGACGCCGGCACAGATGGAGAAATATCACCAGTTCTCCGGCTGCATCAACTGCGGCCTGTGCTACGCCGCCTGCCCACAGTTTGGCCTCAATCCTGAGTTCATCGGCCCGGCGGCTATCACGCTGGCACATCGTTACAATCTGGATAACCGCGACCACGGCAAGGCGCAGCGAATGCCGCAGCTGAACGGCCAGAACGGCGTCTGGAGCTGTACCTTTGTCGGCTACTGCTCAGAAGTCTGCCCGAAACATGTCGACCCCGCCGCGGCTATCCAGCAAGGCAAAGTGGAAAGCTCGAAGGACTTCATGATTGCGAGGCTCAGACCGCAATGAGGGAACAAAATATGCTGAATACTCCAAGTAAAAGAAAGCCTTACACGCCAGAGATGAAAGCCAACTGGTGGCATAAATCCGAGTTTTACCGTTTCTACATGCTGCGCGAAGGCACGGCGGTGCCTGCGGTTTGGTTTAGCCTGCTGCTGCTGGCGGGGGTTTTCTCGCTGAAACACGGGCCGGAGAGCTGGGCGAGCTATGTGGCCTTCTTGCAACATCCTGTGGTGCTGCTGATTAACCTGATTGCCCTGCTGGCGGCGCTGTTACACACCAAAACTTGGTTCGAACTAGCGCCCAAGGCTTCAATCATTATCGTCAAAGACCAGAAGATGGGGCCGGAGCCGATTATTGGGGCTTTTTGGGCCATCACCGGCATCGCGACAGTGGTGATTTTGACCCTCGCGCTACTTTATTAAAGGGAGGAGATGATGAATAAAACTCTGCCAAAACGTTCTGACGAGCCGGTCTTTTGGGGGCTGTTCGGCGCCGGGGGGATGTGGAGCGCGATTTTCGCGCCGGTGATGATCCTGCTGGTGTGCTTCCTGCTGCCTTTAGGCTTCTTTCCCGGCGACGCGCTGAGCTATCCGCGGATCCTCGCTTTCGCCCAAAGCTGGGTTGGCCGCCTGTTCCTGCTGCTGATGATCGTCCTGCCGCTGTGGTGCGGTTTGCACAGGATCCACCACGCGATGCATGATCTAAAAATTCACGTTCCTGCCGGGAAATGGATTTTTTACGGCTTGGCGACCATTCTGAGCATCGTGACGCTGATCGTGCTGGTTCGCATCTGATCCGCCGGTTTTAGTCTATTCACGGCCCGTGTTGCGGGCCGTTTCTCTTCTCGCAGCATTATCCCTTTCTGCTATTTCTACCTACACTTAGTTCAGGCTTCTAAGGAAAGTAGGTTTATGAAAATCTGGTCAAAATTGAGCGTGTTAGCAACGGCGGTCATGTCGGTTGCCTGTAGCGTGACGCCGCCCGCCGACGTCAAAGTGGTCAACAACTTCGAATTAACGCGTTATTTGGGGACATGGTACGAAATCGCCCGGCTGGACCACAGTTTCGAAAGCGGTCTGGAGCAGGTCACGGCGAATTACAGCCTGCGTGACGATGGCGGCGTGAAGGTGATTAATCGCGGCTATAACATCAAAAAGCAGAAGTGGCAGCAGAGTGAAGGCAAAGGCTATTTCACCGGGCCAACCTCGCGCGCGGCGCTTAAAGTCTCCTTCTTCGGCCCCTTCTATGGCGGCTACAACGTGATTGAGCTGGATAAGGATTACCAGTACGCGCTGGTCTGTGGCCCGAATAAGGGCTACCTGTGGATCTTATCTCGCACGCCAAGGCTGAGTGATGAAGTCAGGGAGAAACTGCTCAATACCGCGCAGGAATATGGCTTTGATACTCACCAACTGGTGTGGGTGAATCAGCTTTAAGAGAAAACTGCCTGAAGAAAGTATTGCTTAAAGAGAGTACTGCCTGCACATCCCATGCAGGCAGAATCTGCATTATTGAAGAGGGGTTCGCGGGATTATTGCGTGCTTTTTTGGATAGCTTGCCCACCAGCAGAGATGTCTTCGCCTACCCCACGAGTGGTGTTACAGGCCGTCAGAGCACTGGAGAGAACCAAAACAGATAAGATGGCGAGAATACTTTTCTTCAGCATATAAATTTCCTTCCTATAAGAGAATGTAAAGTACGACCACTTAAGTGTAGTTAAAAAATAACAATGCGGGATTATGCGGGGAATTTTTCGGAAAGGTTGAAACTTGGCGTTAAAAAACCAAAAGCCTGCGCAGAAGCTTTAGGTGTGTCGGGAGATAGCGCCGCCCAAATGTTGAATATCTTCACCAAAACCATGCACGGTGTTACAGCCCGCCAGCAAACCCAGCGCCATAACAGAAACCACGATAAACAATATTCTTTTCAACATTGTAGCCGTAATCCAATGATGCAAATGATGCAAAGAAAGTCACGGCAGGGGTGAGCCTGCCGCAGCTTTCGCCAACGTTATGTCGCTTTCGACTTACTTAACGCGGGAGACGTATTCGCCAGAGCGGGTGTCAACGCGGACAACTTCGCCAATCTGTACGAATAATGGAACCTTAACCACGGCACCAGTGCTCAGGGTAGCAGGCTTGCCGCCGGTACCCGCTGTATCACCTTTCAGACCTGGGTCAGTATCAGTGATTTCAGCTTCGATGAAGTTCGGTGGCTGAACAGCGATAGGACGACCGTCCCACAGAGTCACGATACATTCCGCGTTGTCTTGCAGCCATTTTGCCGCGTCAGCAACGGTTTTCTCTTCAACACCGTGCTGCTCGAAAGTCTCAGGGTGCATGAAGTGGAAGAACTCACCGTCGTTGTACAGGTAAGTCATGTTGGTATCTACAACGTCTGCGCCTTCGCAAGAGTCGGTAGATTTGAAGGTTTTCTCAACACGAGAACCGGTCAGCAGGCGACGCATTTTAACGCGTGCGAAAGCCTGGCCTTTGCCTGGTTTTACGAATTCACTGGATTCGATCGCGTATGGTTCGCTTTCGAACATGATTTTAAGACCCGGACGGAAATCGTTGCTAGAATAAGTCGCCATAATGGCCCTCTAATTTTAAACTGGTATTAGCCAAAAAAATGGCAAACATTGTAACCCTAAACGCGCCATTTAGAGAAGATTGGTTGCATCAACTCGGCGATGTTATTACAGACCCGGATGAACTGCTTACTCTTCTGGCACTTAACAATAATGCAGAACTGCAAACAGGGCATGAAGCCCGTCGTTTGTTCCCGCTACGCGTTCCGCGCGCCTTTGTTGCACGCATGCAACCGGGCGATCCGCATGATCCTTTACTGCTACAGGTGCTGACCGCACGCGAAGAGTTTATCGCCGCGCCGGGCTTCACCACGGACCCTCTGGATGAACAACGTAGTGTCGTCCCAGGGCTATTGCACAAGTATAGTAACCGCGCGCTATTGCTGGTGAAAGGCGGTTGCGCGGTGAATTGCCGCTACTGCTTCCGCCGTCATTTTCCTTATCAGGAAAACCAGGGAAATAAAGCCAACTGGGTTCAGGCGCTGGATTATATCCGCTCACACCCTGAACTCGATGAAATTATTTTCTCGGGTGGTGATCCTTTGATGGCAAAAGATCACGAACTTGACTGGTTGATCACAGAACTGGAAGCCATTAGCCACATAAAACGCCTGCGGATCCACACCCGTTTGCCGGTGGTTATCCCTGCGCGAATTACGCCGAAACTGTGCCAGCGCCTGAGCGAATCCCGTCTGCAAGTGCTGATGGTGACCCATATCAATCACGCTAACGAGATTGATGATGAGTTCCGTGCCAGTATCGCCGAGCTGAAAAAAGCCGGGGTGACCATGCTCAACCAGAGCGTGCTGCTGCGCGGCGTCAACGATTGTGCTGATACGCTAGCGGCCTTGAGCAACGCGCTGTTCGACAGCGGCATTATGCCTTACTACATCCACGTGCTGGATAAGGTTCAGGGCGCGGCGCATTTCATGGTGGACGACGATGAAGCTCGCGTCATCATGAAAGGGTTGATGAGCAAGGTGTCGGGCTATATGGTGCCGAAACTGACCCGCGAAATCGGCGGTGAGCCAAGCAAAACCATTCTCGACCTGCGTCTCAAGCAGTCCTGATCACCAGCGCAGGCCCATGCAATTAAAAAAGGGATGCCCATTACAGGCATCCCTTTTTATTCAAAGTTAATTCAATGTCGTTTCAGGAAAGTGTTAACCCGTTATGGGCACTTGTAGACCTGACCGATCATTTTGCTGTCAACAGGAACGAAGCTGGAGACGAAGCTTTGCGTTGGGCTGTTCGCGCCATAAATGGTGTTACCACCCATCGCAGCAGCTTTGTTACGCAGGTCATTTGCAGCACCGCGCATTGAGCTACCGTTACCGCCGCTTCCTGATAGCCAATTGCTCTGCGTACCGGTCACTTCACCAATCAGCTGGCAATCTTTACCCGGTTTGCTATCAGTAAATTTAACTTGCTGACCCGCTGCATCCAGTTGATGAGTGGTACTGCACCCGGCAAGCAGCATGGCAGCTGACAGGCCCAGTAACATTTTAATCCGCATCACTTTCCCCATTTGATATTGAAATCTCATAAAGCCTATCAGAGAACGCCGTGTTCTCTTAGGCATCCGTTGCCACGTTTACGCAAGCTTCAACGCGTTACCTGAGACAGAGATAGTGTAGAGTTTACACGCTAAACTCAGGAGACGATGAGAGTTATCTTACTGAAACGAAGAAAAAAGGGTCAAATAAAAAAACCCGGCCACTAAGGACCGGGTCTCTTTAACACACAAATTGCTTACGCAACCTGCATATTCAGCGGATGAACGCTGGGGGGATGATTACATCATGCCGCCCATGCCGCCCATACCACCCATGCCGCCAGCGCCGCCCATATCGACTTTATCGTCTTTCGGCAGGTCGGTGATCATGCACTCGGTGGTGATCATCAGGCCAGCAACTGAAGAGGCGAACTGCAGAGCAGAACGGGTCACTTTAGTTGGGTCCAGGATACCCATCGCGATCATGTCGCCGTACTGTTCGGTGTAAGCGTTGTAGCCGAAGCTGCCTTCGCCTGCTTTAACAGTGTTAGCGATAACAGAAGCTTCTTCGCCGGCGTTAACTACGATCTGACGCAGTGGAGCTTCCATCGCGCGCAGAGCAACGCGGATACCCACGTTCTGGTCGTCGTTGTCGCCTTTCAGGTCTGCCAGCGTGTGAGCAACGCGGATCAGCGCAACACCACCACCAGCAACCACGCCTTCTTCTACCGCAGCACGGGTCGCGTGCAGGGCATCTTCAACGCGCGCTTTCTTCTCTTTCATTTCAACTTCAGTCGCTGCGCCAACTTTCAGAACGGCTACGCCGCCAGCCAGTTTAGCCACACGCTCTTGCAGTTTTTCACGATCGTAGTCAGAGGTCGCTTCTTCGATCTGCTGACGAATCTGAGAAACACGGCCCTGAATCGTAGCTTCTTCACCAACACCGTCGATGATGATGGTGGTGTCTTTGTTGATAACAACACGTTTAGCCTGACCCATGTCTTCCAGAGTGGCTTTTTCCAGCTCCAGACCGATCTCTTCAGAGATAACAGTACCGCCAGTCAGGGTTGCGATGTCTTGCAGCATAGCTTTACGACGGTCGCCGAAGCCTGGTGCTTTAACCGCAGCCACTTTCACGATACCGCGCATGGTGTTCACTACCAGAGTCGCCAGGGCTTCGCCTTCAACGTCTTCAGCAATGATCAGCAGTGGTTTACCGGCTTTAGCAACGGCTTCCAGCACTGGCAGCATTTCACGGATGTTAGAGATTTTCTTGTCAGCCAGCAGGATGAATGGGCTTTCAAGTTCAACAGAACCGGTTTCTGGTTTGTTGATGAAGTATGGAGACAGGTAACCGCGGTCGAATTGCATACCTTCAACAACGTCCAGCTCGTCTTGCAGGCCGGTACCTTCTTCAACGGTGATCACGCCTTCTTTACCGACTTTTTCCATCGCTTCAGCGATCAGTTTACCTACAGTTTCGTCGGAGTTAGCGGAGATAGTACCTACCTGAGCGATGGCTTTAGAATCAGCACATGGCACAGACAGTTTTTTCAATTCTTCAACAGCGGCAACAACAGCTTTGTCGATACCACGTTTCAGGTCCATCGGGTTCATGCCAGCAGCAACAGCTTTCAGGCCTTCAGTGATGATGGATTGCGCCAGAACGGTTGCGGTAGTAGTACCGTCACCCGCTGCATCGTTAGCTTTGGACGCAACTTCTTTCACCATTTGCGCACCCATGTTTTCGAACTTGTCTTCCAGTTCGATTTCACGAGCTACTGACACGCCATCTTTAGTGATGGTTGGTGCGCCGAAAGATTTGTCCAAAACTACGTTACGGCCTTTAGGGCCCAGGGTAACTTTAACTGCATCGGCAAGGATGTTTACGCCACGAAGCATTTTTACACGTGCGTCGTTACCGAATTTTACGTCTTTAGCTGCCATTGTTATTTACCTTAAATTCGTTCAGTTCAGAAAAGTGGTAGGGACCGATTAGGCTTCTACGATTGCCAGAATGTCGCTTTCGGACATGATCAACACTTCTTCATTGTCGATCTTCTCAGCTTTAACGCCGTAACCGTCGTTGAAAATAACGATGTCGCCAACTTTAACGTCCAGCGCTTTCACTTCACCATTTTCCAGGATGCGACCATGACCGACGGCCAGGATTTCACCGCGGGTAGATTTACCAGCAGCAGAGCCAGTCAGAACGATGCCGCCAGCGGATTTAGATTCTACTTCTTTACGCTTGACGATAACGCGGTCATGCAATGGACGAATTTTCATTGATAACTCTCCTGTGAGCGGGTCCATAACTATATTTAGGGTTGAATGCCTGACAGTCATCTGCCCGGCCTCGTGGTTTGTTTAATGGGGGCGTTACGCCGCCCTTCAAGGGGAAAAGCAAAAAAAATCGCGTTTTCTTTGCCAGTTTTCTTTACCAGAAGAGTGCGCCTTGCTGGCGACACCTCATCCCCTTTTACAACAATAATTTAACAACCGAGGGCGCGGATATTAGCGGCCGCGGCCATCAATGTCGTCATCTTTTTCTGGCGAAACAAGACGTTCAGTCTGCTCGTCAGTGCGTTTGAACTCGCCCTCGAAGGTGTTTCCGGTCGGCTGGCTCTTACCCCAGTTGCCGCCAGAACGCACGATATTGAGGTGCGGCATCAATTTCAGCGTCAGGGATTTCTGCACCGGCGGCAGCAACAGCAGCAGGCCGAGGAAGTCGGTGAAGAAGCCCGGAACCAGCAGCAAGAAGCCTGCCAAGACCAGAGACACGCTCTTGACCATCTCCGCCGCAGGGCTTTCACCCAGCGCCAATTTTTGCTGCAACTGCATGAAAGTCTTCATGCCCTGATTTTTCACCAGAGAAACACCCACACAAGAGGTGAAGACCACCAGCAGCAGCGTCATGGCCACGCCAATAAAAGCAGCCACTTTGATAAATAAGGTTATTTCGATGTAAGCCAACAGAAATAACAACAGTAACGGTAACCAGCGCACCGCATTCTCCTTGTGATGAGGCCCCGGCAGGCCGTGAAGGCAACATACCGAAACCATAAAAATGGGCCTGAAAGCGAACTAAATGATCGTTCTGCCTCGGGCTGTCTACACTGAGGTGGTAGCGGAGTGGCCTTTTTTCAACCTTCGCCGCAGATTTAATTGAGCAGAGGAATGATTTGTGAGAGTTCTCACAGATACAGAAATAGATGCTCCGTAACAGTGCAGGAGAGTGATCTTAGTGCGTGCAATTCGCCAAGAGCAGCATATGATCGCCTTCGTACTACAAACAGCGGTTGATCGTTTTTAATTTCCCTCTGTTAGTAACATAATTTCAAACATCGCATAACGTGTTCAAGCACCAAAAAGAAGGTTCTCATGTCAAATACGATTCGTATCGAGGAAGATCTGCTGGGTACTCGCGAAGTTCCAGCTGAGGCTTATTATGGAATTCACACCCTGCGGGCGATTGAAAACTTCTATATCAGCAACACAAAAATCAGCGATGTACCGGAGTTCGTCCGGGGCATGGTTATGGTGAAGAAAGCAGCCGCGCTTGCAAATAAAGAGCTGCACACCATCCCACGCCACATCGCCGACGTCATTATTCAGGCTTGTGATGAAGTGCTGAATAAAGGCAAGTGCATGGATCAGTTCCCGATTGACGTCTTCCAAGGCGGCGCGGGTACCTCGGTCAATATGAACACCAACGAAGTGCTGGCTAACATTGGGCTGGAACTGATGGGCCACCAGAAAGGTGACTACCAGTACCTCAATCCAAACGATCATCTGAATAAGTGTCAGTCTACCAATGACGCCTATCCAACTGGCTTCCGTCTGGCCGTTTATGCTTCTCTGCTCAAACTGATTGACGCCATCGACCAGCTCGGTGACGGCTTCGAGCGTAAAGCCAAAGAATTCGAAAACATCATCAAGATGGGTCGTACTCAGCTGCAAGACGCCGTGCCGATGACCCTCGGTCAAGAGTTCCACGCGTTCAACGTGCTGTTAAAAGAAGAGACCCGTAACCTGCTGCGCACCGGCGAATTGCTGCTGGAAGTGAACCTTGGCGCCACGGCTATCGGTACTCGCCTGAACACCCCGGAAGGCTACCAACAGCTGGCGGTGGAGAAACTGGCTGAAGTCAGCAACCTGCCATGTATCCCGGCAGAAGATCTGATTGAAGCGACCTCCGACTGCGGCGCTTACGTGATGGTTCACAGCTCGCTGAAACGTCTGGCGGTTAAGCTTTCTAAAATCTGTAACGACCTGCGCCTGCTCTCTTCCGGCCCGCGCGCTGGCCTGAACGAAATCAACCTGCCTGAATTGCAGGCCGGTTCTTCTATCATGCCAGCCAAAGTTAACCCGGTTATTCCAGAAGTGGTGAATCAGGTGTGCTTCAAAGTTATCGGTAACGACGTGTGCGTGACCATAGCTGCCGAAGCGGGCCAGTTGCAGCTGAACGTGATGGAGCCAGTGATCGGCCAGGCGATGTTCGAATCCATCCATATTCTGACCAATGCCTGCTACAATCTGCTGGAAAAATGCATCAACGGCATTACAGCGAATAAAGAAGTTTGCGAGTTTTACGTCTTCAACTCTATCGGTATCGTGACTTATCTCAACCCGTTCATCGGCCACCACAATGGCGATATTGTCGGGAAGATTTGTGCTGAAACCGGTAAGAGCGTGCGCGAAGTCGTACTGGAACGCGGGCTGCTAACAGAGGCTGAACTGGACGACATCTTCTCTATCGAGAACCTGATGCACCCAGCCTACAAGGCCAAACGGTACACGGATGAAAACGAACAGTAACAGAGTTAATCTTTAGCCTTAAGGCTCGTTGTTCTCACGAACAGCGAGCCTTTTTACTTTGTGCATAACAACAATTACACAACATCTCATTTTCATTTTATTTCTATTTAGTTGGCATCAATGGACGAACAAACATGTTAATCATCGAACTCATAATTGTACTGGCGGCGATTTTTTTGGGCGCGCGGCTGGGCGGGATAGGCATTGGGTTTGCAGGAGGAATTGGCGTTCTGGCGCTGGCCCTCTGCGGCGTTAAACCCGGCAGCATCCCTTTTGACGTCATCTCCATCATCATGGCGGTGATCGCTGCGATCTCCACCATGCAGGTGGCAGGCGGCATGGACTATCTGGTGCAGCAAACCGAAAAGCTGCTGCGCCGCAATCCTAAGCACATCACCCTGCTGGCTCCTATCGTTACCTACTTCCTCACCCTGTTGGCTGGTACTGGCAACATCTCGCTCTCCGCGCTGCCGGTGATTGCCGAAGTGGCAAAAGAGCAGGGAATTAAGCCTTGCCGCCCCCTCTCGACGGCAGTGGTTGCCGCGCAAATTGGTATCACGGCCTCGCCGATTTCGGCGGCGGTGGTCTATATGTCCTCAGTGATGGAAGGTCACGGGGTTAGCTATCTGCACCTGTTGATGGTGATGATCCCCTCCACCTTCGCGGCGGTTATCGTGATGTCGCTGCTGATTGGCTGGTTATTCAACTCGAAGCTGTCTGACGACCCGGTTTACCTCAAGCGCTATGAAGAAGGTCTGGTGGAACTGCGTGGCAATAACCGCAAAGCCATCAAGCCGCGCGCTAAACTCTCGGTGTTGCTGTTCCTGCTCGGTGTTTTCAGCGTGGTGGGCTACGCGGTGGTCAACAGCCCAAGCCTCGGCTGGGTGGAGAAACCGCTGATGAATACCACCAGCGCAATTCTGATAATAATGTTGAGCGTGGCGACCCTGACCACCCTGATTTGCCGGATTAACACCGATTCCATCCTCACCTCCGGCACTTTCAAGGCGGGCATGAGCGCCTGTATCTGTATCCTCGGCGTAGCGTGGCTGGGCGATACCTTTGTGCAGGCCAATCTGGGTTGGATTAAAGAGACTGCCGGTGAACTGATTCAGTCTCACCCATGGCTGCTGGCGGTAATTTTCTTCTTCTGCTCGGCGCTGCTCTACTCACAGGCGGCCACCGCCAAAGCCTTGATGCCACTCGCGCTGGCGCTGAATGTCACCCCGCTGACCGCCGTGGCCTCTTTTGCCGCCGTCTCCGGCCTGTTCATTCTGCCGACCTACCCGACGCTGGTTGCGGCGGTACAAATGGATGACACCGGCACCACGCGCATCGGCCGTTTCGTCTTCAACCACCCGTTCTTCATCCCCGGCACCATCGGCGTATTCCTGTCGGTTCTGTTCGGGTTTGGCCTCGGCAGCATCATTCTCTAACAGTTTTTCACAGGGGCTTCGGCCCCTGTTCTCGCCCTCCTCGCGCCACTCTGACAAACCCTGACATTCCAACGCTTTCTGCTCACCCTTTGCGCGGGCTATAATCAGCTTCTATTACCGCGCCGTGGCATGAAGCGACGCGCGCCCTCTTGCGATTTAACCAGCGGTTGCTGCTGACCGTGACTAAGAGAAAGATAATCCGCATGGATCACCGCATTTTTCGCCTTTTACTCCTGATTTGTAGCCTGCTCTTACTGCCGCTGCACGCTCAGGCTTCCCTGTTCAGCCAGCCTGCGAACCCGCAGTTCGTGCAGGTGGATCAGGCATTCGACTTCGATTTTCAGCAACAGGGTCCCAACCTCAAGCTCAACTGGAAGATCCGCGATGGCTACTATCTCTACCGCGATAAAATCGAGTTAGTCGGCGACCAAGCCCAGCTGGCGGCATTTATCTTGCCGAAGGGTCTGGAGCATCACGATGAGTTCTTTGGCGATACCCAAATCTATGAAAAGCAGCTGAATCTTAGCGTGCCGCTACGCCAAGCGAGTGCTCAGGCATCGCTGAAAGTCAGCTATCAGGGCTGCGCGGTGGCGGGCTTCTGCTATCCGCCGGAAACTCGCATCATTCCGCTGAGCGAAGTCAGCGGGCAGGCTGCTGACGCAATAACGCCACCGTCAACGCCAGAGAAATCGATTGAAGCCGCGCCGACGCCGCAGGCCACGCCGCTGCCCTTCTCGCCGCTTTGGGCCTTGCTGATTGGCATTGGTATCGCCTTCACCCCGTGCGTGCTGCCGATGTATCCGCTGATTTCCGGCATTATTCTTGGCCGCCAGCGCCCGCAAAGCATGAAACGCATCTTCCTGCTGGCGCTGGTTTATGTTCAGGGCATGGCGCTGACCTATACCTTGCTGGGCATGGTGGTCGCCGCCGCCGGGCTTCAGTTCCAGGCCGCGCTGCAAAGCCCTTGGGTGCTGATTGTGCTGTCTGCCGCCTTTATCCTGCTGGCGCTGTCGATGTTCGGCCTGTTCAGCTTGCAACTGCCTTCCTCGGTGCAGACTCGCCTCACCCTGTGGAGCAATGATCAAAAAGGCGGCTCGCTGGCGGGCGTCTTTATTATGGGCGCGCTGGCCGGGCTTATCTGCTCGCCTTGCACCACCGCGCCGCTGAGCGCCATCCTGCTGTATATCGCCCAGAGTGGAAATCTGTGGGCTGGTGCGGGAACCCTCTACCTTTACGCCTTGGGCATGGGCATCCCGCTGATTATCGTCACGCTGTTCGGCAACCGCCTGCTGCCACGCAGCGGCCCGTGGATGCAGTATGTTAAGGAAGGCTTTGGCTTTGTGATCCTCGCCCTGCCGGTGTTCTTGCTAGAGCGAATCATCGGCGATGCGTGGGGGCTAAGATTGTGGAGTATGCTGGGAGTTGCCTTCTTTGGCTGGGCGCTGATTATCAGCCTGAAGAGCCAGCGCGGGCTGGTGCGCATCTTACAGTTGCTGCTGCTGGCTGCCCTGCTGGTCGCGGGCCGACCTCTGCAAGACTGGGCGTTCCCGCCACAGGGCGGCAGCACGGTGCAGCAACACGCGCTGGCCTTCCACAAAATCAATAATGTGGATGAGCTGAATGCCGCGTTGCAGCAGGCTCAGGGCAAAAGAGTGATGTTGGATTTGTACGCCGACTGGTGCGTGGCTTGCAAAGAGTTCGAGAAATACACCTTTACCTCGCCAGAGGTGCAAAACGAGCTGAAAGACACGGTGTTACTGCAAGCCGATGTGACGCAGAATAACCCGCAGCAGGTGGCGCTGCTAAAGCGCCTTCAGGTGCTGGGGCTGCCGACCATTCTGTTCTTTGGCGCTGATGGCAAAGAGTTACCGCAGTCGCGGGTTACCGGCTTTATGAATGCAACCCAGTTCGTCGGCCATTTGCAGAAAACGCAGCCTTAAACGACACTAGGTTCTGAATTACGCGAATTGTGAGGAGGCAAACGTGCTACGTGAACAGGTCCTTGACCAAACACTTAATCTTTTGGAACAGCGCGGTTTAGCCACACTGTCACTGGAATCCGTTGCCGAATTGGTCAGCATTCCACTTAGCGATCTGCGCCGTTTCTGGCCAGATGCCGAGGCGCTGCTGTACGACAGTCTGCGCCACCACGGCGAGCAGATTGATATTTGGCGCCGCCAGCTGCTGCTGGATGACACCCTCAGCGCACCGCAAAAATTGCTGGCGCGCTACAAAGTGCTCGACGAGCAGGTTCGGCAAAATCGCTATCCGGGCTGCTTATTTATCGCAGCATGCAGTTTCTATCCGGATACCGAATCCCCTATCCACCAGCTGGCCGAGCAGCAGAAACAGGCTTCTTATGACTACACCTTCGAGCTATTGCAGGAGATGGGGTCTGACGACGCGCAGATGGTTGCCGAGCAGATGGAGCTGATTCTCGAAGGCTGCCTGAGCAAGCTGCTGGTCAAACGCCAGCTGCACGACGTCGACGTGGCGCGTCGGTTGGCAGAGGACGTACTCAACGTGGCGCGCTGTCGTGAACATGGGGCTCTGGCCTAAATAGCCGCTGAAAATGGCTTGCTGCTCTCTTTTTTGACTGAAAAGGCAGCAAACAAACCGTTTTTATGAGGTTTCTCGCATAAAGCCGTTGACGCCCACCGGCCAATACGGTTTAATGCGCCCCGTTGCCCGGATAGCTCAGTCGGTAGAGCAGGGGATTGAAAATCCCCGTGTCCTTGGTTCGATTCCGAGTCCGGGCACCATATTTAGAAGAACCCGCCTATGGCGGGTTTTTTGCTATTTGTCCTTTGCTAACTACTCTCCCAATCCCGATATTGCTACATTGTCCTCTTCGAATTCATTTATTAATCATGATTGATAAGGACTTCAGATGCCCATTCGCCCTCCCCAGCTTTTAGCTCAACCTCTCCAGATTGGCGACACCATTGGCTTTTTCTCGGCTTCATCCCATGCCACCGCGACGGCACCGAATCGCTTCAATCGCGGCAAGCGTTTCCTTGAGGAAAAAGGATTTAAGCTGCAAGCAGGTAGCCTGACGGGGAAATCTGACTTTTACCGTTCTGGCTCTATTGCCGAGCGCGCTGAGGAGTTTAACGCGCTGATCCGTGACCCTAAGGTGCGCTGCGTGATGTCCACCATTGGCGGCAACAACAGCAATGCATTGCTGCCTTGGCTGGATTACGACGCCATTATTGCCGACCCGAAAATCATTATTGGCTACTCGGACACGACCGCGCTGCTGGCGGGCATCTATGCCAAAACCGGCCTCATTACTTTCTACGGGCCTGCTCTGGTGGCGTCCTTTGGCGAGTTCCCGCCGCTGGTCGATGCGACCTATGACTCCTTCCTCGATATTCTGACTCGCCCACAGCACGGCCATTACAGCTATCAACTGCCGACGCATTGGAGCGATGAACGCCTGAATTGGGATGACGTGACGCCAGTCCGGCCAAAAATCCTGTATGAGAACAGGTGCCGCTTCGTGGGTACCGGGCAGATTGAGGGCCGGGTGATAGGCGGCAACCTGAATACGCTGTCGGGTATTTGGGGCAGTGACTGGATGCCGGAGATCCGCGACGGCGACATTCTGTTTATCGAAGACAGCCTGAAAGATATCGCCACCGTCGAGCGCTCCTTCGCCATGCTCAAGCTGAACGGCATCTTTGATAAGGTGAGCGCCATCATCTTGGGCAAACACGAGCTGTTCGACAACGCGGGCAGCGGCCGTCAGCCTTATGAGGTGTTACGCGAAGTGCTGGCCGGGCAGCCTATGCCTATTGTGGATGGCTTCGACTGCTGCCACACCCACCCCATGCTTACCCTGCCGCTCGGCGCGACATTATGCATTGATTTTGACCAATCATTGGTTTCTATCATTAGTCGTTATTTATCCTGAATCCCCGCCTGTGAGTAATTTAAGAATGAAAGCCTCTTTGTTGCACATTGAGGCTTGTTTTGCTTATCCAAACTTCTCATCTTCTACTAAAATTCCTTAACTCATTTATAAGTGAATATCCGCAAGGTTATTACGTAATAAATATTCAAAAAGCAGAGCATTCTTACACCTTAAAACAATATTATTTAAGGATATGATTCTATTTTTCAAAATACTAGGTTTATACTGACCTAGAAAATCCAACATAGGTTATTCATATGATTGGGAAACTTTGTGTCGCATTTTAATAAAAATATCGCCCTCAAGCTTTAACTAACACCAGGACGTACGGGCGAATAAAAGAGGGATGGGCATGATTTATCTAATTGAAAATCAAATACTATTTAACCCAGAAGACAATACTTTATCTTTGCCAAACGACCCAGAGAATCAAGTGAGTATTTCGAACCCCGCGCGCCGCGTTTTATTACTGCTTATCGAACAGCAGGGCACGGTTGTGCAACGTGACATTCTTTTCAAAAAGGTCTGGGATGATTACGGGCTGGTGTCCAGTAATAATAATCTTAACCACTGCATTAGCAAATTACGCAAAGTGATTAATACACTGGGCCATACTGATGATGTGATAATCACCGTGCCTAAGGTTGGATTTTTATTAAAAAAAGAAATAACTATTTCTGCAATAGATGCTACCGCAGCTATTAACAGCCCCGAAGAGGATAGTGATAAAGTCACTGCCACACCGGCAATGGAGGCCCAGCAGAAGCCAGTAGTAACCCCGACTCTGGAATGCCCACAGAACATTTTAATGCCCGACATGACTCACGAAATGGCTGATGAAAGCCTTGCAGTGCCAGCCGTGGTCACCCCAGCGGCCCTTGTTACGCCTAAGGTCACGCGTGATTTTACCCTACCCATTTTTATCGCGTCGTTGTTCACTCTGGCGCTCGCTCTTGGGTTGCTGCTCCATGAGCATATCTATGACCCGAAAGAGAATTTAGAGGTCACCACCCTGGGTCAGTGCGCGCTTTATTCCACCACGCGACTGCCCGCGAATCAGCGCGCTGAATTTATTGACCGAGCGGAGAAATTTATTGCGCAAAAGAAGATCACCTGCCAGCCGGGGAATATTTTTATCTTCCAAAGCGAGACGTTAGTTTCGCTGATAAGCTCAGGTTCAACGCGTGATTTTATGGCAGAGTGCCGAGTCGATGAGAAAAATAATCCGACCGCATGCCTGAGCGTTTACAGTAACGATAGGACAAGTAATGACAAAAAATAAATTACGCGAGGTACTAAGGAAGTGCCACGCGGTTTACTGGTTGCCTCTTTTAACACTTATCTTTTTATGTCTGGCGATTTACAAACAGATTGAAGCAAAAAACTCGCGAGAAAACTTCCCTTATTCCCAAGCCTGCCGTGGTGACTTTCTGAGTGAAGTGCAATATGACGACCGGCGTTTCAAAATGAACACCACGCTTTACTTTAGTTTCTTAAATAAGAATAAAATCTTAGTGTCGATGAGCGGCAATGTTTACGCCTATGACGAGAAGGGGAAGTTAGTCGATAAAAGGATCCTGCTGAGAAATATTTACTATAGCTACGTGCTGGAAAACAAAATCTTGCAGACTTACACATTGAAAAGCGATCGGGTAAATATTGATAGCGTAGACACCATGAATGAAGAGCTATCACGACTGGTTCTCATGAATAGCTCTTATATTGTGGGTGACTCTGACACTCTGGTTTTAAAAAAGTATGACGCTAACAGCATGCTAATTGAAACCACACAGTCGCCGCTTATCATGTGTGTGTTTGTTAAATAACAGGCCGCGTTGGCCTATTTATAGAATAGATACAGCGTGCAGCCACAAGCATTGGCATAGCGCGTGAGCGTACTCATACTGGCTTGCGCAGGCCGTTTCTCAAGCCGGGTAATGGCCGGAGGCGTGATGTCCAGCCGCTTCGCTAACTCTGCCCGGCTTATCCCCGCTCGCTCCCGCATGTTTTGCAGCAGCCCATAAATTCCATTCTCCGTTACCGCGTTAGGTCCGTCACCGTGATCGACAGGTTCTTCAAGCGCTTGCGCTCGTAATTTAGCTGTTCTCAACATATCCGTGTACCTTTTCTGTCCGTTGTAAATCAGTAGTAATTGATTTTCACCACCACAGAGGCGTCAAATTTACCGAGTTTCAATTCCCGTCCGGGGATTGCGCTGACTTTGGCGGTAAAGTTTTTCGTCACTTCATTGATGTTGTTTAATTCAGCAAAGTTGTCGTAACGGTTAAAGACGATAGCTTGGTCTTTGTCATTTAATAACGTCAGCTGTGCGCCATTCGACAGGTCGATTGCATTATTGTTAATCAGCGGGCTGGCTGTGGAAAATTCCGCCTGTAGAGAGAAGTTATCCAAACAGCCCTGCTTCACGGCTTTAATCGAAAACGGCAAAGTGATGCCTGAAGAGCGCGCCAGATTAATACTTTGGATGGGGCCAAAATCCACCATTTGTGACTCTGGATAGACTTTCAAATCCGATCCACAGGCCAGAAAACGAATTCCCTGCAGGCCCGACAAGGTGTATTTCACGTTCTTCGCACCGGCTGAATGGTTTATCCCCCGGCTGCCGTCGAGCTGGAAAACGGTAAATTGGTCGGTGCCTTCATAATGTCCACTTGACGGAGGGTTCGCCGTCACTTTGATATATAAACGGAAGCTGACATTAACCGTAACGTTCTGCCCTTTTTTAATTGGCGGGCTATTGGTGCTCAGGCGCTGTTCGTTCTGCTCGAGATCCTGACCGTTATAGCTCACACCGAGTAATAACCCTTGGCCCAATGATTGCGACTTAGGATTAAAGTAAAAGTGCACGACATCGATAATGCTGCCGAGCACGTTGTCGCAGTAAGCCGTCATACTGATCTCATTGGATTCCCAAATCTTGGTTCCGGCCGGAACGTTGGAAGGAATAGCCAATGGACCAATGGCGATAGGTGGCATGTTGACCATGCCGGTCCCTTTTTCAACGCAGTCGAGCGCAAAGACGCCGCGCGAGCACAGCAACAACACGATGAGCAGCCACTTCCTGCGAACTAATAAGCTATAGAGAGTCGGCATGGCTATTTCTTCTCCGGCTTGCTCAACATCTGGCAGCTGGCAGTGCTACAGGAGTACTGATTCACCTGTAAACCGCCGTAATCATCCATGTAGCCGATGCTGTATTTCGAACTGACATACTGGCTGCCCGAGAGCGTTTCGGTGGCAAATGGCGCCAGCATCAGGCTATCGAAGCCGCGAAAACTTCCCGCGTTGTCTTTACCCAAATAGCCAAGAGTGATGTAAAACGGCGTGGGGTTGCTGATGGTCAGGCCGTCAGCCGACAGCTTGACGTTAATCTTCTCTTGCCATGCGCCCTTGGCCTGGCTGGCAATAGCCGCCGGGCGATAAAACAGCTTAATGCGGCTTTGAATCGCCACCTGCATCACGTTTGCCAGCTCGCTTTTCGGTGGCACTTCACGCACGTTGAAGTAGAACAGTGATTCGCGATCTTTTGGCAGCGCCGCGGTTTCAGGCAGCTGTAAAACGCGGATTTGGCTTTTCTGCCCGGCATCGATGCGCTGCATCGGCGGCAGGGCCACCAGAGGTGAAGAGATCTTTTCACCTTTGGCATTCTCCAGCCAAACCTGCGCCAGATAAGGCAAATCTTTGCTTTGGTTTTCCAGCATGATGCTGACCGACTTCTCACCGGCGTTAAAAATAATCCGCGTGCGGTCGATATTGACGGCGGCGTTCGCTCCCTGAGTCAGGGTCATCGCCACTAATGCCGCCGTGGCTACACCCATCATGAACTTGTTCATTCGTCGTCCTTCCTTATTATCTCAATTCAACATTGCCTGCTGCGCCCGTTGCCGATAGGCAAGGCAGCAGCAATTGACCATTTAAACTCGCCGAGTCATTCGGGACCTGAATGCGGCACTGCTTGTCGTCGCCCCAATGCACGGTCAGGCTCTTTTCACCCGAGACACCGGCGAGATACGCCAGCCCGTTATCACCAATCAATCCCGCTTCGAAGCCTGAGCTGTCATCGGTGACCGAAGCCCCCAACGGTGGGAAGCTGCCATCGGCCAGGCGGATGGTTGCCATCAGGCGTTCGCCCTTAATCGCGCGGATTTTGCGGAAGCCAATTGCTCCTTCGGTGAGGGTTTTACTCACCACCGAGCTATAGACTTCAACGTCATCCGGCAGGTTGTTCACATCCACCCGAACGTCGGAGGTCTGGTAGCTGGAGACGCCATTGACCACCGCGACGCCATAATCATTGGTCACCGAAGCGCCGTCGCTGATTGGGATACCCTTCACGCCGGTTGATATCATCATGCGCGGCTCGCTCCCCGCGCTGCTCTGATGCAGGGCTGCGCCGTAACGCGTGGCGGTAAACGAGCCATACCAGTTGCCGCTGACCGAGCGGTAATCGTTATTCTTCACGCTGCCGTTCACCCCGAGCTGGCCGTAAGGCGACATGTGCTGGTAGTTAGCGCGGAAGATACCGTTGCCTTTCTGCAAGTCAGGGCTGCTACCGCCTGCCCCAACGCGCCAGCTGTTTTTCGGATCTTCGCTGTTGTAGTAAGAAGCCGTCTGCGAGAAGCCGTTTTGCGAATCCTGTTGGGCGTCGTAACTGATCTGCCGTCCACTGGAAAGCGGCAGGCTGAACGACAAAAACATCTGATTTTCATCGGTATATTGGTATTGCAACTTGCTGGCCGACAGGGTGGCCGAGACGCCGGTAAAGCTGCCGATATCAAAAATCTTGCTGACCGAAACGCTGTAGTTATTGCTCGGGCTGTCGTTCCAATAAATCTTGTGTGTTGCGGACAAGTAGAGCGTGATGGCTGGCCAAGGTAAGAACTGGTTGGCCGTCACGGTGTAGGTCTGTTTGTCGTCGCGCGAGTAGTGCTCGCCGTTGGTCTTGTCCAAATATTGGTTCAACGACATAAAGCTCTTTTCCGAGAAGCGATAACCGGCGAAGGTTATCTGGCTGCCGGTGCTGTCAAAACGCTTCGAATAGTTCACCCGATAGCTGTAGCCGCTCTGCTTGCCTTCAACCGGGACCGTGGCCGATGAGCGCGTCACGTCAAAAGAGACTGCGCCAAAGTCTTGCAGGTTTTGCCCTACCCCCAGCGCCTGCGACTGGTAGTTGCCGGTAGTGGAAATCAGGCCGCCGTATAGTGAGAAGTTATTCAGCGCGCCCCAGGACATTTCCCCGCTGTAGAAGCCCGGCTGCATCACTTTGTTATTGCTGCCGGTAGTCGGTTTACCCATGGCGGTTTTGAAACGCACTTCTCCCTTACGCGTCAAAAACGGGATAGTCGCGGTGCTCACCTGATAAGTGGTGACGCTGCCGTTTTCCTCTTCAATCCGCACGTCCAGCGCGCCCTGCACGGCTTCGCTCAGGTCCTGAATCACGAACGGCCCCGGCGACACGTTGGTCTGATAAATCACCCGGCCGTTTTGGCTGATGCTGACTTTGGCGTTGGTCTTGGCAATCCCGGTCACCTGTGGCGCATAGCCGCGCAGTGAAGGGGGCAGCATGCGCTGGTCGCTATTAAGCGAGACGCCGAGAAAGCGGAATGAGTCGAAAATGTCCGAGTTAAAATAGGTTTCACCGGCGTTGAAGCGTGCGCCAATCGACGGCAGCGCGCGATACAAATAGCGCTGAGTCCAATTGAACTGGCTGTTGTGCTGGCTGCCCGACGAACGGGTGTTGTTGTACTGATAATCGGCGCGGGCACGCCACGGCCCGACGTTAAAGCCCGCCGTACCGTAACTGCTTAGATTGGTCGAGCTGCTGCCTTCCTGCGGCATGTATTTGCTGCCCAGCAGGTTGTAGTCGAGGATCGCCCCGGCAACCCCTTCATCCCACTGCGAAGGTGGCACCCAGTTCTCATCGTGATAGGTCAGCCACGCCTGAGGAATGCTGACGTTAAGCGTCTGCTTCTCTTGGTCATAGCGAACGGTCACTTCTTCGCGCGTATCGAGAGAAAGACATTGGCCATCGTGCCAGCTTTCCAGTGATTTGCGGGCCGCGTCGGTCAGGTCAAATTTATCGACCAACTGCGGGGTCAGACAGATACGACTGTTCTTGTTGTCGGCGTCCGGGATGTATTTGATCAGGCTCTGTTCAGGTAGAGTTCGGCCGTTGAGAACGACATCCAGCAAATACTCGCCAGGCGCAATATAGTTAGCGACTTCAAAGCGTTTAAGGTCGATATTATTTCTGTCCCCGGCGTCGATAAAGTTAGTATTAAACTCAACCGCCAGGCTGCTCATTGAAATAAAACATCCCGTCAAAGAACTCATAACGATGACAGTGAGCTTTTTTCTAATCGGTGTCTTATTAAAAATGACCAACATATAAAACCACTTTTATTTTTATAAAGAGTGTTTGGCTTATTTATATGAACAGTGAAATATAGCCAGCAGAATACCTTGCCAATAAAGGCACGATAAAAGGGGAGTAAACTCCCCTATTCATTAAGGCAGTCTTATTTGTAATTCAGGGCGTAAGTTGCCTGAGATACGATAGTACCGGTGGATACTGGCTGGTTGTTGGCTTCAACACGCGCAGCAAATACCAGTTCGTTATTACCGGTAACCAAGTTGATGTCTTTAGAAGTGTCACCCACTTTCAGCAAGTCGCCGTTTGAGTCGATAAGACGGATCGCAGCACCTTTCGCGCTACCGGTGTTAGCCAGTAACTCGGACAGGCTGCTGTCTGGCGTACCCGCGAAAGACACGGCAACTTTAGACATCGCTGGGTATTGAACGTCGCCAGCGGTCTGAGCAGTCAGGTCACAATCTTGCAGGTGAATGGTGTAGTTAACGTTTTGTGAATATTTATTGCCGCTCTCCAGCACCTTATTCGCAACCTGGCCCATATTCACGTTAATGTCTTCATCACCTGCTGCAATAGAGCAAGGTGCATTAATAACAGTACCGGTGAAATGAATGCGACCAGAACCCTGATCGGCTCCCGTTGGTGCTACAGGTTCGTCAGCTGCAAAAGCTGAAGCAGAGATAACGGCAGACAGGGCAACGATAAGAGCTTTCTTGTTAGTAATAAACATATTGAGTCCTTGAGAAATAACGGTAGCAAAGAGATATCTCGCGTACCGAAGAGAGCACCCCTCTCTTTTCCAGATCAATATACTGTTATTTGTGTTTTGTCGGAATAATAACTCGCAAAATGCTAATATTAAGATTATTAATCTAATATGTAGGACTTATAAGACTTTTCTGTAGGAAGTTTCACTCTGAGGTTAAATTAATTAACATTATATTTCATGATGGGTTTGGAGCAATTAATATAAATTGTGAATGGATTAAGCTTTTTTTAACAACATTAAAACCTTTGTTTTAAATCGATATCACATTAAGCCATTTTCCAATCTAATTGGAAGCCGTGCCTTGGTCTGAGTCAACTTCGTCCAGATAGGCCAAGAACCATACAACAGAGAAATTTGATCGTTCATACCTATCGTAATTTTCTCCCCGCAACAAACATTGCTATAGGTCAGTTTTAACGGTTTTCCTTCCCCTTTTCTTACTGCTCTCACTTTGCTCAATATGAGCGCCAGATCGGTCAAATGACCACAATCTTACTTGGGTTACTTAGGTTGCGTGATCCGCCCCCCAAAATCCGAACAAAGCCTCAAGGCAAACTACACTTAACCTTTGATTGACATATGATTAACAAATTAAAGGAGAAAAACCATGACCCAAGTTCATAAGCACCCTATTCCTGCGTCAATTGCAGAACGTACCCTAATCACACCAGAGCAATATCAGCAGTATTATCAACAGTCTGTAGAAAACCCAGATGCATTTTGGGCCGAGCAGGGGAAAATCCTCGACTGGATCAAGCCTTACAGCAAAGTTAAAAACACCTCGTTTGCTCCCGGCAACATTGATATCCGTTGGTTTGAGGATGGCACCCTTAACTTGTCGGCCAACTGCCTTGACCGCCATCTGGCGAAAAATGGCGACCGCACGGCCCTGATTTGGGAAGGCGACGACCCGAAAGCCGAAAGCAAAAACGTCACCTATAAACAGTTGCATCACGATGTCTGCCAGTTCGCTAACGTACTGAAGGGCCTCGGGGTGAAGAAAGGCGACGTGGTCGCCATCTATATGCCAATGGTGCCGGAAGCCGCCGTCGCAATGCTGGCCTGTGCACGCATCGGCGCCGTTCACTCGGTGATCTTCGCAGGCTTCTCGCCGGAAGCTGTCGCGGGGCGCATTGTCGACTCCAACTCCAAAGTGGTGATCACCGCCGATGAAGGTTTACGCGCCGGTCGCACCATCCCATTAAAGAAAAACGTCGATGACGCACTGAAAAATCCAGCAGTCACCAGCGTCACCAACGTGGTGGTATTCAAACGCACCGGTAAAGAGGGCGAATGGAAACAAGGTCGCGATATTTGGTGGCACGACGCGGTTAAAGATATTTCCGCCGATTGCCCACCGGAAGAAATGAAAGCGGAAGATCCGTTATTTATTCTTTATACCTCGGGCTCAACGGGTAAACCTAAAGGCGTATTGCATACCACAGGCGGTTATTTGGTTTATGCCGCGCTGACATTTAAATATACCTTTGATTATCACGAAGGTGATATTTATTGGTGTACTGCCGACGTGGGTTGGGTCACCGGCCACAGTTATTTACTTTATGGTCCATTAGCCTGCGGCGCTATTTCACTGATGTTCGAAGGCGTGCCAAATTACCCGGCACCAAACCGCATGGCGCAGGTTATCGATAAACATAAAGTGAATATTTTATATACCGCGCCAACGGCTATTCGCGCATTAATGGCGGAAGGTAATAAAGCTATCGAAGGAACCAGCCGCGATTCATTGCGCATTATGGGTTCAGTGGGCGAGCCAATTAACCCGGAAGCCTGGGAGTGGTATTACAAGACCATCGGTAACAGCAAATGCCCAATCGTCGACACGTGGTGGCAGACTGAAACCGGCGGCTTCATGATAACTCCTCTGCCGGGTGCGACTGAGCTGAAAGCCGGCTCGGCGACGCGTCCTTTCTTTGGCGTTAAGCCAGCCTTGGTGGATAACGAAGGCGTTCCGCAGGAAGGGGCGTGCGAAGGGAACTTGGTTATTACTGATTCATGGCCGGGTCAGGCGAGAACACTGTTTGGCGATCACGACCGCTTCGAACAGACCTACTTCTCCACCTTCAAAAATATGTATTTCAGCGGTGACGGCGCGCGTCGTGACGAAGACGGTTATTACTGGATAACCGGCCGCGTCGATGACGTGCTGAATATTTCCGGCCACCGTCTGGGCACGGCGGAGATCGAATCTGCGCTGGTATCACACCCGAAAATCGCCGAAGCCGCCGTTGTTGGCATCCCGCACAACATCAAAGGTCAGGCTATCTACGCCTACATCACCCTCAATCACGGTGAAGAACCCTCAGCAGAGCTGTATGCCGAAGTGCGTAACTGGGTACGCAAAGAAATCGGACCTATCGCCACGCCTGACATTCTTCACTGGACTGACTCCTTACCAAAAACGCGTTCAGGGAAAATTATGCGCCGTATTCTGCGCAAAATTGCCGCTGGCGATACCAGTAATTTGGGAGATACCTCTACGCTCGCCGATCCGGGCGTGGTCGATAAGCTGTTGGAAGAAAAACAATCAATGAAAGTGCCGTCGTAATTTTCACCGCCCTGGCGCGGTGAACTCTATCAATGCCTCACAGGAGTCACTGAGATGAATGATCTCATTTATCAAAGAGTTGTAAATAATCCACGCTTCAGGGAATTAGTAGAAAAACGCAGCCGCTTCGCGTGGCTGCTCTCTATTATCACGTTGGTGATGTACGTCAGCTTTATTTTCTTAATTGCCTTTGAACCCCAATGGCTCGGCGCTCCACTCTATGAAGGTGGGACAATCACTCGCGGCATCCCGATTGGCGTTGGTCTGATTGTCGCTTCCTTCGTGCTCACCGGTATTTATGTCTATCGCGCTAATGGTGAGTTTGATCGCCTGACCGCAGATATCATTCGCGAGGTGAACCCATGAACGCCCGCCGTTTAGGGTTAACATCGCTGGCGTTGTTGCTGGCATCGCCATTCGCTGCGCTGGCCGCAGAAGGTATTGCAGGGGAAGTTAAGAAGCAGCCTCTGAATATCGAAGCCATCGTGATGTTTGTGCTGTTCGTTGGCGCGACGCTGTACATCACCTATTGGGCGTCAAAGCGCACGCGCTCTCGGCAAGATTACTATACCGCCGGAGGCAAAATCACCGGCTTTCAAAACGGGCTGGCCATCGCCGGTGACTTCATGTCGGCGGCTTCATTCTTAGGCATTTCAGCGTTGGTTTACACTTCCGGCTATGACGGCCTGATCTATTCGATTGGATTCCTGATTGGCTGGCCAATCATCCTGTTTCTTATCGCCGAGCGGCTGCGCAACTTGGGGAAATATACCTTCGCCGATGTCGCTTCCTACCGTTTAAAACAAAAGCCTATTCGAACTCTGTCAGCCTGCGGCTCGCTGGTCGTGGTCGCGCTGTATCTCATCGCGCAAATGGTGGGTGCCGGTAAACTGATTCAGCTGCTCTTCGGGCTGAACTACCACGTCGCCGTGATTCTGGTCGGCATTCTGATGGTGCTTTATGTCCTGTTCGGCGGGATGCTAGCTACCACTTGGGTGCAGATTATTAAAGCCATCCTGCTGCTCGCCGGTGCCAGCTTTATGGCGATTATGGTGATGAAGTCGGTCAACTTTAACTTCAACACTCTCTTCCAGCAGGCAGTAGCGGTTCATCCAAAAGGACTGGCAATCATGAGTCCGGGCGGGCTGGTATCTGACCCGATATCTGCGCTATCGCTTGGGCTGGCACTGATGTTTGGTACAGCCGGACTGCCACATATCCTGATGCGCTTCTTCACCGTCAATGATGCAAAAGAAGCGCGCAAGAGCGTGTTCTATGCCACTGGTTTCATAGGTTATTTCTATATATTAACCTTCATTATCGGCTTCGGCGCAATTGTCCTCGTTAGCCCAAATCCGGCATTTAAAGATGCGACCGGCGCCTTGCTGGGCGGAACCAACATGTCAGCAGTCCATCTGGCGGATGCCGTCGGCGGAAGCTTCTTCTTAGGCTTTATCTCCGCCGTCGCCTTCGCCACCATCCTTGCCGTGGTGGCAGGCTTAACGCTAGCTGGTGCTTCAGCCGTGTCGCACGACTTGTACGCCAGCGTGATAAAAGATGGTAAAGCGACTGAGAAGGATGAACTCCGCGTCTCGAAAATCACGGTTATCATCCTCGGCATTGTTGCCATTTTACTGGGTATTCTGTTTGAGAAGCAGAACATCGCCTTCATGGTCGGGCTGGCATTCTCTATCGCCGCCAGCTGTAACTTCCCCATTATCCTGCTCTCCATGTATTGGGCAAAACTCACCACGCGTGGAGCAATGATTGGAGGTTGGCTGGGTCTGTTAACTGCGGTGATTCTGATGATTCTCGGTCCAACCATATGGGTGCAGATTTTAGGCCATGAGAAAGCCATCTATCCTTATGAATATCCTGCATTATTCTCAATGATTGTCGCCTTCGTGGGAACCTGGCTGTTCTCAATAACCGACAACTCACGCGAAGGGCAGCTGGAAAGAGAGCGCTTCTATCCGCAGTTCGTGAGATCCCAGACAGGTATCGGTATCTCCCAAAGCTCTAACCATTAATCACTAAGCCATAAAGCAAAAAGCCCCCTCACTCGCCAGAGCAAGGGGGCTTTTTTTTTGTTTGGCAGTTTGCCGTTTCCCACATAGCAAAAAACCCCAGCCTTTCGACTGAGGTTTTCTACTTTATTTGATGCCTGGCAGGTGATGAACCACTGTGTGCTTCACCCTGCGGGCCGTTGCGGCGCAACGTGCAAAAGGCAGCGCCTTTTGTCCTACTCTCTTCTCGAGAAGACAAACGCCGGAAAGCAAAAAAGCAAAAGCCCCGTACTTGCGTACGGGGCCTTGGCTTTTATTTGATGCCTGGCAGTTCCCTACTCTCGCATGGGGAGACCCCACACTACCATCGGCGCTACGGCGTT